>C687J35504_10001041_pt1 | contig 19804 bp, 22 predicted proteins | sample RifCSPhighO2_02_FD_35504 | JGI IMG/M metagenome (IMG submission 35504) | reverse complement strand
CTCCATTAATTTGGAAAAGGGCCATATCTAATGAGGCAATTACTATTTCTGGATACATCAGATTAATTATGAAATATGACGCATAAAGTGTCAAAGGAGTAAAAATAAGATAGAATACTGAGAGGTTTCCTATTGAAAGCATTAAAAGTGAGGCGTATCTAGAGAGCATTAGCCAAACATCTTTTGGATTCATAATCAAGAAGGATGTTTGAAGTTTAATAATCTAACTATAGTTAAGGACATTAAAAATCGAATAAATTGGAAATTCTTGAAGTCAATGGAAAGACCTGCTATTTTTGTTCAGTTATTTAGGTCTTTCACTATATATTTGATCCAAATACTCCAAAGGAGAATAAGCTACTATGTCCTCAAGACGTATAATTGTCTTTAAGCCCATCTCCATTGATAATCTAAAACTACTAGACGAGAAATAAGCCTGAGAATTAGTTACTGAGTCTGTATCTCTTTCCACTATTGATGGCTGTAAAGTTATTACATTAGCTTCATGGGATGTATTAATTACCTTCCCAGCAAAGACGAAACCTCCAGCATAAAGGGCAAGATGTCTTCCCCTATAGGAATCAAGGAATAAATTAAAATTCCAGTCAGCATCGATATGACTTACCATTATTTATCTTCTTGACAATCTTACTGCTACAACTATAATCAAGATTATCAATACTAAATTCACAAGGCCGATTATCCATAATAGGGAATTGTTCCTAAGCGCATCGAAGAAAGCAGGCCTGCCTGCTCCCCCATTGCCTTCTATATCAACGGCAACTTCTCGGCTTTCAGTGCGGCCATTTGAAAGTGCCTCAATTGTGAATGTATTTTCTCCTTCTGAAGCATCTTCATTTACATCGAATGTTAAGGTTATGCTTCTGCTTTCACCAGGCTGGAGCAATACTAATCTTTCAGAGATTGAGTCTAATGTCGCCCATGAATTATAATCTCTTGCTCCTATTACGAAGTTTGAGGCATTAAGACCGGTATTGGTAATTCTTGCATTCACAGTCATCTTGCTTCCTGCTTTAGCTTCTGAATCCTGAGCCAATGAAGCAGTTATCAGAACGTTAGATTGGTCTCCATTAGGTGCATTAGCGCAAAGCACTCTTAATGTTACTTCTGCAGGGCTTGTAGTTACTTCCCTATAACTGCCACTTCGGTAATCATATTCGGCACCTAGCCTAAGAACATAAGTCTTGCTTGCTACCCTGTCAGGAATATTAAATGTGAAGCTTAAAGATTTTGAATCTCCAGAATCAAGGTCTTCCTTAATCTCTTGTGAAAGGCTTAATCCTAATTCTGTATTTACTAATGTTATCTTTACCTGATCCTGGTCTTCTGTGCCTACATTGATAATATCAAAGTTTAACACTGCTCTTGAACCGCATGTGGCTTCTGAAGGGCTTAGTGATAATCTATCGAATGCTATAAGCTTTCCATCATCATCTTCTTTCTCAACAGTGATGTCTTCATAGAATCCTGCTGAGAAGTCTGGAGTGCTGTCTGCACACAATACATCTTCTCCCAAGCCGCTTGCCTTGCTGTAAGCCTTTACTGCCAGCCTGTATGAGCCTTCCTTGAAGTCTGCAGGAACTGTAAATTCAAATACTGCGCTCTCATCATCTCCATCATCTATGCTTCCAATCTTAATCTGCTCGTCATCTATGCTGTCAAAATCAAGATCATCAGCAACATTTCTGCCATTTGAGTCAAACAATCCAAGCTCAGCATAGACGTTGCTTATCCTATCATCACCATTGTTCTCTACATCTACCCTTACAGTAACTTGATTAAGAGGCTTCCAGATATCATCTTCGTCTCCATCTGTGTCAATCCTGAATCCTTCTATTGTAAGATTCTCTCCTACTTCTCCGTTCTTGCAGAAAGTTTTCTCAAGATTAAGGCCCAGTTGTGCTGAGGCTCCATTGCTTTCTGTTGCAGTGATAGTTATGGTATTAGGGCCGAATTTAAGATTTGATGTACTGGTTGCAGTGACATTGATGGCTCTAGACTCCTTATAGTTTAAAGCAAAGTTATTATCTGAGAAAGTTACTGGAACAGCGCCATCTGCAGTCAGTGCGACTGAAGCTAATCCAGTATTGCCTGCATTAGTAACATTTATTGTTGCGCTCTGGTTAGCAGTCAAATCCCTTAATTTGGATAATGAAATTTGAGATATTGAATTTACATTAACGTTTAGACTTACTGGTGGATTTATTGCAACTGTGCTTCCACTTGAAGTGACTGTCAATGAAACACCTTTAGAATATGATTTTGCAACTGCATTACTGTCTGCTCTGAATGTCAAAGTCATCTCCTGGGAAACAGAGCCATTAGGTATGTTGATATTATTAAGAGTGCTAGTGTATGAGTTAGTAGTGGGATTGCTTACTGTGGTTACCTGAAAACTCTGGCTGCCAAGACTCACAGAAGTCAAAGCTGCAAAAGGATCGCTCTTAGAATCAACATATCCTATTGTAATATTAGTTATATTTGTAGCCTGAGTATTATTAATTGCAAACTTAACCTCAAAATTCTGGCCAGAATTTATCCCGGAAGCTGGAACATTCAAATTCACAACTGTAGGAGTTGTTGGAGTTGCACTTACTATTGTTGCTAAAAACAATACGAACAAAATCGCTAAAGTGTATTTTTGTGCTCTCATCTTAAATATGTTGTAACTTCATAATTACACTACTTTATAAATGTTTCGTTTGAAAGCATTTACAGAGATTTCCCGTAATTATGTTGCCTTTTCTAACAAATCTCTGTCTACCCTCTCTCGCCAAGGAACGCGATCAGAGATGGGGTACATCTGAACAGGAAATTCTTAAATAATTAGAAGATAGTATTAAAAAGAATATGTGTTCTCAATCGCCATTGAAGAATTAGTGCTTTGGGCAGTCCTGCATAATTATTCCTCCCAGACTCATCAACGTTTATACCTCGGACAGAGGTAACTGCAATTTGCAAGCCCCTTATAATTTATACAAATAATCAGGCATTGTGCCCCGCATGGCGCAAATGCCAAACCAAAAAATATTAAATGGCAGATAATTAGGTATTATTGTGAAAGACATAAGTAATTGAGCAAAATAGTATGTCTTTCCCTCAACAGCCAACGACAAAGTGTGGAAATATTAAAGTCCTTGGCTATATTGAAAAGAGCATCAGGAAATGGTAATAAGATCACAGGAAAATTTAGTAGGTGCGTGGGCATTCCTTATAGGGGTAGTCTTGGCTGTTATTGTAGGCTTGCTCGCAAGCCCTATTCTCGGCCCTTTGATATTGGGAATATTGGCTATTGGGGGATTAGTTGTGGGATATTTTGTGGCTGAGAAAGATGTGCAGACATTTTTACTTGCTTCTGTCTCATTAGTTATTGTAAGTTATACGGGAATCTCGGGCTTAGTGCTGGGAGCCAATATAGGGTTTAGCATTGGAAAAATACTTGCATCTGTCCTGCAGACTTTACTTGCTTTGTTCGTTCCTGCAACAATAGTTGTTGCATTAAAAACAGTGTTCTCTATTGCTAAGAGTTGATTATACGAGGATTTTCGAAGATTATGTTGCTTTTCTTAATGAAATCCCTGTAGAAAAGAAATCTTAACAGTTTTGCTGTGACTGAAGTAAACTAAAGAACAGAAAATAATTACCTACTATATGCTATCATTGCATTAGATAATAATTTTAGATTTTTATCTACTTTAGAAATTTGAGTTCGCCAACTTGCGAACTCAATAGTACTTCGCACAGATTGTATTTTTCCTGAAGTGAATTCAGAAAAAATCTTTCTCGAAAATTTAGTGATTAAAAACCTATTTTCAATGAGTTCACTTCGTTGGAAATAGCTATAATAGCTAATTTTGCTAAATGGCAAAATTAAGTTAGAAACTTCATAGTTTGCTACGTTGAGAGCTTCTATGCCTTTGGCAATATACAAAGATTACTGAGAAAAATTAAACAAAGCAAAAAAGATTAATATTTATCGTTGATGAAATCAGACTTATCTTTCTTAGGCTCAGGAGTCTTGTGAATCTGGGCAAACTTAGGCGTGGCGATAATCATGCTGTCTCCGAAACCTGCGATTGAGCCCTCTATAGCATCAACTGTCTTCTTTATCTTTGAAACAGCCCTCTTAAGCTCTACAATATCCTTAGATTTCAAAGGCTTGATATCAATAACAACTATCGTATATCCTTCTCTTAAAGAATCAAGAATCTCAGTCACATCATCATATTGCCTTATTACGAAAGGCTTGACAATGACTTTGTTTTCTGTTGGTTTTGCTGAGTCAAGATCTATTTCGACATATTCCTCATTATCTTCTTTTCCGAACAACCCCTTTAAATTAAATGCCATAATAAAATCTTGCATGAATAGGTATATAAATATTACTGTAGGGAAAAATTGATTATCTTTCAGCTATTATTTTGAATTTCCAGGATTTGCCGAGAGTGATTTTTGAATCTCGCTCCTCATCTCGTCAGATCTTTTCGCGATGGACTCTTCCTGCTTTTCAAGAGCACTTACTTTGATGATAATCAATTTCTTCTTCTCTTCAAGTTCCTTCATCAAGACATCCTTATTTGCGCGTATCATTATTCCGCCCAGAATCTTATATACTTCATCACTAGTCTTCGCAAGCTCTAAGGAGGCGTTTTCTACTTCATTTGACTCTGCCTGCAAAGTTTGCTTCTCAATAAGAACTGCCTGTAATTGCTGCTCAAGAACCTGCAAATCCTCTATTATTTTTTCTATTTCTCTTTTCTCGCTCATTAGATTATACAGCCTTTATCTTTACTATCTGAGTCCGGGGCTTGTAAAAAATCTTTGAGCCGCAGTGAGGGCATAGAAATCTCTTTTCAAGAACCTTGCTGCTGATAGGCTTACTGCATTTGAAACATTTGTATTGTGCCATGTTATAAAATATGAATGGGGATTTTTAAACTTATTTATTCTTCTTTTCCAGGCTATAGGCAGGCCCTGCAAACACTTTTCCAGTTCTTGTGCATTTCCAGATTCCTGCAGCAATCCGCTTTGCCTTCCCTTTAGGATGGAATGGAGATTCCTGCTTTTTCCTTTGCACAGCTTCTATTGTATTATATTCTGCTCTGACTCTTACACCGTAACCTGCTCCAAATTTTCCGGATGCCTTTATTTTTTTTGTTTTTGATGCCATCTTAACTATATCTATAGTATTCTGTTGAAAAATGGGTTTTTAAATTATTCTATGTCAATCTCTGTTCTCTCAAAATCTCTTTTTTAACCCTACCGCCCAGTTGTTTAACATTTAAATTAGACTTTAAATATTTATTATAAAATGGGGATGCCCGGATTTGAACCGGGGTTTCGAAGTCCCAAACCTCGAGTACTAACCAGGCTATACTACATCCCCTTATATACAGAGATTCTTGATAATTAGGTTACTTTTCCTAATCAAATCTCTGTCTACTCAACTCCCAACTAAAGTATGGCAGAAGACAAAATCATCTGAGCAATATTTGTTTGTCTTCCGCTAATAGCCAAAGACGCTTTTGCTCAGTTTTTAATGTCTTTGGCTATAACACAATCAGGGAGATTGTGTATAATAAAAAGTGAAATGATAGTTTTTAATTGTTCCTAATTACAGCGAATTCTGATAATGTCGAGAATTCCACAAAATAATTCTCGAACACCTCAAGAATCTCGAAAAAGATTCTTGATGGCCATCAGAAACACAGGGTTTCTGAGGCCTCGAAAACCAAAGGTTTTCTCAGTTGTATCATTCTGCGGCAGAATCACCAAGACATCAGGAATTCCACAGAAGAATTCCTGAGTGCGCTCAAGAATTTCTTGCTGAATTCTTGACGACATCTCAGAATGTTCTTGGGTGCCTCGAAAATCCCTAAAAGATTTTCGAAGTCGCTGGATGGTAAATTCTGTACTAAATATGATAAAACTGATAGAATTTACCGTAAAAAGAAATAAAGATTACTTCTTTTTGGCTGCTGGCTTAGCTTCCTCTTTCTTTGCTGCTACTGGCGCTGAAGTTCCGGCAGCTGTTCCAGGGGCTGGCGCGGCTGTTGCTGCAGCTGCTTTGGCAGCTTCTTCAGCTGCTTTAGCCTCAGCAAGAGCTTTCTGCTTCTTGTCTTGAACTGACTTAAGATCTTCAAAATATTCTTTCAACCCTTTCTCTTTCTCAGGGGAGGCCTCTGTCACCTCATTCTTAATCTCATTATCATAAACTCCTGCTTCTATATTTTTCTCAATATCTTTTGCAGGCTTATTATCTATCAGCACTCCCAGGGATGTGCATGTCCCTACAACTAATTTTATTGAGGCCCTTAAATCTTTAGCAAGCAATCCAGGCATCTTTGTCTTGGCAATTCCAACTATTTTCTCAAAAGAGATATTTCCCGCTTTTACTGAACCTGCATCACCTGAGCCTTTTTCAAGGCCTAATTCTTTCTTTATCAATTCTGAAGTTGGGGGAGAAAGCACTTTTATCTTGTAATCTTTAGTTTTAGGATTAACATCTAATTCAACTGGTACTTTTATTCCCTTAAATCCGGCAGTCTCTTTATTCACGTCAGCAGTGACTTTTCCAAGGTTTATGCCCATTGGACCTAACTGCTGAGCTACTGCTGGTCCTGCCTTCATATCCCCGCCGTCAACAATTAATTTCACTATCATGTTATTCGAATGTTATCTCCTCATCTTCAAAGGATTCTTCTACTTTTTCTTCTTCCTTCTTACCTTCTTCCTTTTCTTCACGCCTTATAACCTTTACGTTATCCAATTTTACTGTTACAGGTATGGGGACAGATGCTCCAAGCAAAGATACAACGACCTCTCCCTTCTGCTTGTCTATCCTTGTGACTTTTGCTTTTTCGTTCTTGAAAGGCTCGCTAATCATCTCAATTATATCGCCTATCTCTATCTTTATATCCTCGACTTTGGGCTCGAGCATGTTCTTTATCTCTTCATAAGCCACGGTCTTGCCGATTATTCCCTTTGTATATGGGAGATTAAATGTTGCTTCCTCTACAGAATCCTTGTCAGTAGCCTCTACGATGACATATCCTCTCAGACCATGAGGCCTGATTATAGAATAGACATTTAGATTTTTTTTCTCAACTCTATCGGCTATTAACTCTATAGCTTTTTCTTCTTTGTTCGACGATACCTTGACGATAAATATCATGTTTATGCTTCGCTACCCCTTAATATCTAAGAAGTAGATAAAAACAATGAGAAAAATGGGTTTATAAAAGTTTCTAGGGGGGTGCTGTGCATGGCTTGAAGATTGTCCGACGATAAACACTTAAGCGAACTTGTAGTTTATTGACGATAAAGGAATAATCGTGCAACCTAGCTTAAAAAGATGGACTTTCCATTTGAGCAATCCCTTCGCTTTCGAGAGCTGGTTCATCTGAGCAAATATATCTTTTTTTGTGTTTCATACACTGCTGATCAGTATATTGATTTTTATCATAAATAGGAAAAGGAGATTGATTACGGGTCAGAAGAACTCCTAAGATATCTCCCACTATCCTATTAACTACAAGATTGGTTGCCCCTCTTAGCCTAGCCCTTAGCATATAAGGATGGATTAGGTAATCTTCACCCCATTCCTCTATTGTATCCCAAAATTTGGGAAGATTTTCATCTTGAGGCACTTGGTTCTTTTTATTGTATAATATAATCTCCAGCTCTTCAGGAGCATTTATTCGATTTTTTACCTCATTGAGTCCATTAAGAACCACATTTGGATCTTCATCACTTCTAAAAGTAAGATAAGCCTCTCCAATCTTGTCTTCGGAGGGTATTTGCATATAATCTCTTGCGATAATATTTGCACTGACACCTACATGATTTAAGAATTCATCATGCTTTGCCCGGGGAATTTTAGATTTCAATTTCTCTAAATTATTAATCAACCCCTCGAGTGCAGATGGGACTTTCTTTCTAGGCCGAGTCATATTAAAGTCTTAATTGAATCATTTAAATAAATTTAGCTTTGATACTGTACCAATCTTCATTTCATAAATCTGGACTGTACCCTTATTTAACTTGCCGCCACTTTGCGTACGCAAAGCAGTGGTAAAGTAACATTTTATACATTCCGAAAGTCGATTCTAACAATATTTAAATAGTTTAGAAAGCAAAATACTTTATGAAAAAGGTGAGAAATAGAGTTTCTTTATTGTCTCTTTCTATACAGCAGATATATTTAAAAAAGGAGCATTTTGTAAGATAATATGGCAAAGCCTATTAAGTCTACCCCTGAACTAACGGGTGAAGAAGCTAACAAATTTTTAAAGAAAATGCTTCTCGTAGAAAGATCTAAAGTCACTAAAAAGCAGAAAGATTATGCTAGGGAGATAAAAGCTAATATGGAGTCTTTACTAGTCTGCTAGTTCTTTGAGAAAAGGTAAGATGTCCAGATACAATGGAGTTTCTTTCGAACCTCTTTCTTTATAAAACTGAAATCCTTGTTTGAGATAAAAATGAATCGCATCTTTCGAATGGTCTTCATTTCTCTTCGCATCTAAATATATGAATCTGCATCCACTCAGATTGCTTATTTTACCTGCGATATATATTGCATATTGAATTAAAAGAGAGCCTAACCCTCTCTTAAGAAAACGATCGTCTACGCATAATCTCCCTATCTTGAGAGCAGGTAGAGATTTATAATTTATCCCTTTATCTCGAAAAGTTTGAGATAGCTTATGATCTATATTCTTTAGCTTTACGCAATCAGGAGAAAGAGTAACATAAGCTACAAGTTCATTTGTTTTCCTTAAAAACCATAAATATGTAACTGATATTTTCCTCTCTTGTTGATTTAAAGCATCTTGGAGTAAAAAATCTCTTAATTCCTTTTCGTAAGATTGGAAACTCCTGATTATTTCTTCATGAACCTTTCCTAATTTTTCTACTCTCAATTCCTCAGTTTTTATCTTTTCGCTCATTGATAATAGATAAAGGAGAGATTTATATTCCTATTGGACCATCAGCACCATATTATTAAGTACCGGCTTTGCATAATTCGAAGGTTGCACAACGAGGCTGCACCAGCTAAGGATTAAGATTTGTGCAAATCTTGGGAGTGCCTTGCACGCGATTTTCTTGATTTGTGATTAGAAGAAATTTGAGAAAGCGGCAAGGTCAGACCTTCAAGAGTCTTCTCCACAAAGGAACGATAGCTTTCTTGTTCAGACACGCTCCTAGCATATTGTGCTATTGAAGAAAGCACCACATAATTTTCAGAAGCGGGATATATCAACCCCTCTTCCACTCCTGCCCGGATTATGTCTAATGCCGGGAGCCATATTAAACCGCGAGAGTCCTCATGGTTATATGTAAACCTATCAAACTCTACTTGAATCTTTGGCGAGATTGTAATTTCCTTCAAAGAATAACGCACAGCGTATGCAAGTTGCCCATGATTAGATGACGGAAAGGGAAAAATTGGTTTTTCATTACGATGATCAAGCTCAGCCCACCAGTAAAAAATACCTCTTGCATGCTGCAAATATGTTGGTTGTGACTCTTCTCCTTGGTCTTGATTTTGGCTAGTCATAAAAAAAGGAGAGGTGAACAGTTACAGAGATTTTCGATAATTAGGCTACCATCTCAGTCTATCCAACTCCTCACTAATGTAATACAATTAAGGAGATTGGATATATTAAGATTTCTGCTGTCTAGTATCCAATTTACTGAGGTACTCCTTGACTCTCTCAATAGTTTGGGGAATAAGGAATCTTTCTATTTTATTTATAAAGAGCTCTGAAAGAGGTTCAAATTCTGAGATCCTGTATTTATTCTCTTGCTTATCCAGTAATAAAATATCTCTCAAACGCTTTAATTGCCTTCTGATATTGCTTTCTGCAAGGCCCCTTATCTCTAATGAATTCTGCCTTCTTGACTCTTCTACTTTATCCCTTATTTCAAAAGAGGAGAGCCAGACTTTCTGTTTTCTTGCTTCTTCTAAAACAAGAAGAATATCCACAATTATATCTCTTGAATCTCCAGGCTGCAACAAGCCCAGGCTCAGGCATACTTTTTTTACTAATTCCCTTGGGGAAGAATCATAAGGCCTTTCATATCTGCGAAGGGTTATTTCAGTTAAAGGAATATCTTTCACCATCTTGAATAGGGGAGTTATAAAAGAATTATAAAACTATCTATCTGCCCCATTTAGCAAAAATACTTAAGTTATATTTGATGAATGAAGATATGTCTAAAGTATGGATAATAACTGGGCCTCCTGCATCTGGCAAGTCTAGTATTTCTTGTAGATTAGCTGAAATATCTAAAAATGGGGCAGTAATAAATGTGGATGAGATAAGGCATATGATTAAAGGAGGTTATGTTGCCCCTTGGATTAAGAGTAACAATGCTGAAAAACAAAAAAATCTGGCTATTAGAAATGCCTGCACCCTCGCAAATAACTTCATCAAAGCAGGAATGGATGTATTCATAGATGATGTTGTGATTAAGAAAAAATATCTTAATCTTTACAAGAGGTTATTAAAAAAAGAGATTAAGATCTTTCTTCTCTTACCTTCAAGAAAGATTCTAGCTGTTAGAGATAAAAAAAGAGAGGGTGGAAATTATATGGGTGGCAGAACTTTAGATTTGCATAAAAAATTTGTCGAATTGTCCTCTAATATTAATTGGCGAGTTATTGATAGCACCTATTTAACTATAAATGAAACTATTTATAAGATTCTTGAATCAAAGTGAGTTAAAGAAAACAGTAATCATTATAAATCTAATTCTTTGTGAAATATGATGGAATTAGTAGCTTTTTTGGGAACTGACAAGGAAAATTGGGGGCAGGTGTCTGCGCTTATCAACAGGGGAAAATGGGATAAAATTCTTATTGTTAAAAATAAAGAAGTTGAAGATTCTCCGTTTGATTGCGAGACAATTAAGATTGATTCAAATATGCCTCTGATTGAATTAAAAGAATCCCTTTTGACAAAACTAAAGGATAAAATCGGCGGAGACTTTGAAGTCGCATTATCAATCGCATCCGGAAATGGCAAGGAACACATGGCTTTGATATCTGCCCTGCTTAGCATTCCTGTGGGGATAAAATTTGCAGCATTTACAAAGAAAGGGATAGAGTATTTAACCTGACTTCGCCATTTAGAAAAGTTAGTCATTGGGGTTTTAATCACTAAATTTTTGTATATGAATTAATCTGAGGGAATAGACGTTGATGAAGGGTATTGGATGATAGTTATGTTGCAGGACTGCTGAAGACATTAACTTGTTGAGGAAAATACAATCTGGGCGAAGCATCATTGAGTTCGCAAGTGGTAGACTCAAGTTTCTACCTTCCGCTAATAGCCAAAGACATTGAAGTCCGAGCTAATTTATCTTTGGCTATAAATTGAAACTTCTTAGAAGAAATAAGTGAAAAACCATCGGACCATCATTAAAGCGACTAGTGCTATTATTGCCCAAGTTGAAATCGCAAAGGCTCTTTCTCCAGCCCTTCTGCTCTTTGTTATGCCCCAGATAGTCAGGAAGAAGAACCTTCCTCCATCAAAGATGCCTACAGGGAGCATGTTAGTGAACGCCACAAGCAGATTCAACAAGATTATCCACCATAATAAGTTATAGATGAATGTGCCAAAGTCTCCTATTTTGGAAGCATATTCAATCTGAGAATCTTTCATCCCATAAATAATTTTGTAAATTCCGCCCAGCACTCCTCCACGTTCTCTGGCAAAACTGCTTATACCTAGATAAGGCTTGCCGTCTTTTTCTTCAAGCTCCACCTCATATTCCTGAATTTTCTTGTCTTCGATAGTGCTTACTGTTACATTGTCTCCTTTCTTATAATCCTGCAATATATTCCTTAAATCTTCGTAAGAAGTTACTTTCTTCCCATCTATTGCTGTTATAGCTCCTGAGAGCTTTGCCCTGAAAGCCGGAGAATCCTCAAATACCACTAGATATGGGGAGTCCTGAGAAAGAGAGTTCTTCAACGCATCCTGATGAGTGAAATATGTCTTGCCATAAGCCATTAGGGCGAGTGTCGATGCATTTGAAGGTATGTCTGATGAATTTAAGCTTGTTATTGGAATGCCCTGGAAGGAAAGATTTCCTGCAGGGATGACTTCAAAAGTGTAAGAGTCAAAGTGGACTCCAATCGGGGCAAATGTTAAGGCAAAGAATATCCACATCACGAATGCAAATAAGGCCATCATCACTATGTTTGCAAATGTTCCTGCTGCAAGAATTGAAAGCTGGGAGAATTTTTTTGCTTTAGTCATCTGCTTGTCATCCTGCTCTACAAAAGCACCTATGAATGGGCCTAAAAAGGCAAAGCCTGTCGAATGAATCTTTACCTTGTTCAATCTCGCAAATATACCATGGGCAAACTCATGGGATATGGCTATTATTGCTATTACAATCACAAAATAAGTGAAGTAGAATGGGGGGAAGAAAGATTCTAGATTGAAGAACTCTGTGAAATAAGGGAATATGGGAAATATCGGCGGGGCTTCAACTATCTGAGCTATAAACGGGGATTTGATATAAATGTAAGCTATGTCGATGATTACCCAGACCGCGCCTATCATCAAGATATACCCGCAAGCGACTACTGCATATTCAAGGGGCCTGAGGACCTTAGAGAACTTATTTGAAGTCCATTCTATAAATTTTATCCCTAAACGAGTCTTGTAGAGAAAGAGCAGGCCCTGACGATGAACATTGTGTTTTCGAGTCGCAATAAATATTACAAAAAGTAGAATAAACAAAGTCATAAATACTATATCATATACTATAAAGCTCATCTATATTTTTACACCTATTTTCTCTTTATTGGCCTAAAATGGCGACTCTTGCATTTTGGGCATCTGACTTTTCCTGCTATAATCCTAGTTGGTTGAGAGCGGATTCTCTTATTGCATTCCTTACAGATAAAAACATTTGCAAACATGCGCGTCTGAGCAATTGGCAATTTAGCAGCCATCTTAGAATACCCTCATGATCATTTTCTTACCTTCAACGTCCCAGTATTCTATCTGCTTCTCCACCTCAACCTGGCTTTTGATCTCTTCCATTATAGGAACATCAATTGTCTCAAAACTTGCTAGATCCATCACAGAGGCGGAGGTATCTGAGACACTTAGCACCTGGGCTTTCCTTTTGTCTATCATAGGGACCTCAAACTTGGTGTCTCCTGGAACTGCAATAACTTTTTTCTTTCCGCTGAATATCTCTATTGCCTCAATCCTGCACTTGCTGGCGCCATGCTTTCCTGTCTTGCTAATATCATTGCTTTTTACAGTTGCCGCCTCTCCATCGATTAAAAGGACGGTGCCCGGTTTTGAACTATGCGCGGTTGTTAATCTTAAGACCATATCAATCATCCGAAAAAATGATTTATAAAGTTTCCGCAAGATTGGGCAATCCGAAAAATGCGCAAATTTCCATGAAAATTCGGGTTTTGGAAATGTTTATAAAAGCACTTCATTGTTGAGAGGTATGGATATAGCAAAGAAGAATGATTTCGTAGAAATAAAATTTAGCGGTTATTCCGACGGAAAGGTGTTTGATTCTAATATTGAAGAAGATTTGAAGAAATTGAATCCTGAAGGCAAGCCTAGCCAGACAATAGTGATTATCGGACAAGGCATGGTGGTTCCTGGATTGGACAAGGCCTTAGAAGAAAAAGAAATAGGCAAAGATTATGAGATAAAATTAACACCAAAGGAAGGATTTGGAGAGAGGGACAGAAGCCTGGTCAAGGTAATTCCTTTAAGTGCATTTACTGAGAAGGAGATCTATCCCAAGATAGGCATGGTATTTGCCATCGATAATTATTTAGTCAAGATATTAGCTGTGTCTGGAGCAAGAGTCACCGCAGACTTTAACAATCCGCTGGCGGGCAGAGAGGTTTCATATAAATTCAAGATAACAAGGAAAGTAGAAGACGTTAAAGAAAAAGCTGCATTTGTATTCAATGCGTTTATGAGAATGGTTCCTGAATTTGAAGTCAAGGAAGACATAATTGTAAAAGGGCCAAAGCAACTGGAGATTTTCGTCCATGGGTTCAAAGACAAATTTAAAGAACTGATTGGCAAGGACCTGAAGTTTGAACTTAAAGAAGAAAAGGCTGAAAAAATAGATTCTAAAGTAGAGATTAAAGAAAGCGAAACAAAGGCAGAATAACCTCGTGTTCTTGGATTAAAATCTTAAAACAACAATGCTTATAAATACAAGCTGTCTATTCAAAAATATGGCTAATGTATTAGTAGAAAAAGAGGGCCCTCTTAACAATGATGTTGATAGGGAGCTAGAAGACATCTTAAAGAGATATGGAGCCAGAGTAAAAGTTGTTGGGTGTGGAGGCGGCGGAGGAAATTCTGTTTCTCGCATGAAGGAAATTGGAATAAAGGGCTGTGAGATCATGGCTGTGAATACTGATGCCCAGGATTTGCTCTATACAAATGCTGATCACAAAATCCTTATCGGCAGGGAGTTGACACATGGTTTAGGCGCTGGAAGCAATCCAAAAATTGGAGAGCAGGCTGCAAAGGAATCTGAGCAGGAAATAAAGAAGAAACTCGGAGAGGTCGATATGGTATTCATAACTTGCGGATTAGGCGGAGGCACTGGAACAGGTGCTGCGCCTGTAGTTGCTGAGATTGCCAGGAAACAAGGAGCTTTGACAATAGGGGTGGTGACTCTTCCATTTACAGTTGAAGGACAAAAGAGAATAGAAAATGCCCAGTATGGCTTGGATAAAATGGTTGCTGTTACTGACACTTTAATTGTAATCCCTAACGATAAATTACTTGAAATTGCTCCTGAATTACCAATACACACTGCATTTAAAGTTGCAGATGAAATACTGACTAATTCTGTTAAAGGAATAACTGAACTAGTCACAAAAGCAGGTCTTGTGAATTTGGACTTTGCAGATATAAAAGCAGTTATGTCCAATGGAGGCGTATCTCTCATTGGGATAGGCGAGGCAGATTCAACTGAGAGGGCTAAAGACGCTGTTGAAAGAGCAATCAATAATCCTTTGTTGGATGTTGACGTAAGCAACGCTTCAGGAGTATTAGTGAATATTATAGGTGGGACAGACATGTCATTGGACGAATACAGGCAAGTGATGGAAGTCATTGGCTCTAAAGTGTCTCCGAGTGCAAAAATAATTTCTGGGGCGCAGATATCTCCTGACATGGATAAGTCCATTAAAGTTCTTCTTATTGTCACAGGCGTGAAAAGTTCCCAGATAATTGGCGCCTCAACAGACTTGACTAAAAATCAAAGAGCTGAACTAGAGGAAGAGTTAGGTATTGACTTTTTAGAAAGATAAACTTGAAAACAATGATGTTAAAAGATTCTCAGGCTTTTTTTATAGATGCGCATTGTCATCTGGATTTATATGAAGGAATTATGGATGCTGGTGAATTAATAAAAAATGCTGTTTCCCGAGGGGTTGGATTGATTATCGCCAACGGGGTAAATCCTGCAAGCAACAGGAAAGTGCTCTCTCTTGCGAATCAGTATCCCCAAGTCAAAGCAGCACTTGGCTTATACCCTATAGATGCTTTGAAATATGATGATAATGAAATAGACGATAAAATTAAATTCATTAAAAATAATAAAGACAATATCGTGGCTATAGGGGAAGTGGGCCTGGACTTCAAAGAAGACTTGTCCAATCAAGCCAGGCAAAAAGATATCTTCAATAAGATTATTAAATTGTCGATTGAGATTGACAAGCCCTTAATCGTTCATTCAAGAAAAGCTGAAAAAGAAACAATAGACTTGATTGAAGAAGCAGGGGCTACAAAAGTGATAATGCATTGTTTCTCTGGCAAGTTTTCCCTGGCAAGAAGAATCATCTCCAACAAATGGGCTTTGACTATTCCTGCAAACATAAAATCAAGCGAACATTTCCAGAAAATTGTCAAAGAAGCGCCGATAAACAGCCTTTTGTGCGAAACTGACTCTCCTTACCTTCATCCTGATAAAAAATGGCCTAATGAACCTTCTAATGTAATTGAAAGCTACAAGAAAATTGCTGAGATAAAGGGGCTTTCCTTAGATGAAGTCAAGCTGAAGATATACGAGAATTATAGAAGATTGTTTGGCAAGTGATTACCCGCCGAGCATTTTAATCAAGTCTGAAATAATAAAACCCATTAATCCAATTATAAATAATCCAATGGCTGAGACCTTTGCAATAGACTTAAACTCGTGAGCGCTTGGCTTCTTCAATATCATCCATACTCTTTTGCATTGAATCAGGAATGATTTTATTCTCGTGCCAACACCTGGTCCATTATCTTCCATCTTTTTTTTAAGAAAAGAGAGTTTTTAAAACTATAGCTCCTTTGCTCCAATGCAAGTGCTTTGCCTTTCTGGCATAAAGAAAAATTTAATCTAGAACTTGCATTGATTATGATTGCTTTACAAAGACTGCAAGTCAAAGCTTAAATAACCCCTCTCCTTCAAAATAGAATGCAAAAAAGAGGCCTTATATTTGGCATAATGATCCTTGGGGCAATCATAATTGGCGCCTTATTATGGGGAGGATATTATATATTCAACAATAAGCTAGATAAATATTTCATTATGAATGAAGAAAAAGAAGGGCTGAATGTTTCTGATGAGATTATCATTGAGATAAGCCCTAAAAACGATTGCTCAGTCAGTAGTGATTGTGTTCCGGCCTCTTGCTGTCATGCAACATCATGCACTAATAAAGAAAATGCACCGATATGCGATAAAACATCATGCACTCAAGAATGCGTGCCTGGCACATTAGATTGCGGCCAGGCAAGTTGCGAATGTATAAATGATAAATGCGAGGTTATCTTAAATGGCGACGGAGAAAGATAAGAAATATACAGGGCGTTCTCATGATGATGTTATTCTTCCTAATGAACCCTCTGCCAACTCTCATCAAAATGAGGAGAGGCATAACTCGCTGCTCCTAATTGCAGCATCTTTAATCCTGCTGATATTGCTTTTTGCAGCTGTTTCTACTGCCAGGACTCACGAAGATACAGAGCGCTCTCATGATGATGTTATTCTTCCTAATGAGCCCTCTGTCAACCCTGCTCATCAGAATGAGGAGAGGCATAACGAGGAGAAAAGAGTCTTCATAAGGATAAAGGACAATAAAAGTGACAAAAAAATTCGCGCCCAGTCAACAAGCAACGTGCAAGACCGCGTCAAAGACAAAGTCGGCAGGAATAAGATAAAATATGATCTGGGCAATTACATCTCTGCTTCTATCAATGAAAAAGATTTAGAGATTTTAAAAAAAGATTACCCTATAGAGGTTTATCCTGTCCCTATCTTAAAAACCATGCTGCAGACCTCTCCGAACATTATCAACGCCACGCCAACTTATCTTTTGCAAGAATCTGCCCTTAATTTAACTGGTCAAGGACAGACTATTTGCGTTATTGACACTGGCATTAATTATTCCCATCCTGCCCTGGGCGGATGTTATGGAAATAATAATGCCTCTTCCGCCTGCAAAGTTATAGGGGGTTGGGATTATTGCGCAGATAACACTGCATGCAATACTGAAGATTCAATTCCGGAAGATGTTGCAGGACATGGAACACATGTTGCGGGAATAATCGGAGCGAATGGTTCTATAAATGGCGTGGCCCCAGATTCTAAGATTGCCATGGTTAAAGTCTGCAATTCCACAGGAGATTGCCTAGGAGACAAACTGATAGCTGGCATTGATTGGTGCGTAAATAACAGATCATTATTCAACATATCTGCTATCAGCATAAGCCTTGGCGGGGGAGGTTATGCAGATTACTGCGATGCTGAAGAATGGTGGTATGCGGATAGCATCAATAGTGCGGTAGGCAATGGAATTCCTGTTGTTATAGCTACAGGAAATGATGCAAGTTCAACTCAAATTTCAGCCCCTGCATGCATAAGAAATGCCACAGCTGTTGGAGCGACAACTAAGAACGATGCTGTTGCCCTCTACTCTAATTTGGCACCCACAATGTGGCTCCTCGCTCCAGGATCAAGCATCAATTCTACCTGCTTATCTTCAGAAAGCTCAACAGGATTCTGCGTAAAACAAGGGACTTCGATGGCAACCCCTCATGTTGCTGGAGCAATAGCTCTAATAAAGCAATATCTTAGCCTTAGCGGGCAATCTAAAAGTGTAAAAGAAATAGAATCTGCTCTTAATTCTACAGGAAAAAAAATTACTGATGGTGCATCGGGATATAATTATTCCAGAATAAATTCACTTTCTGCAATCATATCATTAGACTCTCAATCCCCAAATGTCACTTTAATCTATCCTGAAAATGGATTGACTACATTTAACACAAGCATTACATTCAGATGCAACGCTAGAGATTTAGCTTTGAAGAATGTTACTTTTTATCTTTGGAACTCGACTGGCATTTACAATCAGACTCTCTCATCAATAAGTGGCGGGAGCAATAATCTTGAACTTAATCTAAGCAATATAGGAGAGGGCAATTATAAATGGAATTGCTTGTACACTGATAAAAATAACAACCTCGCTTTTGCTGATTCAAACTACACATTTTCTATACTATCTATTCAGGCTAACCTAATTTCCCCTGCTGATGGGCTATCTACAAACCAGAATCAGACATATTCGTGCAATGCAAGCTCAAACTTTAATTTAACAAATGCAAGCCTATTTATCTGGAATTCTTCGTCCCTGATATATAATATAACCAATAATATAAGCGGGACATACAATGAGACCTCATTTAGCTATAATTTAACCCAAGATGGAAATTATTCATGGAACTGCCTGTTCACAAATAATGTGAGTTTGCAGAAGTTTGCTGCCTCTAATTATTCAATATTCTTCGATGCCTCTAGACCAGAGGTAAGCCTTGCATCTCCCTCTAATAACACTTTAATCCGGGACAGCACTATATTCAGATGCAACGCTAGCGATTTAGCTTTGAAGAATGTTACTTTTTATCTTTGGAACTCGACTAATCTGTATTATAATTACACTGAAAACGTATCAGGGGCAAGCAATAGTCTTGAGATAAATGTAAGCAACTTACCCGATAATAATTATAAATGGAATTGCGAATACCATGATTCCACTAGTAATTTAGGCATACAATCCTCTAATTATACCCTTAGAAAAATTCCTAAACAAGTTATTGTCCTAGGGATAGATGGCCTGCAATTAGATCATTTTAACACCTTGCTAAATGCCGGCAACTTAAGCAATTTCTCCAGACTAATTTCGCATGGAGGTTGGAATGGCCATGTCAATATCACAGGGCACACTGCAACTTCAACAGCGCCTGGAAACGCTGAAATCCATACTGGACTAAATTCAAGCTGGACTGGAATAGTTGATAATAGTGGCGGCGTGTCAATTCCTGATGGAAATACGACTTTTGAGAGACTTAAATCTTTTAATTCGAGCATCAAAACAGGATTTATCTATGGCAAAACAACAAATTACATACCTAACTCAATATTATCTAACGCAATGGCTCAAATAGACTGGGCGCATAATAATACCTCTTTTAACAATACTGCCTGGACAGCCGGCACATCATGTGTTTATGCTCAAAATGTATCTACAAAGGCTCAGGAGTTCATAGCAAATTATAGCAATGAGTCTTTCTACTTGGTAGTTTATTTTGGCGAACCTGATTGCACAGGGCATATTACTGGAGAAAACTCCACTAATTATTCAGAGTCTATCATCAATGCTGATTACGGCTTGGGGATTCTGTTAGATTATCTTGAAAGTCTTGGTTTAAGAGGG
>C687J35504_10001031_pt1 | contig 19905 bp, 14 predicted proteins | sample RifCSPhighO2_02_FD_35504 | JGI IMG/M metagenome (IMG submission 35504) | reverse complement strand
TGTATCCGCTATCATCAGGCCCGCGGTGCACAAGCAAATCCGTAAGGCTCTTTCCTGTTTCAAAATCAGGGGCGCCTTTATGTTTATCAGTTACCCAGCCAAAAATTCCACACATACAAAAAATCCATTATTAAGTAAGATTGAAAGACTTATTTTTTTTATTAAACCTCATTCCTTTTCAGCGATAACCACCCAATGAAAACCAAAAATATTTTTTGGAGGATCTAAACGATTCATGATATGGACAAAAAAACCGAGCGACTTGGGTAAAAAAACCAACTCTTGATAAATCCCACTTTCATATAGTTCCATCTTTAAAATTTTAAAATCCTTTAGTAAATAATTTACCTCGCTTCTGGAATAAAGATTTAAAATTGGACAGCCAAAAAGCTCATAAAATGCAGTCCCATGCCCCTGTGTAATTTTTAATTCCTTCAACTTCGTATAGAGATAAAAATCCTGCCTTGTAACCCTATCCAATACTTGAGAAAGCCAGCGTAAAAATCTGACGGCTATGCCTTTGGGGCAGGTGCTCCTATAAAGCATTAAATAGAACTTGCCGCCGGGCTTTAGAACTCTTTTAATTTCAAACAGGGCAGTTCTTATATCAGAGGTGTGATGAAGAACCCCAAAAGACCATACCGTGTCAAAAACTCCATTATTAAAAGGGATTTTTTCGGCATCGCCATTGATAAAATATATGTGACTATCTTCATCACTCAATTCCTTGATACCTTTCAATGCCGATCTGATGGAATCGAGCGAAATATCTAATCCTATCAGAATATCATTTGTATCTATTTTTTGGAGGGCAGACATTATATCTGTTCCTTGACCGCAACCTACAGAGAGCATGGAGCCTTTATACTCTAAAGGCAAAATGTTATCATTCATCCAGCGGTCTTTTCGTTTACGATATTCTATTCTCAAACGGACATCCTCAGACAAACCGTCAACTGGATTGCTATTCCAAAATTCTTTAACCTCTTTTTTTAAATCCATGCACCACCATTAGGCTAATTATTTTTATAATTCATCCCTATCTCAAAACTTTTTACATGCATATTTGAAAGCCTATCCTGAAAAAACCTGATATAAACCTTATCCTGAAATGTCACTCCAGAAAGTAAAACCGCCTTATTCATATGCCATTCATTAGCTTTAACGGGTAGATCTGTCCATTTCTTCCCATCAGCAGATAGCTGTATAAACCTATCAACCTCATATGAACAATTTGTGGAGATATAAAGATTTGCATTCTCTATAAAATGGCCCATGTCAGCTTTGAACATAAAAGTTACACTTGCCTCAGTATTGTCAATAATTGAAAAGATATAATCTGGATTTGTTGTATTAACTGCCCCCTTTATCTCAATCACATTCGGATGGCTAAGAAGATTGCTCGTATTATATTCTTCGCGCCATTTGTTATCAATATGTGTTACCTTATCAAGGGCATCAAGCCTGTAAAATTTTACCTTTTTCCCTGAAAAAAATTCTTTGTAAGAAAATCTTAGCTTATCTATGTTAGGGTCAAAATCACTGACTACAGTCCTGCCCGATTTTATTGCATCGTATGTATAGTCTGCTGCCTTTGGCATGTAATCTGCATTTTCTCTAAATCTATAAATCCAGCCTTTTGGCGTTGTAATCAACCAACCATTCTGCAGATTCTCAGGCCCGTATGGGTCAAATCTGTAACCGAGCTTAGTTAAAAGGGTGTCACTTTGAGTAACCCTGTTAACTAGAAAAGGATTGCGCTGTGTAATCAGCAATGCGCCTTCAGGAAGCTCTTTTTTCACATCTTTATAATCATTCTTAAAGGCGCCATCAGCCATCACGGGCAGCTTATACATCCTAAACCTTCCAGTTTCATGGCGTGTCATAGGGTCCTTCATAATGCGGACCTTGATAATATATGAAGTTACTATTAATGCAATAATTGTCAAAAAGAGAAAAATAAATTTATTTTTTGGAGCTTTTTTGAGAAATGGAACTCCCTCTGCTTTAGCATTTAAAAAACCAGAAAATCTAACTATTCCAAAACCACTGAAAACTGACAAAACCATCACCTGATGCATCTGATGCCAGAATGTCAGGTATATAAGACTGAACATAAAACCTGATATAAACCATATCATTATAAGATGGTAGCTTCTGCTAATATAAGGTTTCAGAAAAAAAATACTTATCAAGGCAGATAGAGCAATTGCTGTTGAATGCCAGGAATAATAAATTGTGATATTCTGGAAAAATCTCTTTACAAATATAACTATAAAATCAACGGGATGTTTCTTCACCCAGCCCTTGAAGCAATTTAAATATGCCTTATAGAATTCATATTCCGGCTGAATATTTATAGCAAGTTTTCGTTCAATATCTGTTCGATAATCATTTTTACAAAATTCAACTACATTTCCATCCTGAAAAAAAAGCGACATTCCTTTACTTGCAACCTCTACAATTTTATTATTATTACTTGCTGCAAGATGATAAGATGAAATCCAATTTGGTGCAGCGATGCCAATGTTCCTGTAATTCCTTATTATTGGAATGCTATAGATTGAAACAGCAATTATAACAATCAATACAGCATGAGAAGTTAATTTTGCATCAATATTAAAAGAAAAACTTAATTCCTGCTTTTTAATCTGCAAAAATATTACTGACAGGATAAAAACCATGACTATCCCAATTCCATCTCCATCCGAAATAGTGGAAAACCCCAGAGAAAAGCCTGTCAGTAATGACAACATTATAGACCTTTTATCCGGCGGTCTGAAAATAAATATGGTAACAAGGAAGATTGAAAGGGCAAAGAAGAATATGCTCGGCGGATGCCTACTTATATATACTGCATTCTCAATAAAAAAAGACTCCGTAGCAATAAATAATCCTGATATGAATGCTGCCTTTTTGTTGTCAAAAACTTTATAGACAGTTCCGTAGATAAAAACAGGCACGAGTGAACCCATGAACAGAAAAAGAATATGAATAATTAGTATGCCGGGATAAATTCCAAAAAAATGAATAAGAGGTAACATGATAAGTGGAGTTACAAAAAGGGCAAGAGATATCTGTATTACTTCATGATATAGGTAACCCCATATGAATTCACCTTTTTCCAGTAATGAGAGAGTAGGTGACAATTCTCCCCACGCACTATCATCGTAGAGCATCCATCTATAGCTATCTGAATACTGAAAATATTCATATTGCTGAATATGTGGAAGAATTAATATAAAAGAAATAGCAAAGAGTGTAAAAAAAGAGATTTTATGTTCCTTTATATTAAGTCGTGTTATACACATATCAATATTATTCTAAGTTTATCTTGTCCTTTACAAAAGTTCTGATATTATTGCTTCTGTCTTTAACTTTCAAAAAATACTCCAATATGAATCCTATAGAAGTAATCTGTATCCCGGCAACAATTAAAATAGTTGAAATAATCAACAGCGGCCTTGCCACTAACTGATACTCTCTAAGCCCTGTAAACAGATAATAGATATGTTCTGCCACAAGCACAGAAAAGATTACGCCTCCTATGAGGATAAATACTATCCCAGGTTTGGCAAAAAAATGGAGCGGCCTTTCCAGATATCTTGTTAAAAGCAATACAGTAATCAGGTCCAGGAATCCCCTCAAAAATCGCTCTACACCAAACTTGGATTTACCAAAACGCCTTGACCTATGGCTTACCGGAATCTCAGTTACCCTTGCCCCTATTGCCTCACTAAGTATCATTGAAAACCTATGGTGCTCTCCCCTGAATGTAAAATTTTCTATTACCCAGCGCCTGTATGCCTTTAAACCACAGTTAATATCGTGGAATCCTGTTTTGGTCAGCTTTCTAACCATCCAATTAAAGATAAGAGAAGGAATGGTTTTGGTTATGGGGTCATGCCGGTTTTTCTTCCAGCCGCCGACAAGATCAAAGCCTTCATTTAATTTTTCTATAAGGCCAATAATATTTTCTGGATTATCCTGTAAATCAGCATCCATGGTCACAATAACATCGCCTCTACACTCATGCATACCTAAAAACAATGCCTTTGACTTGCCAAAATTCCGCCTCAACTGAATAAGTTTAAGATTGGTATTTTCTCCAGCAATTGAGCTTAATCTTTCAAAGCTCCCATCTGTTGAGCCGTCATCAATAAAGACATATTCCATCTTAAGGTCATTTTTTAACCTTACCTCCTCTAACTCGTTGTACAGTATAGGGAGGCTTTCCGATTCATTATAAAAAGGTATTACAACACTTATCAGAGAATCCTTCATAGACACTTTATTTCCCTTTCGCTGAAAAGCTGAAAGAAAATCCTTTATCAGAAGTTCTTATTTCTTTCGTTATTATTACGGACTCTACTTTATCCGTACCTAATGAATCAAATAGGCCAGGCGGCTCAGCGATTCCTTTGCTGCTAAAAATTAAAGGATGCAAATGCCTCAGATTAAGCCTGAAACTATTGTTCTCACATGCAATCTCATCTGTTATCTTTAATGTGCTGCCTTCCATAATAAGCCTTCTTTTGAGAATAATGCCTAAGCTCTTTTCGGACAGAGGCGCCACAGACTGGTTTATTGCAGTCCCTTTCTTTTTACGGTATACATCAATAAGCCATCTAAGCCAGTACGACAAATATGGTATGCTGCAGCCTATCCTCAGGATGAGGCGCGCAATAAACGGAGGAAAGAAAAATTTAGCCGGTGCAAATCTTATATAAGCTGTAACTGTATTGCTGTCCTTCTCAATCTTCCGCGTATTTTTGTAGCCGCCTGTGAACATCTTATATTTTGTCCATGAAGGATCATCATAGAAATACCCGAGGTCTTCATAGGAATATATATCTACACTGTTATTCCCCTGATAAAATATCCTTATTCCTCCGCCGCCGGCAGGCATAAAAATACAATGAAGGCCTTTTGACTTATATGAAAAGACCCCGGCCTGCTCATAAAAGGCAGCGCCTTCGCTGTTAATAACCTGCACATTGCATGCCTTGGCAAATCTGAATTCAGCCTTCATCTGCTCTCTTATAATATAGGTTATTAAAGGCAGATAACCCCAGCGGCACAATCTGAGGTCGTCTGCCAGATAAGGCTCAATACCTGAAAACCCGGCGCTCTGGCTATCCATAGCCTTTGCAACAGAAGCTGCTTCCGGGGAATGCTCTGATAAAAGCAGAGTCCCAAGCCTTGAAACATACGGATTAAGACATATGCCCGCCTCTGGAGAGATTGTAATGTCCGGCTGTATAAATGGAAAAATAAAGGCATAAAGTTTTTTCATTGCCTCCAAGCCGGAATTATCCTTGGTTATATAATGGTAGAGCATCATGTAATCAAGCAAGACGCTGCAATAGCCTAAATCCATGCCTGCTATTTCATTAAACCATCCCTCATCTGTTTGTGCCTTTAATACAGTCTGATGTTTTCTAACAGCCTCATTGAGGAATGCCTCTTTTCCGCAAATCTTATAAGCAATAGCAAGCGCCGCTGCCCCTGCTGCCTGGTGATTCATCTTAACAAAGTCATCATGCTTTAAAAGCCAGTTGGCAGCCTTCTCAGCAGTCTGCAGCAATATTTTTTTATCCTCCTGCTCTATCTTATCAGCAAGAAAATATATTGCTAAACCATAGGCAATTAATGAAAAGGTTGTTGCGGCAAAACCGTGCTCATTTTTATACCATTCATCAAAACTGCCGTCTGAATGCTGCTGCCTATTCCAGAATACCACCCCGGCAGAGAAGGCCTTATAAAGCGCCTCCTTCATCGGAAGCGAAGGTTCATGCAACAATGGATGTGCTAAGAGCGCTAAGGCTGCGCCAGCCTCCTGAAAGCGTATATCGGCAAATTCAGAGACCTTGTCGCGCCAGTGGGAATAGTGAAAACATCCGTAGCTCGGCGAAAGAGGGTGCCTGTCCTGCATCCAGATGATTCTGTTGGCATTCTGTTTTATATAATTTGCCTGATATTCAAAATCGTTCATCACAAAGAACTATATAAACCGTTTAATTAAAATTATTGTTATACCTGCAATACCACCAATACCACTAATTTACAAGACTCAATAACATTCGCCGCTTCTAACCTTCCCATCGCTTTATAGACGCTCTGTTTATTCTTTTTAATTATCTCGTTATAATATTAGCTAAATGTCTAAACACTTTATAATGAGGAATATTATAGTATATGCAAGAAAACAATTGATTTACAAGCCATTTGGCATTTGTATCTCCGCCTCTGCAACATTTGCAGAATTCGTATGGTAGATGGCATCTTCTAAATTCTGAAGCAATACGCTTGAATTCTTTGCTATTGAGTAATTTTGAAAAGTTGCAATCTTCATATTTAAAAGGCAATCTTGTTCTTCCCTCATAATCCAGACAACAGAGTGCATAGGTTCCATCAGCCAGTATTGCTATCTGCCCGTCTTTCCGCAATGCATTACAACTTCCGATTATAGCTTTTTTGACTTTTCCATAATCGGTTCCAATATTGCCCGCCCAGCTGTGGGAAACCCCGATGGCAAGATTAACTCCCGGCACCAGCTCTTTCCTTATCACAAATGGAAGCTGTATTCTTCTAAAAAAATTATACCTAAAACCAGCAAATACATCCTTCATAAAAAGCACCGACTCAATACCAATCTGATCTAAAATTTGCATTATTGATTGTATTTCAACTGAATTTTTTATTATATCACGCTTATGGAGTAAGATAAGAAACTCCAGTTCTGTACTCGGATTCCTTTTTATATGCTGCTTAACTGCGTCGGTAACGTTTCCAAGGTGTTCTTCATAACTTAATTTAGGTTTTCGCATGTAGAATTCATCTTTATTTTTACTCAAGTTAATCGTGATTTTATCAATATGTATATCATACAGAAACTTAATTGTATCTGAAGTCAGTAAACTTGCATTAGTATTCAATAAAATTTTCAGGCTTTTGCTTTTAATATATTTAAAAATCTGATCTGCCTGCGGGTGCATTAATGGCTCACCAACAATATATGGATTAATGTGTCCATCACTACTGAGAAGATGCAATTCGGATATCTCATCCACAATCCTTTTAACAGTCTCAAAAGACATATAAGCCCTCTTACGCTGCATTTTCCCGATTGGGCAAAAATTGCATGAAAAATTACATATATTAGTTATTTCAATCGAAATCTGTGAAAAAAACATTCGCCTTCTCCTATAAATATGAATCCACCTAAAGTATTGTGTTTATATTTCATTCCAATCTTAAAACTTTTTACATGCATATTCTAAAACCTGATATAAACCCTACAGCTATGCTTCTCTAACTAACTTGACTTGATTCTCTTACAAAATAATCAGCCGAGAAATTAAGCCTCTCGTCGTCCTGCTCCTGTGTTTTAAGGTAAATCTTGAAATCACTTATAATGTTTATCATTTCCTGATCCTGATAGAATTTTATATAGGTTATTGCTTGAATTAGTGCGAGTAAATATGGAAAGGTCTATGTTGTATTCCACTAACCCGTTTTCCTTTGAAAGATGCTGGTCTAACCAGTTCTTTCCATCAATTGAAATGGCCCTAAAGGGTAAATCTTTATAATCGCTGAAGGCTTTAAAATTTAGTAATAACTATATTTAAAATATGCGGCGGCATAAAAGCTATCTCTCTTGAGAAGTCGTCATACTCTAAAGGGAAAAATCTTGCTATTGCCGCATAGTGATTGAGAGTAGAATGATATTCATAGCTTCTGAAAAAAAGGTATATTGTAAAAAAAGATAAAACAATATGAAAAAGCAATGAGACTTTTTATATTGCTCTATATCCAGATAATTCCTTAAGGTCATGCTAAAATTTTTTATCCGTTGCATATTTTTTAGTAAGTCCATATCGGTTTAGGCCTTAATCTATTACACACTACCTTTTAATTAAACCTTTAAATAACCCCATTATTGCACTCCTTACAACCTTGATTGACCCAGAATTTATTTTCTTCATATAGTATACCAGTAGCCTCCAGTTGCCATTGGAAATGCATCCTATAAGCTCGTTCTTTATATTATTGAAGGTAAACATGTCGTGAATACTTTGCAGATAAGCGCTATCAATCTTGCTTACATTGATGCTTGTATTGCCAATATCAAAAGCCTTACCTTGCTCCTCCAGAGACTCTGGTAGTTTAAAAAGTCCATTTGAAACACAGTAATTAAACAGTTCTGATCCGGGGTATGGCCTGAAGATAGTATTTATCGTCTGATGAGCCTTTAGTGATTTTACCAGATTTACGGTCATTTCAACATCCTCTCTTGTTTCTGTTGGCATACCTGCCATAAACATGGCCCCGGCCTTAAGTCCAACCTTGTGGCAAATATCAAAGGCCTTCTTAATACCGTCTACATCTTGGCCTTTTCTAATTTTTTCAAGAATTCTTGGGGAACCACTTTCAACACCAAATTCTATGAAACAGCAACCTGCCTTTTTTTCAAGGGCATACCGCTCCTCATCTGCAATATTCGTTCTTGAATAATGCGCCCATTTTATGTTTATCTTCTCTTTTAAAAGTAAATTACAGAAAACAACAACCCTCTTTGGGTTAGCGTCAAATTCATCATCATAAAATTGAAACCCCTTTATTCCGTACCTATCCTTTAAGCACAATACCTGTTCCAGTATCTTCTCAGGAGATAAGCCCCTCCATCTTCTAAAATTTACCTGTTCGTTATAGCAATATGAACATGACCATGGGCATCCACGACTTGTGTGTAATGTTACTACCCTATCGGAATAGAATTTTTTATGTATGTACCTTTCAATCGGCACCATGTCCCATGCAGGGAGCGGAAGGTCATCTAATTCTATAAAGGGTCTGATTTTGTTTTTTACAAGGGTCCCATTTTCCTTATATCCAAGATTCAGTATGTCCTTTGCCTCATCATCACCTTTTAAGAGCCTCTGGCAAAGCTCTAAGATTGGGCGATCCCCTTCATTTATTATGATGTAATCAACATAAGGCTGTTTAAGCACATGGTCAGGAAATATTGTTGTATGTATACCGCCCCATACAATTTTCGCTTCTTTAAGGATTTCTCTTACCATCTTGGACTTATTAACGGCATCTCCTATACATGAACCTGAAAGAACTGAAAAACCAACCACCTTCGGAGATGTTTTTTTCAAAAATTCCCTGAAATCCCTATCTTCCACATTTGTGTCATATATTCCGACATCCATACCCTTTGCTCTCAAAAACCCAGCCATATAGAGTATCCCGTACGGAAAGTAACTGGGGATTGTATTAAAGCTCTTCGGGTTTACAAACAGAATTTCAGCCATTTAAAAATCCTCCACTACAAACTATTTATTTACAGACGATGTAAAGGCAAAGCTCTTTGCAGCAGCGTAAACTTCCTTTAATCCAATCTCCCGCCTCTTTAAAAGAGAAAGGCCGATTGCCCCGATATTAATTATATTTGCTATCTTTGCAATATAAAGAAGATATTCAGGCCTCTTTTTCAAAAACCTGCTCTTGGACAAAAAGTTTATAATCCATGAGGGTATAAAAGGTTTTGATGTCAATGAAAATAGGCTGTTCCAGAAAAGATTATTCTGGTAGCCATATATCATCTTTTTGTCCTTCAATAAGACATGGTTAAGCCGCAATGCCTCATCAGCTTCACCTTCAATATGCTCCTGTTTTATAATGCCATCCTTTAAAGCCTTTTCAGTCAATTCTGTCTTTGGAAAATAAACAAGGGAATGGAGGTTTAATTCAAATGGTTTTGGTATTTCAAGATAAAACCTCAACGATTCCTCAAGGTCTTTCTCTGTTTCATAAGGATTATTCACAATACCATCAAAAGTTATCCTGATACCCATCTTATGGAATAGGCTTGCAAGCTCTATTATCTTTTCATTTGTTTCATTGCGCTTGTACAGATTTTTCCTTACATACTCAGAACCGGCCTGTATGCCTATCCTTGCGTGGCTGAGGCCTGCATCCTTTAACATCTTTATAGTATCCTCCCTCACTACATTTGGATAGAACATGGCCGCAAAGGGCATATTTACATGCTTCTCATATTTATTGCAAAACTCTATAGTCCAGTTTTTATTAAATGCAAAAACCTCATCTGCAAAAACTATTTTTTTCAGGTTCTTAAAATACCCTTTAAGGTTATGTATATCTTTTATGACATTATCAACACCTTTTAATCTTACAAACTTTCCTTCGTGCATTATACTCCTTAACACATTGTTGGTGCAGTAGGTGCAATGATAGGGGCATCCCCTTGAGGAGAATATTTCTCCGACTGAATTTTCAATGAGCGGCTCGCCTGCTTTTACAGTATCGTTTTCAATATGCCACTTATTATCATTGGAATAATCTATAGCCGGAATCTGGTTTATATCTATAAGTTCGTTTATTTGATTTTTATATATCTGGCCGTTTTGCTTTACCCATAAACCCGAGATTTTTGTTATACTTTTAAGTTCGTCTGAATAATTCCTGATCAAATCTAAAAATGGGTACTCGCCCTCGCCGAGGCAGACCATATCTGCCAGTTCTATACATTCCTCTGGCGAGAGTATTGCGTGAGTCCCTCCTATTAAAATCTTTATATCTTTAATCTCATTGCGGACAAAATTTATAATAGCCTTTGCTGTCTTATATGACGATGACCTCAGGCTTATCCCAAGAAGCTCGGTATCTAAATCCTTTATAAGATTTACCAGCGTATCTATTTCATTCTGAGTATAAGGAAACTTGGATGGAAAAAGATTTTTAAAAAAAACCTGATTCACTTGAATGCCTTCATGTTCTTTGACAAATGAAGCCAATGTCCTGATGCCTATTGCATCAGGGTCATATAAGGCAAGCAGTGTGGTTTTAGGATATCTTTTGTTTTCCATAATTTTATATTGATTTATTCCTTCTCTTTGCAAATTGAAATAATCTGTAATCTATCGGAATGCCAAAATATTTATATCCCCATCTAAGCCTGGCCAATATACGATAAAATTTGAAGACTATTAAAAACAAGCCTCTTTTAAGCCTACTCTTTATCCTTTCCCCAATCCATGTTATTGTATCGGAATCCAAAAACATGAAAATATAGCTTGAAATCATTGAAACAAGCAAAACCTGCTTCTTTGTGACCCATGGGGTATGTTTTTCATATAGGGTATAGTTGCTCCATTCTTCAAGGCTTTTTGGCTCTTTAAAACCAAGCTCAACTGCATTTTGATACATGGGTGTTCCCGGATACGGGCAGTATATAAACATCAACCCCCTGTGCCTGCTGTCATATGAAAGGAGCTCATCAAACATTTTTATAGTAGCATCTATTTGTTCACCTGTCTTTTTTGCAAGCTCATCATAGGTCTTTCCTGGTATTGGCAGCCCCACAAGGGTTGAAAAAACTACCTTTATGCCATACTCATGGCACCTCTTTGCAAACCTTATATTATCCTCCACGTTTATGTCTTTCTTAATAATCTCAAGGGCCTCCTGATTGCCGGATTCCGCGCCTGTCAGGATGCTGTAACACCGTGTTGCCCTTAATAGCTCCCATATCTCCTTATCAGCATCAGCAAGCTGTTTTGTCCTGCCGTCAACATTGCCAAGCCTTATTGTCAAGCCCCTCTCCAACATTCCGCTCAAGATACCCTTTGCCCTCTTCATATCAACGAAGAAATTGCTGTCATACATTGATACGCCGTTAACCTTGTAAACCTTCTCCAGCCTTTCAAGGTCATCAACAACCTTTCTTGCATCTAATCCAACCCATCTCCTCTTGTTAACTGTCTGCTCGCAGCAGAATCCGCATCTGAAAGGGCAGCCATAGCTTGAAACATAATTTATAGTTCTGTTGCCGAACTCGGTTTCAATAAGGCATTTCTCTGTATCAACAAGATGATACGGGATTGGCGGCATTTCATTAAGCGGTTCAAGCATCCTGTCCTGATTAGAATAAATCCTGCCATTATCCTTCCAGTGCACACCTAAAATATTCTCATAGGGCGCTACCTCCTCTGTCCTTTTTACTACATCATAGAACGCCCTTTCACCCTGCCCTTTTATTACAATGTCTATATAGGGATTCTCCAATACCTGCTGGGGATAAAGCGAAGGATGCCACCCGCCCCATACTACCTTTATGTCCTTGTTCGCCTCTTTTACAATTCTGCTCGCCTTAAGCCCATCATATATCTGATAGCCTGTCATAGATGAGACGCCAAGAATCATGCTCTCCTTTGCAGCTTCCCTTATCACATCAAAATGGTCATCATACAGATTTTCGCTGACTATTTTTATATTATAACCATCCTTATCAAGGAACCTTGATATGCACAATAATGACAATGGCAGATCAACAGGCCTTAAATGTGGATTGGGTCTTGGATTATATAAGAGAATTTTTTCTTTCATGAATATTATCGCCTTTTATATAAAATCTGTACCATACCTCAAATATCAAAAGCCTCCAGAGAAGGATATTGTACTCTATTCTTCTAAGCCCTCTCTGGGGTCTAAATAATTTACAGAGCATCTCATTTCCTAAAAAATTCTTGGAAAACGAAGAATCATCCATTAAAACCTCATTAGTGTACCCTTTTAAACCGCTCTCCAGCCACTTATCAAGGGGAATCAGAAAACCCCGTTTCTTTCTTTCTACAATCTCCTGAGGAAGGATGCCTTCCATGACCTTCCGCAGTATATACTTCCCGGTAAGGCCTTTTATTTTATATTTCCTGGGCAAGGCAACAACAAACTCCAGTAGTTTATGATCCAAAAATGGAGCCCTTGCCTCTATGGAGTGCGCCATTGTCATTTTGTCTACCTTCATTAAAAGGCAATTCGGCAGAAGATTTTGCATCTCAAAGAACGACATCCTGGATAAAAAATCTATATTGCTACTTGTTGTGTCAAAGAGCCCTTCAAATTTTTTATAGATTACAGAGGAGTTTTCCCATCCCCTGTAGAATGTATTCAGATAAAAATAAAGCCGTCTTTTAATTGTCTCTGGAAAAAAATCAAGATACGGACTTGACAGCTTATACCACGAATATCCGCAAAAAAGCTCGTCAGCGCCCTCTCCAACAAGTATAACCTTTACATAGTCTTTTACAACCTCTGAAACAAGGAAGGTTGCAAATGCGCCTCCATCAGCAATAGGCTCATCCAGATGCCATACTATTTTTTCAAGCAGGTTCATTAAATTATCAGGCTTAATGGTAAATTCATGGTGGTCAGTCTGAAATCTTTTTGCAACTATTTTAGCATATCCCAGCTCATCACCCTCTTCACCAAAACCTACTGAAAAGGTCTTTATCTCCTTTGCGCCTGCGCCTGACATCATTGCCACCACACTGCTTGAATCAAGCCCCCCTGACAGCAGAACACCTACTGGAACATCGCTGATAAGCCTTAGCGATACAGACTCATCAAGCAATTCCTTGAGTTTTTCGCAAGCCTCTGCCTCGCTCCCACTCCAGCTTTGGGGTTTAATGTCATAAAGATTCCAGTATTTCTTGACAGTTATATTATCATCTTCCAGTATAAGCATATGCCCTGGAGGCAACCTGTATACATTTTTCACTATGGTCTCTGCTCCGGGGACATATTGAAAGGCCAAATAATAAGAATAACCCTCCAGATTTACTTCCCTATCAATATCACTGCACTCCAGAATAGACTTTATCTCTGAGGCAAAAACAAGCCTTTTGCCGTTCCACCAATAGTATAATGGTTTTTTACCAATCCTGTCCCTGCAGAGTATTAATCTATCCCTTTTTGAATCCCATAATGCAAAGGAAAACATGCCGCGGAAATCCTCAACACATCCAACTCCCTTTTCTTCATAGGAATGAAGAATCACCTCGCTATCTGAGCAGCTCTTAAAATGATGGCCATTTTTAAGCAGCTCGTCCCTTAAACCTTGAAAATTATAAATCTCCCCATTTACAATCACAAAAAGGCTTCCATCCTCATTTGTCATTGGCTGTCTTCCATTTTCAGACAAATCAATTATACTTAATCTTCTGTGTCCAAGTGAAACCTTATTGGATACATATATTCCTTCTTGATCAGGGCCTCTGTGCCGAATGATCTCGCACATCTTCTTAAGAAGTACATCATCCCTGAAACCATAGAAACCAGATATACCGCACATTTAATTAAACCTGCCGATTATCATATCCGCAGTCTTTTCCCAATTAAACCTCTGGCTTGATTCATAAGCCTCTTTTGACATCCTTTGCCTTGCTTCTTTATTAGAAAACAACTTTATTATGTTTTCTGCCAATCCTTTAATATCACCTATATCCGCTTTAATCATCCCGACAGGATATATTTCCCTGTAAACAGGCAAATCATATGCCACTACAGGCAGACCGCACGCCATCGCCTCTGCTACAACCATTCCAAAGCTCTCATAGGTGCTCGGAAAGATACATATCTTAGATGACTTCATAACAGTAAACTTGTCTATCCCATTCAGAAAACCCATAAATTTTATATTCTCAAACAGACCTTTGTCTTTTACCCTTTTAACCACATCATCAAAGTTAATATCACTGCCAATAACAGCCATTACTGAATTTGGAAACCGATCACAAACCAGTTTCCATGCCTCAATAAGGTCAAAAAAACCTTTCTGTTCATGAAACCTTCCAATATAACACGCATCATATCCTGGTTCTTTTTTATCAGCTTTATTAATAGCATCCCAGTCAACTGCACCGTATGTTACAATCACCTTATCAGGCACAAAACCCTTCTTAATGAGAAAATCCCTGTCCATAGAGTTTGAGACCATTACAGTATGTGTATATCTTTTCATAAATCTCATAATTAAACGCTGGCTAAAAAAATAATAGATATTGGAAATAGAAGGTATGGCATACCCCCTTATAGATATCTTTTTGAAGCCCTTGAATGGATTCGGTGCTATAAGGTGCAGACCAGCAATCCACTTCAATTCAGACATCATTATTTTTGAAAAAATAGCTGGCATGGCATCAGGCAGCAAATCCGACGAAGAGTATATAACCGTATTATCTTTGACATTTTTCTTCAGTCTCTTATACAGCATCTGCGATGCCTTTATTCCCCTTAAAAAATAACCAGCAGCTAAACCAATGCCACCACTTAGTGAATCAGATACAGTTATAATACAATTTAATCCTTTGTATCTTTCTTTCCCTTGCTCAGGAATAATTAAAGTTACTTCATGGCCTTTTAAAATAAACATCCTGCTCCAATTTAATGCCCGCTGGTCTGATCCGCTCATCCCTTCAGAAGATATAATACCGTTATTGATTATTATAAATTTTAATTTAAAAATTTCCCCAACCCCTGTCTTAAAACCCATTTTTGATACACTGTATTCCTCAAGTAAAACCATTCATTTCGCAAAACCGTAAAAAAAATAAACCCCGTCCCTGCCCTAATATTTATTATAAATTTTGCTATCAACACAAATATCGTTGGGAGTCTCTCTAAAAAATTCATCCATTTGGCACTGTTGATTATCTTCTTAACGATTGACGGCGGAATAAGCGGCAAAGAAGTAAAAAGTAGAGCATATTTTTTGAAATTGCCCTGCGAGTTAAACTGAAGGTTCATATAGCCCTTAAACAGGCCTCTATTGATAGAATCAGCAGCTTGAGCTTCAAGCATACCAGCCTTTATACCATGGTTGATTATCTCTGTTTTCGGAAAATATATAAGGTCAAAGGAGTGGATAATATCGGGCCGCAACTCATTATAAAATTCCAGGGATTCTTTAATGGTCTCCTCTGTATCAAAAGGTATGTTAAGTATATTATCCAGCGAAAATTTAATTCCTTGTTCTTTAAGCCTTCTTGTAGCCTTTCTGTATTCATCATTGGTCTCTGGTCGTTTAAGTACTTCACGCCTTATACTCTCTGAACCTGACTGAAGGCCCAATAAAAGCATATTGCACCCTGACTTCTTTAAAAGCTCGCATATCTCATTATCCAAAAACTTGGTGTGAGATAAACAACTGTAGGGTAGGCCTATCTCACTGGCATACATGGGTGCAAATTCTTCAAGCCATTCCTTATCGAAAGTAAAGAGATCATCCATAAAAATTATATATTTTGGTTTATACCTGGATTTTATAGCTTTAATCTCTGCTGTAACGTGGATAGGGCTTCTACGCCTTAGGTATTTACCCTTTCCTTTATAAACTGTTGCGATGGCGTTGTTGGCGCAATACGTACACCGGTAAGGACATCCATAGCTTGTTAGTATTATAGGATACTTGCTGTATGAGCGTGGCAGTTGGGCGTACAGATCATCCCTGTCAGGGAACGGAAGTGCATCAAGATCTTGCATTAATGGACGAATTTCATTTTTGATAATTTCGCCGTCCCTCTTGAACCATATGTTCTTGACGGAGTAACTCATCTTACCTAATTCTAAGCACTGGAGCAGTTCTGCAAGCGGCTCTTCACCCTCCCCGACGCATACCATATCAACCGCATCCTCACTGATGACAGTCTCAGGGACAAGTGTGGTGTGTACGCCCCCAAATATAATAGGGACTTTTATAACCTTTTTAACCGCTCTCGCCATCTTCAGTGCCCACTGGTAGTTTGATGTAAATACCGAAAAACCGACAATATCCGGTTTGAATGTCTCAATTTCTCGGAGTATCAAATCCCTCCTCGCAAACAAATTCGCAAGGAATTTATTCTGTGAATATGATTTTTCAAACTGCTTTGGATCAAAAATAACTTTAACTTCATAACCCTTAGATTTTAGATAGGCTGAAAGGGAAGTTATTCCAAGAGAAAAATCTTCTGAACAAATTAAAACGACTCTCATATCACTCAATTATAACCTTTTTAATAATATTTTTTTGTTTAGGGTCTTTAATATCTCTTTTTTATTCTTATTCATAAGGAACCACTTTGCTACATCAAAAGGACTTATAATAGCAGAGGAACTTACCTCGCACTCACACCAGCACTTGCACTTCTCAAGCTTCTTTCTCAAGCCCCATGCCTTATCGGAATTTATTATGTCTTTGAAAAACCCGTCTTTAATATTGCCAAAGCTCTCTTCAATCAATATGCACGGCAGTATTTCACCGTAAGGGTTAATCACATAAGAAGTATAGCCTGAATAACATGGGAGCGTCCTTCTGGACTCACCTGTAATCTGCGTCCTTAGATTGTCCATGAAATAGTGGTAGCCGAAGTCCTTGAGTTCTTCTGCAATAATATCAAGTTCTTTTTTTGTAAGCTGATTTTTATTATTCAGGTTGCCAAAATACTCGCTGCTTTCAGGAAGGAAGCAGGAAAATTCGCAACCGAGTGATTCAACCTTTTCTGAAACCTCTTTTATCTTGTCAAAATTTTTGGATGTAAGCGTCATACCGCATGTAATGCCTGTTATGCCCAGTTCTGCAGCGTATTCTATAGTTCTGACAGCCTTTTCATATGCGCCATCTATACCCCGAATCTCATCGTGAGTGCTGCCAATGCCGTCCAGCGATACAGCAATCTTAAAATTCGGATAAAATTTAAGAATCTCTATAATCTTATCCCTGATCAACTCTGGCAGGAGTCCGTTTGTCTGGACACCGATATCAACCCACGGAAGCTCCTCGTGCCCTGCCCTTATAATCTCTACCATGTCTTTCCTCAGAAATGCCTCTCCGCCTGTAAAACCTATGCTCCTTAAATCTGAGAAAAAGTCTCTATTTTTTCTTAGAAAGCCAGCAATATCTTCAACTGTCAGTTCGTCGGAAAGTCTTTTATTTTCATTATCATCTTTTTTATACTTCTTCCATATGTCGCACATTATACATTTGGCATTACATCTGTATGTCACAGGAAAATTAATAAAGACAGGCTTCACAGGCCTCTTGATTGTTCGGTTAAGCTTATAGGATATTGAAGACGCAAGGCTTTTAGCCGACAAAACAAATAATCTAAACATATTAAACCTAATAATCCTTCACAGCCTTTACAAAGATAGATACAGATGACTCGCCATCTGCAAGTTTATCATTAAATTTATCCAGAAGATTTAAAACCCTGTAGCCATGTTTTATCAACATAGATTGCTTATTCTCATTGACTGAGAATTTATCAGCGGTATTCTTCATCCCATCAGGCAGCATGCCGCTATCAAGCACCTTTTTGAGCCCGTATAGCACAATATGATTAAAAGGCACGCAGTAATGAGTTAAAGGCTCCATAGAAACAACCTTAAATCCGGCGTCTTTTATCAAACTGCTTATCTCTTTAGGATAATAAAGTCTTAAGTGCATATTCCATATGCCAGCCCAAAAGCCGGATTTTATATGGCCGCCTGTTACTGCCTCCATAACCCAATTTATTGGGTCCCACAGGAATGGATAATTATGATTTGGCACAGTTAAAATAAGCGTGCCCTTTGGTTTTAAAATCCTGTAAATCTCTCTTAATGCCTGACAGTCGTCAGGTATATGTTCTATCACCTCTGTGCAGTATATCTTGTCAAATGCAGAGTCTTTGAAAGGCAGTATACAACCGTTGCCTTGTATAATTGAGACTGAATTATCAGTATGCCCCTGGGCAAGCCTTAATGACCCGCTATCAAGGTCAAAACCTATTATGTTATACGAACCCAATTCTTTGATTGTCTTTAAATAAAGCCCATCGCCGCATCCGTTGTCTAACACAAAATCATCTGGTTTAATATCAAGCTCGGAGATAATTCTCTTAACCCTTCTCTTAAGGGCCATATCACCGATATTTACAGTCAGATCATCAAGCTTGCTATTCAAATAAGTTTCCATCTTAATTCTTATAAGAACTCAGAATCTTATCAGCATTGGATTTTCCAAATCTTTTTACTGCATAGCCTCTGCATAATCTCTTCTTCTTTTCCAACTCTTCCCGATTTTCAAAGAGGTAAAGAATCGCCTTATAGAAATCCTCTGCCTTTGGCTCTACAAGCATGCCAATGCTGCTGTCAACCGCCTCTGGGATGCCGCCCTTATTTGAAGCAATTACAGGCGTCCCGCAGGAAATGGCTTCAAGGATAACCCTTCCGAATCCCTCTTCATACTTTGAAGGCACACAAAGAATATCCGCTGCGCTGTAATAGAGCGGCAAATTGCGATTTTCAACCTTCCCTATAAAAATAACATTATTTAATATCCCGGCTTCTCTTTCTATCTTTCCAGATAACGGGCCGTCCCCGATAAATGCAAAATGAACCTTCCCCTTCATCCTCCCTGCTGACTCCAATAATATATCTGTCCCCTTTGCATCAATAAATCTGCCGACAAAGAGGACTATAAACATATCCTCCCAGCCGGCTTTTTTTTTAGCCTCGGAAACGGGTCTAAATATCTCCTGTTCTATCCAGTAAGTATAGGTATCAATACCTCCTGCATCAAGCCCTATTTTAACAAGCTCTCTTTTTGAGGCCTCTGATAAGGTCAGAATTTTGTCAGCAGACATTAAAGTCCATTTAACCATCCTTGCCATTAAAGAATCAGGATTCATTTCATAAACAGCATGGGTGCTGATAATAAACCTTTTTCTGAATACCTTAATAAGCAATTTGGCAATAAAGGAGGCATTAAATCCCTGTGCATGAATTACATCTATTTCTCTGCTTTTAAAAAGGAGAAAAATAAAAGTCCATATAAGCAGCCACGGTGTTATATAGAAAAACTCTAAGATCGGATACGGCTCTAATTTGTGAAACAGATTGAAACCAATCCATGGGATTCTTAAGACTTTTAAATTTCCTTTCTCTTCAGAATAATGGCCTTTGGTCTCTGTTGTAATTGGTTGATAAGTTAAAACATATACCCTATATTCGCTATTCTTATTAAGATATTCAGTAAGATCTTTCAAATGTGTCTCTACCCCGCCTATATTT
>C687J35504_10001029_pt1 | contig 19910 bp, 18 predicted proteins | sample RifCSPhighO2_02_FD_35504 | JGI IMG/M metagenome (IMG submission 35504) | reverse complement strand
CTTATCTTTTTTGGCCAAAAAGCTGTGCCTATGGGAAATCGTTTTTTTGCTTTCTTAAAAAAATCTTTTGCTTCGCCTAATTCTCGTGTTTCAGATACATGCCATGCAACAATGAGTTTCGTAAAAGGGCATTTTAGTGCCCAAAACCAGAAGTATTTGCCCTTTTTGTATGTTTTTGCTTTTGTTTCATCGCCATGCAGTATGTGAAACATTTCGAGAAATGTGAATTCAAATTTGAACCTGAATATTTGAACCCAATTCCATATTGCAGACAGAGATTTTATCGTAATTCCAAAGATCCTCTCTATGTTTATTTTTACATATTCCAGTGTGATGCCGCTCTGATAAAGAGAAACAGCTGCATCAATGATTTTGCGTGGATACATGTAACCCGTAAAATCAGAATCACGTGCCTGACATCCGCAATTCCTGCAAAGGTAATTTTGGACAGTTCCGATAAGCTTAAGTCTTCTTTTGCCATTCTTTATACGTGGGCAACCACAGTTAGGACATTTATTAGATTTCATTGGATCACTCTCCGTGTTTTAATGATATCTAATTGTCCTGACTTTTTACTTAAATCATACACAAAACAAAATCAATCCCATAAGTGTAAGCAGTTTTATAAAGTTTTGACATAGAAATAAAAAGATGAAAATATCATTATCAAAGTGGTAATATGAACTCTAACAGATTGAATCAAATGGTAATTCCTGAATATAATGAAGGAAGACGTAAAGCATGTAAGTTGATATTAGGAACTTATTTAACTTTAGCAACAACAGGTTGGGCACAGCCACCCGAAGAACAAAAACCAGAAACAAAAAAAGAAATGGAAAAAAGACTGAAAACATCTTACTGGGAAGTTTTACAGAGAGGTGAGATCGATGATCCAGATCTTAAGAAATATACACAAGAACATTACCCGGGTGTTGTAATAGCAGCAAGTGCCTATGAAATTGAAAACAGAAGGATTGGAATTGTATTAAATGAACCTGGAGAAAATGTAACCGGACCAACAGGAGCGATTGTCTATGACATGTCAGGAAAAGAGCCAAAATTAGTTTCAGACTTCAGAGGATGTTTTAAAGGTCACCTTGCTGAACCGGGTAAAGGTGCAGAAGAAGAACATCGAAAAAAACTCGAGTGGCCAAAAATTGGTAAACTTGTGCAAATAACAGGACCGGGAAATTACACACTTATGGATACGACCAATAACACAATACGTGAAGTAGAAAAAGGATACCCTACATTATTTGGCTTTGAACACTTCAGGACCGATTCCGTGGGTAATCGTATCCCAATTGGAATATCATACCTTTTCACAGATTTGGGAGAAATGACTACGCCCGAAGAAATCCCAAAACTCACAATAGCAGCATCGAGCTTTAACGGAGGTGATACTGTAGAGCTGCTATATAACCAAAATGGCTTTTATGTTGTAGAATGCGGTTCTTCGTGGTATCATGGTAATAATCCTTTTGCCAGAGTAACGTGTATGAATACAGGACCAAATACGATAATTAACAGGTATGGAATTCATGCATCTGGAGAAGGACGCGATAATTTTCACCGAGTGAGGATGTCATCTGAAGGTGGTTTGGAACCTATACCACTACAAGACAAGAATCTACGAATATCAAATAATGCATTTGTTGTTTCTATATATCCATTTAAGAATCCCGAAACATTAATACGTGCAACAGAACCCACATTAATGGATAATGGTGACATTCAATTTCATGTAGTAGATAAAAATGAAAGGGAACATCCGAATTTGATAATAAAGCAACACGAATTCAATTCCTTTTATCCCATGTAAATCTTTATATAATAAATGAGTAAATATAATTTATATGAAAAAAACAGTGCAAACAAATTACTTCTATATCGTAATTGGAATAAGTATATTCGTAATCGTTTCTGCGTTCATAGCTTCGCGATATATTATCGAAGTGCCAGCAGGAAAAATGTATACTGAATCAAACACAGAAATGTATAATGAATATGAAGCAATCAAAAATAAGCTCGTAGCAGGCAAACCAAAACCCATAACATCATACACAAGATACGATTTTGGTCATCTGGCATTAAGACTGGAAGGAGAATATTTTCAAGTAGAAGCTGTTATGATACCATTTACCATAAATGAATATAAATTTACTGATGAAGACTGTAAAAAACTAGGAAAATTTGCTCTTAATGGAAACAGTGATATCATCATTCAAGAAAGAATACTAAAAATTAGACTAAAACCACAGTTCCATAAAATTGGAGAAAAGAAACAAGCTGGATTTCAAGGTAGAGATTATTATTGGGATGCAATGACATATGAAGAAGATTCAATAAGTGCAGAAGAATTACTAGATAAGAAACTAAAACGGATTAAAGACGGACCAGAAGGAGATGGATTATATGCAATGTATATAGTATATCCAATTAAATCTGTATTTAGTGCCAGATTTAGAAACGTACAGGCATTGATGAATGAATATCCAAATAAGCCCTTTGGTGATTCAAACTTCTATGACCGAACATATGTAAATACAAATATTTGGGCAAGACTGAAAATAGGAGAGAAAATATGTAATGCAATTCCAATGCCCTGATTATAAAAGATAAACTGGGATAAGTATATCATGCAGTCCAACAAAGCTCTCGTGGGTTTTTTAAGAAAAAACGGATATATTAAAACCAATCAAATTGAACAAGCTTTTCTGGATGTGGATCGCATCAACTTTGTTCCTGAGATTGAAAAAAACAATGCTTACTATGATTACCCATTACCTATTGGTTTCGGGCAGACAATTTCACAGCCTTCAACAATTGCACGGATGACTGAACTGCTACAACCGAGTAAAGAGCACGAAATTCTTGAAATTGGTTCGGGATCAGGATATCAGGCAGCGATATTGGCAGAAATTGTCAGGCATGTTGATACAGTGGAGCGCATTAAAAAGTTATATGATATTGCTAAAAAAAATCTATCCAGATACATTCGCTCAAAAAAAGTTTCTGTTTTTCACGAAGATGCATCAAAAGGCTTTGGCAATAAAGAATATAACAGAATAATCAGCACAGCAGCTTTCAATGAATTTCCTGAAAAGTTAGCAGAGCATCTAACAGAAGGCGGTATAATGGTTGTTCCTGTAGGACCATCGCAACTGTGTGAGATGGTCGTTGTCTGCAGGCATGACAGCAAGATAGAGCAAACATTCCATGGATATTATAGTTTTGTACCGATTTTAAGTGATATAGAATAACAATGCTATAAATACCAGTTCGACCAATTCAATAAATATGCCTATTCATCATTCAGGAATTCTCCATATTCATAGGAGAAAGAGAATTTCAAAAAAACTGAGCCGATATCCTCATAAAAACTCAAAATTAAGGCTGTTGGACAAATTACTTATGGCAATTGCCATATTTGGACCGCTGGTTAACATTCCCCAGATAATAAAGATTTTCACTGAAAAAAGCGCTGCAGGAATTTCTCTTGTCACATGGTCTCTCTATATAGTCATTTCAATTCCATGGATATTATACGGCATAGCACATAAAGAGCCACCAATAATCATATCTTACATTCTTTTGATAATCCTGCATTCAATAGTAATAGCAGGAATATTTATGTATGGCTGATCCATTCTCGGTGTCCATAGATAATGAATCCATACTCTGAGTTTTTGCACCCAATCCTCACCCAGAGTATCGTAAATATAAAATCCCAGCCAACATTGCTTATGTAAATATATCAGCAGCAACAATCCTTCTTAGCAATTTTTTTAGCAACTTTCTTTTTTATCATTTTTCTCCCTCCCTTCTAAATTACATAATTATTATTGTTATTAGTATTTATTGTTGAAATCTCCCCAAGATTTCAAAAACACTTCTTCTATACAGAACTGCATTTTTATAGGCATTGTGCATATCTATCAGGATGATGACCCAAATGCTGACGCCATTCTTCATCTGTATAGCCAGGTGGTGTTGCGCATACATCTGATCCTTCTGATGCAATAGCACGCTGGTAATTAGCACCATATTTTGTTGATTCATAATAGTTGTATACACCCAGTGAAACTATTACTGCAGCCACGATCAGTGAAGTTATTATAATAACTTTTCCATACATACTTTAACCTCTGATGGAATATACCTGAAACAACATAACAAGAAGTGTATGAAACCAGTTACATGGTTTGATATATTACTGAAGGACATAAATAAATTTGACTATATAAAAGATCTCTAAATGATAATATTAAAAATCGCCTCAGTAGCTCAGTTGGTAGAGCGTTACCTTGGTAAGAAAAACAATTAGGTAAAGGTCGCGAGTTCAATCCTCGTCTGAGGCTTTGAAAATAATATGCAAATCAAAAATTTGCCAGAAGGGGAAGAGGTTATCTTAAGGAGAAACCGCAGGTGTCCTCCTAGCGCGAGTTCAATCCTCGTCTGAGGCTTTGAAAATATTCTAAGCTCTGTAATTAAAATTTTTTATTTCTTTCCATTAAGTGGGCAAAGTCCATGTTTAAATATATACAATAGATTTAATTTTTTAGTATAGAAAAAAGAGGATGTTATATGAAAATTCTTATGGCAACATGCGGCGGGTTTGTTCGACAGATGGAAAGCTGGTCCGAACGGCTTTTAGCTAAAGAACTGGTTAAATTCGGCCACGAAGTCTCTGCAATAACAACGACATCAGTCATGAAAATCTTCCCGGATGCTAAAAAGCATGAATTTATAGATAACATAGAAGTTTTCCGATATAATCCATATTATCCACGAGCAATGTTTCATGCAATTAAAAATGATTATGATATGATTCATACTCATTTCCCCGGATATATGTCTGGAAATTCATCATGGGTGACATTGTCAAAAAAATTCAAAGACGTAAAAATTGTTCATACTGTTCACGGTCTTTATCACGATCCATTTATTATAAAAAATGTTGATGATCCATTTTCAAATCCAATAAATTATGGGGGTATGCAAAAATCACTAAGACCATGGAAATCAGGAAACTGGTTCTGTCATGTTCCAATATTTGGTGCTGATATGGTTCTTCCGCAAAGCAGATTTGAATCTGAAGAATTGAAAAAATTTGGAGTACCTGAAGAAAAAATGCGGATCGTACCAACAAGCGGTATAGATCTGGAAAAATACAAAAACCTGCCGAAGAAAGGAAGCTTCCAAAAAAAATACAGTATTGAAAAAGACTATGTTCTTTTTGTGGGCCAGCCAATAAAAAGAAAAGGACCAGAATACCTTGCACAAGCTATGAAAATTATCCAGAAGAAATATGACATGACTCTTGTTTTTGTTGGATATAAAAGAGACAGGGAACTTGAAGATTTATGCAAAGATATTGATGTCATGTTTACTGGATTTCTATCTGAAGCTGATAAAATTGCTGCATATTGTGATGCATCAGTATTTTGTCTGCCAACATTATACGAAGGTTTTGGATTAATATTTCTAGAAGCAATGGCATCTGGCTGCCCAATCATAACAACCAATACACCTGGAATATCAGAATTGATACAACATAGAAAGCATGCACTGCTTGTAAGACCAAAAAATTCAGCAGATTTGGCCGAGGCTATAAAAAGTATCCTGAATAACACAAGCCTGCGTTCTAAACTCGTTTTAAATGCAAGCAGGCGTGTGAAAGATTATTCATGGCCTAAAGTTGCAAAAGAAATAGAAACTATATACGAAAACGTGAAGTGATTAAATGATTTTAGAATACTGGTTCGTGTTAATTATTTTGTCTTTTCTTTCGTTCATGCCAGGTTATGTAATATCTGGTTTTTTAAAATTCAGGGATGATGAAAAGTTTCTTGTCAGCTTTGGATTTTCAGTATTGTTTTATCTGTCAATGCTTCCATTAGTGCTGTCAGGATTGGATGTCATTGTATATGTAATTCTGTTTATATTTATGATCCTGTTTATAATCAACATCAAAACGCTGCAAAATCGCTTTCTTATCAAGTTATTCATATTTCAGATAGTTCTTTACAGCATCCTTTCATTCATGCTGCCATATCCTGTTTTGGGAGGAGACTGGTATATCCATTCCTATATACAACCAAAAATATTTGAATCCGGGGACTGGTCTCCGCCAGTTGACAGACCACCGGTTTTCAGCATGCTTGTTTTATCATTTCATAAACTTTTTTCAGTGCCCCTGGAACAGTTTTGGTTTTCTCAGATGATAAGTATAATTTTCAATGGTTTGATGTGGCTACCTTTATTTTTCATAGCTAAAAACTACGTTCACAAAAAAAATATTGCAAAACTGTCCGCAATTCTGGTAATGATTCTGCCGTTTATAGCTGCAAACGCACTTTATACATGGCCAAAAGCATTAGCAGGATACTTTATTTTACTGGCAGTTTATTTTTTGTTCAGCAGAAAACCACATATTCTGGCAGCTGGTTTATTTAGCGCAATGGCTTTTCTTTTGCATAATTACACTGTATTCTTTATACTGGCTATCTTTCTGCTTTTGTTAATCAGAAAGCATTATAAAAAAGCTTTGATATTCATGATTATAACTTTTCTAATAATAGCACCATATATTTTATGGTATTTCACATATTATCACTCCGTTTCAAAATCTAATTTTGCATATTATCCGTTTGCTGTTGATGGCTATGGAAAAATAAATGAAAACACCATGAAAAAATTCTATAACACTCCGATAACCACGATAATAGGAAATCGCATTGCTAACACAATACTGACATTCACACCCGTGGTGCCGGTTTTGCCCTTATTCCATGATATAGGAATATTGAATATATCACAGGGGACATACAACTGGGCACNCTGGCTCCATATATATCATACATATATCGGAGCACTGACTCTTGGTGTATATGTTATAGCGGTTTTGTGGTTCCTTCACTATCTGAAAAACAGAAACAAACATGATGACACATTAGTTTTTATAATATTATCAGCATTTATTTTTTCAGCAATTCTCTGGGGTTGGTATGAGCTCGGTCTTGTTCACCAGACACTTCAGCCAACCATACCTATCATTCTAATGCTTGGCATTGTATGGCTTTCTCATAAAAAGTATTTTTCAAAAGCAATATGGATAGTTTTGATAGTTATACTGATTGAACTTGCATTTTATATGATAGGTTCATATAATTACTTCGTGCTTGAAGACGAGCCGACACTGGAACTGTCAGTTCAGAGGTTTTTGCCGGAATTTAGAATTGAAAACTTGATTTCATCCTTCTCTTTTGTAGAAGCCAGTATAATACTTATAGCAATACATATCATAGCTCTGATTTTAATATGTTTTAAAATGTTCAAGAGCGAATTCTGATATGAAAATACTTATCATATGCGACCTATATCTGCCTGTTATTGGCGGAGCTGAATTTGCTGTTAATTCTCTGGCAAAACAATTTGTTAAAAAAGGTCACGAAGTTTTTATTATTGCTTCCCGTATCCCAAGAAAACTACCTGAAAAAGATATTATTGATGGAATACCAGTTGAGCGGCTTTATTTTTCAATACCGCATAATACTAAGTCAAGACTTGTTCACATGGTCTTCTCAGGAAAAACTCAGAAAAAACTAAACAAAATAATAGAACGCGAACAGCCGGATGTTGTAGATCTTTATTTTGCATCAGAAAATACAATGTATGCGCTTGAAGCCAAGAAAAAATTTAATTTCCCTTTTGTTATAAGCCTTCAGGGAAATGACATTCACAAGAATATCCATAAATCACAAAAACATAAAAAAATAATCTCAGAAGCTGTTGAATCGGCTGATTATGTTACAGGTTCGTCTGAAAATTTTTTACTCGAAGTCAGAAACACATTTCCTTCAATAACCAAAAAATCAGGTGTCACAGCAAACGGAATAGATCCTGAAAAATTTTCAAGTGAAGAAAAGTATACAAGCGAAAAACTATATGTATTTTCCATAGGAAGGTTTGAACATAAAAAGGGATTTGATATGTTAATTCGGGCATACAAACAAATTAAAGGTGATGTTGAGTTAATAATAGCTGGCAGTGGTGACGAACTGCAAAAGTGCAAAAATCTTGCAGCTTCAGATAAAAGAATAAAATTAATTGGAAATGTATCAGAAGAAGAAAAAGTAAAATTATACAGGGGCTGTGAGTTCTTTGTTCTTCCGTCACGCATTGAACCGTTTGGAATAACAAATTTAGAGGCAATGATATGCAGGAAAGCTGTCCTGGCTACAAATGTCGGCGGTGTTTCGGAAATTGTGACAAAAAAAAGCGGGATGCTGGTAGCCCCGGATAGTGACTCTATAAAGAACGGAATCGAACAAATGTTAAAAAGGAAAGACCTTAAAAAACTCGGGGAAAATGGAAAAAGATTCGTAGAAAAAAACTATACGTGGGACAAAATTTCTGACAGGTATCTTAAAATTTTCAAAGAGGTATTGAAACATGAAAGAAGTTCAGGAAGTTGTGTGGAAAAGAAAAGCATCATCTGATAAATATCATGGTGGAGTTTTACGCATAGATACAGCATTAAGAATGATTGGTACTGGTGGTAGGCTTCTCGATATCGGTTGTGGAGATGGTTCATTAGGTAGTGTTGCCTCTTATTCTGAAGTGCATGGGCTTGATATAAGCAGCATTGCAACTAAGTATGCCAGAAAAAAAGGCATCGTAGCTAAACAGTGGGATCTGAATGAAAAGTTTCCATATAAGGAAAACACATTTGATGCTGTTACATGCCTGGATGTTATAGACTATATAGAAAATCCAGAAAATTTTGGAAAAGAGATATATAGAATCTTGAAGCCAGGAGGAATTGTAGTAATTTCTTTCCCGAATATCAGAAACTGGAGAAAAATAATGTCTATAATCAAAGGCAGTTTTCCACGAACTTCAGGAGATTCAGAAGGATGGGATGGAGGTCATATACATTATTTCACGTCTAGTGATGTTGAAGGTCTTCTCAAAAAAAATAATTTCTATAAAATAGATATTCAGGGCATGTTCTCTACTTATGGCATTGGACATATAATATCAAAAATTATTATCGGCAGGAAATTTTTGCGCGAATTTATTGCAGACGGCATAATTATAAAAGCTGTGAAAAGATAGTTACAATTAACTTGGGTGTTTCCATGATCGCGTTGATTTATAGAAAAGTAAGTCGTGTTCTTTCAGGTCATGGTATAGGGAATAATAAAATGCTTTTGGCCATAGATACAAAAATTAAACAAAAAATTTTAAATGGAAAGCCGCCGGAAAAAGTTTCATTTCAGGGCCACGTTTTGTTTATAGGAAAAAAAGACGAAATGGGATTGTCTGTGAATGAATTTTATGAAGGCAGTACGACAGCATTAATCAGGAATACACTCAGGTCGGGTGATATAGCTGTTGACATTGGTGCAAACATAGGATATTTTACTATAATAATGTCAGAACTTGTTGGAGAAAAAGGAAAAGTTTTTGCATTTGAACCAGAACCTGAAAACTTTAGTTTACTGGAAAAGAATATTCAAGCCAATAAATATCAAAACATAGCAGTTGCAGAAAGAAAAGCGGTTTCAGATTTTAATGGGCAGTCTGTTTTGTTTTTATCAAAAAGAGGAAGCGGGTGGCATACAATGCGGGGACCGCAGAATGGCAGTTCAGTAAAGATTAAGTGTACAACACTTGATAATTATTTCAAAAATTTCAAAGGTGAGATATCCCTGATTAAAATGGATATAGAGGGACTTGAGCCACAGGCTGTTAAAGGCATGCTGAAAATGATAAAAAATAAAAGAATTAAGAAAATGATTGTCGAATATGCACCATCATATTATAGAGACCCATCTGAACTTCTGACAATACTAAAAAAACTTGGCTTCCGTATGTATGATATAGATTATAATATGGAAGAAATAACTGAATTTAAAAAAGTTACTGAAAGGCACCAGAGGCATACAAACGTGTATTGCATTAGGTGTAAATAGAAAATCCAGATATTAAAACACAACCAACGGAAGCAATATTAATTGGGGGGGAGCAATATAAAAGCGGTTTTGATAAATCCATTTCCTTCAGGAAAACAACCGGATGAATATATAGAAGTTCCATTGAATCTTCTTTATGTCGGAACAAAACTCAGAAAAAAGGGCCATACAGTGAGGATACTTGATTATCAAATATGTAGTATTGAACAGGAAATAAAAAACCATGTTCAGAATGCTGATTTGGTAGGCATAGGCGCTATGACACCACAAGTGGGCCATAGCGTTGAAATATCTAAAATTATACGTGAAATTTCTGATGTTCCAATTGTATGGGGAGGGCAACATCCCACAATATACCCAGAGCAGACAGTAGAAAGTAAAGTTGTAGATTATGTGATCAGAGGAGACGGAGAAGAGCCAATTGCAAAATTGATTGATTTTATTTCTGGTAAATGTGACATTAAAAAAGTCCCAAGCCTTTTCTGGATGGAAAAAGAAAAGCATAAATCAAATCCACAAGCTCAATTTACCGATATAAACAAAATTTCCCCTCCTGACTGGTCATTGATTGATATGCAGGTATACACAGGAAACCAGATAGTGAATGGAGAAAAAGTCAAAACATTTACTATAAATTCCGGCCGCGGATGTATTCATAGATGTGCTTTTTGCATCAATACATTTCAGGGAAGAGTTTGGAGAAAGATGGAAGCTATAAATATAACGAATGAAATGAATATTCTATATAACAAATACAATGTAAAGTATATTTTTTTCAGGGATGATAATTTGTTTATTGACAAAAAAAGAATTTTGTCAGTTGCCAGATACGTAAGAGACAACAAAATGGATATGAAATGGTCAGGATCCTGTCGTGCAGATTATTTCAAAGAAAGCCACCTGAATGATGAAACTGTAAAAGTTCTTAGCCAATGCGGATTATGCAATTTTGCAATGGGTATTGAATCAGGATCACAGAGAATGCTAAACCTAATGAAAAAAGATATTACTCTACAGGACAGCATCAATGCTGTCAGAACAGCTTCAAAATATGGCGTGGAGTGTTCGTGTTCATTTGTAGTCGGAGCTCCGACAGAAACTGAAAAAGAGCTGGAAGAAACATTAAAATTTATCCTTCTCCTTGATAAAGAAGCCAAGCCAAAAGGTCTTGGGTTTGCCGGCATAAATATCTACACACCATATCCAGGATCAGAATTGTTTGACATGGCTGTAGAATCAGGATTAAAAATTCCAGATAACCTCGAGGGATGGAAAGATATTGGAATTGACACGCCTCTGCCGTGGATAAGCAAAGCAAAGAGAAAGAAATTAAAATTATTGGATTATTATTGCAATCTCGCAATAAGTAATCCAAAAAACTTCGTTTACAGGTATCTTAACAAGGCAGCAAGATTCAGGGTAACAAAAAATTTTTTCATGATTCCGATTGAAAAAAAAATTGTTGATTTCATTAAAAAGAGAAGGGGCTGATATGCGAGTTCTTTTTATCTATCCTGATATATGTTCTGTTAAAGGTAGCTTTTATCATGGTATAGGCTATATTTCTGCTGTATTAAAAAAACATGGGCATGAAACCAATTTAATTCATATCACCGAAATACCAAAAAAAGAAGATATAACAAAAAAAATAAAAGATTTTAATCCTGCTATTATAGGGTTTACATCTACCACAAACCAGTTTCAGTTTGTAGATCAGGTTGCTGAATGGGTAAAGCAAGATTTTAATATACCAATAATATGTGGTGGAATACACACTACAATGGATCCTGATTCTGTGATTTCGAATAAGAATATAGATATGATATGCATTGGCGAAGGTGAATATGCAATGCTTGAGCTTATGAATGCAATTGAAGAAAACAAGTCATATGATAAAATTCAAAACCTGTGGATTAAACAGGGCAGCAAAATAAAGAAAAATACAATCAGGCCACTTATAAAAAATCTGGAATCATTGCCTCATGCTGATAGAGATGTTTTTAATTTCAGCAGTCTTTTAGAAGAAAGCAAAAGAGCTGATGTTATCATAGGTCGTGGATGTCCTTTTGCCTGTTCTTATTGCCTCAATCACAAAATAAAGGAAATATACAAAGGCAAAGGAGAATTCGTCAGAATACGACCAGTAAATGATATAATCAGCGAAATAAGGGATCTTGTAAAAAAATATGAGATTGATATAATAAATTTTGTGGATGATACATGCACGCTGGATTCAGGTTGGGTTAAGCAGTTCTGCGAGAAATACTCGAAAGAATTTAGCATTCCTTTTGAAATGAATATGCGCGTGGAAACAGTAAACAAGGAAATGCTTCAGTTGCTGAAAAATGCTGGATGCAGAGAAGCTCGTTTTGGCATTGAGTCAGGAAGTGAATGGCTCAGAAAAAATATTTTGAAAAGATATATGTCAAATGAAAAAATAATTCAGGCCTTTCAGGATGCAAGGGATGCTGGCATGAAAACATATTCATATAACATGGTTGGAATGCCGTTTGAAACACCTGAAATGTGTCAGGAAACTGTTGAAATAAACAGAAAAATAAAACCTGATTATATTCAGGTATCTGTTTTCTATCCATATCCCGGAACTGAATTATACAATATCTGCAGGGAAAACAATTTTTTAACAAAAGAAAATGATAAAATAACCGGATACTTTGAAACAGAATCCGTACTTAATCTTCCTACATTGTCAAAAAAACAAATAAAAAATTTCTGGACAGAGATCGATTGTATTGTTTTTGAAAACACGCTTGAAAAAGATTATAGAAAATTAAAGCCCCTTTACAGAATATCTTCAAAAATTTTAGGAAAAAGAAAAAGCAAAGCATTGTTTACATGGATCAAAAAAAGAGTGGCATAATTATTCATTCTTCTTAATTTTGTATATCAGATAAACTATAGACAGCAAAAGTGTTATTGTGATAATCTCATAATAAATCAGGTATATTGCCTCATTCCAGAAATGTGAAATATTAGGAAAAAACAGCTGATATACTCTGGCATGAATAGTCTCGCCGGATGCTACAACGAATACTAATAAAGCCATTGGAACATTCAGATTCTTGGGTAAAGTCAGATAGGTTCCAATCATTACAAGTACCGGAACAATAAGGAGTGATATTTTTGCAACTAATGATATATTCGATGACCATGAATAAAACATTCCATAAAAAAGTATGGCAACTGACATGAAGCCTAGTCCGATAATTAATTTTTTATTGCAGGGTATTTCAAAATTATATAATGCAACATATATCAGTATAAATGGAAATATGTCGGTGAGGTAAAGCGTGGGCATCGCTTTCAGAAACAACAGCATAAGCAGAATTCCTATCAGCGTATTTCTTGCTAGTTCCTTTTTACGATCATTTATCGGGTATTTCCAGAAGAAAAATATTGATGCAATAAATCCAAAAACACTCACAACAGTTCCAATTTTATTAAATAATATTGCCGTAGTGCTGTCTATACTTAGCATCACTGCTGTCTTCCCTGTATAATATTCATAAACCTGTATTGGCATTTGGACAGCATACAATAAGCTGTTATAACCAACATTAGTATCCTTGCCAATATACGGGTACATCACATTTTGCGTTTGCATAAAAAACGGAATAAGTATAATAATAAAAAATACTGCTGAAAAAAATGTGAAATTTATAGCCTGCTTTTTTGAATGTCTAAGAAAGAATATTAAAAGCGGTATAAATGCAAACAAAGCCAGAACCTTAAATCCCATTGAAATTGAAAAAAATCCAGATGACAGCAGCGGATTTTTTTTAATCGCAGACATCATACTCAGAAGCAGAAAAAATATGAAAAAAATATCATCATTTCCAATCATAGCATTTATCAGAGGGAAAAATGAAAATGCATATATTGCTGTTATATGAAATGCGTATTTCCTGTTTATTTCTCTGGAAAATAGATATACCAGTAAAATCGTGACAACATCCATCAGGATAAAAAGCATTTTCAGCAAGGCATAATCAACGCCAAATAAAGCTGACCACATACCTATTGAAATCCCGAACATCGGTCCATAGAAAAAATAAGCTCCGTTTGAAATGGGTTCTGAATAAAAACTCTTTCCTGACAGAAATAAGTTAGCACCGTCTGTATATGCATAAAAATCATGAGGCAGTTCTCCTGGGATTATATACATCTGCGTAAATAACAGGCGAAATAGAAGAGCCAGAATGATGAGCGCCAGAATATTATATGGATATCTCATAAAAATTACTCCATTCTGTTTAATCTTGCTTTCATAAGAGAAATAAACATTTCAGGAGCAAATTTTAGTGAGAAGGAACTGCCTTCACCAAATTTCCATATGACACCAAATTCTTTTATTGAATATCCACGTTTCTTTATTTTCCACAAAAGTTCCACATCAAATGAAAACCCCGGAGTCATCAAATTTATTCCACTTAACACTTCTTTTTTCATAACCTTTGCTCCGCATTGAGTGTCATGTATACCAAGGAAAAAAATAAGATTTACAAATACATTAAACAGAGAACTTGCAATTCTTCGCTTAAAACATGGTCTTGACAAAACAACTGAGTTTTTTGTCCTTCTGGAAGCTATTACACAGTCATATTTATCCAGTAGATGTATCATTTTCAAAAAATCTTCCGGAGAAACAGAAGCATCAGCATCCACAAACCCCATGAATTTCCCTTTAGACAATCCGAATCCCATGATTATTGCCCCGCCTTTTCCAAGCCTGTTAGGAAATTCATGCAAAATAATTGTTTTTCTATCTAATGAAAAATTTCTGACAATTTTTGCAGTGTTGTCCTTCACACCATCAGTTATAACCAGAATTTCATAAGACAACTTGGATTTTTTCAGACAGGTATCATATTCCCTAAGTGTTTTCAATATCCTGTCTTCTTCATTATATGCAGGAATTATCAGGGATATATCCATAATTTAAATCTGTTAAAATATTTTAATATTAATGGATTACAAGGACTTTGAGAGTGGATGCAAATATTCTAATTTTTGGCTAAAAGCTAAAAAGGACATGACTGAAATTCTTATCTACAAGGCAGCTTCTTTAAACAAAAATAAATTAAAAATTCTGGATATAGGAACCGGAATAGCTGACATGGAAATATCCAAAAAATATGGAAAGGTTCATGCGATAGATATAGATAAAAATACAATTTTACTGTCCAGACATGATATAAAAGGAATGGCTGATGCATGCAGTCTTCCATACAAAAATAATAGCTTTGACATGGTTATATGCATGGATGTTTTTGAGCATATTCAGAACGACATGGCAGCATCTTTGGAAATTCACAGAGTATTGAAAAAGGGCGGTTTTTTGCTGTTTTCAGTGCCCGCATTCCAGTTTTTATTCAGTAGCCATGACAGATATCTTGACCATAAAAGAAGATATCAGAAATTTATGATTAAAGATATCTTGAGTATATTCGATAATATAAATATTAGTTACTGGAATTTTTGCCTATTTATTCCTATAGCAGCTGTAAGAATTTTAAAGAGAAACTCCCAACCGAGAACAGACCTTATGACGCCACCCAAACCAGTAAATTTTATCCTTCATACATTACTGAAAATTGAAAATTCATTTATCCGAAATGGAATAAAACTGCCAATAGGCATAAGCATCGTGGGTTATTGCAGGAAATAGATAGTAATATAAATTTATTCGTTCTAAATTCTATCAGGTCTTGACCAATCAATTGCATAGAGGATGCCTGAACTACTACCTATCCATTAGTCTTTGCCTGCAATCGTATACCCCATGAATTCATATCTCTTCTTGGATTTCAGTTTAATCTTTCTCGCATATTTGTATATATCTTTTGTCAGAAGTTTGGTTAAAGAAGTGTTGTTATGCATGATAAAATCATATTCTTTATTGCGTCCATCCTGATCAAAGTTTTTAATCACAATAAAATGCCTTACATTTTTGGTTTTTTTGGACAACACTCTGTCAAGATAAAAAATTATTCCTGCGAAACCCGATGGAAAAATATTTCCAATTCTGCGATATGCTGCATTAATGTATTTCATTTTTAGTGAATCGCAGCCAATAATAATACACGGGCCAAAAATATTTCTTAGATCATGTTCTGTAAACAGATGCAGATGCCCATCCCGTATCAGGTTATAATCCGGTACAAATTCATTCTGTTCTTTTTTACTGTTAGCAGCAGGTACAGTTACTATGAGATATTTTCCGGCAATTCGTATTAGTTCTTTGGCAGCTTTTTCAGGATTTGTCATGTGTTCCAGAACCTCTGTACATAAAACAAGGTCAACACATTTATTTTTTAAAGGAAGTGTTGTGCCATCAGCAGAAAACCCATCTATATCAAATATATCGCGCATTCTTGAAACAGCTTCTTTTGAAAAATCAGAGCCAAAAACAGGGACAGCAAATCTTTTTCTTATGATATTTGGAAAACAGCCTTCAGCACATCCGATCTCGACAAAGCTTTGAAAATTTAATTTATCCATGATGTTTAAAATAGCATATGCCCTTGTAAAATTCTGGATATATTTCGGAGAAAATTCATAAACTGACTGGTGAGGTATATAATTTCCATCATCATCTATACGTCTTGAGCATTTATCATGATAATCCCTGAACTTTTTTGTAATCTTGTCCATAATATCACCCGATTTTAAAAACAATCTATTTCACGTTGTTTTTGAAAACTTAAATCCTGTGGAATGTTTTTATATTTTGATTCTACAAGTTATGTTATGGAAATTGAGCTCAAAATGCCAGATCTTAAAAAATTCCTGAATACATACACAATTGCTTTATGCATCATAATTCTGGGATTTCTTATTATTGGCAGCATTAATCTGGGCAATCGGATTCCGGATTGGGATGAATCAGCACACTATGGCCAGGCAAAGATCATTCTTCACCCCGATTTATATAAATTGTGCGCTATTGATCCCCAGCACTGTGACATTTATCCGCCAAAAGATTTTCTTGGAATCCCTGTTCCAATGTATGTGGATCATCCGCCTTTTGGAAAATATATCTTTGCAGCAGCACTTGCTGTAAATGAAAGCATAGAGAGCGGGAGATTTTTGATATTATTATTCGGGGCAGCCCTGATTTTTGCAACGTATATGCTTGGAAAAAATTTTTACAGCAGAAAATCCGGATTATTAGCAACTGTTCTTACTGCGATATCAATTGCTGTTGCAAATTACTCGCGCCAGATGTTTCCTGATGTTCCTTTGACATTTTTTCTGGTTTCGGGGATTCTCTTTTTCTGGTTTGGAAGTAAAAACATAAAATTTGCTGTAATTGCCGGCATTCTAGCCGGGTTGGCAATACTTACAAAAGAACCAGGACTTGCTATTCTGCTGCCGATTGCCTATATATCATTGACCAGATATATGTCTGTAAAAGCAAATATTAAGGAATTTTCATTTGATTTCAAATTTTCCGAAAAAGAGAAAAAAAACAATTTTTTCATTGCCATAATAGTGATGTTGCTGGTCGGCATAATTTTATACAATGTTATAGGACTGATGCTGTATGGCTCTGTGCCGCTGCTAAAAAATTTTGAATACCATTCTGCAGTCGGAAAATTTTCAGGTAAGAATATCGACATAATAGGATATCTTGGTTCAATGAACGCAATAGTGGTTTTATTTCCTATTACTTTGATAGCTGTTATATTTTTTGCATTGAGGCGAAAAACAGAAGATATCGTGATTCTGCTTGCATTTATCCCGTTCTTTATTTATACATTTACGCAGGGCGCCAATAATGAATTTTTCAAAAATCCAGGATGGCTGCACTATCTGGTTGTAATGGTACCATTTTTATCCATAATGACAGCTGAGTTTCTGTTATTTGTGCGAAGCCGGTGGAAAACTCCCGTATTAATCGGAATTGTTATAATACTTGCAATTGCATATCTGTTTTTGTTCTATCCATATTATTTTCCAACAGACAAAGCTGAAATTTACAGGCCTGCAATAGCTGAACTGGAAACCAGAATATCAAAAGATACTCCAATGCTTACATCTTATAACTCTCTTGCAATGCGATACTATTTTGGATGGAAAGAAACTCATGCCATTGAAACTATGAATACTGACCAGATAAGGCTGCTGATTCTTCAGAATATAAACAGAACCAGCTTTAATGTTCTGATTCAGAGTGATTGGGAAAAATACAATGAAACCAGAAAGTCTCTGGAAGGCATTTGCCCGCAGCAAGAGATAGTAATAAATCAGGAAGAAGTGTTCATTGTATACTTGTGCTAGTACTGATACAAATTAATTACATATGTAATAAAATTAATTTGTCTGTGCATTGGTGATGCGGATGATTCAATTTAAGAGATACATTGTACCCATAGTTGTTGTAATTCTATTTATGACTGCGATTTATTTGCGGTTATATAGCTTAGAACAGCCTTTTGAACCTGTTCAGGGATGGAATGCCGGGCATTACATGGTTATAGCAAAGAATTTTGATTCATATGGATGGCTGAATCCGGTGAGTTATGAGAATATACTGCACTTTAGTGTGCCACCATTTTATTCATGGATTATGAAAATCTCAATTTCTTTCAGCAAATCTGAATTATTCGCAAGATTTCCCAGTGTAATCTTTGGTCTGTTAAGCATAGCTATTATCTACATCATCGGAAAAGAATTATATAATAAAAAGTTCGCATTGTTGTCTTCCTTAATATTCGCACTGGTTCCAATGCACTTGTTAATGAGCAAAAAAGTGCTCGTAGATATATCAATGCTCTTTTTCATGATATTATCACTTTATTTTTTTATCAGGTTTTATAAAAAAAACACCCACATGGATTTGATATTATCATCGTTTTTTCTAGGGCTGGCAATTTTGACAAAGCAGCCATCAGCTGGGTTAATTTTTATCTATCTTTTTATAATTTTCAAGCACAAAAAAGAACAGCTAAAAACATCAATCACTATTATTCTGACACTGTCATTGCTTCCATTTATTCTGTTATCTATATCACAGCCCGGATTTTTAAGCTCAATAAAAACAGAAGGGTCCAGAATTTTTATTTTTCCTAACCAGACAGCTGAAATAGCAGTTTATGGTCTATCCCCGCTTATTGCTATATTTTCGTTTATTGGTTTGTACCATGCCTTGAAACAAATAGATTGGCGGACTGAAATAATAACGCTTTGGTTTATCATTTACTTTATTTTTTTTGCAGTTAAAATGCCATCAGGCCATATGCATTATCTGATTCCAGTAATTCCTGCTACAGTTTTTCTTTCAGTAATATTCATGGAAAAACTGATGAAAAGCTTTCGTATCGTTATTCTTATAATTCTCTTTGCATCAATAATATTCACCGATATCATAGTTCTTAAGGCAATGTATAGTTATGACAATCGGTTTGTAGAGCTTCGTAATTTTATGATGCCACGGTTGAATAGAGATAGCAAAATATTTTTAATATCAGATGGTGGTGCAGCTCCATTAGTTGCTTACTATATGAACCGGACTGTTCGTAATATTTATCCAGGCAGATCCGATCCACCTAGTTTTGTAATAAACCACGCCATGCCAATAGATTACTACCATTTTGATGGTGCATCTAATGAAACTTTAAACAAAATTTCTTCCGGATACCTCATAACCTCTCCATCAGGCATGCCGGAAAATATGAAAATATGGCTGTCAACAAAAAAACTTTTGAAGCGAATAGAAGCAAAGCCAATAGATATCTGGGTTATGTCAGTTCAACCTCAATCAATAGAAATCTATGAGGTTTGAATGAAATTAATAAAATTCTTCACTGTAAATAAAGTATAAAACCGCCGCCTTTTTAGGCTGCGGCTGTTTCTGATTATTGTGCAACAACCAAAAACAATACGATTATGGTTACGGAAGCC
>C687J35504_10001019_pt1 | contig 20002 bp, 20 predicted proteins | sample RifCSPhighO2_02_FD_35504 | JGI IMG/M metagenome (IMG submission 35504) | reverse complement strand
CCAATATATTCTTGGCGAACAGGAATTCTGGGGGCTTCCCTTTAAAGTTACCAAAGATGTCCTGATACCGAGGCCTGAAACAGAGGTATTGGTGGAAGAAGCGGTGAAGACAGTCAGGAGTCAGGAGTCAGAAGTCAGAAGTCAGAATACAAAAATTCATTACTCCGAACTCCGGACTCCGGACTCTAAACTTATTTTAGACTTATGCACCGGCAGCGGCTGTATAGCCATTTCTCTTGCAAAGGAAATTCCTAATAGCAGGGTATTTGCTGTTGATATATCAGAAAAGGCTCTGGATGTAGCAAGAGAAAATGCGGAGAGATATGATGTTGCAGACAGAATAACTTTTCTGAGTGGAGATCTATTTGAACCGTTGAACGGCCTGAATATAAAAGCCGATATTATTGTTTCAAATCCTCCATATATTTCAAGAAAGATGCTTCAAGAACTCCAACCCGAGGTAAAAGATTATGAGCCGCAAGCAGCACTTTACGGCGGCGAAGACGGCATGGATTTTTACAGAAAGATTATCGCCGATGCGCCGGCATATCTGGCTAAAGGCGGTTACTTAATGTTAGAGATGGGTTACAGACAGGCAGGAAAGATAAAGAATCTGATAGAACAAAATAATGGCTTTGAAGATATAGATATTAAAAAAGATTTTGCAGGTATAGAAAGGATAATTAAGGCACAGAGAAAGGGTTAAATCAATGAATAGAGAAGAAGCAATTTCAACTTTAAAAGCCTACTTTCAGAATAAAGCTGATGCCTACGATATTGATACGGCATTTTTATACGGCTCATTGGCGTGCGGATATCCAAAGATAGAATCTGATGTTGATGTGGCAGTTTTGTTTATTCATGAGATGAGCGAAGAAAAGACATTTAGCTCAATGAACACTATATCCTTGGAGCTTATAGATATCCTGAAGCGAGAGGTAAATGTCCTTTATATTGATAAAGATTTATCCAGACCAATGCTTCACTACAATGCTATCGTCAAAGGCATGCCTGTCTTTATGAGGGATTTTACGAGATATGTTGATTTGAGATTAAAGGCAATATCGCAGATGGAAGACTTTAGCATCTTTGGCACAAAATGGCAATCTGATGTTGTAAGGAAAAGGCTGGAGGGCTTAGACCGTGCCAGAGTTTAGATATGCAAAAGGGAGAATAATGGAATCTCTTGCCTTTATAACAAAGGAGGTGGATGAATTTGAGTCTGAATATAAACTTAAAACATGGGAAGAATATTCTTCTGATAATAAACTTCAAAAACTTATAGACAGAACCATAGAAAATATTTTGACTGCTGTTATTGAAGTATGCGGTGTTGTATTGACAGAGAATAATATAGAGGCAGAGAGTTATCCTGATGTAATGAAAAAGCTCGGCGGCTTCTTCGGTTTTAGCAAAAAGGAGATAGAGACTCTGGCAAATTTTGCTATTCAACGAAATAGGCTCGCCCACAGATATCTTAATTTTAGATGGCAGGTGGCAAGATTTTATATGGAGAACAAAGATATTCTGAAGAAATTGATAAACTCTATTTATGACTATGAAAAATCAAGAAGATAGACAGGGTAATTAAGGCACAGAGAAAATGCTACATCAATGAGTAGAAGCAAAAATACCGCCTTTCTGAGGGTAAATCAAATGTCCTAATCTACGACTATCTCGATTCTTTCAACGCAATGCTTCTCAAGATGTACCGAAACAGGTTAAAGGCATACAAAAAGATGGGTTATGTCATTCAGCAGATGTAAGGAAGGGGCAGGAATCTGTTTTGTTAAACATTAGGCAATTCGCGGCCAAAAAAATCCTTTTGGTTTTTATAGAAGTAATGATATAATTTTCTGCAAAAGGAGGTGTTGCTTATGCAAAAGACTGACCTGAGTGGAATAACAGTTGAAAAAATTTTACAGACAGCGGAAATGTTTAAAGGTTTCAAAAAAAAACCTTCTATGCTTAAACATCTCGATGGAAAGTATTATAAGGAAGGGCTTGAAATGAAAAAGCAGGGTATAACAAGCACAACTATAATAAAAGAAATAAGAGAAGCGAATCAATGACCAAAAGGATTTTTATAGATTCCAATATCTTCTTAAATTTTCTCCTTAAAGAAGAAGGCTCCTATGAAAGTTCAAAGCATCTCCTGACAAGGATTGAAAAAGGCTATATGGAAGGAGTTACAACGGTTATTAATATCATGGAAATATTGGCTGTTCTTAGAAAAAGGTCAAGGGCAAAGGATAGTCAAATAATTAAAGATATTGAAACGATAGGCGAGATTCAGAATCTCGAAATTATTATTCCCAATGAAATTCATATCGCGCAGGCATTTGAAATCCAGAAAAAGACAAAACTTTTGCCAACAGATGCGATTCTAATTTCAACCGCAAAAGATTTTTCCGACACTTTTGTCTCCAGAGATGCAGAATTAAAACAAAAGGCATCAAGCTTTATATCTGTAGTTAAACCTGAAGAATTATAGTCTGCATCATCGTTTTATGTTGCTCAACTGCCGGATAGTCAAGGTTGAATGAATGTGATAATAAGAAATAGGGGAAGCGTTTCTGAGCAATCCATTGATAATAATAACAAACAATGATAGTATGAAACCATCTTATGAGAATTTATCTCGATGTCTGTTGCTTAAGCAGGCCTTTTGATGATCGTGGACAAGATAGAGTGCGCCTCGAGTCTGAAGCGGTGCTTACTATTATTAGCCATGCTCAAACCAGCAACTGGCGCTTGTTAACCAGTGCGGTTGTTGATATTGAGATTTCCAAAATTCCTGACGCTGACAAGAAACAAAAGATTGTAATGCTGTCTACAGTGTTGCAGCAGTCTATTGCTGTAGATAATAACATAGAAAAACGGGCGTTCGAACTTGAAAAAATGGGCTTTAAGCCATTTGATGCTATGCATATAGCCTGTGCAGAAAAGGGCAAGGCGGACATCTTACTTACGACTGACGATAATTTTATCAGGAAGGCTTTGCATACCAAAGATGCACTAAAAATAACGGTTAAAAACCCGGTAATCTGCTTAATGGAGGTATTGAAGAAATGAATATACAAACTGTAGACCCAATTATTGTAAGAAAACTTGGCTTGGAAGCCTTGACTAAGACACTGGGGCCGGTGGGGATGGTGCGTTTCCTTCAACAATTTGAAGCAGGAGCAGGAAACTACACCAAAGAAAGAGAACACTGGCTTAAGGGGTTAGATGTTAAGACAATAATTAAGGAAATAAAGGCCATGAGGAAGTAAAAGATTTGGGTTAAAGATAATAACAGACAGGGAGTTCAAGAAGCTGAGGGATAAGGTTAAGGTTGAATGGGTGTGATAATAAGAAATGGGGGAAACGTCCCTGAGCAAATCCCTACAAAAATTATAAGACCCAAAGATTTTGAAGCAATGCTTAAATAAATCCCCTTTTTTTCATATTCAGCAGTAACTGACCTTATGACGCTTCTCAGGAGTGGTTTGAGAATAATGTCTTCATACGCTATACCGATGGTCTTGTATATTTCAGGCGCTTTATCAGAGATAACCTTATACCAGATAGAGACCTCCAGATGGGTAATAAGTCCTTCCTTTGAAGGTGTATCAACATCCTCTTTAAGTTCCATGGTCTTTATGGAGAAGGAGTGAATATCTGCCAATGGGTTTCTCATATTCACACCTGCCTGAGGGGCTACAGGCGAGACCTTTCCCCAGAAATCAACCACGCCAACTGTGCCGGCATCGATAATAACAAATAGTTTCATTGCAATTCCGATTAAAAGCCCTGCAACGATAAATCCTGTTAAAACCCTTGGCCCCCTGCTCCTCCGCTGATTTTCTTCCCAACAATGGCATAGATGATGCCTGCAACCAGCGCCAGAAATACAAAACCGATTATGCTTGTCATAGAAACCTCCTTTCTCGATTGTCGATTGCCGATTTACGATTTACGAATTGAATTCGAAAATCTAAAATCGTAATTCGTAAACTCACTTTTATCCCTTTACCCGCTCAACCTTTATAACCTTTTTTACCTTTTTAAGACCATTGATGATGCTCATCAGGTGGTCAAGGCTGTTTACCTCTATCTCAAATATACATACTGCCTTTCTATCGGGTGTAGTCGTAATGGTAGCATTTATGATATTTGCCTCCTGCGCTGTAATGACGCTGCTCATATTAACCAGCAGCCCCTTTTCATCATGACATATTACCCTAAGTTTTGCAGGCCGGCTTGCCTTGAGGCCTTTGTCCCATGCAACATCTATCAAACGTTCCGAGTCGCTGTATTTTATGCTTGGGCATCCCTTTAAATGGACGGCAACGCCTCTGCCTCTGCTTATGTATCCCACTATCTCGTCGCCCTGCAATGGGTTGCAGCATCTGGCAAACCTTATCATAATATCATCTATGCCTTTTACAAGCACAGCCTCTCGGGTAGGTTTTTTAAATTTCTGCAAGACTTTTTTAAAGGCAGATATTTCCGGATGCGCCTGAATCTTTTCCGGCGGGAGAAGCTTGCTTAAAAGCTGGTGGCTTGACAGTTTACCGTAGCCTACGCCTGCAAGGGCGTCGTCGATAGAAGAGAACCCCAAGCCTTCCTTTGCAATCTTATCCAATTCGCCTGATTTGAGCAGCTTATAGAAATCAACATCATGCTTCTTAAAATCCTTGTCGCATATCTCTTTACCGAGGGCGATACTCCTCTCTCGTTCCTCTGTTTTTATCCACTGCCTTATCCTTGCCTTTGCCCTTGATGTAATTACAAATTTAAGCCAGTCTTTGCTCGGTGTGTGATTGGGCGAGGTTATTATCTCTACGGTATCGCCATTCTTAAGCTGGTATTTCAGAGGCACAAGTCGTCCGTTAACCTTTGCTGCAGAACATCTGTGTCCGATATCTGTATGCACGGCATATGCAAAATCAACCGGAGATGCGCCCTTTGGCAGTTCCTTAACAGTGCCTTTTGGCGTGAAGACAAATACCTCCTCTGAGAAGAGGTCCATCTTCATCGTATCCATAAACTCCTTTGCATCCCTCATGTCTTTCTGTAATTCCAGCATCTGCCTCAGCCATGCAAATCTCTTATCATCTTTCTCAAGCATTGCTTTGCCTTCTTTATATCTCCAATGGGCAGCAATGCCCTCCTCTGCAATCTTGTGCATCTCCTCTGTTCGTATCTGTATCTCCATCCTCTCGCCGTAAGGCCCTATAACGCTCGTATGCAGAGATTGATACATGTTGGGTTTTGGTATGGCAATGTAGTCTTTAAATCTTCCAGGGATTGGCTTCCATGTGGAGTGAATGATTCCGAGGGCCTCATAACATTCTTTAACTGTAGAAACCATTATTCTGAAAGCAAGGATATCATAGATATGTTCAAATGAAAGCCCGTCCTTCAACATCTTAGTATGTATGCTGTAGAGGTGTTTTGGCCTGCCGGTAACCTCAGCCTTTAGATTGTATTCAGCAAGCCTTTTTTCTATGATTGCCTTAACCTCATGGATATAACGTTCGCGCTCTTCTTTTTCTGTGGTAAGCCGCTCCTGCAATTCTTTGTAAGGTTCAGGTTTTAAATAATTGAAGGCGAGGTCTTCCAGTTCTGTCTTAATCCAGCCTATGCCAAGACGGTTTGCAATGGGCGCATAGATGTCCATGGTCTCCTGAGCTATCTTTGTCCTTTTTTCAGGGCTGAGGACAGAAAGGGTCCGCATGTTGTGCAGTCTGTCCGCAAGTTTTATCATAATGACCCTGATGTCCTGAGCCATGGCAATAATCATTTTGCGGAAATTTTCTGCCTGTCGCTCCTCACCAGACATACCCTGCCTGTCAAAGCTTATCTTTCCTATCTTTGTAACCCCGTCTACAAGCGTTGCAACCTCATCGCCAAACAGCTCTTTAATCTTATCAAGGGTCGTTAGAGTGTCCTCCACCGTATCGTGGAGAATACCTGCTATAACGGTTACCACATCCATCTGCATATCGGTCAAAATATGGGCTACTTCAATAATATGATTTAAATATGGCTCGCCGGATACACGCATCTGTCCTTGATGAACCTTAGCAGAAAAGATGTATGCCCTTTTTATAAGCTCAATGTCTGCTGTGGGATTGTAAGAAGATATTTTGTCTACGATGTCTTCAAGTCTGACCATAAGTTATAATTTAACACGAGTATTAAAGGATTTGCAATAAAGGCGTATAAAAGGCTGTCGCAGCAAAGTCAATATACCGTGTTAACGGCAACACGAAAATGTCCGGGTTGTATGGGAGTCTTTTCGTAAGATTCGTTATTCGTTAGCTCTATAAAAATAAAAATGGGGGCAAAAGTAAAAGGGAAAAGGTGTAATTGATTAGATGTAAACCGGTTCATGCTCTCTTTAATAAGCCCCTTGCTTTTTAAAGTTATTCTATATATTCTAAAAACCATGAAAAAACGCGTAATCATCATGGGCGCTGCAGGCAGGGATTTTCATAATTTTAACCTCTGCTTCAGGGATAATCCGCTCTATGAGGTTGTTGCATTTACGGCGACCCAGATACCATTTATACAAGACAGGATATATCCAAAAGAACTTGCGGGTGTTTTATATCCAAATGGCATATCTATTTATCCTGAAGAAAGGCTTGCATCTCTCATAGAAGAGTATCGGATCGATGAGGTAATTTTTTCTTATAGCGATGTATCCCACGAACACATAATGCACAAGGCGTCTCTTGTAACGAGCATGGGGGCAAACTTTATCCTCCTTGGCGCTGAGAAGACCATGCTTAAGGCAAATAAGCCGATTATATCTGTGTGCGCTGTCAGGACGGGCTGCGGGAAGAGCGGTGTTACACGGCTTGTGTGCAAGATACTTAAGAAAAAGGGTAAACGACCTGTAGCTATCCGTCATCCAATGCCCTACGGAGATTTTTTGAAGCAGAGGGTTCAGCGATTTGCTTCACAAGAGGATTTAATGAGATACAACTGCACCATAGAGGAGAAGGAGGAATTTGAACCGCTTATAGATGCAGGTATTACTGTTTACGCAGGTGTTGATTATGCTGATATTGTAAAAGAGGCTGAAAAAGAGGCTGATATCATAGTCTGGGACGGCGGCAACAACGATTTGCCGTTCATAAAGCCGGATTTGGAAATGGTTGTCCTTGACCCGCACAGGCCTGGACACGAAATGCTGTATTATCCCGGAGAGGCGAATTTCAGAAGAGCTGATGTATTAATCATCAACAAGATGGATACCGCTAAGAGCCAGGCAGTGGATGTGATTATGAAAAATATAAAAGAGATAAACCCAAAGGCGACTGTTCTCTACACTGCCTCAGCCATAAAGGTTATAAATGGAGATTTGATTGAAGGTAAAAAAGTATTAGTAGTTGAGGATGGCCCGACCCTTACGCATGGTGGAATGACTTATGGGGCAGGGGTTGTAGCTGCCGAAAGGTGTCATGCGAAAGAGATAGTTAACCCGCGGCCATATGCAGTTGGCACTATAAAGCAAACACTATCGTCATATCCTAACATAAAAAATCTGATTCCTGCCATGGGCTATGCAAGCCATCAGATAAAAGAGCTGGAAGATACTATAAATGATACGCCCTGTGAATTGGTGCTCATCGCAACACCTGTTAATTTGGCAAGGATAATAAGGATTAACAAACCTACTGTGCGGGTAAGCTATGAAATAGAGGAGATAGGAAAGCTGACCGTTGATAATGTGATAGAAAAGTTTCTGACTCAATAAGATGCGGGTTATGGGCTGCGGGTCTTTAGCTATCGCATAGTGTCTATTGTCTGTCTTTCTCAAACCGATAAACCACCTCATCCTTACCAACCATGCCAAGCTCTTTTCTGGCCACCATCTCTATATATTTATCGTCGGTTTTTAACCGTTCAATCTCTTCCCGCATTGCAGAGTTTTCTGCCTTAATCTTTGCATTATAGTCTTTCATAGAATTATTTTCTTTAGAAAGCTTATACACGCGAACAAGCCCCCTGTCTCCAAATATAGTCAGCAAGACAATTATTACAACAAACAACAGCAGTGGGATAAAATGTTTTTTACCCTTTCCAATCTTGAGGACCATGTACACATGATTAGCAAAGTTATTGGATAAAGTCAACCTTTGACAAAGCTTCCCCAAAATCAAAGTCTATTTTTGGGAAAGCTGAATGGCAAAAGATTTTTACCTTAATTTTTACTATTAAATATGCTATATGACAGAGAAGGTTAGTGCGCCCCCCCAACAGCAAAGTCTGTCTTTGGGTGTGCGCAACAAAAACTGTTCCAGAAGGGCAGCATAAGATGGCTAAAGGGAAATGGCATAGCCTTAAAGATACTCCGCTCCCAGGACTTCTGCATACTATATCTCTCCGTCAGGATCCGGCGAGTGTCCTTGATATTACAAGAGGAATGTTAAAAAGAAAGATATACTTTAAAAAGGGCTGGCCTGTTAATGTTGTTTCCAACAGCCTCAGCGATGTTTTTGGCAGGCTGCTGTTAGAGGAAGGTGTTATTTCACAGGAGACGTATGAAAAAACGTTAGAGATAATGCAAAAGGAAAAGAAAAAGTGCGGTGAAGTCCTCATTTCTATGGGACTTATATCACAAAAAGAACTTTACGATTATCTTATCCTTCAGCTAAAGAAAAAGATATGGAAAATTTTTGACTGGCCGGATGGAAATTATAACTACTTTCTCATAAAAGGCGCCATGATGGCGGATATCCAATTGTTGCCGCAGAATCCGGCTTCTATAATAATCCATGGAATAGTGAATGGGTATTACCCATTTGAACGAATAGATACTGAGCTTGGAAGATTCATGGATAAGCCCCTTATTGTTTCTCAAAATAAACCGTATAACATTGAGGACCTTGGTTTTAATATCCAGCAGAGCCGTTTTCTTGCCAAATTTGACGGGGCAGACAAGGCAAGCGAAGTAATAAAAAATTCAGATCTTCTCCACCGTGAGGCTACGCTCCTTACCTATGCCTTACTGATAACGGCTATTATATCTCCAAAGGGTGAAAGTGCTGATGTAAAAGAGGCTTCTGAGGCGCTCAAGTATGAGCCGCAGGAGGAGCATGGAGAGGAAGGCATAAGAAAGGAAAAATATGAGGCAAAAGAGAAGGTAGATGCTGAGCTGATATTTCAGAATGGGAAAATGCATCTTGCCGAGAAAGATTATGAAAAGGCGGTAGCAGAGTTTGAAGAAATAGTAAGACTGAATCCAAACGAGGGAGAGTATAAGGCATATCTTGGTTGGGCGCTATTTAACAACAAATCCGAAAATATAGAAATGGCCATGAATTTCCTTCTGGAATCGCTCTTAATGAATCCTGATATGGATGTCGCCTACTTTTTCCTTGCAAGGCTTTATATCAAAGAAGGCTTAGTGAAAGAGGCTGAAGATGCCCTGATAAAGGCGCTTGAAAAGAACCCTTTTCTGTCTGAGGCCAGAAAGGAACTTACGCTTATTAAGATGAGGTCTGCTTCTGATGTCTTGAAGAAGGGATATGTTGATTATTTTCATTTAACCAAAAATCCGTTTGACCTTTTACCTGACCCCACCTTTCTATATATGGGTAATGCGCACTCCGAGGCATTATACTTCCTTGTAAATGGCATTAAGAATGGAAGGTCTAATATTACCCTTCTTATGGGGGATAAGGGTAGTGGAAAAACAACCCTCTGCCTTAAGATAATGGATAAATTGGCTGATGAGAAAATAGTATTTATCTATATAGATTCACCGTTGCAGTCATGGTTGGAAATTTTAATAGCAGTAAAAAATGAATTAGGGATAAAGACCACGGCAGATTCTGCAGAAGATGTTCTTTCTGTCCTTTATACGCATTTTTCAAAATACAGCGCAATGAAAGGGCGAACCATTATCATATTGGATGAAGCGCATAAACTTAGCATCAATGCGTTAATGGCTGTGAAAAGGCTGCTGGATTCGGGAGTTGATAATATTGTAATTTCAGGTCAGCCTGAAATAGAGGGCATATTGAATACCTCCGAACTTAAGGATATTAAGCAGAGTATAACGGGAGCGCACCATATGCACTCTTTAAGCCTTGAAGAGACAAAAGAATATATCTTGAAAAGACTTGAGTGGGTCGGCAGTGATGGAACGTTGCATATTACCCCCTGGGCAATAAGAACCGTACACAGTGCGAGTTCCGGCAACCCTGAACTGATAAATAAAATCTGCGACAACGTCTTTGATTTGGCAAAAGGGAAGGAAACCAGCATTATAGACGAGCAGATTGTCAAAGTTATAGAAGAGGCTATGAGCAAGGAGTTATATGCAAGGCTGCCTCAGCTTGAGCCTGTAGAAGAAAGGGTAGAGGAGCTCTTTGAAGAGAAGATAAAGAAAAGCATAGAAGAGCAAATAGTTAGAACAGTAGATGATGCCATAAAAAGGGAATTTGATAAGAGAATGGTTCAATTTGATACGGCGGTTATGTTGGATGAGATGGCAGAAAAGGTAAAAAGGTTTGTAAATGAGCAAATAAACAATATTGCAGGAGACATTGTAAAAAATGAGCTCGACAGAAGGGCGGCTCAACTTGATATCCATGCTGTATTAAATGAAGCTGCAGAAAAAACAGGAAAACTTGTCAATGAACAAATAATCAATACAGTGAGAGATGCTGTAAGGGATGAGGTAGAGGGGAGGATAACTCAACGTGCTGCTGCCACTGCATCAAATGAGGTTTTAGAAAAAGGTGAAAAGCCTTTTGAAATGAAGGCGGAGCCAATAATAATAGACAGGCAAATGGAAAAGGCTATAGATAATGGATTTGGTCAAGATATGCCTCAGTTTAACAATACCTTTGTTTCATTTGAAGCTGAAAAAAAGCAGAGATTCTTTGAGAAGAGCGGCTCATTGCTCAGAATCCTTATGCTTGCGATTGCAGTGGCGGCTTTATTGGGCGTTATTATTAACTATAATATCGTGCAGGAGTTGGGCCTTTTCTCAACATCTCATGTAGCGCAAACTCGTCAATCCAAACCTGTAAATTTACCCAAGGTCAAACAACCGGCAACTGAAACAGCGCCTATAACAGCGCAGCCTGCGCCTGAAGCTAAGGCCGTTTTGCCTGAAGCAGCGATAGAAGCTCTTCCGCAAGGGCATGAGGCTGTCCAACCTGAGTTGAAAGATACATCTGGCGCACAAAAACTATTATCTCTTACCTTTGAAATAAACAAACGTAAAAAAGAGACTGTTTCTGACGGAAACATTTTAAAGGTAAAAAAAGGAGATAAGATAAAGATTCTTTCGGTTGATGCCGGAGATATATCATCTAAAGATATTACGGTAAATTTGCTCGGTTTTATAGGGGATAAGAATAAAAATATAGGAGAAGACAGAGGGTATCCCATAGATACAGCTAAAGACCTCTGGGCAAAGTATTCAATAGATGGAAAAGGAAGAGACTATCCAATTGTGATAAAGCATAATGGCGAGAAGATAGGGAGCGTATTGCTAAAGATATCCGAGTGATTATAAGGCGCAGGTTTTTATGCAGCCTGTTTGCCCGGAAAAATAAAAAACAAATGCATTTTTCGGGTTTATATGAGTGGCTTATAGAACTTTTTCATCCTGTCTTTAAAAATATTATTTAAAGGGGTTATGCTTTTATTCTGTGCTGTCCTGGGGTCTATTTCTGCAATTCCTATCTTTTCTTTATTGTCGGATGCTCGGCAGAGTATCCTGCCATTCGGCGCTACAATCTCGCTCTGGTCTATAAATTTTAGTTTTTGCCCTTTAATCCGTTTTTCAATGCCGATTCTATTTGCTGTTATTGCAAAGACCCTGTTTTCAAGGCATCTGGTTATCATTGCCTGCGGACAATGCGGGAGCACGAGGTTTGATGGATGGCAGATGATGTCTGCGCCTTTTAAAGCAAGCACCCTAACTGCTTCCGGGAAGAGCCAGTCAAAGCATATCATCATCCCAATCCTTGCAGTCCCAATGTTGTAAACCTTAAAAGGCGTATTTCCAATAGTAAAAAATCTTTTCTCATTCCAGAACAGGTGCATCTTTCTGTAAATACCGATAAAGCCCTTTGGTCCAACAAGAATGGAGGAATTGTAAAATCTGCTGCAATATCTTTCTGCAAGACCTGCAACAATAAACAGCCTTTTCTTTTTTGCGGCTTCTATGAGCCTCTGGGTTGCCCAGCCTTTCGGCACTTCTTCTACTAATTGAAAAACTTCACTTTTTGATTTGAACTGATAGCCAGTATTAAAAAACTCCGGCAAGACAATGAGGTGAGCATCTATAGAATGGATTTTCGCAAGAACCTTTTCTACATTTGCTTCACTTTTTCCAAAGATGGGGGATGTTTGAAAGAATGCTGCTCTCATTGTTTTTCCACTTCATACAAAGACTGCATCTCTTGAGTATAAATCTTCTCATCTTCCGGATGAAGCTCAACCTTGCGTCTTGGGCTTCCTATGAGGCCTTGCGGCCTGAAGACCATCATTGCAACAAGCGCAGCGCCAAAGATAAGCATCCTGTAGTTTGCAAGCCCCCTCAAGACCTCTGGCAGGATAATCAAGATTACTGCGCCGATGATTGCCCCTGGAATGCTTCCCATGCCGCCGAGCACAATCATCGCCAGAACAAAGACCGATTCAAAGAATGTAAAACTCTCAGGCGAAACAAATGCAAACTTTCCGGCAAAAAACACCCCTGCAAGGCCTGCCCAGAATGCGCCAAGTGAAAAGGCGAGGCATTTCATTCGTGTCGTATCAATGCCCATGGCCTCTGCTGCAACCTCATCTTCACGCATAGCAATCCATGCCCTGCCTATCCTTGAATTGTTTAAGCGAGTTATGATTATGGCAGTTATAACTGTGATAACGAGGATAAGGTAATAGAAATGGATTGGCTGGCTGAATTTAAACGATACAATAGATGGCCTTGCTATACCCAGTATCCCATTTGGTCCGCCTGTCAGACTGTCCCAGTTATTTAGGATAAGATGCACTATCTGGATGAAACCGAGGGTTACAATGGCAAGATAATCACCCCGAAGCCTTAAGGTTATTATACCGAGGATAAAACCAATCCCTGCTGCAAAGAGTCCGCCTATAGGCAAGGCAAGCCAGAACGAGATGCCGAGTTTGGTTGACAGAAGCGCATAGGTATATGCTCCGATTGCATAAAAGGCAATGTAACCCAAATCCAAAAGCCCTGCCAGACCAACAGATATATTTAAGCCAAGCGCCAGAACTGCATAAAGCCCTGATAGGGTCAGTACCTCTATATAATAGTTATTGAGAAAAAGAGGAAGTGTAACGCAAAATAGTAGAAGGCTGATATTTGCAAATACGATGCTGCGGCCTTGTGCTGCTGCCGCTTTTTTAAAAGGTTGAGAAACAAAGCCCAGCGCCTCTTTTATGCGGTTTAAGACCTTAAGCCTTATAAGGCCGAGGAATGCTATTTCACCTGCAAAGATTGCGAGGGATAGAGAAACAGCGCCTCGCATACCCATGAACGGGAAAACTAAAAAGCCAAACCAGAGTGAGATAAAGAGATATTTCCAAAAGGCAAATGAGGCAACCGTATCTTTCTTAGACCGCATCATGCAACCATTCTACTAAATCTTTATTCGATGTCAACCCTTGTCAACCTTTATTTGAGTCTCTCCAAAAATCAAAGTCTATTTTTGGGTGAATCCGTTTCCTATCAATATGGTGTTTAAACTCAGCCGGCTATTTTGCGCTAAGAATTTTTGATTCTCTGTTTAGGAGTTCAATAGCCTGCTGAGCAGGAAGAAAATCCGGTTTTAGTTTTAAAGCTGTTTCAAACTCTCTCATGGCCTCATCTTTTAATCCCTTTACCTTATAGGCATTTCCTAAGTTATAGTGCGTCTCAGGAGAGTCAGATTTTAGCTTTAATGCAATCATGTATTCATGGATAGCCTCGTTCAACCTGCCATACTCCGAATATGTATTGCCAAGATTAGTATGAACATCTGAATCGTCTGGATTTATCTTTAAGGCCGTCTGAAATTCTTGCAAGGCCTTATCAAGTTCACCTTGTTTAGAGTAAATAACCCCAAGGTTAATATGCGCATCAGAATCATCCGGATTTAACGTTAAAGCTGTCTGAAACTCTTGCAAGGCGGCATCAAGCATATCTTTCTTTAAAAAAATAACTCCGAGATTGATATGGGCCTCAGAATAGTTAGATTTCAGTTTTAATGCAGCCATATATTCTTGTATGGCATCTTCAAACCGACCTTGCTTATAATAAACATTTCCAATGTTAATATGGGTATCTGCATCGTCAGATTTTAGTTTTAACGCAGTCGTATATTTTTGTGCGGCATCCTTTAACCGGCCTTGCTTATAATATATGTTTCCAATGTTAATATGGGCGAGTGTATAATCAGGCTTAACTCTTAATGCAGTCATATAGTGTTGTATGGCATCCTCAAATCTATCCTGCCGGGAATAGGCATTCCCCAAATTATTATGTCCCCTTGCCTTTTCAGGGCTTTTTCTTACCACATCCTCCCATAGTTTTGCGCCATTCTTCCATAGTATATTTCTTTTATAGGTTAAAAATGAGAAGGGAATGAGGGCGAGAAGAGCGAAGGCAATGATGCAAAAAAAGTTGAGAATTGAACAGCTCTTATGACCCTTCTCTTTACCCTTTTCCCTGTTTTTTGCTGTAACCATAAGATTTTCAGCATATTAAAACATATTAAAATAAGATTTACAAAGTTGTTTTCTCATGGCGAGCTGTGTAAAAACAAATTCCTTACCGAGTTACGCTAAGCATGATAGAGGAGAATCTCCGCATGTATGGCGGAGATTCTTCAATGTTTGATAGCGCTTGCTGCAGCTCTATCGCTGAGGCATTCTTAGGAACTTGGAGAAATGTGCGGGATATATTTCTTATTGTTAATAGGGTGTTACAAGGGATAGCGATAAAAAAGCCCCTTGTCTGAAACAGACAAGGGGCTTTTTAAGGTTTGATTTATTTAAGTGAAATAAGTTCTACCTCAAATATCAATGCTGCATTCGGTCCGATTTGAGGTCCTGCGCCTCGGTCGCCGTATCCGAGATTAGCAGGAATAAATAACTGCCATTTTGAGCCAACGTTCATTAATTGCAGCGCCTCGGTCCAGCCTGCAATAACCTGGTTTACAGGAAAGCTTGTTGGTTCTCCACGTTTATATGAGCTGTCAAACTCGGTTCCGTCAATCAGGGTGCCTTTGTAGTGTACTGTTACGGTATCGGTTGCCTTGGGTTTTTTGCCGTTGCCATTCTTGATTACCTTATATTGTAAACCGCTGGCAGTGGTCTTTACGCCTTCCTTTTTTTTATTTTCAGCAAGGAATGCCTCTCCTTCTTTCTTATTTTTTCCGCCAAGCACCTTTGCGTGTTCAGCCTGCTTTGTCTTCATTTCATTTTGAAAGGCCATCATGGTTTCCTGAACCTCCTTTTCGGTCATGAGAGGCTTATTGCCGGAAATGGCGTCTTTTACCCCTTTTGCAAGGACATCCACATCAACATCAACTGACTGGTTTTTGAAGTTATTGCCGATACTCAGCCCAATGCTGTAGCTCACCTTATCCTTTTCGCTTTTGAGCGTTGTTTTTTCAGCCGCACTCACCTGACATGTGAGTAGTGCAATGCCCAAGATTGCTGTTAATAATAATTTCATCTAATTCTCCTTTGTTGTTATTTTGGGAAGGGCATCATGCTATTCCCAATAAGATAAGAAGCTTAACAGGTCAGGTTTTATTTGTCAAAAAAATAATGCAAAAAAGAAGATAATTGGGTCAAGGGTTGAGAAACTCTTTAAAGTGTAGTAGTATCTCTTTATAATCGCTCTATTATGGATACTTTGAAACTTTCATCTCTACTGCAAAAGATTGGGATAGGGGAGAGAAGCATTGAAGGCTTGAGCATTGTGGATCATGCCTTCATGCTCATGAGGGGCATTGTCATCACAGGCGGTTTTTTTTGGCTTATCCTCCATCCATATCCGCCTGCGCTGAAGGCATGGCTTATCAGCCTTTTCCTTGTTTTTATTATCTATAGCCTTATCATACACGGCCTTATCTTTACCTGGCCCGGAAAGATAGAAACGTTCTATCTTATATGCTTAACCCTGGATTTAATCTTTACAGGAGTGTTCATAAAACTGTCAGGCGGTTTTAACAGCATATTGTTTCTCGTTATTTATCCGCTGGTAGCCCTCCACTCATTTTATTACGGACTTTACAGAGGTATTGCCCTTTCAGCAATTGTCTCCCTTGTTTACCTCATTTCCCTCTATAGCCAATTGGGTTTATTGCAATGGACAGACCTTGTATTCAGGATAGCTATAATCTTCCTTATCGCAGGTTTTTTAGGGTTTATTGCTGAGAAAGAGAGGCGCGACAGGAATGAGATTGTAAAGGCTCAGCTGAAATTAGTATCGCTCCAAGATGATTTGGAAAAGGCATATAAACATCTTCGGGATGTAAAAAACCAGGTTGAACAGTCAGAGAAGCTGGCGTCCATAGGAAGATTATCGGCAGAGCTTGCCCACGAAATCAATAATCCTCTGGATGGCATAAAGAATTGCCTATCGGTAATAAAAAGGGATACAGAAGACCCTCAGCTGAAGAAGAAATATCTGGAGTTGATAGATGAGGCGTTATGCGATATAGAGAATGCAGTCAGAGACCTTCTGGACTATGCAAAAAGGCATGAGCCCAAATTGGAAAAGGTGGATGTAACTGGTATCCTGCAAAGAACGATTGCCATGGCCGAGTATAAGCTTCAGAAGACCGGCATAGAAGTTGAGACTGAGTTTGATGATGACATCCCTTGCATATTTGGAGACCCGCACCAATTACAGGAGGTCTTTTTTAATATTATCCTGAATGCGATAGATGCCATGCCAAAGGGCGGCAGGCTTACTATAGAGGCGAGGGGTTTGGGGAATTTTATTGACATAAAAATAATGGATACCGGCATTGGCATACCACAGGAAGATTTAGGCAATATATTCCAGCCGTTTCATACAACAAAGCCATTAGGAGAGGGGACAGGCCTTGGGTTGTCAGTGAGCCTTGAGATAGTGAAAAAGCATAGCGGAACGATAAATGTTTACAGTGAGGTAGGTATTGGCACTGTTTTTAGTATAACTCTGCCCATAGCCCTTCAAGATAAATTACACGGAAGAGAGGAAGGCAAGAAGGAAGCAAGATACCATATATGAAAATACTTATTGTAGAGGATGAAAAGATAAAGAGAATAACCTTGACCGATGCTCTTTTAAAGCAAGGATATGATGTCACGGCTGCAGAAAATCCTATGGAGGCCTTAAATATCTTTAAGGACAAAGAATTTGAAGTTGTCATTACTGACATACGGCTTCCCCAGATGAACGGCCTTGAATTTTTAGAAAAGGTAAAGTCTTTAAAACCTGACACCACGGTTATAGTCATGACAGCATATGCAACAGTAGACACGGCAATAAGGGCAATGAAGCTTGGCGCGTATGACTACATAACAAAACCGTTTTCCTCTGAAGAGTTAATTCTTATTCTGGAGAGACTTAAGGATTTCAAAAGGCTCGTTGAAGAAAATATAAAGCTGAAACAGGAGATAACCGAGCGGTACAGCTTTGGCAATATAGTTGGAAAGAGTAAAAGGATGCAGGATGTCTATGAACTGATAAAAACCGTTGCCCCGCGCGATGCCACGGTATTGATCGTAGGAGAGAGCGGAACAGGCAAGGAGCTTATTGCAAATGCCATCCATTACAACAGCCCCAGAAAAGACAGGTCTTTTATAAAATGCAGTTGCGCAGCCCTTGCAGAAACCTTGTTGGAGAGCGAGCTTTTCGGGCATGAAAGGGGCGCATTTACAGGCGCTGTTAAGGAAAGGAAAGGGAGGTTTGAGCTTGCTGCCGGCGGCAGCATCTTTCTGGATGATATAGATGATGTTCCTCTTGCAGTGCAGACAAAATTATTGAGAGTTTTGCAGGAAAAGGAGGTAGAGAGGGTAGGCGGGACAAAGACCATAAAGATAGATATCCGCATCATATGCGCCACCAAGGTTGACCTGCTGAAGTTAGTAAAACAGGGCAAGTTCAGGGAGGACCTTTATTATCGCTTGAACATAGTCCCCATAAACCTGCCTCCTTTACGGGAAAGAAAGGAAGATATCCCGCTTATTGTTGACAATTCACTTAAGAAACATTGTTCAAAGGGTGAGAAAAAGGTCTTTTGTCCCGAGGCCATGAAGCTCCTCATAAATTACGATTGGCCAGGCAATGTGCGAGAATTAGAAAATATTGTGGAGAGGGTTGTCACGCTCACCAGGAACCAGGAGATTAGGCCAGAGGACATGCCGGATTTTCTTGTGGCATCGCCTGAAAAGATGTGTGACAGGCACCTCATAGATATTATGGGAGAGGCCGCTTCGTTTGAGGAAATGATTACGGATATGGAAAGAAGGCTTCTCATATTAGCCCTTGAAAAGGCAGGCGGGAATAAAAGCGAGGCTGCCAGAATCCTTAAGATGAAAAGAGAGACCCTAAGAGATAAAGTGGAGAAATATGGGATTAGTTCAGAGCCAGCCCAATCCTAACTAACAATAACCCTTCCTCATTAATAATGTCCACGTGGTGTCCCCCCGCCCCCCCGCCATGCTTGGCCTTTCTACGCCAGTAAAGACCAACCTTCTTAAGCATCCGCCCTTAAAATGATTAAGGGATAAAGAGTAGGGACTAAACTCTACAAGCTTGAAATCATTAGGTTTTTATCTTCTTGCCTATTACCGCTTATTCCTTAATTCTTAACTCTATAAAACTGGCACAGTTGTTGCGATAAACTAAAAGGCATGATCAAGACCAGGCCAGGATATATATGGAAAAGATATCTTATTACAACAGCAATTTTATGCAGTCTTATTGTAATCTTTGGAATTAAACCTGTCTTTTGCATGGATGCGGCGCGGATGCAGACGATAGCAGACAAGCTTACGAATACAACAGGCCAAGATATCAAAATTCTTATAGAAGATTCATGCAAACCTGACGCATATCTTCACCCAATGGGATATATAGTCATTACCAGCGGTATGTTGGGACTGTTTGAAGATGATGCAGAGATAGCATTTATCATAGGCCATGAATTGGCCCATAGTATAAGGGGGCATTATAACGGTGGTTCAGAGATACTGGGTATTGCCAGGGATATATATCTTCCAGCAAAATTGTGGAAAGAGATAGATGCGGATGCTTATAGTCTGAATATTATAAAGGCCGCCGGTTATGAGCCGGCGGCCTCCCTGAGGGTGCTTATGAAGCTACGGGTTAATGAAATCGGGCAGTCGTCAACATATACAGAGAAAAGGATAAATGCCCTGATTGCTGATTATAATAATTAGCAGATATTAACCCTTACGCCTGTTATTGAGCTTCCTGACTGATACAAAGTTACATTGCAGCCTTTGGGTGAAATGCCGTATGCTTCAAAGGTTGCATACTCATTGACCAGACGGAACCCTTCAATCCCTGTCTTTTCCGCACACTGGCCATTGAGGCAGACTGTCCACTTGGCATCGCTCTGCAGATTAAAGCTTACATCTTTCTTCTCTGGGCCGCTTATTCCGAGAACCTCAGCCTTTACTGTGATGCTGCTCTGCTGAGAGTCTAATGATACCAGCTGTCCCCTTATCTCACCTGCCTCAGTGGCAAATGTTGATGCTGCAAACATCACTGCCACGATGAGGGAAAATAAGCTTACTACCTTCTTCGTTGTCTTCATGAAAATTTACCTCCTTTGTGAATTTGAAATTATTTGCAACTATATCTTATGCTAATAATTATATTTTAGAATATGACAAATATCAATTCTGAAACATCTGGGTGTCAGCAACACATAAACTGTCCTTTTTATAGCACATGAATTGTCCTATTGTATGGTTTCCTAAATTTCAAGGAGGAGACCATGNC
>C687J35504_10000983_pt1 | contig 20349 bp, 14 predicted proteins | sample RifCSPhighO2_02_FD_35504 | JGI IMG/M metagenome (IMG submission 35504) | reverse complement strand
GGCTCGGCCAAAGTAAAGCCCAGGCCGAGGATCAGCGCGGCATGCAGTACGGCAGCGAGGAACAGCGTAAAGCCCAGGCGGTCCGCCGGCTTTACGCCGGCGCTGGAAAGTTCAGGGAGTTGGGCTGCTGCGTTCATCGCGTTTCGGGTCTGCTCAGGTTGCCGCGCAGTCTGCCGAGGGTGCATGGAAAAGTCTATGAAGCACTGCGCGCATTGAGCTTCTCGGCAATCTTGTCCATCAGCTGCTCGCCGATGCGGGTATCGAAGGCGACGTCGATCTCGCGGATGCAGGTCGGACTGGTTACGTTGATCTCGGTTAGGTGCTCGCCGATTACGTCCAGGCCGACAAATAGCAGGCCTTTCTCGCGCAGGGTCGGGCCCACGGCAGCGGCGATTTCACGGTCGCGTTCGGTCAGCGGTCTGGCTTCACCGCGTCCGCCGGCGGCGAGGTTGCCGCGCGTCTCTCCAGCGGCAGGTATACGCGCCAGGCAATATGGAACAGGCTCACCATCAATCATCAGGATGCGCTTGTCACCGTCCTTGATTGCCGGCAGGTAACCCTGGGCCATGATCTGCTGCTGGCCGTGGTTGGTCAGCGCCTCGAGAATCACGGACAGGTTGGGATCACCTTCGCGATGACGAAATATCATCGATCCGCCCATACCATCGAGGGGTTTGAGAATGATGTCACGCTGCTCTTTGGCAAACTCGCGCAGAATGTCGGCCCTGCGGCTGACCACGGTCGGCGGCGTGTATTGGCTGAACTGGGTGGCAAAGTACTTTTCATTGCAGTCGCGCAGGCTTTGCGGACGGTTGACGACTAGAACCCCTGCGTCCTCGGCTTGCTCCAGCAGGTAGGTGGAGTAGACGAACTCATTGTCGAAGGGCGGATCCTTGCGCATCAGGATCACGTCCAAGTCACTCAGGGCGATGTCCTGCTCGGCGCCGAGTTCGAACCAGCGCTGGGGGTCGTTGAATACGCTAAGCTCTGACAGGCGAGCGCGTGCTTGGCCTTTGGCTTGGTAGAGGTCTTTCTGTTCCATATAAAAGAGGGTCCAGCCGCGCGCTTGGGCGGCCAGCAACATGGCCAGCGAGCTGTCCTTCTTGAAGGCGATCTGGGCGATGGGGTCCATGACAATGCCGAGGCGGACGCTCATGGCGGTGTTCTCCGTAAAATGGCAGCGATTAAAGTGTGCTAAGACGTGATGTGGCGTCAGGGTGGCGCTGACAAGTCGGGTGGTCAAGGAAAAACCTTGGCCCCCGCGTGGCTTATAGATTGCATCTGGAGAGTGTGCTAAAAAGGCCCGACGATTGGGTTGTAGCCCGTCGGTGACAGGGCCTCAGGCGCACTGATATAACGCAAAAATAACGACTCACCGAGGCGATGGTAGGGCAAACATGGAACAGCATTCCGAGGGTTTGAGGGTAATGGTGATCGACGATTCGAAAACGATTCGTCGTACCGCGGAAACCCTGCTGAAAAAGGTGGGCTGCGATGTAATTACCGCAGTTGACGGCTTCGATGCTTTGGCAAAGATCGCCGATACCCATCCGAACATCATTTTTGTCGACATTATGATGCCGCGGCTCGATGGCTATCAGACCTGTGCCTTGATCAAGAACAACAGCGCTTTCAAATCCACCCCGGTGATCATGCTGTCTTCCAAAGACGGTTTGTTCGATAAAGCCAAGGGGCGCATTGTCGGCTCTGATCAGTACCTGACCAAACCTTTCAGCAAAGAAGAGTTGCTCGGTGCGATCAAAGCTCATGTGCCGGACTTTGTACCGGTGGAGCAAGCCTCCTGACGTCCGGCTAAACAGCCGCACGCCTTTTTAAAGTATTGGGAAACACCATGGCTCGAATTCTGATTGTTGATGACTCGCCGACTGAGATGTACAAACTGACCGCCATGCTGGAAAAGCACGGCCATCAGGTACTGAAAGCGGAAAATGGTGCAGACGGCGTAGCTCTGGCGCGTCAGGAGAAGCCTGACGCTGTGCTGATGGACATCGTCATGCCTGGCCTGAATGGTTTTCAGGCGACCCGCCAGCTGACCAAGGATGCGGATACCAGTCACATTCCGGTGATCATCGTGACCACCAAGGATCAGGAAACTGACAAGGTCTGGGGGAAGCGCCAGGGTGCGAAGGATTACCTGACCAAGCCGGTTGATGAAGACACTCTGGTTAAAACCTTGAATGCGGTATTGGCCGGCTAAATCCGATCAGTCCGCAATTAAAAAAGAATAAGGCCGCAGCTGGCATGTCGGACGCGCAAACCCCGTTTCAAACTCTTCAAGATATCGACAAGCTCTGTCGTTCGCTCGCTGCTGGCTTGCCTTCGCAGCAAGCGGTCGTGCAGACCTGGAGCGGTATTGGCTTCCGTATGGGCGAGCGTTTTTTTGTCGCGCCCATGGGCGAGGTGGGTGAGGTTTTGCATGAGCCGCGGCACACCTTGCTGCCTGGCGTAAAAAGCTGGGTCAAGGGCGTGGCCAACGTGCGTGGTCGCTTGCTGCCAGTGATGGATCTGTGTGGTTTCTTCGGCAATGAGTTGTCACCACTGCGTAAGAAGCGTCGCGTGCTGGTGGTTGACCACCAGGAAGTCTTTGCTGGCCTGACGGTCGATGAAGTATTTGGTATGCAGCATTTTCCTGTGGATACCTTCTCTGAGCAGCTGCCGCCGCTCGAGGCGTCCATAGCACCCTTTATCCACGGAGTCTTTCAACGTGAACAGCCCTGGTTGGTGTTCAGCCCACACGCGCTGGCCCAAAACCCGGGTTTTCTCGACGTGGCGTATTAACAGTTTATCGGTGGGGTCGGCGTTGCCGGCCTTTTGGCGTTACATGGGAACCGTAGTGCGGTCGGTCCAGGCGGGGGCCAGTAAATGAAAAAACTAAATGCAGGTAATTTGTTAGCAGGTGCGCGCAGTAGCACATTGATCGCAGGGCTGTTTATTGTCCTGATCGTTTCGATCGTGCTGTTGTTCGCCAACTTCGCCTACATCAACACTCAATCCAACTACGACACGGAGTACATCGGTCACGCCGGTGAGCTACGCGTACTGTCCCAGCGTATCGCAAAAAACTCCACGGAAGCGGCGGCTGGTACGGCCGAAGCGTTTGCCTTGTTGCGTGATGCGCGTAACGACTTCCAGACTCGCTGGGGTTATCTGACCGACGGTAACGAGGAAACCGGCCTGCCTGCAGCGCCAGAATCCCTGCAGCCTCAGATTGCTGTTGTGCAGCAGGACTGGGATACGCTGCGGCAGAATACCGACGCCATTCTGGCCAACGAACAGACCGTACTGTCGCTGCACCAGGTAGCTGCCACCCTGGCGGAAACCATTCCGCAGCTGCAGGTCGAGTACGAAGAAGTCGTCGATATCCTGCTGGAAAGCGGTGCGCCAGCCGCCCAGGTTTCGGTTGCTCAGCGCCAATCCTTGCTGGCAGAGCGTATCTTGGGTTCGGTAAACAAGGTACTTGCCGGTGACCAGGACTCGGTTCAGGCCGCTGACATGTTTGGTCGTGATGCCAGCCTGTTCGGCCGTGTATTGGCAGCCATGCTTGAAGGCAACGCTGCCATGGAAATTACCCAGGTAAGCGACGAGGAGGCCCTTGAGCGTCTGGCGGAAATTTCCGAGCTGTTCGAGTTTGTATCGGGTTCTGTAGACGAGATTCTCGAAACCTCACCTGAACTGTTCCAAGTGCGCGAGTCGGCGAACGTGATCTTCACTGTCTCGCAGACTTTGTTGGACAAAGCTTCCGACCTGGCCGTCGGTTTTGATGACCTGGCCACCGGTCGTGCCATCAACACCCTGATCGGTTACGTGCTTGGCGCTCTGGCGCTTGGTTCGATCATCCTGATCGGCCTGGTGATGGTGCGGGAAACTAACCGTCGTCTGGCGTCCACCGCCGAGAAGAACGAACGGAACCAGGCAGCGATTCTGCGACTGCTCGACGAAATTGCTGACCTCGCAGACGGTGACCTGACAGTAGCCGCGACGGTAACCGAGGACTTCACCGGTGCCATCGCTGACTCCATCAACTACTCCATCGACCAGCTGCGCGACCTGGTAGCCACGATCAACCTGACCGCCGTTCAGGTAGCCGGTGCAGCCCAGGAAACCCAGGCCACGGCGATGCACTTGGCCGAGGCTTCCGAGCACCAAGCACAGGAAATTGCTGGTGCCTCTGCGGCGATTAACGAAATGGCCGTGTCGATTGACCAGGTATCGGCAAACGCCTCGGAATCCTCCGCGGTAGCAGAACGTTCCGTAGCCATCGCCAACAAGGGCAACGAAGTGGTGCACAACACCATCACCGGCATGGATAACATCCGTGAGCAGATCCAGGACACCTCCAAGCGAATTAAACGACTCGGTGAATCGTCCCAGGAGATCGGTGACATCGTTAGCCTGATTAACGACATTGCTGACCAGACCAACATCCTCGCACTGAACGCTGCGATCCAGGCATCCATGGCGGGTGACGCGGGTCGAGGCTTCGCCGTGGTAGCGGACGAAGTACAACGCCTCGCAGAACGTTCCTCTGCGGCAACCAAGCAGATCGAAGCGCTGGTTAAGACGATTCAGACCGACACCAACGAAGCCGTTATCTCGATGGAGCAAACGACTTCCGAAGTGGTGCGCGGTGCTCGTCTGGCGCAGGACGCCGGGGTTGCACTGGAAGAGATCGAGAAGGTTTCCAAGACCCTCGCGGCCTTGATTCAGAACATCTCCAACGCTGCTCGCCAGCAGGCATCGTCGGCTGGCCACATTTCCAACACGATGAACGTGATTCAGGAAATCACCTCGCAAACCTCCTCCGGTACCACTGCCACTGCCAAGAGCATTGGTAACCTGGCCAAGATGGCCAGTGAGATGCGTAAGTCGGTATCCGGCTTTACCTTGCCGGGTGGGGAACAGGCGTAATCAGGTGCTGCGCGGCAGGCTGAAAGGCCTGTCGCACAAGGGCTATGGCCGTGAGCGAGGGGCACGACATGCAGTCAGGCGTCTGGGCCTTGCAGCCTCTGGTAGACATGACAGCCACGGAGTTTCGTGACTGGCAGACACTGCTTGAGGAGCGTACCGGGGTCGTTCTCAATGAACGGCGGCGGGCGTTTTTGCAGACCAATCTGAGTGCGCGTATGCGCGAGCTGGGCGTTATGGACTACGCCACGTATTACCGGCAAGTCACTGATGGTCCTCGCGGTGCGGTGGAATGGTCGACCCTGCTGGATCGGCTGACTGTGCAGGAAACCCGTTTCTTTCGTCATCGTCCTTCCTTTGAAGTGCTCGAAAGCTATTTGCGTGAGCGTTTGCAGCAGGGCGTGACGCAGCCATGGGAGCTTTGGAGTGTTGGCTGTGCCAGCGGCGAAGAGCCTTACTCGCTGGCCATCAGTGCGGCTGAAGTGTTGCGTGAAAGTGAACATCCGGATCATTTCGGGGTAACAGGCACTGACATCAGCCTGAATGCCTTGAGCAAGGCGCGCGATGGCCAATATGGCGCGCGCCGTCTGGAGCAGTTAGATGCCGATCTGTGCCAGCGCTATTTTCTGGCCCAGGACGATGGACGTTTCAAAGTGGTGCCGAATTTGGCCGCGCGCGTGTGTTGCGCCCGGCTCAATGTGCTGGAGCTGGCCAAGGCACCGATGTCCGGAATGGACGTTATTTTTTGTCAGAACTTGTTGATCTATTTTCGTCGCTGGCGCCGCCGCGAGATCCTCAACCGCCTGGCCGAGCGCCTGGTGCCCGGGGGGTTGCTGGTAGTGGGAGTGGGCGAAGTAGCAGGTTGGCAGCATCCGGAGTTGATCCCGGTAGCCGACGAGCGAGTGCTGGCGTTTACCCGCAAGGGATAAGGCAGAAGAGCCAAGTTTATGAGTGGAGTGGCTATGGGTGATCGGCACGATTATGTCGCCCTGGAATGGGTTAAGGGCGAGATCGCGGAAACCCTGAAGCAGGCGCGTCAGGCGCTGGAGGCGTTCGTCGAGAACCCCCAGGACGCTACGCGCATGCGTTTCTGCCAGACCTATGTGCATCAGGTGCTCGGCACCTTGCAGATGGTCGAGTTTTTCGGCGCGGCGCTACTGGCTGAGGAAATGGAGCAGCTGGCCGGCGCTTTGATCGATGGCCGGGTGACCAACCAGGGCGAAGCCCTGGAAGTGCTGATGCAGTCGATTCTGCAGCTGCCGGTGTACCTTGATCGTATCCAGACTGCCCGCCGCGACCTGCCGATGGTCGTGTTGCCACTGCTCAACGACCTGCGCGCTGCGCGTGGGGAAAAACTACTCTCGGAAACCAGCCTGTTTGCCCCGGATATGTCCGGTCGCACACCAGCGCTGCCCCATGAAACCATCGACCAGCTGCGTACCGCCGAACTGCCGGTGTTGCTGCGCAAGCTGCGGCAAATGCTGCAAATGGCTCTGGTAGGGGTAATCCGCAACCAGGACCTGCCGACCAATCTGGGCTACATGGCACGGGTGTTCGCGCGCCTGGAAAACCTCTGCAAGGACTCGCCGCTCGGCCCGCTATGGCAGATCGCCTCAGGCGTGGTCGAAGGTCTGGCCAACGGCAGCTTGNCCAANGGCACCTCGATTCGCACCTTGTTGCGTCAGGTTGATAAGGAACTCAAACGTCTGCTCGAGCAGGGCGCCGATGGTCTTAACCAGGCCGCTCCCGACGAACTGAGCAAGAACCTGCTGTTCTATGTGGCCAAGTCGTCGGCGCAGTCGCCGCGCGTGCGCACCCTCAAAGAGCAATACCGCCTCGACGATGCGCTGCCGGACAACGATGTTGTCGACGAAGAGCGTGCCCGCCTAGCCGGTCCGGATCGCGATGCGATGCGTTCGGTGGTGGCTGCATTGTGTGAAGAGCTGGTGCGGGTCAAGGATAGTCTCGATCTATTTGTGCGCAGCGACCGCACTCAGGTCACCGACCTGGATGCCCTTGCAGCACCACTCAAGCAAATTGCCGACACCCTAGCGGTATTGGGCTTTGGGCAGCCGCGCAAAGTCATTGCCGATCAGCTTGATGTTGTCAGTGGCCTTGCCAAGGGGCAAGGCGAGCCGAGCGATGCCGTATTGATGGACGTGGCTGGGGCGCTGCTGTATGTCGAAGCCACCTTGGCCGGTATGGTCGGTCCATCGCAGGATAGCGGTCGCGAAGAAAGCCATCTGCCAACCACCGACGTGGCGCAAATTCACCAACTGGTGATCAAGGAAGCGCGCAACGGCCTGGAGCAGGCCAAAGACGCGATCATTGAATTTATTGCCTCGCAGTGGAACCACGAACACCTGGCCCGCGTGCCTGAGTTGCTGACTCAGGTGCGTGGTGGCCTGGCGATGATTCCGCTGCAGCGTGCTGCCGACCTGCTGAATGCCTGCAACCGCTATATTCAGGAACAGCTGTTGGCGCGCAAGGCCGTACCCAACTGGCAGAACCTCGACACCCTGGCGGACGCCATTACCAGCGTTGAGTACTACCTTGAGCGTTTGGCAGAAGACCATGCGACCCAAGGCGATCTGATTCTCGACGTGGCCGAGGAAAGCCTGGAAAGCCTGGGTTATCCGCTCAAAGAAAAACCGTCAATTCTCGATCGAGTAGAGCCGCCGATAGAGTCCTTCGCACCATTGGCTGATCCGTTGGACGATATGGAGGTGCTCAGCGCCGAGCCTGAGGCGCCTGTAGAAGTTGAGCTCACCTTAGAGCCGGTTGCAGAAGAACCGTTGAGCTTGGACCTGACCGACGACTTCAGTGCAGAGTTTGCTGGTCTGGATTCGACGGCGATTGATGCGTCATCCAGCGATGCCAAATGGGCGTCTGAAGCGCCGAGTGCCGAGCTTGAACTGATTGATTTCAGTATCGACCTACCCGATGCCGACTCCCTGCCGCTGGCTGAGTCTCAGCCGGAGCAGCCGTTCGCCGGTGAAGAGCTGCAACTCGGCAGTTTTGAGCTGGACGAAAGCGACAGCCCGGCCAACTGGAATGAAGCCGAACTGGCTGCACTCGAGTTGCCCGAGGTTGAGCTGCCCATCGCTCCGGTGAGCGAAGAACCAGAACCTGTTGTGGCTGAAAAAGCGCTGTCGATGGCTGATGTGATGGCTGCTCCAGTGCAGGCGATTAATCCGCCGGCTCATGATGTGCCGCCCAGCCTGCTGCCGCCACCGGCTGATGAAGAGCCGATTGATGAAGAATTGCTGGAAGTCTTTATCGAAGAAGTCGGAGAAGTGCTGGAGACCATTGGCGAATTCTTCCCGCAGTGGTGTGCTGACACAGAAAACAAGGATGCCCTGACCGAGATCCGTCGCGCGTTCCACACCCTCAAAGGCAGTGGCCGTATGGTTCGCGCCCTGGTTATTGGTGAGTTGGGTTGGGCGATTGAGAACCTGCTCAACCGTGTGCTTGATCGCAGCATTCAGCCGGGTACCGACGTGCAGCAGGTCATCGCCGATGTGGTCGCGCTGATGCCGTCCCTGGTCGATGAATTTGCCAATAAAGCGCAACGTCAGCGTGACGATGTTGACCACCTGGCTGCAACGGCACATGCCCTGGCCAAAGGCCGAAGCCTCCCAAAACCTCAAGCCCCGGTTGAGCTGGTAGCGGAGCCCGAGGGCGGCCCAGTAGCTACCAGCGAAATTATTGAGGATGAAGACGGGCTCGATCCGCAGTTGCTGGAGATTTTCCGTAACGAAGCGGAAATGCACCTCGATACACTGGTCGGCTTCTTGGCTGACTGTGCTCAGGAACTGCCGCAGCCAGTCACTGATGACCTGCAGCGTGCTCTGCACACCCTCAAGGGCAGTGCTTCGATGGCCGGTATTCAACCGGTGGCCGAGATTGCTTCGCCGCTGGAAAAACTGGTTAAAGAATTCAAAACCAACTTGATCCCGATGGACCTGGCCGAAGCGGAGCTGCTGAGCAGCGCAGAGAAACTCTTCCGCCTTGGTCTTGAACAGCTGGAAAGCCAGCCTTTGGCCGTTTTGCCGGGTGCGGCCGAGTTCCTTGAGCGCGTACAAAAGTTGCACAGTGACCGTCTCGAGCACGCCGAAAATAGCCGGCAGACCGATCAAGGCGTGAAACGCGACCCGCAGATGATCAGCATCTTCCTCGCCGAAGGCATGGACATCCTGCTGGATGCTGAAGACTTGCTGCGCAAATGGCGCGAGCACCCGTCCGAGCGTCAGGAGTTGACCTCTCTGCTGGACGAACTGACCACCCTGGGACGCGGCGCCGAGATGGCCGAGTTGCCGCAGATTGATGAGCTCTGCGAAGCCCTGCTCGACCTCTATGGTGCGGTCGAAGAAGGTCGTCTGGCGGTCAGCGAGCGCTTCTTTAGCGAAGCCGAACAAGCCCACGAAGCGCTGATTGGCATGATGGATCAAGTAGCTGCCGGCCTGCAGGTCAGCGGTGCTCCCGAGCGCGTAATGGCCCTACGCAACTTGCTGTTGGAGGCGTTGGACCCTAATACCCTGGCACTGTTGTCCAACAATGGTGACGCCGGTATCGAGATTGTCGAGCTTGCCGACGCCACGGCTGCGCTGGAAGCACTCAGTCAGGACGCGCCGGACGAATTGGCCGAGCCGCTTGAGCTTGATCTGCCGGACGTTGAACAACTGGCGGCACCTGTTACAGAGGGCGCCAGTGAGCCGTTAGCCGACGCACCAGTCGCTTCGCTGTACGAGTCGCTCGACGAGGAAATGGTGTCGATCTTCCTCGAAGAGGCAGTCGATATCCTCGAGAGCGCCGGCCAGGCGCTGGAGCGCTGGTTGGCCGACACGGACAACAAAGCGGCGTTGTCCTCGCTGCAACGTGATCTGCACACCCTCAAGGGTGGTGCACGCATGGCCGAGATTCGCCCGATTGGCGATCTCGCCCATGAACTCGAATCCTTGTACGAAGGTCTGGTCGACCGCCGCTACAGCTTCTCGCAACCACTGGCGAATCTGCTGCAGCAGAGCCATGACTCCCTGGCACAGCTGCTGGAGCAGCTGCAGGCGCGCGTCGCCATGCCGTCGCCGCTGGAGCTGATCGAGGCCATTCGCAGCTTCCGCCAGAGTGGCGGGCAAAGCTTGCCAGTGGCCCCTGTTACCTCAGAGCCTGTTGCCGAAGCCGAAGCCGAAGCCGAAGCCGAAGCCGAAGCCGAAGCCGAAGCCGAAGCCGATGATCGAGTCGTTTGATCTGGTAGAGCCTGAGCCTGCTGAGCTGCCAGAGATTGAAGAAGAGATCGACTTCGGTATCCTCGTCGACGCCCCGCTGGAGCCGGCGGATAGCGATCCGCAGGACACCGCAACGTCGGAGATAAACGCGTTCGAATTGCCCGTTGTAGAGCTCGATGAGCTGCCATGGGTCGACTCTGCTGTTGAAAGCGAAGTCGAGTCTGCCGAGCTTCTCGACACTGCTCCCGAGCTAGAGCCAGCACCGGTTGCTATTGCTGCGCCTGCTGTATTGGATGACGAGCGTGATCCTGAATTGGTGGAAATCTTCCTCGAAGAAGGTTTCGACATCATCGACAGTGCCGGTGCGGCGTTGCAACGCTGGATGGGCGACGTCAACAACAGCCTGGAGCTGGAGTCGCTGCAGCGTGACTTGCACACCCTCAAGGGTGGTGCACGCATGGCTGAAATCCGTGAAATCGGTGACCTGGCCCACGAGCTGGAATTCCTCTACGAAGGCCTTGGCCAAGGGCGTTTGCGCGCCAGCCAGGACCTGTTCACGCTGCTTCAGGCCTGTCACGACAGCCTGGCTGAGATGCTTGAAGCCGTACGCGGCAAACGCGGTGTACCAAGTGGCGAGGCTCTGATCGAAACCATCAAGCGTTTCCGCAGCAATCCGGATGAACAGCTCAGCATGCCGTCCGCGGTGGCCCTTAAGGCCGCTGAGGCCGAAGAGGATGACGATGCCGAATCGGACATCCTCGACATCTTCCTTGAGGAAGGTGACGACCTGTTGGAAGCCATGGAAGTTGCCATCGGCCGTTGGGAGGCTGACCGTGAAGACGGCGCCGCCATCGACGATATGCTGCGCATCCTGCACACCCTCAAAGGTGGTGCACGCCTGGCCGGACAGAAGCGCCTGGGCGACCTCACTCACAGCCTCGAGCAACACCTGACCGAAGCGCAAGCCCAGGGCGCGCCGTGGCCGCAGAGTCTGTTTGTTGATGTGCAGTCGGGTTTTGAAGGCTTGCAGCAGGAACTCGACGCGCTGCGTCAGCGTCTGAATGATAGCCTGGTGGCTGATTCCGCGAGCCCGCAAGCGCCTGAGCCCGCGGTCGAGCAAGCGGCGCGTATGCCGGAATTGAGCGCTCCTATTGTTGCGGCCAGTGCCATGCCTGCGCAGGAACTGGTGGCCAAGGTGCTACCGTTCGTGCGCCGCGCTGAAGAGGCCGCTCAGGAAGCCGCTTCGCGTCGTGCCCCGCAGGAACTGGTCAAAGTGCCGGCCGAACTGCTTGAAGGTCTGGTTAACCTGGCCGGTGAAACCTCGATTTTCCGTGGCCGTGTTGAGCAGCAGGTCAGCGACTTTGGTTTCACCCTGAGTGAGATGGAAGCCACCATCGACCGCGTACGTGACCAGTTGCGCCGCCTCGATACCGAAACCCAGGCGCAGATCCTCAGCCGTATTGAGGCTGAAGCCGAGCGTATGGGCTATGAGGATTTCGACCCACTGGAAATGGACCGCCACTCTCAGCTGCAGCAGCTGTCGCGCGCACTGTTCGAGTCCGCATCCGACTTGCTCGACCTGAAAGAAACCCTGGCCGCGCGTAACCGCGATGCGGAGACCCTGCTGCTGCAACAAGCGCGGGTCAACTCCGAGCTGCAGGAAGGCCTGATGCGTACGCGCATGGTGCCGTTCGACCGTCTGGTACCACGCCTACGCCGTATCGTGCGGCAGATTTCCGGTGAGTTGGGCAAGCAGGTCGAGTTTATCGTCGGCAATGCCGATGGTGAGATGGACCGTACCGTGCTCGAGCGTATCGTCGCACCGCTGGAACACATGCTGCGTAACGCGGTTGACCATGGCATTGAAGCGGCTGATGTCCGTCGCGCAGCCGGTAAGCCGGAGCAGGGCACTATCCGCTTGGCGCTGGGCCGTGAGGGTGGCGATATCGTCCTGACCCTGGCCGATGACGGCGGTGGCATTCGTCTGGAAGCGGTTAGGCGCAAAGCCATCGAGCGCGGCTTGATGGACGCCGACGCCGACCTGACCGACTACGAAGTGCTGCAGTTTATCCTCGAGGCCGGTTTCTCTACCGCCGAGAAGGTCACGCAGATTTCCGGGCGTGGTGTGGGCATGGACGTGGTCCACTCCGAGGTCAAGCAGCTCGGTGGCTCGATGAGCATCGAGTCGATCCCAGGCACGGGTACCACGTTCACCATTCGGTTGCCGTTCACCGTGTCGGTCAACCGTGCGTTGATGGTGTTGTCGGGTGAAGACCTCTACGCCATTCCGCTGAACACCATCGAAGGTATTGTGCGGGTCTCCCCGTATGAGCTGGAAGCCTACTACGCGCCCGATGCACCGCGCTTCGAGTACGCCGGGCAGAGCTATGAGCTGCGCTACCTGGGCGACCTGCTGAACAACGGTCAGCAGCCCAAACTGGTGGGGCAGAGCCTGCCGCTGCCGGTGATTCTGGTGCGCTCCAAGGAGCACGCCGTGGCCGTGCAGGTCGACTCCCTGGCTGGTTCGCGCGAGATCGTGGTTAAGAGCCTCGGCCCGCAGTTTGCCGGCGTACACGGGATTTCCGGTGCGACCATCCTTGGTGACGGTCGCGTGGTAGTGATTCTCGACCTGTTGGCGACTATCCGCGTGCTGCATGCGCATTTGCTCACTCAGCTGCAGCCACGCCAGCTCAGGCAGTCGGCGACGGCAGCGGAGATCGAAGCGGATCGGCCGACGCTGGTCATGGTGGTCGACGATTCGGTCACGGTGCGTAAAGTTACCAGCCGCCTGCTTGAGCGTAACGGCATGAACGTACTGACCGCCAAGGACGGTGTCGATGCCATTTCGCAGCTGCAGGAGCGCAAGCCCGACATCATGCTGCTGGACATCGAAATGCCCCGCATGGACGGCTTCGAAGTGGCCACCCTGGTGCGCCACGATGATGGCTTGAAAGACTTGCCGATCATTATGATCACCTCGCGTACCGGTGAAAAACACCGTGAGCGGGCCATGAGCATCGGCGTCAACGAGTACCTTGGTAAGCCTTACCAGGAGTCCTTGTTGCTTGAAACCATTCAGCAACTGGTGGGTCGCCACCCGGTAAACCGCAATGACTGAGAAAACTGCAGCCCGCATTGCGGTGATTGCCGATACCTCGCTGCAGCGCCACGTGCTGCAGCAAGCGTTGACCGGCAGCGGCTACCAGGTGGTGATGAACAGCGACCCGGCGCGTCTTGATCAGGAAACCCTGAACGCCTGCGAAACTGACCTGTGGCTGGTTGACCTGGCTCAGTCGGAAGATTTGCCGCTGGTCGACAGCCTGATGGAGAGCGCCTCGGCTCCGGTGCTGTTTGGCGAAGGCCACGCCCCCGAGCGTCATTCGGAAAACTACCCGCGCTGGGAACGCCGCCTGTTCGGCAAATTGAAGAAGCTGGTGGGCGATCCGTCTCAGGCCGTCGGCCCAAGCCTGGAAGCCCTGCTGGCTGAAGCGCAACGTCCATCACGCCTGGATCTGCCGGCCGCACTGGCCGATACCCCGCTGGTGGCCGGCGAGCCGGCGCGTCAAGTGTGGTTGCTGGCTGCCTCTTTGGGTGGTCCTGCGGCGGTAAAAGCCTTTCTCGATGCCTTGCCCGGCGGATTGCCGGTGGGCTTTGTATACGCTCAGCATATTGATGCCAGTTTTGAGAGCACGCTGCCGCAAGCCGTGGGGCGCCACAGCCAGTGGCATGTGAACCCGGCTCGACATGGAGACGCGGTGCGTTGCGGTGAAGTGGTGGTGGTACCGATCAGCCACGAACTGGGCTTCAGTGATGATGCCCTGATGCAGATATCTGAGCGCGGCTGGCCGGAACCCTATAGCCCGTCCATCGATCAGATGATGCTTAACCTGGCCCAGCATTTCGGCGCCATGAGTGGCGTCATTGCGTTCAGTGGCATGGGCAGTGACGGCAGTGCCGCCGCGGCTTATGTGCGCCGTCAGGGGGGCTTGATCTGGACCCAGCGTGCAGACAGCTGCGCCTGTCCAAGCATGCCGGACAGCCTGCGTGAAGCCGGCTACAGCAGCCACAGCGGTGATCCGCGTGAGCTGGCCGAAGCTCTGGTCAATCACCTGGCCGAGCAGTGCCGTTAATCTGGGGCTGTGCCCTGTACAGGAAATTTTCATGAGCCAAGCCGTCGCCACGCAGAACAGCGCCAACAGCCTGACCGGCCTGTTGATGCCGCTGACTGACCGTACTCTGCTGCTGCCCAACGTGGCAGTGGCCGAGTTGATCCCTTATCGCGCCCCGCAGATCAGTGAAGGCATGCCCGGCTGGTTCCTCGGGCAGATTGCCTGGCGTGATCTACGCCTGCCGCTGTTGTCGTTCGAAGCAGCATCGGATGGCCAGGTCAGTGTCAGCCCCGGCTCGCGCGTGGCGGTGATCAACGCTTTGGGTGGGCGGCCGAACGTCAAGTTTATTGCTGTGCTGGTGCAGGGTATTCCGCGCTCGATCAAGGTCGGTGCCGATCTGGTGCGCGCCGATGCCGCCCTGTCGCCGCTGGAGTTGGATGCGGTGCAGTTTGGCGAAGCCGTGCTGAAGATCCCAGACCTGATTGGGCTGGAGCAGAAGCTGGCGGATGCCGGGTTGATCTGATTGACGGTAAACAAAAAAGCCCGCGCTAGCGGGCTTTTTTATGGCCTTAAGTAGCGCTTAGAAATCGCCCCACAACTGCTGCGCCACGCTTAACGCCACCACCGGCGCAGTCTCCGTGCGCAGCACGCGCGGGCCGAGGCGGGCGGCGTGGAAGTCGTGGCTCTTGGCCAAGGCAACTTCGCTGTCGTTCAGACCGCCTTCCGGACCGATCAGAAAGGCCAGCGACTGAGGCTGCGGATGGCTGGCCCACGGCTCAGCGACCGGGTGCAGCACCAACTTGAGTTCGGCAGTTACCTGCCCCAGCCAGTCATTCAGGCTGATGGGCGGATGAATGATCGGCAGCACCGAGCGACCGCATTGCTCGCAGGCGCTGATCGCCACTTGGCGCCAGTGCGCCATGCGCTTGTCGGCGCGTTCATTCTTGAGGCGCACTTCGCAGCGCTCGCTGACGATCAGGCTGATTTCATTGGCGCCCAGTTCGGTGGCCTTTTGAATCGCCCAATCCATGCGTTCGCCACGCGACAGACCTTGGCCCAGATGAATATGCAGCGGTGATTCTGCCTGGCCGGCAAAGGCTTCGCGCAACTCGACGCGCACGCTTTTCTTGCCCACCTCGATCAGCTCGCCCCGGTATTCCTGGCCGCTGCCATCGAACAATTGCACCGCATCGCCCACGGCATGCCGCAGTACGCGGCCGATATAGTGGGCCTGGGCTTCGGGCAGCTCGTGCTGACCGAGGGAGAGAGGGGCATCGATAAAGAAACGAGAAAGGCGCATGGATTGATCGCTGCAGCGGCACAGTTGAGGCGGCAAGCTTAACGCCTCAGGCGTGCCGCATACAGCCGGCTGAGGGTGAATGCCTTAGCCCGGATCGCGAAAGCCGGGGTAGTTGGCATTGCCTTGCGCCACGCTGACCGAGGTACGGGTGGCGATATCGATGCCTTCGCTGGCCACCTCGGCAAGGAAGTCGATCTGCTCAGGGGTGATGACATAAGGCGGCAGGAAATACACCACGCTGCCCAGTGGCCTAAGCAGCGCGCCGCGCTCCAACGCGTGCTGGAATACCTTTAGGCCGCGACGCTCCTGCCAGGGGTAGGCAGTTTTGCTGGCTTTGTCATGCACCATTTCGATGGCCAGGGCCATGCCGGTCTGGCGCACTTCGGCGACATGCGGGTGATCGGCCAGGTGTGCGGTGGCGCTAGCCATGCGCGCGGCCAGGGCTTTGTTGGCCTCGATCACATTGTCCTGCTCGAAGATATCCAGGGTCGCCAGGGCGGCTGCGCAGGCCAGTGGATTGCCGGTGTAGCTGTGCGAGTGAAGGAAGGCGCGCAGGGTCGAATAGTCGTCGTAGAAGGCCTGATACACCTCGTTGGTGGTCAGGCAGGCGGCCAGCGGCAGATAACCGCCGGTGAGCGCTTTGGACAGGCAGAGGAAGTCCGGGCGGATGCCGGCCTGCTCGCAGGCGAACATCGTCCCGGTGCGGCCGAAGCCGACGGCAATTTCGTCATGAATCAGGTGCACGCCATAGCGGTCGCAGGCTTCGCGCAGCAGCTTGAGGTAGATCGGGTGGTACATGCGCATGCCGCCAGCGCCCTGGATCAGGGGCTCGACGATTACAGCAGCGACGGTACCGTGGTTCTCGGCCAGGGTTTGTTCCATGGCCAGGAACATATTGCGCGAATGCTCTTCCCAGCTCATGCCCTCGGGACGGTGATAGCAATCCGGGCTGGGCACCTTGATGGTGTCGAGCAGCAGCGCTTTGTAGGTGTCGGTAAACAGCGCGACATCGCCCACGGACATGGCCGCGATGGTCTCGCCGTGGTAGCTGTTGGAGAGGGTAACGAAGCGTTTCTTCGCCGGTTTACCGACGTTGAGCCAGTAGTGAAAGCTCATTTTAAGCGCGACTTCGATGCAGGATGAGCCGTTGTCGGCGTAGAACACTCGGTCCAGGCCCGCTGGGGTCATTTTGACCAGGCGTTCGGACAATTCGATCACCGGCTGATGGCTGAAGCCGGCGAGAATCACATGCTCCAGCTGATCGACCTGATCCTTGATGCGCTGATTGATCCGCGGATTGGCGTGGCCAAACACGTTGACCCACCAGGAGCTGACCGCGTCGAGGTAGCGCTTGCCATCGAAGTCCTCGAGCCACACGCCTTCGCCACGTTTGATCGGCACCAGCGGCAGCTGTTCGTGGTCCTTCATTTGCGTGCAAGGGTGCCAGAGCACTTTCAGGTCACGCTGCATCCACTGGTCATTCAGGCTCATCGCTTTACTTCTTCCTCGGCTCACACTCATCTGCACCCAGCCTATCAGAAGCATTGCAGTGGATGGACGGCACAACCCTAAACGATGACTCGGGTCGCCCGCTGGTCCGCTCTATTCTGCCTTCTGTAGCCCGTGCGCTGAACTTTGCAGTGTGCCGCTAGACTAACCGTGCTGAGTTAAAGCATCAGGGCTACGCATCGTATTTCCCGATATTTCAAAGCGAAAAATTCCGCTTTTAGTCGATAGGTTTGTTGCTAGTCTTGCTCCACTCGCGGTTCTAGTCCTTCTCTCCGGAAAGTGTGTAATGCAATGGCGCAATAGTTCTTCTCACTACGGGCTGGTCAGCATCTTTATGCACTGGCTGGTCGCCGTGGTGGTCTTCGGTCTGTTTGGTCTGGGTTACTGGATGGTCGGGCTGGATTACTACAGCAGCTGGCGTCAGACGGCTCCGGACCTGCACAAGAGCATCGGCCTGGTGCTGTTTGCCGTGATGCTGGCGCGGGTGCTGTGGCGCTGGTTCAGTCCGCCCCCGGCGAGTCTGCCTAACCATGGGCGGATGACGCGTATGGCCAGCAAGCTGGGCCACAGCTTTCTCTATCTGGGGCTGTTTGTGCTGATGATTTCCGGCTACCTGATTTCCACGGCAGACGGTCGCGGCATTCCGGTATTCGGTCTGTTTGAAGTGCCCGCCAGTTTGACCAGCATTCCTGATCAGGAAGATGTCGCCGGGCTGGTGCATGAGTATCTGGCTTGGGCGCTGGTGATTTTTGCCGGCATTCATGCGCTTGCAGCGTTGAAACACCACTTTATTGATCGTGACCGTACGCTGACGCGGATGTTCGGTCGCTAGTTGCGTTTGCTGTTTCCGGGGCTGGACTGGCCCCATCTCACACTCACAAGGAGCATGCCCATGTTGAAGAAAACCCTCGTAGCCCTGGCACTGGGTGGCGCATTGATCGGCGCTGGTCAGGCGATGGCGGCCGATTACGCCATCGACAAGCAAGGCCAGCACGCTTTCGTCAATTTCAAGATCAGCCACTTGGGTTACAGCTGGCTGTACGGCACGTTCAAAGACTTCGACGGCAGCTTCAGCTTCGACGCTGCCAAGCCGCAGGACAGCAAGGTCAATGTCACCCTGAACACCACCAGCGTCGACACCAACCACGCTGAGCGCGACAAGCACATCCGCAGCGGTGACTTCCTCAACGTCAGCAAGCACCCAACGGCGACCTTCGCGTCAACCTCGGTCAAATCAACCGGTGAAGGCACTGCCGACATTACTGGTGACCTTACCCTCAACGGCGTGACCAAGCCGGTGGTGATTGCCGCCAAGTTTATCGGCGAAGGCAAGGACCCATGGGGCGGCTACCGTGCTGGCTTCGAAGGCAGCACCAAACTGAAGCTGAAAGACTTTGATATCCAGAAAGACCTCGGCCCGGCGTCTCAGGACGTTGAGCTGATCATCTCGGTGGAAGGCGTGCGCAAGTAAGCTTGCCAGGCGGGGCAGAATCCGCCTGGTTAGACCTGCCAACAAAAACGCCGCCCATTGGGCGGCGTTTTTGTGTGCGACTAGCTGACTATGACTCTTCGCGGTTGCGTGTCAGCAGGGCCGGCTTTTCGCCACGCGGACGTGCGCTCGCCAATTCGTCGAGCTGCTCCGGCGTCGGGAAACGGTCTAGGCGCGAGCCTTTGTGCACAATCACCGGTTGCTTGTCGCGCGGGCTTTTCACCGCTGCTTCCTGGCGTGGCAACTCATCGCGGTTCAGCGATGTGGTACGGGTGTCGCGCGGCGGACGCGCACGGCCGGAGCCATTACGGCCCTGACCACCAGAGCCTGAGCCCTGACGACGGCCTTGACTGCCAGCATTGGCGCCACCGCCATTGCTACGCGGCGGTTTGGCCGGGCGAGCGCCCAGACCAACGCCATTGCTGGCGCTCGGGCCGCTTGGCGCTGCAGGCGCACCTGGCCGACGGCCACGGTTCTGCTGCTTGTTCTGATTGGGGCTTACATAGTCGGCACGGTTGCCGAAATTATCGATTTCATCGTCGCGGAACTCGTCCGGCGCGCGGTCCGGAGGGAGTGCGGGTACGGCTGGTGCGGCGGCGCGGCTTGATGATGCGCCACGTGGCTGTTGGCTGCGGCCGCCCTGTGGCTTGCTGCGGTTGTTGTCGCGACCGCTGTCCTTACCCTTGTCCTTGCGGCCACCGCCATGGCGCTCGCCTTCTGGCTTGGCGCCGCGTGGTTGACGTGGCTTCTGCGGCTCGCGCACTTCCGGACGCTCAGCCTCAACGGTGCTGGCATCAAAACCCAGCAGATCGCCGTCACCGATCTTCTGCTTGGTCATGCGCTCAATGCCCTTGAGCAGCTTCTCTTCATCCGGCGCTACGAGGGAGATCGCCTCTCCGCTGCGCCCGGCACGGCCGGTACGGCCAATGCGGTGTACGTAATCTTCTTCGATATTCGGCAGCTCGAAGTTGACCACGTGCGGCAGTTGATCGATATCCAGGCCGCGGGCGGCGATATCAGTGGCTACCAGAATGCGTACTTTGCCGGCCTTGAAGTCAGCCAGGGCTTTGGTGCGGGCGTTCTGGCTCTTGTTACCGTGGATCGCCACAGCCGGCAGGCCGTGTTTATCCAGGTACTCGGCCAGGCGGTTGGCGCCATGCTTGGTACGGGTAAACACCAGTACCTGTTCCCAGGCGCCAGCTGTGACCAGGTGAGCGAGCAGGGCGCGCTTGTGGCTGGCCTGGACGCGGAATACACGCTGTTCGATGCGCTCGACCGTGGTGTTCGGCGGCGTGACTTCGATGCGTTCTGGGTTGTGCAGCAGCTTGCCGGCCAGATCCGTGATGTCTTTCGAGAAGGTCGCCGAGAACAGCAGGTTCTGGCGCTTGGCAGGCAGCTTGGCGAGGACCTTCTTCACATCATGGATAAAGCCCATGTCGAGCATGCGGTCGGCTTCGTCGAGGACGAGGATTTCCACGTGCGAGAGGTCGATGGCGCGCTGGTTGGCCAGGTCGAGCAGGCGGCCGGGGCACGCCACCAGTACGTCGACGCCTTTGGCCAAGGCCTGGACCTGCGGGTTCATACCAACGCCGCCAAAGATGCAGGCGCTGACGAATTTCAAATCGCGGGCATACAGCTTGAAGCTGTCATGCACCTGGGCGGCCAGTTCGCGGGTCGGTGTCAGTACCAGGACGCGCGGCTGCTTTGGGCCGTGACGCTGTTCGCGATCCGGGTGACCGTTGGGGAACAGTCGCTCGAGGATCGGCAGGGCAAAACCGCCCGTCTTACCTG
>C687J35504_10000982_pt1 | contig 20371 bp, 26 predicted proteins | sample RifCSPhighO2_02_FD_35504 | JGI IMG/M metagenome (IMG submission 35504) | reverse complement strand
CGCAGATATGACTGAACTTGAGGTTGTGCATGGAGTCGTCGATGAGGCGCTTCCCAACACTCTTTTTCAGGTGAAGCTTGAAGGCGGAGAGCGCGTACTCGCGTATCTCGCCGGCAAAATGCGTCTGCACAGAATTAAAGTGCTTGTCGGTGACAAAGTTGAAGTGCGACTCGACCCCTACGGGGGACGGGCGCGCATCGTAAGACGCACCTAAGGGCCAATAATGAGAGTCGCGCACTCCGGGGTTCGGAGACGGGATTAGCATTACGTTTTGTAACTGTATACACATGAAAGTAAAGTCCTCAGTCAAAAAGATCTGCACGCACTGCCGCTCCGTCAAACGCCGCGGTAGATTGTGGGTTATTTGTAAGAATCCGAGACATAAACAACGACAAGGCTAATATGCGTATCGCAGGAATCACCATACCGGAAGAGAAGCGGCTTGAGATAGGGCTCACCGCCATTTATGGCGTCGGGCGGCCGCGCGCACTCGCTACCCTCCAGGCCCTCAAGATTGACGCGGGCAAAAAGCCGAAAGAGATGAGCGCCAAGGAGGAGACCGCCCTGCGCGAAGCTATCGAGAAATTTACCGTCGAAGGCGAATTGCGCCGCGATATCAGTGCCAATATCCGCCGCCTGAAGGACATCAAATCCTACCGCGGCAGCCGTCACGCCAAGCACCTTCCGGGCCGCGGTCAACGTTCAAAAACCAATTCCCGCACGGTCCGCGGCAACGTCCGTAAGACGATGACCTCTGGCCGCCGTAAGCTCGAAAAGACATGATGAATAGCTTACAGCTGCCAGCTTTCAGCTTTCAGGAAAATACAAAATAATTCTATGGGTAAGAAAAGAATAATTCGCAAATCAGGTGGTTCTGTGGACCAGGGGCTCAAGTCCCGCTCTCTCGCACGCATCGCCAGGAAGAACATCCTTGCAGGGACGCTTCATATCCATGCGACCTACAACAATACGAAGGTGCTTCTTACCGACAAGAACGGCAACGCTGTCGCTTGGTCGTCTTCGGGAGCACTCGGCTTTTCGGGTGCCAAGAAGGGGACGCCGTTCGCTGCCGCCAAAGTGGGCGAGCTCGTCGGCGACAAGGCAACCATCATCGGGGTCAAGGAGGTGGATGTCGTCATCCGCGGAGTCGGTGCCGGCCGCGAATCCGCACTCCGCGGGTTTGCGGGCAAAGGTATCGACGTGACGCGCATTGCCGATGACACGCCCGTCCCGCATAACGGTCCCAGACCGCCGAAGCCGCGCCGCGTATAGTTCGACAAGCTCACTACAAGTAACCTATGCTATTGATTAAATCAAAATTTAAGATCGCGAAGCGCCTCGGTGCGGCAATCTTCGAGAAGACGCAGTCCCAGAAGTTCGCTCTCTCGGAGGCCCGCTCGGCCGCCAACAAAAGGAATTCACGCGGCGGCCGCGGCGGCAGCGATTACGGACGTCAGCTTCTTGAGAAGCAGCGCGTACGCTTCACCTACGGCATCTCGGAGCGCCAACTCTCCAACTACGCGGAAGCCGCCTACACGCAGCCCGACCCTTCGACGAGCCTCCACCGTTCCCTCGAAATGCGCGCCGACAGCGCCGCCTACCGCGCGGGCCTTTTGCCCACGCGCCGCGCCGCTCGCCAAGCCGTCTCCCACGGCCACATTACGGTGAACGGCAAGCGGACGACCGTCCCCTCCTACCGCGTAAAGAAGGGAGATGTCATCGGTATCCGCGAGGGAAGCCGCCAGAGCCCGCTTTTTGCCGGGCTTCTTGAGAACAAAGCCGAAAACACCCGCACCGTTCCGTCGTGGCTCAATGTCGACCTCAACCTCCTGCAGGCAACGGTGGTAGGGGAGCCGGTATACAATACCGTCGAAACGGGGCTTGATTATCCGACGCTGTTTGAGTTCTACAGCAGATAAGGTATAATAGCGGGCACTTTTTGCATTCTATATCGTATTTTATTGGCGTTTGAATTTACTAGCACCTAGACCCTAAAACCTAATACCTATTTTTATATGTCCGATTATCACATTGCACTGCCCAGCAAACCCCGCGTTGTCTCCGAATCCGAGCGAAGCGGCACCTACGAGATAGACGGCCTCTATCCGGGCTACGGCTACACACTCGGCAACTCGTTGCGCCGCATCATTCTTTCTTCGCTTCCGGGCGCTGCGGTCACGCACGTGAAGCTCCCGGGCGTTGCGCATGAGTTCTCCACCATTGAAGGTATCAAGGAGGACGTCGTCACTATCCTCCTCAATGTCCGTAAGATCCGCCTCAAGCTTCTGACCGATGAACCCCAGAGTATTTCGCTGAGCGTCAAAGGCCCCAAGCAGGTGACCGCTGCAGACTTGAAGCTTCCCGGCCAAGTCGAAATCCTGAATCCGGAACAGCACATTGCCGACATCACCGGCAAAGTGGCGCTCGAGATGGAGTTGCGCGCAGAGCGCGGACTCGGCTACATCGCCAAAGAAATGCATCAGAAGGAACGCGTCGAAATCGGCACCATCGCACTCGATGCGATATTCTCGCCCATCCGCCGCGTCAACTACGAAGTCGAGAACATGCGNGTCGGTGACCGCACGGATTTCAACCGCCTGCGCATNGTCATCGAGACCGACGGCACCCTCGCCCCCCGCGAAGCGCTCGAACGCTCCATCGAGACAATGATTCACCAGCTCAAGGCNGTCGTCGGATTCAAGGAGGACGAGGCACCGGAGGCCTTGATGGGCATCCCCGAAAGCACGGGCAGCCGCGAAGACAAAGGCGGCGCTATGGACGCCGAGGTCTTGAAGACCCGCATCACGGAGCTCAGCATGCCGCAACGTGTAGAGCAGGCGCTCGACAACGCTTCCATCCGCACGGTCGGCGGCCTGGTCCGCAAGCGCGAGGACGACCTCCTCGCCATCGAGGGNCTCGGTCAGAAGGGTCTGCAAGATATCAANCGCGCACTTTCCAACATGGGCCTCACGCTCCGCAACGACAAATGATAAATNCAGTATATAGTATCNCGTATTTGGTATCTTGTATCCAATACGAAATACGACATACAAAATACTAAATACCAAATNTATGAAGCATCACCGCAAGGGAAGAACATTNGGACGCAAGAAGGGCCAGCGTGTGGCGCTTCTGCGCAGCCTTGCGCGTTCGCTCGTCCTCGATGAGGCCATTACCACGACCGTCGCCCGCGCCAAAGAGCTCAGGCCGTTCGTAGAGCGCATGGTCACCACCGCCAAGAAAAATTCGCTCGCATCCCGCCGCACTGTTGATACGCGCATGGGAGGCTCCCGTGAAGTGATGAAGAAGCTGCACGATGTCTACGCACCGCGATACGCCAAGCGCGCAGGCGGGTACACCCGCATTACTCTGCTCGGCCGAGTCGGCAAGCGCGTTATCGAGGCCGCACGCATCGAATTTGTGAAATAGTATGGATACCAAGACCAACACGTACACTATTGATGCCGCAGGCCGTACGCTCGGACGCGTCGCCTCCGAAGCAGCGAAGGCGCTCATGGGCAAGATGCGCGCGGACTACACGCCCAACAGGAATTCCAATATCAAGGTCTCTGTGGCAAATGCCGGCAAACTTTACATCCGCGAACGCAAGCGTTCCCGCACCATTTACACGACGTACTCGGGATATCCGGGGGGTCTGAAGAAAGAGAGCCTCGCATCGCTTACCGCGCGAAAAGGCAACGCGGAGGCAATCCGCCGCGCCGTCGCGCGCATGCTTCCGCGCAACACAATGCACACGCCCCGTTTGAAAAATTTATCTATCACCGAGTGAGCCTTTTGTATTTACTACGAACTATTAACTACTAACTATTCATCATGGCAAAAGAAGCACGGTACACAGAGGCAGTAGGACGACGCAAGACGGCAACCGCACGCGTGCGCATCACTGAAGCCAAGACCTCCTCTATGCTCGTCAACGGCAAGATGGCCGGCGAATATTTTCCGCTCGACGTGATGGTCAAAATGGCGTTCTCGCCGCTCACGCTCCTCGGCGCGACCTACGCGGTCTCCGCGCACGTGCAAGGCGGGGGACAGAAGGCGCAGGCGGAAGCTATCCGTCTCGGACTTTCCCGCGCGATGATAGAAGTCACCCCCGAGCAACGCAAGGACCTCAAGGTACGCGGCTTCCTCAAGCGCGACCCGCGCGCAAAAGAACGCAAGAAATTCGGCCTCAAAGCCGCCCGCAGAGCTCCGCAGTGGTCAAAGCGATAAAAAACGCACGACCCAAAACACCTCGCATTCGCGGGGTGTTTTTGTTATACTCGGCTCGACATGGTGAACGACTCCGAGGAACAAGATGTCGACTTTGAACCCGAGGCGGAGCTCGGGGACATTGGAGCTGCGCAGGCAAAGCTCAAAAAGCTCAAAGACGAGCTTGCCGAGGTAAAGGCGCAGCGGCAGGAATACCTCGACGGGTGGCAGCGCTGCAAGGCCGATAGTGTGAACGCACGCAAAGAGATGCTCGCAAGCGCCGAGCGATTGGGCGAGCGTGCCAAAGAGGAGTTGATAGCGGATATTATTCCTGCACTCGACGGATTCGATATGGCCGCAAGTTCTCCCGCATGGGAGAAAATGGATGCGGGGTGGCGCAGCGGTATCGAGCAGATACGCAACCAGCTTCTCGACGTCCTTTCGCGCCATGGAGTGGAACGGTTCGGAGAAGTCGGCGACCTCGTGGACCATGCGGCTCACGAAACGGCGGAGGAGTCGGACGACTTTCCCGGAGAGTCCGGTACCGTCGCAAAAATTCTCCGTTACGGATACAAGATGAACGGAAAAGTGTTGCGCGCAGCCCAAATAGTGGCTAAAAAGTAGGGCTGCGAATTTGACAAGAGGCTCTCCGAGGTGTATACAAACATCTCTACGGAGACCTGTTTACTCATTCATTTCAAAGCATATGTCAAAAATACTCGGAATAGATTTGGGTACCACCAACTCGGCAATGGCCATCGTCAAAGGCGGTGAGCCTGAAATAATTGAGAATGCGGAAGGCGCGCGCACCACTCCTTCGGTCGTCGCCATATCGAAGACGGGCGAACGACTGGTCGGCCTCCTCGCCAAACGCCAGGGTGTTACCAATCCCAAGAACACCATCTACCAAATAAAGCGCTTTATCGGGCACAATTTTGACGAGGCCGCGGTCGGCAAAGACCGCGCGGCGGTTTCATTCGAGACGCAGAAGTCCGCAAGCGGCGGTATCGAGGTCAAAATGGGGGACGCCGTAAAGACTCCCGATGGGTCGTCCACGGGGCAGGGCAAATGGTACCGGCCCGAGGAAATCTCCGCGATGATTCTGCAGAAGCTCAAACAAGACGCGGAAGCGCGCCTTGGTGAGACGATTACCGAAGCCGTCATCACGGTGCCCGCCTACTTCAACGACTCGCAGCGCCAGGCGACGAAAGACGCGGGCAAAATCGCGGGTCTCGACGTGAAGCGCATCATCAACGAGCCGACGGCGGCTGCGCTCGCGTACGGTTTCAACAAAAAGAAGAACGAGAAAATTGCCGTCTTCGATTTTGGAGGCGGTACGTTCGATATTTCGGTGCTCGAAGTCGGCGATGACGTGATAGAGGTACGTTCGACTGACGGCGATGCTCACCTTGGCGGCAGAGACATCGACCAAAAAATCATGGGATGGATTGCCGATGAGTTCAAAAAGGAATCCGGTGTTGATGTGAGCAAGGACCCGCTTGCGCGCCAACGCCTCGACGAGGCCGCGGAGAAGGCAAAAATCGAGCTTTCAACGGCACTCGAGACCGAGATAAATATCCCGTTCATTACTTCCACCGATGCCGGCCCACAGCACCTTCTCATCAAGATGACACGCGGCAAGCTTGAAGAGCTCTCGCGCGAATTCATCGACCGCGCGATGGAGATAACCAAGCGCGCCGTCGCTGCGTCGCCCTTTAAAATCGGGGACATCAACGAAGTCGTTTTGGTCGGCGGTCAGACCCGCATGCCGGCGATGCAGAAGGCGGTGGAGGAGTACTTCGGCAAGAAGCCAAACCTAAGCGTCAATCCCGATGAGGTCGTCGCCATCGGCGCGGCCATTCAGGGCGGCATATTGCAGGGTGATGTGAAAGACGTGCTCCTGCTCGACGTTATTCCGCTTTCGCTCGGTATCGAGACGATGGGCGGCGTCGCGACCAAGCTCATCGAACGCAACACCACCATCCCGACCTCCCGCTCGCAGACATTTTCCACAGCAAGCGACAACCAACCGTCGGTTGAGATACACGTCGTGCAGGGCGAGCGCCCCATGGCCGCGGACAACAAATCACTCGGCCGCTTCAACCTCGACGGCATCCCGCCGGCGCCGCGCGGCATGCCGCAAGTGGAAGTATCTTTCGACATCGACGCCAACGGCATCCTCACGGTAAAGGCGAAGGATAAAACGACGAACAAGGAACAGTCCATCCGCATTGAAGGCAGCTCGGGGCTCTCCGAGGCCGACATCGAAAAGATGCGCAAAGATGCCGAAATGAACGCCGATGCGGACTCAAAGAAACGCGAGTCGGTAGAGGCGCAAAATGCCGCCGACCAAATCATTTACGCTGCCGAGAAAGCGCTTCGCGAGCATGGCGACAAGGTGAGCGAAGATATCAAAAAGAATGTGCAGGACAAGATTGACGCACTTAAATCCGCACGCGCAGGCACGGACGCAGCGGCAATCAAATCAGCCGCCGACGCACTCTCTACCGCCATGTCCACCATCGGCCAATCGATGAACCAACAGCAGCCGCCCCAGAGTGACCAAAAACCGCCCGAGGAGAAGGCTTGAGCGACGTCTTGTTTGGTACTACAGTGTCCTGACACTGCACTAATAAGGAGGACAACATCACATGGGCACGGATGTCCAGATGACCGTGTTTATCGTCGCCTGTCTGTGCATTGCGGTCTTTGTCACATCGCTCGCAGTTGCAGGCTTGGGATACAACAGGGATGCGAATCAGCTTATGCAAAGCGCTCTATTCGCGGCGGATATGCTGATGCTGATTACCATCATGACGCTTACGTGGAACTTCCTGGTAATAGTGTTCACCATAGTCGTCGCCCTTGCAGGATATGCTGTTGCGGCCATTTTGCATTACCTATTCGGCGTTCCCGTCGTCAGGGGCGTTCCGGAAGCAGCGAAGGCTGTCCGCCAACCCGGTTAAAGCAATGGTTACGATGTGAAAGGGCGCCACCAGTTGGTGCCCTTTTGCTTAAGTGTATTACCACTCATTGCGAATTTATATATTTTCTGCCATGGCTGATGATGTGTTTATTCGCTAGTGAAGCCTAAATTCTTTCCGATACTCCTCCTCGCGGTTGATTTTGTTGGCAACCACGATGTCAACGTACTCGGATACGCCGAGATATTCCGCGACAGCCTCAAGTTCTTCTTCGCACGGATGCGGATATATAAAGACAGACTTCTGATAGTGAACAAACCCCAATGCTTTGAGCATGCCCGCAAACTTGTCTCTCGCTTTTTTCGAGTGGGTCGGAACGTCAAACATGACCAGTCGCCACATCCGGTCCCACTTCTTTTGCGCCTTGGGCCGTAGGCTCATCAGGGCTGCACGGTCGAGTACGGTTTTGCCGGTCTCGCTTACCGCTATGGTTGAGGTGCCATTGGTTGCTCTCTCGATTGTTACATATTTTTTATCGACGATGTACTTCGAAATCGTCCTCAACTGAGCATCTGAAGCCGCCTGCAGAGCCTTGAAATCTCTTAGAGCACGGTAGACGCTAAGGGAATTCCGCGACGGATGGCTTGAAAAGGCGACAGAAGCATTACCAATCGTGCTAAGAATCTTCCATAGTAATTCGCCCTTGCGTGAAATTAGCATATCCTCAGAGTAACATATATTCTGCCATGGCTGACATTGTCATAATTGTGCGAGTTTTGTTTGGCGTTTCGAACAACAGCATCTATAATGGGCGCGATGAAAAACTACTATGACATTTTGGGCGTTGCGAAGACTGCGAGCGAGGAAGAAATCAAATCTGCCTTCAGAAAGTTGGCGCATAAGCTACATCCCGACAAAAAAGGCGGAGACGAGAAGAAATTTAAGGAGTTGAGCGAGGCCTACTCGGTGCTTTCCGACAAAAAGAGGCGCGCGGAGTATGATACGTACGGCAAGACATTCGCGGGTGGAGGGTTCTCCGCCCAAGGCGGACCAGCCTCGGGCTGGGATTTTTCCAATTTCCAGGGCTTCCAGGGCTTCGGCGGGCAGGGCGGCGGCGTCGAATTCGACCTCGGCGACATATTCAGCGACGTGTTTGGTGGAGGACAGGCTCGGACACGTCGCGGACGCGACATTTCTATAGACATCGAGCTCTCCTTCCGCGAGTCCATATTCGGCGCCGAACGCCGTGTACTGCTCTCCAAGACCAGCGTATGTGATACCTGCGACGGTTCGGGCGCAAAGAAGGGTTCCAAGCTCATCACCTGCTCAAGCTGCAACGGCAAAGGTGAGATACACGAATCGCGCAATTCATTTTTCGGCACGTTCACCTCTGCGCGTCCGTGCCCGCGCTGTCACGGCCGCGGTCAGATACCCGAGACGGTCTGCGAGGCCTGCCGCGGCGAGGGCATACGCAAGCGCGAAGAGGAAATTCACATCGTGGTACCCGCGGGCGTCGAAAACGGCGAGATGATACGCATGCCGGGTCGCGGGGAAGCGGTCCAGGGCGGCGGAGCAGGAGACCTGTATGTGAAATTGCATATCAAGGCCGACGCGAAATTCACGAGAGAGGGAAACAATCTTCTCACCTCGCTTCCCATCAAACTTTCGGACGCACTTTTGGGCGGGGAGTATCACATCACGACGCTCGACGGGGAGGAGCGGGTGAGTGTCGCGCCGGGTATTTCACATGGAGAAGTCATTCGCGTCCGCGGCAAGGGCGTACCCACGGGCCGCGCCCGCGGCGACCTGCTTGTCCGCGTGGATATCGAATTCCCGAAGAAACTGTCGAAGAGCGCACGTGAACTTGTGGAGAAACTTCGCGGGGAAGGGTTGTGAATAGGTATCCGAAGAATTATGACGGCTAGCAACACACGACCGGAGAACCGGATACTCGCGTATGACGAGATTCTCTCAAAGCCCGCCGGTGAAAACGGTGAGAAAATGGTAGATGTGCGCATGTACGACCCGACTATCCTGGCAGAATATGAACAACTGGATATGATTGCTTATACCGGCGATGTTATTTTCGTCCGGGATTCAATTGCGCATAAACTCGCAGACGCGAGTTTGGATCTTGCTCACCAGAATCTCCGGTTGAGGGTTGTGTATGGTTACCGACATCCAAAAGTACAAATTCTATATTTTTCCAAACGCCGCGCAATTCTAAAAGAATCATACCCCCTTGCTTCGGATGATGAGCTCGATGCTCTCACGCACAACTTTACCGCCATGCCGAAAGTCGCCGGTCATCCGACAGGTGGTGCGATTGATTGTACGCTTACAACAATGAAGGGCGCCCCAATAGATATGGGAACGCAGATAGATTTCAACGATGCGCGTATCCAGACGTTTTCAGAGGGTCTTTCAGAAACTCAAATTAAAAATCGTCAAATATTGCGTGATTCCCTTATTCTGCAAGGGTTTGCACCATTTAACGGCGAGTGGTGGCACTTTTCCTATGGAGATCGCGAATGGGCTTGTTTTTATAATAAACCTATCAGCCTTTATTCAGCTTTGGACTTCAATACAACGGAAGTAGCGGGATAACTCATTATTACGCGGTTATCTGTAGTAAAATGGAACGATGGACATATCCTCGCTCTCTTCCGTGCTTACGCATTGGCCAATCGATTGGATACTTATCGGTGCATTCGCCGCGTTTGCCGCACTTGATGGGATACGCAGCGGGCCGACCCGTGCGACCTCCCTTATGCTCTCGCTGCCCGCGGCGCTCTTGCTCGTTGCCAACCTCCCCGATGCGCTCTTCATCGGTGCTCTCGTCGCCCAATTCACAACGCCTCTCGCACAAGCGGGCGTATTTGCAATCGTGACGGCTGTCCTCTTTTTTGTCATACATCGTTCCATCTTCGCCTTTTCCAACGGTCTCGCGCCGCTACAAGCTCTGATAACAGGTATCGCAGCGACAATCGTGCTCGTCATCGTCTGGCTGCAAGTCCCCGGGCTCGAAACTGTCTGGAATTTCGGCGACCAAGCGCGCGCGGTCTTCGGCGAAGCGTACCGCTTCTGGTGGCTCGCAGGCTCCTACATAGCCCTCGCCATCGTCCGTAACTGAAATATTGTTACTTCCTGTAAAGTGATACAATATGAGCAATATGGCGATGCATTTTGGAGAACACGTAATGGTTGACGGATACGGAGGGAGCCCCACGCTTCTTGATGACAAGAAATTGGTCCGCAGTTGTCTCGATGAGTTGTGTGCACTCATGAAAATGTATCAGTTGGGAAAGCCGCAGGTCTATCGCGCACCCGACAATCACATGAAAGATCCGGGCGGGTGGAGCGGATTCGTGGTCATCGCTGAGAGTCACATCGCTATACATACATTTCCACGCCGGAAGTTTTTGACTGCCGACATATACACTTGTAAAAGTGGGATAGACGCAAATTTCTTCAAGGACTTTCTTCAAAAGAAATTCAAGCTTGAAGATATTGAAATGAATATCGTAAAACGCGGAACAAAGTATCCTGCCCATAACATTGTTTAGCCTGAGTATGGAGAAGCCGACAAAAAACATCCTCATTATCCGCACTGCCACAGTTATCGGAACCGTTCAGAGGAGAGTGCGGATGTGACCCCTTAAACATGGAATCCAAGGTAGAGGTGTGTGTCAGTTTCCCCGGTCGGATTCTCATTGTTGGTTTCGGCAGCATAGGTACTGCGATACTCCCGCTCATCCTTCGTCACATCGCCATTCCGCGGGAACGCATCAGCATCATCACGGCCGATGAGCATGGGTCTGAAATCGCAAAGAAAGAGGGTATCAGTTTTTGCATAGACCCACTGACCAAGACCGGTTATAAGGACACCATAGACAAGTACCTCGCAAAGGGCGATTTTCTGCTCAATCTCTCGGTATACGTATCGTCGGTGAATATTATTGAACACTGCCAGAAGAGAGGCATCCTCTATCTCGACACGGTGGTAGACGGATGGGAAGAGGAGTTTTCAAACCCCGAATGGACACTTTCAGAGAAGTCTAACTACGGGTTCCGCGAGCGGTTGCTCGCACTCAAGAAGAAGAGCGCGGCAACGGTAACCGCCGTATCTGCCCATGGCGCAAACCCGGGAATCGTCTCTCATTTCGTCAAACAAGCGCTTCTCAACATCGCGCATGACACTGAATTTTCGACCCCAGTCCCGCAATCCAAAGAAGAATGGGCAGGTCTGATGCAGAAGCTCGGGGTAAAAGTTGTCCATGTTGCGGAATACGATTCGCAGGTCTCCCGCGAGCCGAAAAAGGCGGGAAGATTCGAGAATACCTGGTCAATCGACGGCTTCTACACCGAGGGAATTTGCCAGCCCTGCGAGCTCGGCTGGGGTACCCACGAAAAGCATTGGCCGGCCGACGCTCACCGGCACAGCTACGGGTGCGGGGCGGGGATATATCTAGACCGCCCGAGTGCGGCGACACTGGTACGGACGTGGACGCCCGAGCACGGCACTTTCTTCGGCCGCATCATTACGCACAGCGAATCGATTTCCATAGCCGATTACTTCACTCTCCGGAAGGGGAACGAGGCTGTGTACCGTCCTACCGTCCATTACGCGTATCGCCTTTGTGATGCGGCCATACTTTCCGCCGAGGAGTGTATGGGGAATCATTTTCAACTGCAGAAAGAGCAGAAGATCCTTCTGGATGAAATCGAAAGCGGCATGGACGAACTTGGAGTCCTCGTCATGGGTCACAAAAAGGGCGCGTATTGGTACGGTTCTCAGCTCACCATAGAAGAGACGCGGCGACTCGCCCCGTACCAGAATGCGACGGGCATGCAGGTCGCCGCCGGCGCGCTCGGGGGTGTTATCTGGGCGATGGAGAATCCGCACGCGGGTATCGTCGAGGCCGACGAACTGGATTTCAAGCGTATTATGGGGATAGTCGAGCCGTACATGGGGAAAATGGTCGGCAAATACACCGATTGGACGCCCCTTAAGCCGGACGCAGGAACATTCACACGCGATTTAGACACGGAGGATCCGTGGCAATTCAAGAATTTCCGCTTCAGCTGAAACCGAAAAATTATACATAAAGCATAACGGCGCCTGCAATCATCATAGCTATAGTAAGTGCGTATTGTGCGAGATGTTTTGTCGACCAAGAGATGCCCTGAACGACGTGTGGCGCGACCATCGTTGCGACGAGTGCATAGAGGAATACGAAGGCCGGATGGAACGAATTCACCACGTAGACGAGCGTGACCGGCGCGAGCAACAATGCGTAGCTAAGTATCAAATCTGAGCCGAGCATCAAAACCTCCGCGAGTAGAATAAAGCCGAGGATGTGTGTCGTCTGGATTCCGCTCTTAAAAACGCTTCGAACGCTTTCACGATACATCGGCACTACAGCAAGTAAAACGAGTCCAAAGATTCCAATCCCGATATATTCCCAAAATACCGTTGTCCAGTACCCGGCATCTAGCGCCGCCCATTTGAACACAACACCTGTCGTGGCAAGGGTGAGTGATGCGCCCAAAACGAAGAGCAGTCCCCGCCTCTTAATCACGACTTTCCTCCAAGAATGTACCTCCAGGGAAAAGACGACCGTCCCGGCTATGACCACTGCGGATCCCATCAACTGACGCAAGGAAAGAGTCTCGCCAAGAACGATATATCCGAGCGCGAACGCAAACACAGGGATTGCCTGCAAAATCGGGATACTTAAGAGTACATTTTCCTTATCGATGGCGAGCAGATACAATATGAGCGCGACTACCGATAGAATCCCATTTATGATAAGTACAACTCCCTGTAGACGGGTGACGCTGAAGATGTCCTGCCCGAGAAAGAGCGCCAGGGGTATAATGACGACCGAAAAGAAACACGAGAAGATTACTATGGCAGCGATACTGCCACTCTTCGCGTGAGAGGAAAGCAGGTGTTTGTCAACATAGTTTCCTAAAGCGGAGAGAGCTGGGGGAAGTAGGGCTACGGGAAGCCACGGCATATGTGTTTCTTCATGCTAACATAAGTTCGACATGAAAAAGAATCTGTATATCTCCAAAAGCAACATTCATGGCCAGGGTGTGTTCTCAAACAAACCTTTCAAGCAAGGAGATGTAGTATTCATCATGAAAGGAAAGCGGAGGAAGTTTAAGATACGGACCAAGGAGGATTCAAGAAGATTTGACTCGCTGGCACCGCGCGTTGCTAATTGGATTGGTATAGACAAAGATACTTGGATGGACCCGCAAGATGGATTCTCAACTGTTTTAAATCATTCCTGTAATCCGAACCTGGGTATAAAAGGCAGAGTCACTTTTGTGGCGCTACGACATATAGCCGCGGGCGCAGAATTGACGTACGATTACTCAACGACCGAGGACGATATCTACTGGAAATTTAGATGCCGTTGCGGTGCCAAAAAATGCAGGGAAACGGTGCGCTCCATTCAGTATCTTCCGAGGCAGTCTTATAGAAGGTACCAGCCGTACATTTCGCGATATTTTCTAATGGTGTATCATCAACATAACTCTTCTTGATATGGACAGACGATCACGAATATTATTGGAGGTGTTTTTATGTCTTGCCGTCATCTCCTTATCGCTCACTTTTTACAGATACATCATTCTCAACGATTTTAATTTCTACGTCGATGAAGAGGCTTTTCAAGAAGCCTTGTTAGAAGAATGACGATATGACAAGAACGGTTCAAGAATATATTGAAATGTGCCAGTGGGATACGGCGAGATTTTTCATTTTCTCTGATAATGTTTTTGCACAGCTCATTTACTATTCCCACCTGCTTCCGCTCGCTGCGATTCTTCTGTTTGCTATTTTTGTGTTTATAAACAACAGAAAAAGTCTTCCTGCGCGATGGCTTTTTGCAACGTCCATACTGCTTTCAGCATGGCTCCTTTCTGATTTAGTGCTATGGGCTCACGAAAAACCGAGCGTCATACTGTTTTTCTGGTCCTTGATGATACTGGCAGAGCCGATGATTTACGCCGGAATACTATATTTTGTCTATGCTCTGGTCGACAATAAATATCCATCTTCTCGGGCCACCCTATTTATATTTTTGTTGTTTCTGCCGCTCATAGCACTTCTGCCAACCACACTCACCCTTACAGGCTACAATCTTTCTAATTGCTGGCGAGAACCGATAGAAGGACCAATGGCATTTTACCCGTACGTCCTCGGGGGTATGTTCACTGTATGGGTCTTTTTATTCGGTGTAAAAAGGTATTTAGATAAGAAAGATCCCGGCGAGCGGCAAAAAATTGTCTTAATTATTGGCGCGACGATGTTACTCTTGCTTTCATTCACGTTGGGAAACACGGTCGGAAGTTTGCTCGTCGATTGGTCGATCGGCCAATACGGTCTTTTTGGTATACCCGTCTTCATCGCACTACTTTCCTACCTAGTCGTCCGATTTCAAGCTCTAAATATCAAACTCGTTGGGGCGCAAGCATTAATGGCGACTTTATGGATTCTCATTATTTCTGTCTTGTTTGTCCGCACAATTGAGAGCATCCGTATTATTATTGCAATTACCGGGATTCTGCTTCTGGTACTCGGAATTGCACTAGTACGCAGCGTCAAGCGAGAGATTACTCAGCGTGAGTTGATACAGAAGCAGGAGCAGGAGCTTGAGGTGGTCAACAAGCAGCAGGAAAATCTACTGCACTTCATCAGCCACGAAATCAAGGGCTACCTCACCAAGAGCGAGGCCGGATTCGCCGCTATCGCGGAAGGGGATTACGGTGCGATACCGGAGCAATTGAAGACTATGGCGTCATCCGCTCTGTCGGATGTGCGAAAGGGTGTAGATACGGTGATGGACATTCTTTCGGCGTCGGACCTGAAAAAGGGCACGGTATCGTTCAAGAAGGACGAGTTTGATTTCCGCGTCGCGGTCAAGGCCATCATTGCCGAGCAAACTCCCACCGCGCAGGCGAAAGGTCTACAGCTTGATGTGCAAATGACGGACGGGAAGTACCGGATGCGCGGCGATGAGGACAAAATACGCGAACACGTCATACGCAATCTTATAGATAATGCGATTCGGTACACCCCCACAGGCAGTATCGGGGTTGAGCTTTCCGACGGCGACGGCAAAATCCACTTCTCGGTCAAAGACAACGGCGTCGGCATTACTCCCGAAGATATGAAAAATCTCTTCACCGAGGGCGGGCACGGCAAGGACTCCATCAAGATAAACGTTCACTCCACGGGCTACGGACTCTTCATTGCGAAGCAAGTCGTCACAGCCCACGGCGGCAAAATCTGGGCCGAATCGGAAGGCGAGGGCAAAGGAGCAAGATTCGTCGTAGAGTTGCCCGCGTCTGCATAAGGTGTCATAGTATTTCCAGTGCTGCTTGACCTTGGGCAGCTAAGGGCGTACCGGTACCTGAATTCCGGCAACGTCAGGTCACGAGACCAGACAAGACGACTGGAGCATTAGTCATGAACGGGTTCAGTGGACGGGACGTACTTCTCCTAGCGAGCCAAGGCGTGCTACCTGAGGACATTTCCAATGGTTGGCGTAAGAAGAACGGCCGATACATCATCAACCAGGCGGTTGATGTCGACGAGTTGGGTCGTTTTACAACAGCACTTGGTTTCTGCGCCGTCATACTCGGGTTAGGCAGCATTCTGCTCGGCCGCGTTGTGCACATGGTGGCGGCAATCCCCGATTTTGGCATCCCGGGGCTCTTGCTTATCAGCATCGGCAGCATCGCCCTGACGCTTGGCTACGTCTTCGAGTGGCGGTTCCAACGGGGTGCCGGAAGATCCCTGATGCGGCTATTTTCGTACTATGGGATGAACGCGCACCGACTGGCGCTGCTATCGCACGAAGAACGTGTAAGTCTTGCAGCAACCAGACTTCAAACCCAGGCTGACGCTCTAAAGGCGGCAGAGGACTTGAGCAGACTTACGCCCGATGACGAGCATAGGACTCGAATCGCAGCGATACAGCGAAACGAGCTGAAGTCAATGTTCAATCTGTATGCGTCGTTCGATCTGGCGGACTCTTCGAAGGGATGGAAACCCTTCCTCAATCCGGACACATCCGAACAATCCGAAAAATCGGCCGAAGTAGAGGCCGATGCTGCCCAGACGGCAAGTGCCTAAGTGAGATGCTCGGCGTGTCGCGGGGGATTGACCCTGCGGCACGCTGATTTGTCTATATGTGAGAGCTTTTTTTCTGTTACAATACAGCCCATATGGGTAAAAAGCGGCTTTTTACAGGTTTGCAGCCTTCGGGGACTCTTCACATCGGCAACTACTTGGGCGCCCTCAAACAGACCGTAGAATTGCTCAAAGACGCCGACGGGCTGGTGATGATAGCCGATTACCACGCCCTTACCACACTCAAAGATACCGAGGGTTTGCGCAAGAATATCCCCGACGTCGTGCGCGATTATGTCGCAGTGGGTGTAGACCCGAAGAAGGCGATTATTTTCCAGCAGTCTTCGGTGTCGCAGCACACCGAGCTCGCGTGGATATTTGATTGCCTCGTCACAGTGCCGTTCCTCATGCAGGCGCATGCGTACAAAGACAAAGTCGCAAAAGGCCTCGACGCCAACGCAGGACTCTTCACGTACCCGATGCTCATGGCCGCCGATATCTTGCTCTACGATACTGATATCGTGCCTGTGGGTGCAGACCAGCGGCAGCACGTGGAGTACGCGCGCGAGGCGGCGGCAAAATTCAACGCGGCGTACGGAGCGACCTTCAAAGAGCCGCAGGAGAAAATTCTCGACACCGTGGCCGTCGTACCGGGTACCGACGGCAAGAAGATGAGCAAGAGTTACGGCAATACCATTCCGCTCTTCGGCTCAAAAGAGGAGATACAAAAGGCTGTAATGAGTATCGTGACAGATTCCACGGGTGACATCCCCGCCAACGTGTACAACATACATCGTCTTTTCAAGAGCGAACAAGAGCTCGCCCCGCTGTATGAAGCGAATAAAGGGAAATACATGGCAAGCAAAGACGCGCTCGTCGAAGACATCGAGGCTGTGGTGGGGCCGATGCGCGAGAAGCGCGCCAGCCTGACCGATGCCGACGTCAAAGCAATTCTGAAAGACGGTGCGCAAAGGGCCCGCGAACAGGCGGAAAAGAAAATGATAGATGTACGGCAAAAAGTCGGCGTAACAATCTAGTATATGGTATCTGGTATTTTGTATTTGGTATTCATACAAGATACGAGATACTAAATACGATATACTCACAAAATATGCTTACCCGAACTTACATACAAGATCTGAACGAGCACATAGGCCAAGTAGTGCTGATTAAGGGTTGGGTGTCCGTGCGGCGCGACCAGGGCAAGATGGTCTTTTTTGATTTCCGTGACATGACGGGCACGGTGCAAGGGCTTGTCACCCCAGGGGCTGCCGCGATGGAAACCGCCAAGAATACCGCACGCGAGTCCGTCGTCGCCGTTACCGCCACGGTGCAGGCTCGTCCCGGCAAAAACGCACAGGCGGGGAAGCAGAACGGCAATATTGAGCTGCTTATCCAGGAAATTGATGTATTGAGCCCAGCGGCGGTGCTGCCTTTTGAGGTGAATGAGGACACGGCGGGCATCGGAGAAGAAAGCCGCCTCGCGTACCGCTATCTCGACCTCCGCAGCGAGCGCATGCAGCGCAACATCCGCTTGCGCAGCGAACTCGTGCGACGTTGCAGGGAATATTTGTTCGGGGAGAAGTTCACCGAGATAGAAACGCCGCTTCTCACGGAATCCACTCCCGAGGGCTCGCGTGATTTCGTCGTGCCGTCGCGGCTTCATCCAGGGAAATTCTACGCGCTCCCGCAATCGCCGCAGCAATACAAACAACTCCTCATGGTCGGCGGCTTCGAGCGCTACTTCCAAATAGCGCGCGCCGTGCGCGACGAGGACCTCCGCGCCGACCGCGGATTTGAGCATACACAGATAGACATTGAGATGTCGTTCGTCACGCAGGAAGACGTCATGCGGACGGTTGAAGAGATGGTGACGACCGCAGTCGAGGCGATGGGCTTCACCATTAAGGAAAAACCCTTCCCGCGGTTTACCTATGCCGAGGCGATGGAGAAATTCGGCGCCGACAAATTCGACCTCCGCACGGAGGAGGACAAAGCGAATAATGTAATGGCCTATGCGTGGGTGCATAAATTTCCGTTCTTTGAACGTGTGATGAAAAACAGCCCCTCGACAAGCTCGGGGCACTCGACTCGCAACGGTGGCTTGCCACGAGCAAGCTCCGACGAGGAGCGAGTCGAGTGGACATTCACTCACAATCCCTTCTCAATGCCCGTGCCCGAGCACGTGGAACAACTCCTCGCGAAGAAAGACGTCGGCGAGATATTGACGACGCAGTATGACTTGGTCTGCAACGGCTACGAGGCCGGAGGCGGCAGTATTCGCGCGCACAAGCCCGAAATTCTGAAAGCCGCCTATGAAGTGATGGGGTACAGCGAGGAAGAGATACAGGAACGCATAGGACACATGCTGACTGCATTCGGATTCGGCGTACCGCCGCACGGAGGCATCGCGCTCGGCGTCGAGCGGCTCATCATGAATCTCACGGGTGAGACGCATTTGCGCGAGGTGCAGGCCTTCCCGATGACGCGCGGCGGCCAGACTTCCGTCATGAAAGCGCCGAAAGATTTGACTGCCGCACAGCTTGCCGAACTGGGTATCCAGATAACCAAAAAAACAAAATGACCGAACGTTTTTCGCTCCGTACAGAGGTATATCAAGGACCGCTTGAAACGCTTCTCAATATGATAGAGGAGCGCAAGATGTCTATTTCGGACATTTCGCTCGCAGAGGTCACCGACGCATACCTTGCGTACGTCGAGAAGCTGCCCGAACTACCGCTCGGCGAGACGGCGCAATTCATTCTCGTCGCTTCTACGCTTTTGCTCATCAAATCCCGCGCCTTACTCCCGACGCTCGAACTCTCTACTGATGAACGCGAATCGGTCGAGGAGCTCGAACGCCGCCTCGCGCGCTATGCCCTCATACGGAAAACTGCGAAGCTCCTCCGCGGACACTGGGGCACGCGCCCGCTTTTGCTCGCCCACCGCGCTCCGCTGCGCCCTACGGTCTTTAGCCCCGCCGACGCCGCACTGGGAACTATCGCCGCGGCGGCGGCGCGCCTCGTCAGCATCTTGCCGAAGCCCGAAGCAATGGTGCAAGCAGCCGTCGCGCCGATACTCGCCCTCGAAGACGTAATAAAAAGCGTCCGCGCGCGCCTCGTCACGGCGATACGTACGAGCTTCCGCGAACTCACCAAATCGCGCGACAGGAATGAAACGATAGTCTACTTCCTCGCGACGCTTGAATTGGTGCGCTCCGGCAGCGCGAGCGTCACACAGGAGCGCCTTTTCGAGGATATCACCATCGAATTGGAAAACGCGGTAGCTCCGCGGTACGGGACGTAATCAGCTTCCAGCTGCCAGCTTTTAGCTTTCAGGAATATGGATCAAACAAATACACAAAATCTTGCCAGCCGCGCGGAAGCATTCCTCTTTAGCGAGGGAGGGACGCTCACGCTCAAAAAGCTCGGCTCTCTGCTCGACGTGAAGGAGCCTGAACTGAAAGTTGCACTCGCGGCGCTATCGGCGCGCCTCGCGGGCACGGGGCTGACGCTCATTACGACAGACACCGAGGCTTCGCTTGCGGTATCGGAGCAAAGTTCGGCCGTCGTCCAAAAGGCCTACGAGCGCGAGCTCGCTCAGGAAATTGGGGATGCGGGGCTTGAAGTATTGGCGATAGTACTCTACCGCGGCCCTTCGACCCGCGCGCAAATAGATTACATCCGCGGCGTTAATACCAGCTGGACGATACGCAACCTCCTTACGCGCGGCCTCTTGGAGCGCACGGGCAACCCGGAGGACGGGCGTGAATACCTCTACCGTCCGACCGTCGAGCTCCTCTCGCACCTCGGCGTACGCGGCTCGGATGAACTTCCAAACCGCGAGCAAATAGTAGCGGAGCTAAAAGCCTTCGAAGCAAAGCCGGGAGATGCATCCTCCGCAACATAAGATATGACCCGGTAGTGAAATGTGCCTTCGGCGTAAACAACGTATGAAAACAAACAACGAACATCTACAAAGTGCTCCGGTCGGGAGTTCGTGTACCGCGCCGCGCCAAGACGGCATGCCGCTTGGCGCAAAGGCACATTCTACTAACCGGGTATGACCGACGAACCACTCGCGTATA
>C687J35504_10000958_pt1 | contig 20585 bp, 46 predicted proteins | sample RifCSPhighO2_02_FD_35504 | JGI IMG/M metagenome (IMG submission 35504) | reverse complement strand
GTTATGGCTCGGCGGGTGGCTGCGTCCCTGTCATTGCGCCAAAGCTCCATTGCATAGACACGATCTGCTGGCCCGGCATAAGCATAGGTCGATGCTTCGTGCTCGGAAATTTCGACGCTCATCATCAGCTTCACCGCCAGGCGCAGAGCATCCTCACCCGACTCAAGCGAGTTCCACACAAAGGTGAGGTCGGTCCCGTTGTGATCCTGGTTGTCGGCGTGCGTGTAGAGCACTCCGTTGTCCTCATCGCTCCATTCAATGGAGACCACATCATCAATCTCGCCAGCCCAATATGCTTGGGCCGCCAGCATCAGCAGGTCTTTGTCACTTTGCATTGCTCTGTCCTGTGTGTTGGGTGGCAGACCTGCGCTTTTCATCGCGCGCTTTTCGCCTCTCATCGCGGCGAGGGCGGGTGCCTCTGCTGGTGGGGTTCATGGGGCTTCCTTTGGTTTGCAGCGAGCGGCTAGGTCAACCAGCCATTGCGCGAAATCTGGCGGCGTATGTTCGCGCTCTGCCTTTGTCACGATCTTGAGTGTTCGCGGGACTCCGCGCTGCGGCTTGATTACCCCGGTAGGCTCACCGGGCGGCGGCATGGACGGCAGGTCATCGGGGTGGCAGCCAACGATGTAGAGCCATGTCAGCTTTTCGGCTTTGTGCCCCCAATCGCACTGCCTGATTTGTGCGGTCCATCCTCCGAACTCATCAGGTGCGCGGCCAGGGCGCGGGAGGCTCCTGTGTGCCCATAGGGTGCTTTCTGCTGGGTGCTCAAGCACGCCGCCAAACCGCCTAACATGGGCCACGGCGTCAATCGCCAGTTGTCGCTCCATCTGAGGATCTTTGGCTTTGGCGAACTGACGCAGCTTTGCCCACAGCCTGCATGGAGGGTGGGCCACCAGCGGCGCACCACCCGGCCAGCCCCTAGCATCGCGGGCCTCATCCCAAACATCAACGCCAGTCAGCGCCTTGTAATGCGAGTCAGCGCGGGCGAACAAAACAGCGACCCCGCTCATGGCTTGGCCTCACTGGCAATAGCTGCGCGCTGGCGGATGGCTGCGGCACAGGCTGCAATGCCGTGGCGGACCTCGCCAAACCCGGGGCCGATGTGCGCGTAATAGAGGCTGTCGCACGCCACCGCGCACGCTTCGCGCTCAGCCAGCACCGCTGCATCCTTGTCCCGCTCCGCTTGTTCCAGCCTGGCGAGCAGGCGGGCAATGCGGGCGGGGTTGCAGGCTGCGATGTGGGAGGCATCCGCAGCCCTTGGCCCCGTAGGCGTGATGATGTCGCCTGCGTCATTCCGCACAATCGCGGCGAATCCATCGCTGTTGCCAATGCGCCAAGGCCCAGGCGTAGACCCAAGTGCCAGCGCGTCCCGAATGGCCTTCACGTCGTCTTCCTGCGTGGGGTGGGTCATGGGGTGCCTTTCGCAAGATGAAGTTCGCGGGCTCGCAGGAAGCCGCGTTTGAATCTATTGACCGCCTCGGCAGTAAGTTTGTTCATGTCGAGACGGCTGACAACTTCATCAACATCAAGGTTGGCGTCGTAGGGCCCAAGCCATCGCACTTGGTGTTCGGAGCCCTTTGCCCACGAGTCGTGCACGCTCTCGCCGCAATCAATCATGTCGGCCATTACGCATCCCCCTTCGACTGCGCCGATTGGGGCTGTGGCTGTGGGAGCGCGGCAACGATGGCAAACACATGCTGCTCCGGGTTCATGTACTCGAGCGCGACCTTTGACACCAGCGAACCATGCGCGAAGGTCTCGCACATGTAGTCATCGGGGTTGCGGCTGCGTGGGCCACTTAGATTGCATCGGTCAAGATCGGCCTGCACTGCCTGGCGCAGGTTCAGCACCTGGCCGGCCGACACATCAGCCCACCAGCCTTGATGCTCTCGCGGGATCTCCTTCTTGATCTGGCTGCGGCTTTTGATCTTGCAGCGGTAAACCTGCAAGTAAACCCCCGCAGTGGCTTGCGCTGCCTGCCTCTCCCCCACGCCTTTGCCGTCGTCAAACCCCTCGCTGTACCCTGCCATGCGTTCGCCGAACTCTGCGACCAGTGCTGCCTTTGGTGTGGCTGCCTGCTCATGATCCCGGTTGCTCCACCAGCCCACAAAGCCGCCGTCATCGATGAAGCCGCGCGCCCTGGTCTCTGCGTGCATCAGGCTGTACCCGTTGACCCGGTAGCCCTGGTCCGCCAGCTCTGCCAGCTTGCGTGCGGCGATGCCCGTGAATGCGCCGGTGAATTGTGAGGCGGGCCGCTCGTACAGAGCAACCGCCCCGTCGTCAGTTTCCGCGCAGTTCACCCAGCCAAACGGCTCGGCTTTGAAATAACCGAACGGCTCGGCAGCGGGTAGTGCTTGCGCTGTGAGTGCGCGGCGGTTCCAGGCTTCGACTGCATCAGCCTTGGCTTGCTCGGGCGTTTTCCGTATCGCCATCTTGTGGGCGGTTGCCGAATACCCACCGCAGTAGCACATCACTGCATAGAAGAATTCGGTGCCGTCTATATTGTCTGGCCGTTCTGTCGTCTTTGGCTCATCGCCGCAGAACGGGCAGGCGGCCAGCTTGGCCAGTGTGTCGGTGGTCATGTCAGTACTCGTCCTGTGGCTTGGGTTTGACTGCGGTGTCGTGGGGCATGGCCAACCTGGCCACCAGTTGCCGATCCGCCTCCTTGGCCTCTTCGATAATCTTTCGAGCGTCTGCGGCCGATGCGCCAATAGCTCGTTGCCGGATCTGCGCAAACTCCATCGCGGCCATAAACTCCTGGTGAGACTTTGGCTTGCCGTGGCGCATTTCCGCCAGCTCGTGACGCCCCCACGCAATTCGCTGTTCGGCGCTCATCGTTCTGATGTTCATCAATCCACCCTCCCGTTGGCCTGGATGCCGCCCACCGTCAGGCCGCTCGCGATTGCGGCCAGTGCGGCTGCCATCGGCGAATCGCCCTCACCGCATGCCCCAGCGAAGCCCTCTCCGTCCGGCTCTGGTATCTGCGTGTGAGCGCGCCAGGGGTGGCCGAAGCCCAAGGTGTCGGGCGGGTGGAGCGTGATCGTGTGCGCCACGACCAGATCCTCAAGAGCAGGCGCTGCCACCCGCCCAGCGGCTTGCAGGCGCTTCGCCTTCTGCATTTCGTCCAGCAGTGCGACTCGGCGCATTTCGGACTGAGCTTGCAGGCGCTCGACCTGGGCGCGGAGCTCGACCTCAATAAAGTGCAGGCGCCGCAACTCGGTAGCCGCCTTGCGTCCTGTGTGGTTTGTGATCCGGCCCTGGAAATACTCGGTATCGAGGTCGTAGGCGAGCTTTTCTGCTTCGGGTTGCTGGTCAGCCATTGTTGGCCTCCAATGCTTCGTTGTGAGCGTTGTGAAATTCCTCGGCGGCACCCCTCAAATCGCGCAACGACATGGGCCACTCCCTGATGTTGGTCCATCGGCCGCAGCACTTGGAGCCAGTGAGGCGCGTGCCGCCCTCTTCGGTATCGAGGCTTATGGCTTCAGCACCATGTGGGCATCGCATCAAGGTCAACTTAAATCCGGTGCTCATGAGCGCTGCTCCTTGGTGGCAAGGTCGTTCAAGATCGCCTTCTTCCAGGCGCCGACTACGTCGTTTTCGTAGTGCTCTTTGTCATAGTCCAACCCGAAATTAGCTGGATGGATGTTGGGCAGAAGCCATTCAAGAATCTTGGCGTCATCCCCCGCACATGCTTGCAGGGCCGCGCGGATGAACTGAGCAGCGGCGGCAGTTGTGGTTTGCAGCCCATCAACGGTCTGCTCGTGGCAATCAAGGCCATCTGCCATCGCACTCAAGTCACTGCGATCGAAGCCGTAGAGATACCCCACCTCGCCCTCACCCCCGCCCTGCTGCGCCTGCGCCTGGGGCTGGCGGGATGCTTGCAGGGCTGCGCGGGTTTCCTCAATCAGCAGGTTGAACATTTCCTGCGTCTTGTCGGATCGCGCTTGCTGCTTGTACGATTCGCTGTCGGCTTGCTGCCAGTAGGTTTGGCCCAGTTGCCATGCGCGGCGCAGTGCCTTGCTCACCATATCAATGGCGTCATCATCCACCGCATCCACTGCCGTTGCAGGCGAGCTTGCGGCCACGGCTTGCGGCTGGGTTGCATCAGCGGGGATGTGGGCAGGTTGTGCGCCTGCGTAGAGTTTGACGATAGCCGCGATCAAGTCCGCTTCAACGACACCGTCGCCCGCTTTCGTCAGGCCGTGGTGCCGCAAAACTTTGCGAACCGCTTCGTGAGCTTTCGGCAAGTCAATCACCGGCTCCACGCTTGCGGCCCCCACATACCCCCATTGAGTAGCCAACCTGGCCTGGGCAGATTTGCACGCGAGGTTGGGCGCTGTTGCGGGCTGAGCGCGCAGGGCTTCGCGGGCCACTGATCGCCAAGCATCACTGTAGGTGCTGGACATTTCGCCCAGAGTCTTGAATGAATACTCGCCGTCATCTTCACTGTGTGGCGTTTTCTGCCACGCGGCGAACAGTGTTTGCGCGAGCGCATCAACTTGCAAGGGCGGCAACTGCGCGCTGTCGCGGGGTGTTGGATTGGTCATTTGCGAGCCTTTCGATTCTTGCGGGCGTTTTGCTTGTGGCTGGATTTGCCGCGTGCTGCCTTGGCCTTGTGGCTGCCGGGCGCGTCGTCCAGGTGGTAATCGAGCGGGCCGCCCGGTGCTGAGGCAATCGCGGCCATCATTGCCGCCGCAGCGAGAAGCGATCCTTTGCTGTTGCGCATGTCTAACCCTCCACCGCAGGAGCGGCCAGTGCTGGGGCGTCCTGTTCGGGGCTCCCGCCAATGACCACGTTGAACGCTACCAAGCAGAGGTCTGGGCAGTTATCGACATGAGGTCGAGGCACGGCAATGCCATTGCGACTCAACAGCACGCCATCCTCTGCGCGAATGGTCTTGATGCCAGCCTCACGCAGGCGATCATTCATGGTCATGCCGCCCCCGCGATGAAGTGTCAGCAAGCGCGCCCAGCGCCTTTGCCGCAATGCTCATGTAAAGCGAGTTGCGGGCGGCCTGCGGGCTCTCAGGATCGTCCATGTGGACGGGACGCTTCAGGTCTTCGACATCACGAGCGGCTTGCAGCAAAGCAGCCCTAAGCGCATCCCGATCTGCTACTAGCGCTGACTCGCGGGCGGTGGCTGATTGCCATGCGCCCCAAGTAATCTCTATGCAGCCCTGGACGTATTGGCCGATCCGAGTTGAGCCCGCCATGTCGCGACGGTACAAAAAGTAGGGCTCAAACCAATCTTGCTTGCGAACCCAATCCTCAAACGCTTCTCTCACCGCATCTGCGGCAGGGGTGGTGGGGGTCGTCATTGCAGTGCCCAGCCTTTCTTTGTGTCGTATTGGATGAGACCCTTGCGACGGAGCGCTTGCAGTCGTCCGTCCAAGAATCGAAATGACGGCTTACACCCGCTCAGGCCAACGCCGTTGATTGACTCCCGCTCAAGGCGGTCGCATTCCTCACGCACGGCCCCGGTATGAAGCGCCGTGAACTGACGTGGCCGATCCTTCAGGCTCTCCAAAATCAGCGCGTCAAGTTCATTACTCATCTCAATCTCCAAATAGTGGTGGGGCGCCCGGACAAATCCGGTAGTGGCTTTTGCCGCGCCCCAGGGGTTAGGTTTGGTGCCCTATGCCCGCGCAACCGGGCCTGTCTGCGCCAGTAGTTATCTACGAATCCACCGAAGCGAATTTGGGCAGGCGCATCACCGGCTTCGGAAGGGCTTAGGCGGCTTGCTTCCAGGCTTTGAGCTTCAAAACGGTTGCGTCAACCTCCGCAAGGAACGCGACCACTTCAGCCTCATAGGCCCGGATCAGCTCGTCATCGCGCAGCACGCGGCGCACGAACATCTGCATGTCTGCGGGCATGCGCGGGTCAAAGCTCACAAAGTCGCACCAGGCGCGACCAGTGCAGGCCATTTGCCATTGCATTTGCGGGATGTACTTTGACGGAGCTTCGCCGCTCAGGATCGTGTCAATGTGGCTCTTGGTCTCTGGACATTTAATCTCGATCAGCCCATCAATCGACACAAGGCCATCGGGCGAGGCGCCTGACATGGAAATGTGCGGGTGCGCGATCATTGGCACCTCTTGCACCAGCAGGCCGAATTCAGCCTCATAGGCAGCGCGGGCCAGTGGCTCGCACTCAGTGCCCCACTTCATGGCGGCATTGCTGAAGCCTTCGGCGGCTTTGCCCGTCAGGCGCTCGGCAACCAGTTCGGCGCGGTACGTGGCGCGTCCTGCGGCCTCACCAGCTTTAACCTTGGCCATGACATCGGCCAGGCGCGAAGCCGTGACCTTGCCCAACCTCTGCGCAAACCATTCGGGTGAACCTTGGATGATGCTCATTGCTGCGCCTCCGCGTCGATGACTGTCGCCTTGGCGGCGGCGTCCTTGAGTTCGTTCTGATGCGCCTGCCAGAAAGCCACCTTGTGCGGGCCCTTGGGCAGGGCTTGGAAAGCTGCGGCCAATGCGTCAGGGCCATTCATGGCGGCGGCGCGCATGGCGTCAAGGTGCTCGCCCTCAAAGTCGGCCAAGCCGTCGGGGGCGTTCTGGCCCGCTGCGGCTTGCGGATTCCGTGCGGCGCGCAGTGATTGCGTTGACGCGTCGGCCTCGGCGATGCGCTCGGCTTCGTCTTGGTCGTAGATGCCGCCAAACCCAAAGGCCAAGCGGGCGCACTGAATCATGGCCTTGTGGCGCAACATCCGGCGAGGGTGGCTCATCCATGGGCCCACATTCGAGCGCTTGCATTCGGCCATGTACTCAGTGACCTCCACCGGGTGCGTGCGGTCCTTGCGGAACATGATGCAAGTGCAGGACTGCTCATCCTGGGCGAACTTCATGCCGTCAAACTGCGCGTGACTGTTGATGATCCGCGACCAGCCATCGACGCCGACAACAGGGATGATTCCGTTGTTCTTGTCGGGGAAGGCGTAGATTTCCTTCGTCCAGGGGTTCAGTCCGTATTGATTGGCCACGACCATCAAGGCGGTCATCTGGGCGTCAGACACTTGGCCCTTGAACGCCGTGGCCTTGAGCGTCGAAACCAACTCTGTCCCGTCGCCCATGTCCAGGCGGCTTGCTAACTTCTGCGTTAGCGTCGTCAGTGCATTACTCATTTGTAAATCCCCCAAAGCTGAAACCTGAAGTAAACGAACACCGCAACCATCACCAGAGCCACAACCCCAGCGCGCTTAGCAATGCGCTTGGGCGTCACCTTTGGCGGCCTGTAGCTGGGTGCAGTGAAGTGCCGGTGCAAGTCATTCCCGCGCGGCATGAGCTGGTAAACCTGCGCTTGGTGCGCGTGGCGGTCTTTGGTGTGGTCGTTCATCGCGTCCACCAGATGTAAGGCAGCGCCACAGCCAGGATGAACAGGGCAGCACGGTCGGCAACATGCGCGGCAGGAAAAGACGCAGCAACCCGCGTGATGAACGCCGGAACCTTGATGCCCCAGAACAGAGCGAAGTCGATGGATTTGGCTTTGAGGTAGTTCATTGCAAGTCCTCCGCGCTCAAGTTCGCTTCAATCTCATGCGCCCGCTTGTCAATCTCGCTGGCATGCGCTTCGAGATACCGATCACGCAGCGTCATGCGAACCAGGGGCAGGGCCTTGTCATCGCACTCCATCAGCGACACCAGCAGGTCAGGCACGCTCAGTTCATCCAGCGTCAGGCCCTTGCGCGAAGGCGCTGCAAACGTCTGGTTCATCGACATCGCGCCCAGCCAGTCGGTCAACTGGTCGTGATTGGCGCAAGCCTCAGAGCGGGCGAGTTCGATTGCGTATTGGCTGTGATCGACGGGAGTAGCGCCAACGATGCGTACCATGTCTTGCACTGCGCCATGCGTTGATACGGCAGGGTGGCGGGCGCTCATGACTGGGCTCCAGAATCAGTGGCCTGAGTGATGCGGCCGCACTTACAGTAGCTGCACGTTTTGCCAAGGACTGATCTCGTACAGGTATCACTGCGCTCGCCTTCGACCTCGATCCAGGCGCGCAATTTGCCTTCTCGCTCGTCCGCTTGAGCTTCTGCGCTCAGCATCATTTGCGCGTGCCGACGCTTGAGGCATTGCAGCGCATCAACGACAGCCGCAGGGCTTGATTCATACGACAGGCCCATTTCATCGGCGCAACCCATCAGGCCGCGAAGCAGAGCGCGGGACTCTGCCTCTTCCATTGCTGGGCAGCGGCGCTCGCGCTCCGTCAAGTTCACAATCCGACTGGCCGCCGACATCAACAGCTTGGCGATGTCATCGGCGCCGTCATTGATGCACAAATCGGCCTCGTCGGTCAGGCGCTCCACGAGGTCGTCGGGCGCATCTGCGGCGCTCATCGCCTGGCGCGTTGGGCTGCATTTGCACGACTCGGCATCGCAAGCAACGCGGCAATTGTTCGGGTGCATAAGGCCAGTAGCGGTTTGGGTTTGTGAATTGCTCATGCAACCCCCGCCAAGTGATCCACACACATGCAAGGCAGCGCCAGAATCGCGGCCTTCTCTTGCGCCGTCACGCCGTGCGTTTGCTCGGCTTTGGTGACCAGCGCTTGCAGGCAGTTGGCGTGCATTGGGTAGGCAAGCTCAAGCGCGTCGGCTTGTTGCTGCGTGAGATTGGTTTCGGTGTCCATGTCAGAACTCCTTGCGGTAGGTGATGCGATTCGGGCTGATGAACAAGCCCGAGAACTGAGCGCCCAAACAAGATGCGAGAGCGGTGACTGCGAAGTCCTTGCCGCTGGCCGTGTGCTTGTCGCTGCGGCTGTCGGCCAACTCCTTGACCAAACCCACAGCAGAGCCAGCCAGGCAGCCAGCCGTCTTGCTCTTGGTCAATGCAGTCGTGAGCGAGCCAATCGCAAAGCCGCCGATGGCGTGCTGCGTCTTGTCTTGGCCGGTCCACTCATCAGCGCTTGCCGCTGTGATCGTCAGGGCCAGTAAGGCGGCCAGTGCTTTGGTCTTCATTCCCGCTCCGTTGTTTGAGTCGATGAATGAAGTATCGGGAATCCGATAAAACTTGTCAACGGATTTCCGATAATTTGGCGCAAATAATTTGTAACAGCGACAGAGCTCCCTAGCCTTAGGGGTGCGCACCGACGTTAAAAAGCCCGCTCGTGGCGGGCTTGGTGGCAGTGCTTGAGGGGCTACTCGACTTCGACTGAAGATGGGCACGAATTCTTGAAGACGCGCCAGAATGTATTTCCTGCGTAGTTGTACTCACACTTCCAGGCCATCTGGTAAGTGACGGTCTGCACCTGTTCTTGGCGCCCTGTGAAGAAGGCTGTTGCCGCGAGCGCGCTCGCAGTTGCGCTGATTAACAGCGCGCTAATGATGAGTTTCTTCATGATGCCTCCTTGGGCGTGGTTAATGTTGATGATCCTTGGATAACTTGTCGTCCAGCTCCCGAAGGATGCCCCTCGTTAGAACTCTTTGGCGGCCAACCTCGCCGCAGCTATGCGCAATGTAGTGCTGCCGCTTCATCAGCGCCGCGAAGGCAATGCCGATGATCTTGCCGGCCTTTGCCTCATGTAGAAGCCGCTCCAGGCACTCGATGGTGTCCTGGGAAAGCTGCTCCCCTATGACGTGGTAGGCGGCGCGCCTCATTTCGCCGACCTCGGGTTCATCTGACGTGCTGATGACTTCGGCCCCGGCTCCGAATATGTACTTACTTCCGTCCAATTTGCGCCTCCCCGGCGTTCTTGATCTGGCGCCCTGGTATGAGTGCGCCTGTCAATTTGGAAGTAGACACCGACTGGATGGTCTTTATCTTGCTCGGTTACCCCAGAGCGTTTAATTGCGAGTGCTTCCGATAGGGTGTCTTTGATCTGCGTCAATTCCTGCACGGAAAATTGAGGGTGCTGTCGCATGGCTGTGACGATTGCCGCCTCATAGGCGCTGAGGTCAGCAAAGGCCATTTGTGTGCCGTTGATGGGTGCAGCAACTTCTCGTGCGCCTGAGCCGGTTGCAAGCCAGAGCGCACTGACACCTAGCGCATGAGCCAGCTGGGCGGTGTACGTTGATCCAGCCCCTGTTGTTTCCGCCTCCGCGATGGTGCTAAGCGGGCACTCGGCCTTCTTGGCCAACTCGGTTTGCGTCAACCCCGCAGCCTTGCGTGCTGCAAGAAGCCGCGCGCCATAGGGGGTGCGCCCCCTGCTGCTGGAAGGTTTGGTTTTGGCCATTGGCATGAGCCTATCGCACCGAAATATCGGAAATCCGCTTGCGCTTATATCGGGAATCCGATATTCTTGAGGCATGGACTGGAAATCAATCATCTCAACGCTCCAAGAACGTGGCCTTAGTCAGGCTGTGATTGCAGAGAAGTGCGGCTGCGCTCAGCCGACGATCAGTGACTTGGCGAGCGGCAAAACCAAGCAGCCTGGGTACGCGCTGGGGCAGTCGCTGCAAAAGCTGATGGCCTCCAAGCGCAAGGCCGCCAAGGTGGCCTGAATGCACACCTTCCGCCAAATCCTCGCCGTGCCCTTTGGCCTCATTGCTATTGCTGCTGATGTTGTGGCAGGCATTGCTACGGGCCTTCGCAACTTCATTGCTGGAGAGTGATTCATGTACGCAATCGCCGGACTTCTCGCCACCACCTGCCTCGTCGTCATTTGGCTCTGCCTTGACGCCAAGGACGAGGAATGACCAAACCCCGCACGCCGCCCGGGTTCTGGCGGCTTTGGAGATGACATGGCCCTCTACCGTAAAAAGCCCGTTGTGATCGAGGCGTTCCAGATGACCACGGCCCGCCGCACCGACAACAGCGAATGGCCCGAATGGCTGAACGCCGCGTGGAACAAGCCTTTCAGCGAAGCCGGTGCGGTGTCGTGCTCGGACTACCCGAACAGTCACGGCACCGACCAACTGGTGATCAACACCATGGAAGGCGTGATGTACGTCGGTTGGGACGATTTCATCATCCAGGGCGTCAAGGGCGAGTTGTACGCCTGCAAGCCCGACATATTCGCGGCCACTTACGAAGCCGTCGAGGCCTAAGCCATGTTCAGCACGCCAGCCCCCGCCCGTTGTAGTAGTCGGGCCGCTGTTGTAGTCGGTGGCTGGCGTGCGCCCCAAATCCTCCCTGCCGCTTCGGCGGCTTTCCCTGGCCAGTACGGCAGGGCTTTTTATTCCAGTGGCGCGGCTCATTCGAAGTCGCCCCACATCAAGTCAATGAATGCCTGCGCTTCTTGCGCTTGCTCGATGCAGTGCTCTAACAGCGCGGCGACTGCGGCGATGGCCCAGAGGTTGATTTCGTAGTTCGTATCCATGGCCTCAATGGTGCTTTTTTTTGCCACTTCGAACGAGACAGAACGAGTCACATCTTTTGACTGGACCAGTCGATGCAACACAACCTCGCTATGAGCCCCCCCATGCAGTCAGTGGATTACGCCTACATCGTCAAGCAAACCGACATGACATCGGCACTCAACCTGTGCCAGTCGATCAGCGGCAAAGCAGACAAGTCCTTTGCCTGCCCAGGCGGGATTGTTGAGACCCCCGCCCAGTGGTCTCGAATCCTGGGTGAGTCACGGTCTCACTTTTTCCCGCACGACAAGCTGAACAAGTTCATGGACGTTGCCGGGAACGAGGCCCCTTTGCTGTGGCTGATGCACTCGCGTGGCTATGACCTGCGCAGCCTTCGCAAGAAGGAAACCGAAACGGAGCAGGCATTGCGCGAAGCCAAGGAGCGCATCGCCGCACTTGAGCTGGAGCGCCAGATTCTGGTCAACGCGATGCACGGAAAGGCCATGGCATGAGCCCGTTCTCCAAGTCGTACATCAGCCAGCTAAAGCCCTTGCCCAAGCAAGCAACCCGCCCCATAGGCGAACTAAACCCTCCCCGCCCACGCGACCCACACGCATCCATTGCTGTGCCCGTGGAATGCCGTCAACAGCGCATCACGCGCAGTAACTCGAAGGTGAACCCATGAGCAACCTTGAAATCATTCGCCGCGTCCATTGCCCTGAAGCCTTCATTGAGGTTGGCGACTACGGCGATGGGCCCGAGTGCGTCGAGCTGCGCACTGTTGGCAAGGAGTCAATCGAGTACTTCGGGACCATCAGTCTTGTCATGCCCAAGGAAATGGCCTTGGATCTTGGCCGCGCCCTTGTCGCTATCGCCACTGAGAAAGGCGCGAAATGACCAAGCAATCCAAAACCATCCGCCTCATTGCCTTGATGAAAAAGCAATGGGTAAGCCTGTCCGACTCCGTGTCCAAGCTGAACCTCTACAGCCTGAGTCAACGCGCAGGCGAAATCGAGCGCGAGCACGGCTACAAGGTTGACCGCAAGTGGGTCAAGAACAAGGACGGCCGCAACGCCTGCATGGCCTACCGCATCACGGGTAAGGGGTGCTAAGTGGCTCGTGCGCGCAACATCAAGCCAGGATTCTTCAGGAATGCCGACCTTGTCGAGCTCTCCTTTGAAGCCCGGTTGCTGTTCATCGGCCTGTGGACCATCGCCGATCGTGAAGGGCGCCTTGAAGATCGCCCCAAGCAAATCAAGATGGAGCTCTTCCCCGCCGACAACATGGACTGTGACGCCATGCTGGCGCAACTTGCCGCCATCAACATGATTGAGCGGTATGAACACGATGGGAAGCGCTACATCCAGGTTGTGAGCTTCGCCAAACATCAGAACCCGCACCGCGATGAAAAGGCAAGCACGCTGCCTGATCGTGATGGGAATGTTGCAACACCCAAGACTGCATCAATAAAGCACGGTGCAAGCACTGTGCAAACACCGGGCGAGCAACAAGACGACACCGTGGCAATCGGGCTGAATCCTGAATCCTGTTCCCTGATTCCTGAATCCCAGACAGAAGACATTGCGAAAACCGGCTCCGCCGATTCTTCGCCCCCGCCCCCGCCACCGGCTGACGCAAACGGCGTCCAGACAAGTCAGCCTTTGCCCTACGCATGCCCTCATCAAGACATCATCGACCTGTACCACGCTGTGCTGCCCATGGGGCGCCGGGTGCGGGACTGGACCCCCGCAAGAGCTCAACACCTCAAGACCCGGTGGCGCGAGGACAAGAAGCGCCAGGCGTTGGCGTGGTGGGAAAAGTTCTTTCACTACGTGGGGCAGTCGGCGTTTCTCACTGGCAAAACCCAGTCGCAAAACCGCCGACCATTTGAGCTCAGCCTTGACTGGCTGGTGAAGTCCGAGAACTTCGTCAAGACGCTCGAAGGCGCGTACCACGAAGCCGAGGTGCCCGCATGAGCACGTTTGACCAGTCCTTGCACTCCGAGCAATGGGTTTTGGGCGCGGTGATGCTGCTGCCTGAAGGCTTCGAGGTGGTGCAGCCGATCGGCCTGACCTCCGACTCGTTCTCGCATCAAGACCACCGCGATACCTGGCTGGGCATCACTGCCGTTGCCGCCAAGGGCGAGTCGATCGATCCGCTGTCCGTCTTCGAGGCTTTGCGCTCAATCGGGCGTGTGGTGAAGTTGGAATACCTTGTCGAGCTCGTCCAGTCAAGCTACGGCGCCAGTGGGCTTAAGACTCACGCTGAGCGTGTCAAGTCACGCGAGATCGAGCGCGGCATGCGCGATGCTGGTCTGGCGATCGCTGGCTTTGCCGAAGATCCCCAGATCACCATGCCCGACAAGCTGGCCAAAGCCCAACAGCTCGTTGGCGCGATCGGGCGGGTTGCTGTGCGCAGCGCGCCGCGATCGGTGGCAGAGATTGCGATCGAGCAGACGGGGAAATGGGATTCTGTCCAGCGCGGCGATGTCAAGCCAGGGTGGCCGCTGCACATTCCATCGCTGGACAAGGCCCTGAATGGCGGGTTCAAGCCTGGCTCGCTGGTCATCCTGGCCGCTCGTCCTTCTGTGGGCAAGAGCTCGTTTGCGCAACAACTGGCGCTGACGATCTGCGGCGACGGGCGCCCCGCCTTGTTCCTGAGCCAGGAAATGCCATCTGGTGAGCTCGCCGATCGCGCTGCGGCCAACATGGGCCGGATCGACTACGGCGCCATCCAGTCCGGGACGATGAGTGAGGAAGACTGGTCCCGCGCTTCTGAGGCAATGGACAGGCTTTCGGCGCTCCCTTACTCCATCGACGATCAGGCGTCCTTGACCTTGATGGACATCCGCACCAAGGCGCGCATGGTCCCCGGTTTGAAATTGCTGGTGCTGGACTACCTGCAACTGTGCGCGGGTGGTGGCGACAACCGAAACGCGGAAATCGAGCAGATCAGCCGTGGATTGAAGTCGCTGGCCAAGGACATGGGCCTGGTCGTCATTGCCCTATCCCAACTGAACCGAGCAGTCGAGCAGCGCCAAAGCAAGCGCCCCATGTTGTCGGACCTGCGCGACTCTGGTGCGATCGAACAAGACGCCGATGTGGTGATGTTCCTCTGGCCAGTCCGCGACTTGGGCGACCACCGGATTGTCGGCTGCGGCATCGACAAGAACAGACAAGGCCGATTGATGGAGGTGGGCCTGTCCTTCTTCGGTCAATACCAGCGCTGGGCCGAGAGCACGGCAGACATCAACCCCCCACAACAACCCATGAACAGCCGAAAGGGCTTCAATGACAACTGAACTGACGCGCTTTGAAGAGGCAGCGAAGCACTACCGCGCCTACCGATCGGAGATTCTGGACGCTGGCCGATCGGAGTGGGGCGTTGATCCGTATGAGTGGGAATGCTTCTCTCGCATGTCGCCGATCGAGTCCGACCTCTGGGGGCAGATCCGAACTGTTGATGCGGTTTTCTACCCGCAATTTCCGATCGGCCCATTCTTCGCGGACTTCTGCAACCCGGTTGCCGGGGTCGTCATTGAGTGCGACGGCGCAGCCCGGCACCAAGACAAGGCAAAGGATGCCAAGCGCCAAGCATTCATCGAGCGCGAAGGCTACATGGTTTACCGCATTACCGGGCGCGATTGCAAAAACGAGGCGATCGCCGCTGATTTCGTGCGCCAGATCGCGGTCAAGCACCGCTTGATCCGTGGCCATTCTGATTGCTGTGTGGCCTGGGACTTCGACAAGAAAAAGCATGTCGTTGCCAGCATGGGTGACCTCAAGAACCACAACGCAAACAAAGCGCTCGATCGCCAAAACGGCCTGAGCGTCATTCGCACGGGGCTGTACGTGGCCGACGCTGCGCAGATCGCCCGAGCTCTGAACGGCATAACCGGAGACCTGACATGACCAAGAACGAAGAACGCCTCCAACGCGCCAGGGATGCCTCCCGCAAGGAAATTGCATCGGCCATGAACAGCATTGGCCGCCCGGCAAGGGCTACCGAGATCGCCGCCAAGTCCGGCATTTCAGTGCGCGGCACAACCTCCCACCTTTTTGCGATGGCTGAAGAAGGTTCGGCGCTGCGCTACCAGGGTGAGGGCTATCGCGCTGTCGTGACCTGGGAACTCACCACACCATCCCGCGAACTGCCGCCCGAGTATATGAAGGTTCAAAGCATCTTTCGCGTGGCTGAGCGCGTTGCCCGCCTGGTGGGGGTGCACGCATGAAGCCAAGCCTTACCGACCGCCAAAGCGATGTTCTGCGCCTGAAGGCCACCGGCCTGACAAACAAGTGCATCGCCCGGGAAATGGGATTGTCGTACGACCGCATCAAAGACATCTCAAGCGAGATCCGGGTCAAGTTCCAGGCCAAGGGCGATTTCTGCGAGGTGATCTTGCGGGCCGAGCGCCTGGGCATGCTGGCGGGTGTCCACGTATGAGCTTCCCCACCAAGACCCAATCACCGCCCACCAAGCGTCAGAAGGATGTATTGCGCAACGCAGCAATGGGCATGAGTCGCGAGGAATCCGCAGCGGCCATGGGTATCAATGCCTGCACGGTGGACGCATTCCTGTCTGACGTGAAGTTTCGCCTTGGCGCCAAGACGACCACGCAGGCTGTGGTAATCGCCATGAAGGCGGGAATGTTGGGGGACGTATGAGGTGCACTCTCTGTGGCAGCGACCAGCACACCGCCCCCAACTGCAAGTGGCTGAACACCTGCGCATCTTGCAATCACATGGACCTGCGCGGCTCACGTCTGCGCACCGAGGGCCTGATTAGCTGCAAGGTGGACCGGCGCGGCTATGCCTTCAAGAGCCCAACCATTGAGCGGGTGTGCCCCAAGCGCAGCAACGCGCCCGAGGATGTGGCGAAGAAGCGGATTTCTTGGATTGAGGGGCGAGCATGAAAGTCATCCTGCATAACGCACAGCAGGGCCACCAGGCATACCAGGCCCTGTGGCTCCAAGTCAAAGCGCACCTGATGGCCGGACAGCCCATGGTGGTCGAAGTCAAGGAGCGCACCCGTTCCCTTGAGCAGAACGCCCGCATGTGGGCAATGCTCGCCGACATCAGCCGCCAGGTGGACTGGTACGGCAAGAAGTTGACGCCCGACGCCTGGAAGTGCGTGTTCTCTGCCAGCCTGAAGAAGCAGGACGTGGTGCCCGGCCTGCACGGCGACTTCGTGGTGATCGGGCAAAGCACGTCAAAGATGACCGTACGCGAAATGACCGACCTCATGGAGCTGATGAGTGCCTTCGGGGTAGACAAGGGTGTGCGCTTCACTGCGCCGGAGGTAGAGCACGCATGAACTACGCAGCAACCAGATTCGAGAATGACGGCGAGTACTCCGAAGTGCTAGAGGCTGCGACGTGGGCGGAGGCCGAGGAGATCTGCAATGCCAACGGCTGGCGCCTGGATGGCGAAATCGTTCACACGGGGATCTACGACGCTGACCACCCGCTGCCATCCATGGGGGTTCACTAATGCAGTGGCTTGATCGCTCACTTGTTATGGGTCCGCGTCTTTGCCTATGCCTCACGGAAAAGGCATTTCATAAAGCAATGGCCGATTGCGGCATCCCTACGGAAGATCACGGCAGCTTCATCAACCCGGGCGCTGGCGCAACCACACACGTCAATCGGCAGGGTGACGGGCAATACGCATGCGTCGTGACTATGGATGACTGGCAAGGACGCAACCCCATTGAGGTTGCCGGTCTGCTGATCCATGAGGCCGTGCACGTCTACCAGACCGCCCGCGACGACATCATGGACGAGCGCAGGCCGGGCTCGGAGTTTGAGGCGTATTCCATCCAATGGATCAGCCAGCAACTCATGTGGTCGTTTGTCGAGCAGACGAAAGGCAATGCATGAAATCGTACTTAATCATCGCCGGCTTTGCCCTGATCCTCACGAGGGATTTTGTTGCCGGCCTGTGCCTTGTCTATGCGGGGTGCAGCGAATGAGAAGGGCAGCCAAGATTGACGCAAATCAAACCGCCATCGTCAAAGCCCTGCGGCAAATCGGGTGCACCGTCCAGAGCCTGGCTGCCGTGGGTGATGGTGTGCCTGATCTGCTGGTGGGCGCCTATGGGCAGACATTGCTCATGGAGGTGAAGGACGGCACCAAGTGCCCATCCAAACGCCGCCTTACCGAGGATCAATTGGTGTGGCACGGCGCCTGGACTGGTGGGCCCGTGGCCATCGTGACCGACATCGAGGGCGCGATCCGCGCGGCGAGGGCCTGCAATGTCCAAAGCTGAGCAACAACACAAAGCGCGCCTCGCCCTGATGGGCTGCATGGCCTGCCTGCGCATCCATGGGCCGCATGAACCCGGCCCGGTCGAACTGCACCACCTGCGCGCAGGCCAAGGCTGGGGCAAGGGCGGTTACCAGACGCTGATCCCTTTGTGCTGGGAGCACCACCAAGGCGCCACCGGGGTGCATGGGCTTGGCACAAAGGCATTCCCCAGACACCACGGATTCACCGAGGCCGACTTACTGGCCATGACAAAGCAACTGATGGAGACATGCGTATGATCGAACCACAGGTCGATGAGTGGTTGAAGATGTGGCACTCATGGGCCAGCAGTGTTCGCCAAGCGGGCGGCTATCCCGGTGTCGCCCCAGGGTGCAGCCTCTACCGCGCCAGCAGGCAGTACGATGACACCAATGGTGCATTGGACGCAGCCGCAGACATCAGCACAGCCAAGGCGGTGGGGGAGGTGATCGAACGCCTGCCGCACCTCTACCAAGCCGCGCTGTCCATGGAGGCCCGCAACCTCTGTTCCGTCCGCGTGTGGCGATCTGCTCGCATACCCAGCGAGGATGCCGTCAAGGTCATCAAGGAAGCCAAGGAAGCACTTTGGCGCGAAATGGTGAAAAAAGAGCTTGCAGACCAGACTGAAGCGTTGTACTATGCGGGCCAAGCGGGATAAACTCGCCTGAACAAAAGCCACCATGAGCAATCTCGGTGGCTTTTTTGCGTTTCGGCCCGGCGTCTTTCGACCAATCGCACCTGCTGTACCTAGCGATAGCACGTCCGGGCCACCTACACCGCGAGCTGACTGAGCGAATCAGCAGCATGCCCCGATGCTTTGGTAAGCGCCACCTTTCCCGGTGCTCCCCGGTTTTATGGCGCGGCAGGCGGGGCAATCATCAACAGCACCGGACCCCGCAAGGGAAGGCGCCATGTCTGAAAACAATCAAACAAATTCAACCGGTAGGGGTGGCGCCCGAAAGAATGCGGGCCGCAAGCCTGGCAGCGCAAGCAAGAAGACGCGCGACGTTGCCAACAAGGCGGCGGAGTCCGGGCTCACGCCGCTTGAGGTGATGTTGGACAACATGACGTTCGCGCACACCGAGGCGCACCGCGTGCTTGGCAACCTGATGCAAGTTGGCGCAGAGATACCCGACGCGTTCGACCAGTACAAGGAGTTGCTGCGCTTTCGCGGGATGGCCCAGGAGTGCGCCAAGGATGCTGCGCCTTACATCCACCCGAAACTGTCGGCTGTGGAGCTGACCGGCAAGGATGGCGGCGGCATTGAAGTTGTTGGGCGCATTGAGCTGGTGCCAATGAGGGCGAGTGGTAGCAACAGTCCGGGTTGAAATCCCCGACAAGCTGATCCCTGTTTTCGAGGGTGAGGCTGATGTCAGGGGCGCAAAGGGTGGCCGGGGTTCGGCGAAGACTCGCAGCTTTGCCAAGATGGCGGCAGTCAAAGGCTACATCTTTGGCAACGCAGGCATAAGCGGAATCATCCTGTGCGCTCGCCAGTTCATGAACTCGCTGGAGGATTCGAGCCTCGAAGAGGTTAAGCGGTCCATTGAGGACGAGCCATTCCTCGCGGCGTACTACGAGATTGGCGACAAGTACATCAAGAGCCGAGACGGGCGCATATCGTTTGCGTTCGCCGGCTTGGATCGGAACATCGCCAGCATCAAATCGAAGGGGCGTTTGCTCCTGTGCTGGGTTGATGAGGCCGAGCCAGTCACAGATGAGGCGTTTACGACGCTGATACCAACGCTGCGTGAAGAGGGCGATGGTTGGAGTGCAGAACTTTGGGTGACATGGAACCCAAAGCGCAAGACGGCAGCAGTTGAGAAGCGGTTTAGTCAGTCGAAGAGTGAGAGGGTCAAGATTGTTGACCTGAACTGGCGCGACAACCCGAAGTTCCCGGCAAAGCTGGAGCGGGACCGGCAGACAGATTTGATTGAACGGCCCGACCAGTACGGGCACATTTGGGAAGGCGAATACGCCACGGTGGTCGAAGGCGCTTATTGGGCTGGCGACCTCACCAGGGCGAAGGCAGAGGGCCGGATTGGCTTTGTGCCTGCCGATCCACTGCTAACGATCCGGTTGTTTGTGGACATTGGCGGCACTGGCGCAAGGGCTGACGCTTTCACCATCTGGGCCGCGCAGTTCGTCGGGCTTGAGGTGCGGGTTCTGGACTACTACGAGACGCAGGGCCAGCCAATGGCGGCCCACCTCGAATGGCTCAACGAGCGCGGCTACAAACCCGCCAAGTGCAAGGTGTGGCTGCCTCACGATGGCAGCCAGCAAGACAAGGTTAATGACACCTCGTATGAGAAGGCTTTCAAGGCAGCCGGCTACGAGGTTGAAGTGGTGCCGAACCAGGGCAAAGGCGCTGCGAAATCCCGCGTTGAGGCGGCTCGCAGGCTGTTCCCGGCCATTCGCTTCAATGAGGCGACAACAGAAGCTGGGCGCGCTGCGCTTGGTTGGTATCACGAGAAGCGCGACGAGGTTCGCGGCATCGGCTTAGGTCCCGAACACGATTGGTCAAGCCACGGGGCTGACTCGTTCGGCTTGATGTGCATTGTTTATGAGCCCCCGAGAGCGCTTCAGCCGCTCCCGAAGATTCAACGGAAATTCGTTAGATGACCATCGAAGACCAAATCGCGGCCCTGGCAGCAGAGGCCGAGCCGCTGCGTTTGCTGCCTGATGACGAGGCTGAGTCCATGGGGCTACCTGGCATCGTGGACATGATTAACGCATTGCGTGCTGAGCAGGCGGCAGGCGTGGCCATGGTGTACGTGGAGCCCGCTGTTTGGCACGCTCCTGATGATGCGCCTGCGGTTGATCTTGATCGTGTTTTCACGATTGGTGAGACGCCAGAACAGGCCGACCCGAAGCCAAAACGCGGCCGCAAGCCAAAGGCTGATTGATGCCCAAGATGGACGACGACCTCCTGCGCTCATTCATTGAGCATCAGGAGTCACGCGCAGCGCGCCCGGAGACGGCCGAAGAGCAGGCGCGTGCGATGGATTACTACCTTGGCAAGCCGCTTGGCAACGAGGAAGAGGGTCGGTCAAGCGTCATCAGCTCGGACGTGTGGG
>C687J35504_10000954_pt1 | contig 20646 bp, 24 predicted proteins | sample RifCSPhighO2_02_FD_35504 | JGI IMG/M metagenome (IMG submission 35504) | reverse complement strand
TAAAATTTAGGTATCCCTATAATATAGGTGGCCTCTTTAATCCTCACAAACGGAGGTGGAATTGAAATTATATTCTCTAACGTATATTTTTAAACTTATTTATTACAGTATACATTACGCTCACACGCCTCACAAAAGAAATTTGTTTTTAAAAATATATTTTATATAGATTATTTTGTCTCATGTATTATTTGTTATATCTAATAGAAAATATATTTTCTGTAACAGTAATATGTTGTGGTTTTGTGCCGGCTAAAAAGACACATTTATCTCTCACATAAGTAAAATGAAAAGTATTGGCGTTTATTCTGGCTCTTCTTCACCCACCGCTTCATCATTAACCTCTTCTTCAACGGCTTCATTCGTGCCTTTTTCAGCCCGTGCCATCCCTAACATAAGAAGGTCGTCAAAATCCTTGGCAATGCGCCTGGTTTTGCGAAAAAAGCTCTTTGTGGATGCCTCTGCTTTGTCGAGAAGGCGGTTAACAGTCTGTCCTGTAAGCATGTAACCCTTCACATAACTGTCTCCTGCTGGCATTTTAACGAACTCTAGCAGGCCAAGACTTCTCCACTTTCTAATCTCTTCGTACGTTTGGCTTTGTGATACTGTTAATATTTGCGAAATTTTCTCTATGGAAATTGGCATGCTTTCTTTTCTGTACTTTAGAAGCTCTAGGAGCAGCTTATCATGCTGTGCGCGGCTTTCTTTGCGTTTTAGGCCTAGGCGGCGCACTAAAACATGGGACAAATCATGGGGCGTTAGGGTTGCATTCGTATCAGGCGGGCTTATTCGCTGAAATACTATATCAGAAAGTTTTTTCTTAGGCATTTTTATCACCAAATTTTATTATCTCTATAAGCGCTTCTTTCAGTAATTTTGCTCCCAACTCATCTGGATAATCTCCTTCTATGATTATCTTCTTTATTCCGGCGTTTATAATCATTTTTGCGCAGGTTGTGCAGGGAGAATTTGTTGTATACATGGTTGCGTCTTTTGTTGATACTCCGTGCAAAGCTGCCTGAACTATTACATTTTCTTCTGCATGAGAACAAACGCATTTGTCAAGATGCATTCCCCTTGGGTATGTTTCCTCAGAGCCATTACATCTGTCACAGCCGCCTTCAGAGCAGTTCTTTGTTCCACGGGGTGTTCCATTGTAGCCTGTTGCAATAATTCTTTTGTCTTTTACAAGTATTGCGCCCACCTGTCGTCTTGTACAATCAGCTCGCTGGCGAACAGCATGCGCCACTCCCATAAAATATTCATCCCAATCGGGCTTTTTTCCTTCTCTTCTGTATATATCTTTGTTCATTTGGGTCACCTTTTTACTGCGATACTAAGGTCTGAAAGGGGTGGTTTTTTCTTTTGTGAGGGGTTAGACGAGTATGATAAGGGTGTTATTTTTCAACATGAACTTGTATTTTCTCTGCTTTTTACCCCTCAAAACATCATCATGATTTACCTGGAGTGGTCTGCCAAACTACCCTGATTTCAATATGTTTGATACGTAACCTTGCTCACGTACCAATAGTCTTTGTCCATAGAATATTTAACTATTTGTATCTTTGACCGCAATTATTGGTTCTGCTTGGAGCTGTGTGATTTTTGACTTTTTCATGTGGGAGGTGGGAGTATTTTATTCAGAATTGAGTAGGAAAAGTTAATTGATAACTGTTATACCAAATCTGGGCCCGTCATTATTGATTCTGTAGCGGCCGCGACTGTCAAAATATTTTTTTAAGTCAACAGTTCTTACAAAAGGGCAACAAACTTCAGAAGGTACTCTATTGCCTTGAACAGGTTCTACTGAAATTGCTCGTTGAGTTGGATCATATCTCCCATTCGGAAATAATTCTTTTAGCCAATCACCAATGTAATCAGAGCTGCCGTTTCTTGGTATATCTGCTGGATTATGGGGTTTGAAAACTACTTTATAATGATTTAGAATACCACATGGTTGGACAGAAACGTCGACTTTTGGGCCATGATATTTTTTAGACATCAAAAAACTAGTTAATTAATCTATAAAAACCTTAGAAAAACGCATTACACCCTTATTTCGCATGCACTTTATTGAAGTTTTCTTGCGCCAAGGCATAATCCTTTTCCAGTGCCATGAATTTCGGAGATTTTCTTTCCAGAGGTTCTTTCATAACAGAAACTATACCATCCAGAGAGAATCCATCTGGAAATGCGTCTGTAGCGTAATCTGTGGTGCCATCAATCCATCTATCTTGGCCGTCATAACTCACAAGATCTTGACTTGTAGGTCGGATCAAATGTACATGACTAACAGAATCTAAGCCTTTGTCATTAGATTTAATATCGCAGTAGAATTTATGCAAATCCGGCGTAGCCTCTATTAAACAAGTATGAGTTGGGTATGNTCTTTCTGTTATAGTATTTCTTGTTACGTCGGTATATACAACTTGTCGTGGCTCTGGCGCGCCTTCATTTTTAGGGGCACTTGGTCCGCAAGCAGCAGCTCCCACCAATGCCAAATATACTGGAAATTTTCTGATATTCATATGCACACCACTATTGTTACTACTATATAGTAGTTTGTTTGTATATAAAGATCCCGCTTTTAGAGAAGATATCCAGAAACTGTCTTATTTCTTCTTCGGCGACAGCTTGGCGAACTTGCGCAGAACATTCTCAAAATCAGCTGCAAGGGCTACCCCGTCTGCTGTCAGCTTGACGTACTTTATGCGACCCTGTTTGTCAAACTCTACAATATCCATTTCCTTGAAAATATCAAGAAGTTTGACTGTATGTGAATAGGTACAGTCTGTATCTTTGGCGAGAACGGAGACGTATTTCGGGTTTCCGCCGATTTTTATGTTCAGCAACAGGCGTACGGGTTTTCTTCTCAAAAATAGCTCTTCCATTTCGTTTTTTGCACCCATGTTACCTAAGTAACTATACATTTCCTCCTTTATATATGTTACAGAAATATAAATATAAACTATGTAATATATTTTACTATATATTCTTTATTACATATCTTTTCCAATTTAATAAATTTAGTTATTATTTTTAAATAGTATATTTCTTAAAGAATTTTTTACAGTAAATACGTTAATCCTCACATACGTTTTTGTAGGTTAAGTGTGCTCTCGTGGGCATTTATAATAATTCGTGACAAAAGATACCTATGGAACTCACTCTCCAGCCTCTCAGAAAGCTTCTCAAAAAAGCAGGCGCAAAGCGCGTTTCGGACAAGGCAGCAGAGGAGTTAGGAAAGGTGCTGGAAGAGAAGACAAAGGCACTTCTTCTGGATGCAAAGCGGCTTTCAGAGCACGCCGGCCGCAGGACAGTCATGAAAAGAGACGTCAGGGCTGCGAGAAAGGTACTAGAGAAGTGAATAAGTAAAATCTGAGTTGTAGGTTCTCTCATTTTCTGCGTATTCTAAACCGTAATTTTCCCGTACGCCTTACTTCACTTTAAACATTTTTCCGTGTTATTAGGCAAATGCTCAACGAACTCATCAAAAAACTTTCTTCTGAATCCGGTCTTAGCGAAAGTGAAATAGTCAGCAAAATAGAGGAAAAACGCGCGGAGCTTTCTGACCTAATATCAGAAGAGGGTGCTGCTTACATTGTTGCGAAGGAACTGGGTGTTGCTATAATAAAGCAAGAGAGACTTGACATAGCCAACATAATACCAGGCATGCAGAATGTTGATGTTATTGGCAAGATAACACGCATATCACCTATACGCGAGTTTTCGACGGAAAAAGCAAAAGGCCGTGTTGCTAATGTAACAATAGCCGACACAACCAGTTCAGTTCGCATATCCCTTTGGAATGATGAAATAAATGTCATTGAAGGTATGGAAGTTGGTGAAGTTATCCGTGCGCGCGGTTATGTTAAAGAGGACAATCTTGGTAATCCTGAGTTAAGACTGGGGCGTTATGGTTCTATTGCAAAAAGTGATGAAGAGATCACAAGCGTTAAGGAGATGCGACGCAAGACTGATAGATGCAATATAAACCAGCTAACGGAGGGCGGTTATAAGGAAATCAGGGCACCGCTGCTCCAGGTATTTGAAAGTAATGTTTTTTATGAAGTATGCCCGGAATGTAGGACACGCATAAAACTGAATGAGAGTGATGAATTTGTCTGTGCTGATCATGGTACAGTAGAGCCGGATTATGGACTTGTACTCTCGGGCATAGCGGATGATGGCACAGAAAGCATACGTGTCGTCTTTTTCAATGAGAACGCTGAAAAACTTCTGGGCATGACTACGAAAGAAGTGAAGAAGTTATTTGATAGAAAAAAGAGGTTGGAAGCCATAATTTCTCTCGTGCCGCTTGGAAAAGAGTTTGTTTTTGAGGGCCGAGCAAGACGCAACCAGCTTTTCGACCGTCTGGAATTCATAGTTAGCAACGTGAAAGAAGTCGATGTTAAGCAAGAGATTGAAATAATATTAAATAATTTTAGTGAGTAATAGACGTGATAAAAATGCCAGTGTTAGGATTTTTTGTGGGCGTGGAAAGAGGTTTAGTAACTGGTGCTACGACGAATAGAGAATACGTACATCTTTTAGCTATGTATGAAAAAGCTGGTTGCGTAACTAGTGTTGGTATATCTTACAAGCTTACAGATAGTGGCAAAGAACACTTAGCAGAGTTGCGGAAACTTGCTGTTGTTCTTGTTGACGGGCTTGTAGAAGGTCATCCTGAAGAAATCGGTATGTGATAATTATGGCACGATTCAAAAAGAAAATAACACCGGAAGAAGAGATGGCCAAACTGCAGGGCGAGGCTGAAGAGAAGGAAGCCGTAGAAAAAAAAGATCCATCAGAGCTCACGCTTGAGGATTTGCCTGGTATCGGGCCTAAGGGTGCGCAAAAACTGAAGGAGGCTGGTTATACCGAGTTGATTTCTGTTGCTGCCGCATCTGCTGGTGAAATATCAGCTGCATGTGAAATCAGCGCGGCAACAGCAGAAAAAATTATTCAAGCTGCGCGCTCTCAATTGGACATGGGATTCAAAACTGCTTCTGATTTGCAGGAAAAGAGGAAGGAAGTAGGTAAAATAACTACTAGTTCTAAGTCATTGGATGATTTGCTTGGTGGCGGCGTAGAAACGCAGGCAATAACAGAGGCTTTTGGTGCTTTTGGCTCTGGAAAATCACAAATAGGATTCCAGTTGGCTGTCAATGTTCAGCTGCCAAAGGGTGAAGGCGGACTCAACGGAAGATGTATTTTCATTGACACTGAATCAACTTTTAGGCCTGAGCGTATCACGCAGCTTGCTGAAGCAAGAGGACTTGACCCAAAAAAGGTTTTGAAAAACATTTTTATCGCTAAAGCTTACAACAGCGATCATCAAATTGTTCTGGCAGAGAAAGCAAAGGAACTTGTCAAAGAGCAAAACGTAAAACTTATTATTGTTGATTCTTTGATGAGTCATTTCCGCTCTGACTACAGCGGGAGGGGCGAACTTGCTCCAAGACAGCAAAAGCTCAATAGACATATGCACGCACTGCAAAAGCTGGCAGACACCTATAATGTTGCAATTTACCTGACAAACCAGGTAATGGCGCGTCCTGATGTGATGTTTGGCGATCCTACAACGCACATAGGCGGCCATATCGTTGGGCATGCATGCTTGACCGGTGACACACTCGTACAGCTCGCAGATGGCTCAATAAAACAAATAAAAGAAGTGCAGCCAGAAGAATTCCTTTCGGCGAACTTTAGCACGATGAAAATGGAGAGCAAGCAATCGGATGCTAAATTTGTAAATCGTGACATTAAGGAAATTTATGAGATTGACACCGGCAGCAGGATAAAAGCGTCGCCGCTTCACAAATTCTTCAGACTGAATAATTTTGAAATAGAAGAAGTCGAAACGCAAGATTTGAAAGAAGGTGATCACATCTTGCAGGCAGGACAGATACTTGCAAATGGTTCTTTGCAACAATTGCCTGAAGTAGAAATGGAGGAATTTGTGACTATTTCATCGGAAGGTGCAGAACTAATTAGGAGTACTTTGCGGGAGAATAAAATAAGAATGAAAGATGTGTGCGGACAGATAGGAATAGCTTACAGGCAATTCAGACGTGTATTAAATCAGGGTTACGCTACAAATGCCGCCACAATCGGCAAATTAATTGATTTCGGCGTTTCAGAAGATCTGCTGGATTTTATAGAACCATATGAATCATATAAACACAGACATATCAGCATGCCAACTCAATTTAATGAAGGTGTTTCTCAGGCATTTGGATATTTCATTGGCGACGGAAACTTAGAAAAAAGATCGCTAAGGTTTACAGACGAGAGAAAAGAAGTTCTTGACCATTACGCTGACATAATGGAAAGTCTTTTCGGAATACGAGGTAAAATAACTCCTGTGAAGAGTAAAAAGTGCTTCAGATTAAACATTAATTCTATTCATGCTAGACGACTTTTTGGAAAAGTAAAGGAAAATTACATTGAATTTGTATCCAAATCTTCAAATGAGGTGGTTGCGTCATTCATACGAGGCTTTGTTGATGCAGAAGGCTATGTCAGCAAAGAAAGACCAAGAATAACAATAGCGCAGAAAAATGTAGAAATAATAAAACAGATGCAGATGCTTCTGTTAAGATTCAGGATAAAATCCACGATCCGGAACGGTCGCAGAGCGTATCATCTGANCATAGACGGAAGGAATATAGTAAAATTCAAAGAAGAAATAGGATTAACTGCTAAAGACAAGGCACTTCTTTTAGAGAAATGGACAGAGCACTGTGAACAAACTCGTACAAGAGAACTTTATCCTATAGATAGGAGGCTTATCTGGAATATGCTTTCTGACGNCAGTTTAGAGCCTTCAAAATTCATGAAGTCGCGACCTGCTTCGTATAAGCATATCCACAAGAATGAGCTAAGGGGTGTGGCAGATGCCNTAATGAACACGAAATACAAAGAAAAGGCACAATTCATGCTGAACCTGATAAACGGAGATGTGTGGATAGAGAAGATAAAGAAAATCATAAAAATGTCGAATAGCGAGCCGCTATACGATATAAGCGTGCCTGAGAATCATAATTACATCGCTAATGGGTTTATTGTACATAACAGTACGTATAGATTATACTTGAGACGTAGCAAGGCAAACACGCGTATTGCACGCTTGATAGACAGCCCTAACCTGCCTGAGGGTGAGGCGGTTTTCACGCTAACAGAAAAAGGCGTGAGTGATTAAGTAAAACTGCTTATTATTTTCTTACGTGAAATTTCTTGTCCAGTTCTGCAAGCGTGTCGCGCATTGCCGTATAGGAAAGCTCCTCGGTTGTTGCCATAGCTGCACCGAACCATCCCTGTTCGCGCATGAATATGGATTTCTTCTGAGCTTTTTTTCTTATGGCATCCCACATAGGATCTGCAAACAAATCTACCGGGCCTGTAAGTTTTCCGTTTTTCATGCTGAAGCCCGCTGCGCATACGATTGGGTTGCACATATCGCTTGACGCAGGGCTGTTGAGAGTGACGGGCATTAGCGCCATTATATGACTGCCGCGGGCGTCGCCTGTCACAAATGGCGCAATTCTGAATGGTGCGCATAATTCTTCTGTGGCTGGAAAATTCTTCTGCGCCCTTACAAGTGCTATAGGATCGTCTTTGCCAACATATTTTCCAGCTATATTGTGCAGGCGGCTCGTGCTATTCTTTAGAACATGTTCTCCTTCGCGAGAACAAACTCCTTCAACTACAAATCTGTTTTCGTCACGCAGAAGCGTAGCCAGATCAAGTCTTTCCTCTGGCACCGAAAGCTCGACAACTTTGTCACCTTCTGTATAATTTACATCCATTACTGTGTACATGAACCCTTTTTTTACTGCTGGGCTCAAAATCAGGCCGGGTGTAAATGATTCGTCACAAAACATCTTGTAAAACATAAAATTATAGGCGCCTGGTCCGGTCTTGTCTGCTGCAAACATTATAAACGGCTCTGACTCGCGTTCCTCAAAGGTCATCTCTGCATAACCCGGCCCCATTCCGTGCACATTTCCAGTAAACGCATCCTTCAGTAAATCCTGGCCTGCACCATAAAGTCCTTCAGCCTTTGCCATTTTTGTTCCTTCCTGAAATGCATTCCAGGCAAGACCATGTATCTGTTCGTTGTTTTCACCGTGTGTATGCGTCATCAAAATATGAATGTCGTCGCCACAATGACCAACATAGGCATCTATAATTTTGTTACCTTTCTCCCGGAAAATAAAGTCCCTTACGGTTTTCAGCACAGCTGCGCTTGGCTGTGTATGTCCTGCTATGCTTCCTATGTCAGCTTTTATTGCGGATAATGTTATTTTCACTGAATCACCAATTAGATTTATAATAATAGTTCTTATTTCTAAGGAGTATGAAGCTTTAATATAGAATGTAATGTGTTCTTCACACTTTCTTATGTGAGATATAGGTACGTCTAATCAGTTTGAAAAAAGAATCAAGCTATTTCTTTTTCGCTTATGATGACGAAGTCGCCAACACTCTTTACGGACGAAAATGGTATAAGGAGACGGTTGTTTTCATCCTTTTCAAGCGTCAGGTCGCCTGTGTGCTTTGTAGGCTCGACAAGAACCAGATTCAATAATTCGCCACTTTCTGATACGAAATTAATATCACCAATGACTCCGAATTTTCTTCCGGTCTCTTCTGAGACAATTACTTTTCCCAACAGGTCTCTTCCACGGCTTTGCATTAAATCACCTCAATACATATTAGCTAATCTTATACTTATGGGAGCATGTATAAATAATTTTTCTGACGTAAAGCACAATTACGAAGGAATTACATGTGTTTGTGTGATTTTCTTTTGTGAGTGATAATGGCTAAAAACGCTTTGTGTGTCACTATGCTTTAACGACTATATTTCTTATCGACGGCACGAGCTGGTATACAAAAGCTCTCTCCTCACGCACGCGCTCTACCAGACCTTCTTCCATCAGACGCTTTAGAATATTGTTCATCGACCTGACAGCGTGCTGGCGTGACTTGTATTTTTCCAGATTTAGGTTATTTGCTATCTGGCCTGGTGTCATGGGCTTTACAAGCATTTCCACAATTTCACGCTGAGTAGGACTTAATTCATCTAAGAATCGTAACGATACTTTTAGCTCTTCTTTTGGAATTTCATTAACCAGAAGTTCTTTTGTGAGAGGTCTTCCTGTTTTCATGGATTCGTTAATTGCATCGTTGCAGAATTTTATTATCTCGCGTGGGAACCCGCCAGAACGATCGTAAATTACATCGATCAAATTATTTAATTCGTCACCTGCTCCGCCGGCATTTCTTATGCGCTTTTTAATCATCTGTTCGGTTTCTTCTTTTGTGAGAGATACAAGCTCTATTTTTGCCATGATTCTTTTGCGAAGCGTTTCGAGCTTTGAAAGATGGTCTTCAAAAACAGGCAACCCTGCTATTACTATTGACATGTTTTCAACCTGATCACTTAGCACGCGAAGCCACTCAAGCACATCCATATTGGACTCATGGGCCTCATCATATAGCACAACTAAGTGCTTTGAACGCAGTCTTTTATTCAGGAAATTCGGTATTTGATAGATGTTTTTTATGCGCCTTCTCCAGAATCTCGGGTATTTTTCATTGAATATGTCAACGAACTCCTCTGGTTTTTTAGGCGGTTTTCCAATAAAAAGGAAATCATAGTTATGATCTACGCTTTCTGACAGCCATTCTAACAGTGTTGTCTTCCCTGAACCAGTCGGGCCTACCAGAAGTATGACTTTATGCCTCTCTTGAATAAGTCGTATAAGGTCTGCTGACTGATATTTGTAACCTACAAACAGTTCTGGCAATATATTGAGTATAAATGGATTTTTTGACCACTTTATGGCTTTGAACCACTCATTTGGATCATTACTCGGTTTAAATTGCGGTTCCTGGTCGATTTGTGACTCTTCTTTAATCGGTTCTTGTATCGTTGGGCGCTGTTTTGGGGCCTGATTGGGCTGGCCTTCAGACAAACTCACGTCTATTTCATCGTTCATATGTATCCTTAGCCATATAAGTATAAATGTTTATGTGTGCTGAACTTCACAGGTCTTCACGTAAAAATTTGTCTTGTTCACAAAAAAATATCATATATTCACCAACTTCATCAACATATTCACAAGAATGATCTTTTTTTACCTTATTTCACAGTGAATTCACGTGAAATTTCACCGTTTTTGCGTGAACTACGTGAAGGGTTTGTGAAGGTTTTATGAAGGGTTTGTGAAGGGTTTTCCTTGTTTTTGTCATAGTAGACCCCAAAATGTGAGTTTTGTTGTTTTCGCTTCTATGGGGTACCTGTGTTTTGTGAGACATTAAAATGATCTTCACGTGTATTCACGTAGATATTCACAGTTTTTTGATGAAGTTCACATGAACTTCACGAGATCTTCACGCGTTGCTTGTTTTTTGGTGAGGCGTTCATATAAGTTCGTGAGACGGAGTTAGACTTGGATGCACGCAATTACCCGGTTTTAAATTTCTTCTTATTGGCTAAAAATCAATAAATAGTCTTATTAGACTGGATAAGTCAATAAATAGTCTTAAAAAATTAATATGTTACTCTACTTTTCCCATTAAACGTAAAAGCTTCATGATCTGGCGCAAGTCGCGGCCCTCACGAAGTTTCTCAAGAACAAAGGGCTTTAGCCGGACCACACGCAGCAATGGCTTGCCTGTTCCAATGCTGGCATCTTCTATAAGATTTGTCAATACTGTCTCAAGGTAATGGGCAACCGTGGATGGCGAATAACCTGTCTCTTTTGCTATGCGGCGCAGCCATATTCCATCCGGATTAGCTGCCAGGAACGTCACTATTTTTCCTATTTTCTTCTCGTCAAATCCTCTTTTTCTTCCCATTGTTCCACGGTGAAAATAAATTGGACAGTTGTCCATATAAAGGTTTTCTGTGCCTGCTGGCGCCATAAGTTCATAATTTTCGTACATGTGGAGTTTTGCTCTAACATCACTCATTTGTAGTATATCTCATCTTTTTAATAGAATTCATAGGAAGAGGATTGGATCCAGATGAACATATTTCAATTCCATGCTATGTTCATCTTAGATATTCAAAAATTACACTGTTTTAGACTGAATTTGCTTAAATTTTCTTATCCACAAAACTTATCTATGCGGTGCTTCATTGCTGTTGATATCGAACCTCAACTGAAACATAGTGTGGAGAAGCTTCAAGCTGAGCTTCGTGGCCTTGACAACAAGCTTGTCGAGCCAGAAAATCTCCACTTTACAATGAAATTTCTCGGTGAAGTCAATGAAGCTACCGTGAACAAGGTGAAAACCATACTTAAAGGAGTTGTGAGCAGGCATAAACCTTTTTCAGTGACTTTGAAAGGTGTTGGTGTCTTTCCCAGCGAAAAATTCGTACGCGTCGTATGGGTTGGCGGCGAAGAACTAACCTCCATGCAGGAGGACATTAATGCCCGCCTAGCAGCACTATTCAAAAAAGAGAAGCCTTCGCCTCATCTGACAATAGCGCGTGTAAGGTCACAGAAGTACCTGTCAAAAATTGTTGATTTTATAAAAGTCCACAAGAATGAAGAAATAGGCACAATGCACATCAGCGAGTTAAAACTCAAGAAATCTGTTCTTACACGAGAGGGGGCTGTATATGAGGACGTGGCTGTGTTCAAATTGGTGAATAAATGATCAGTGATCAGAAACTCGGAAAACTGGCTCTTTTGATAGCTATTGTTGGCATAATAATGATATACATCTCTACATTACTTCTTGGATCCGCAGAAATGAAAATAGGTAATATAACAAGTCGAGATGTAGGTAAAAACGTTCTCGTCAATGGTACGATAACATCCTACAATGTAAACAATGGCAATATTTTCATCAGACTCTCGGATGACACCGGTAATATGACAGTCGTAATGTTCGAGCGCACGTCAAATGGCCAGAAATTAAATAACGGTGATATTATTTTAGTTGAGGGCCAGGTAAACGTTTATAAAAGTGAACTCGAAATAATAGCTAAATCAATCTCTAAAGAGCTTTCCTAATAGTGATAAATATATGGAAATTATAATTCTTGCAGGCGGCCAGGCAAAACGGCTCAGGCCGATTACAGATGGCATGCCAAAATGTATGGTGCCTATAAATGGCAAGCCTACACTACAGTACCATCTGAATTTTCTCAGCAAATACAAAGTAATAGATAAAATAGTGCTTGCCTGCGGATACAAATGGGAAAACATAAAGGACCACTATGGTAACAAGTTTATTTATTCTGTGGAAGATGAGCCACTTGGCACCGGCGGGGCTGTCAGGCGCGCGCTCGACCACATAGAAGGTGATGAGTTTCTAGTTCTCAATGCTGACGACATCAACAATGTTGACATAAACGAACTCATAAACACAGGCAGCAATGCAACTGTCGTATGTCGGTTCAAGTCACAGTTTGGTATTGTAGATGTGGAAAATGGTATGATAAAACAGTTCAGGGAAAAACCGCTGCTTCCTTACTGGGCTAACATGGGCATGCACATTTTAAATAAAAAAATAAAGTTTCCTGAGATAGGTAGTTTGGAACAGGATGTGCTCCCTAAGCTTGCGGCTAGCGGACAACTGAAGGCTTTCCAACACACGGGCTACTGGGTGACAATAAATACAATGAAGGAGCTGGAAGAAGCTGGAGACATGCTCGGAAAACTGGATCTCTAGGGCTTCATTTCTGTAAGTAACTTTTTAACGTGTTTTTCTATCTGTTTTCTGCCTTTTCTTATGCAACTTATGTCCCCAGCATGGCAGTCTTTTACAGACCAGAAATCAGCATTCTTCGAAATACTTACGCCGGGGAAAACTATTATTCTAGAAGCCTTATCTAACATTTGTTTAGTTACCTTTTGCGGTTTTCTCATGTTCATTTTTATGTCAAGCTCTCTAAGAACTATTGGTGTTGCCCTGTCGTTATACCTCTGGTATTGTATCCCGGCGCTTCTTGCAACAAAATCTTTTGGTGCGTTCTTATTGAAAATTTCTTCTGCTATCCTGCTCCTAAACCTGTTTCCGCGGCAAACGAATAGAATGGTCTTCTTTTTCATAATAACCTTCCCTATTTCTTGCTTTTCATGATTTCTTCTTTCAGTGTCGAGGAAAATTTTTTCTTCAATGTTTTCAGTGTTTTTTCGTCTTCTGCTTCTACTGACAGACGTATAAGCGGTGTTGTATTTGACGCACGGATAAGTACCCAACCCTCAGGGAAATCTACGCGTACGCCATCCATGGTGGTAACATTTTTATATTTTCTCCTAAATTTTTGTGTGAGGTTGTTAATGATAATGAACTTCTTCTCATCACTACATTCAAGGTTCACACGTTCGAATGGGTATGTTTTTATCATGTCAATAATTTCTGACAGCTTTTTGTTCTGCTTGGATAAAACTGCTGCTGCGTATATGCTTACCATAAGAGAATCGTCAATGGGTGCCATGTAGGGAAGTGTATAATGGCCGCTTACCTCCATACCAAAACATGCCTTATTGTCTGAAACCGCTTGCATAAGAAAAGTATGACCTACTGGCACCCGTATGATTTTTTTGCCGATTTTCTTGGCTATGTCGTCTATTAGACGGGTACATTCCACGTTGGCAACTATCGGGCCTTTTTCACTAACAGCGCCTAGCAACACAAGATAGGATGACTGTTCAGGTGTAAGCTTTCTTCCCAAGTTATCCACGAGTAACATCCTATCGCCGTCACCATCATAGGCTATTCCCATATCTGCATTTTTGGACCGTTTTCTTAACTCTTTCAATTCGTCTTCTGATGGTTCTGGGTCCCTGTTTGGGAATGTTCCATCAAGTTTTTCATAGATTGCCTCAACATCAAACCCCGAATCAGAAAAAAGTTGTTTTGCAACTACGCCTGCCATCCCATTCCCACAGTCCAATACCACACGTATTTTTTTACTGATCTTTATCTTTCCGCGCACGTAGCTTCTGTAGTTATCGATCAACTTCGTAACATTTTCCTGTACTACTTCAGGCCGACCCTTTACCCTGATTGTTGAAAATAACTGACCGATTTTCTTGTTTTCTTTCTCACCGAATCCTATACCATTTTTATGGAAGAACTTGACACCATTCCACTCCTTTGGCATGTGTGAAGCTGTTATGTAGGCATAATCATGCTTGCCCATGGCATGGAGCATGCCGACGCCCAGCGGCACGCAACCGCAGTCAATAATTTTTTTGTTACACCCATCGATAAAAGCCTTTTTTAGCGATGAGCTTGAAATGCGCATGTCGTTCGCCACGACTATTGTTTCCGTAGACATGGAAGAAAATGCTGCGCCTATGCGTTTCATTATATTCTCGTCTATGTCTTTTCCATATATCCCGCGGACATCATAGCTTCTGAATATGCTCATAATTATCATTAGACATTTGCAATGGAATAAATGCTTATTGGTTCTTCTCTCAAAACATAGCTTTAATAGTATGGTTGTCAAAATTTGTAAGAATGCATTGGAAGCTTTTATGAATTTATAGATACGTATGCGCCGAACGCTTACCATATGCATCAGCTTAGTGAAGTGATTTTATGAATGATATTGCTGAGAAAGTCGTTTCTATGGCTTCTGGTTGTGAATATGCAGATGTGCGAATAGAAAACGTCACAGGAGACAGCATCATATTAAAGAACGGCGATCCGATAACGGTCGGGGTTACACGTAACACCGGTATGTGCGTGCGTGTCGTAGTAAAAGGTTCTCTTGGCATTTCCTTTACAAATGATTTCTCCAATAAAGCTATGAAAGAGGCTGTTGATCGTGCTATTAAACTTGCAAAATCTTCAGCGAAAATTGTAAAAAATCCACTGCGCATGTCTAAGGAGACTCCGGTAAAAGATAAGTTTTACGTAAGTGAAGAGAAAAAACTTTCTAATGTGACTATAGAGGAAAAGATGGAAGAGTTGGTTTNTCTTGACAAAGTCCTTGTTTCTACAAATCTTAACTTTCCTACTAGATTCTTTGANCTGTCGACCGAATGTCGTGAAAAATATTATTGCAACTCTGAAGGTTCTAGAATATATTCTTACGTGCCAAGGGTCAGTCTTTTCTGTCTGGTAGCTGTAAAATCCACGGACGTTGAACAAAGAATGGAACACTTTGGAAACACTGGTGGATGGGAATTCTTTAGAAAATGGGATCTTGACAACAAACTTGTTGAGGAAGCAAAAATACTTGCAAAGATACCTAGCATGCCTTCGATGAAAAAGGAGAGGATGAACATTGTCCTATCTCCTGAATTAGTAGGTATAGCATCTCATGAAAGTTGTGGCCATCCGTATGAAGCTGACAGGATTCTGGGGCGGGAGGCAGCAAATGCCGGCGGCTCGTTTGTGACAAAGAAAAGTATTGGCACGCGTATAGGAAGTAATATCGTAAACCTCGTAGATGATCCAACAGTCAAAAACTCCTTTGGCTTTTATCTCTATGATGATGAGGGCGTGAAAGCCCGCAAACGCTATCTCATTAAAAATGGTATGATAAACGAGCTTCTGCAAAACAGGGAGACAGCTGCGGAATTTGGAACAAAGAGCAATGCTTCTTCGCGCGCCAACAGCTGGGCTGCAGAGCCGATAGTAAGAATGGCAAATACTTTTGTTGAACCTGGTGATCATACGTTTGATGAAATTATTGATGTCAAAAAGGGTGTTTATATTAAATCTTACATGGAATGGAACATCGATGACAAGCGCTTCAACCAAAGATATGTTGGTTTAGAAGCGTATGAAATAAAAAACGGCTCGCTCGAAGGTCTTGTAAAAAGGCCTGCTCTGGAAATAACAACGCCGGCGTTCTGGTCTGCAGTTGATGCGGTCGGAAAAGATTTTGAACTTACTGTAGGCAATTGCGGCAAGGGCGAACCGATGCAAGGCATTCCTGTCGGATTTGGCGGACCTCACATTCGCCTTCGAAATGTAATGTTGGGATAAAACATGAATCTAGTCTCCTTCGCAACGAAAAATGGTGCTGATGATGTAGCAATAGAAACCATTAAACAAAAATCATCACAAATAAAATTCGCCAATGGCTCTGTTAGCGTCGGTCAAAACTGGCTTGTAACGCGTCATAATGTTTTTGTCTCTGTCAAAAACGCCACTGCTTCCTCAACGTTCCGCGGTCTGACGGAAGAACAACTGGCTGATGCTGTCAAGTCACTTATCCTTGCTGCCAAAAAATCCAAACCTAGCAATGAATATTCCGGGCTTGCAAAAGGCCCCTTTAAGTACAAAAAGGTGAATGCAATTTACGATAAGAATGTTGATGCTTATGATTCGGCTGACGCAGTAAAAACATCGCTTGATGCTGCAGGTGAAAATAGCAAAACTTCGGCCGGATTCTTCTACAAAGAACTTTCTGAAAGGTGTGTCGAGACGTCCTGCGGCATCGACGCAGAGGAAAAAANCACCAAGCTACAGCTTTCAATACGTGCATTTAATGAACAGAACGAATCTGGTCATGCGGTTTCGTGCAGCTGTATGGTAAAAGGTTTTGATCCGGAAAACGCAGGTCGTCGGGCTGGTGAAACTGCAAAAATGGCAAAAAATCCTGTTAATGGAACCCCAGGAAAATATAATGTTGTATTTGCACCCATGGCAATAGGAAATCTTTTATCAAGAGTAGGGGAATTCTCAACAACATTTAACATAGACTCTGGCTTTTCCTGTTTTGGTGGCAAAGTCGGAAAACAGATTGCCAATAAGATTGTAAACATAACCGACAACGGCCGCCTCCAGAACGGCTTCAACTCTTCCCACTTTGACGATGAGGGTGTGCCGACAAAAATAACCAATGTCATTAAAAACGGTGTACTGAAAACTTATCTTCACAATACATCTTCTGCAAAAAAGCACAGAACAAAAACAACAGCAAATGCTGGAATAATAGCACAACGCTATAATAATCTTATACTTGAACCTGGCAAGATAACAATGGAAAAATTATTAGCAGGTGTTGATAACGGCCTTTACGTTACAAATGTATGGTATACCAGGTTTCAAAGTTACTACACTGGTGTCTTTTCCACAATACCAAGGGACGGAATTTTTGTCATCAAAAATGGCTCCATTGTAGGGTCTGTAAATAACATAAGAATAACAGAAAANCTGATGGACATGCTCAAGAATATTTCTAATATTTCAAACANAACCGAATGCGTCCAGTGGTGGGAAGAAATCAGCCCACCGGTTTATACCCCGTATGTTCTTATTAAAGACGTTAATGTAACACTTCCAACCATGTAANGTGTTTTGTCTGTAATTTATTCAGGCAGTGCTACACGTATTTCTTTGCGCGATAGTTCAGTCATCTAACATTTGTGGTTTTTCTGTTCTGTCTTTTTTTAGATAAACAATGTCGCCGCATGCATCGCACTGTGCCTCAAAAAATTTTACCGTTTCCATGTTCATCTTCATTTCTCTGCCGCAGCATTTCGGTAATTTTTCCATTTTTAACACCTCGCCTCTCTCTGATTCCCTGGAGCTTTTGCATAATTAAAAATCAATATATATTTTTCCCAAGGCAGCTGAAAGGTCCACTGGTTCGCTGAGAAACAGCTTCATCCCCGCATCAAATTGTTAGGCACTTTGTTGTGATGCGAGTTGAAAGATAGATCATGCTATTAAAATTAGATATAACCCGCGAATCCGTTATTATTTGCATGATCTCACTATTATCTTAGTGCACGCCATTCCTTAAATAGACTTCGCCTCTGTAAAAAATATTTATTCATTGCCTTCTGGTGGCATGTTTTCCATTACAATTAACTTAACTATGCCTCCGTCGACGCGTTCTTTGAAGCCCATTCCCGCAACAACAGATATGGCGCGCTTTCTAGCGATGTCTACAAGGGATTGTGTTATCTTTCCGTCCAGCACTATTGCATAAACATTGTTAAAGTCATTTATCATTTCTGCAAGTTCTGGGATAGGGATTTTGCTTACGACCTGTTTTTGCTTGTCAACAAGGTAGGCTGCACGCGTACCAACCAAATCTTCCAGAAGCCTGTTAAAAAACTCTGTTGTTTCTGAATCTATTTCCTCTGCTTCCGGAATTTCCTCAAATTTTGATTCTGGCTTTTTATCAACTACCTGATTAATGGGTATTTTTTCACGCAGGGCCTTGAATATTTCTTTTTTTGTCAGCTCCTCAACTTCTTTTCCTTCTTCAGCGCGTGCTACAAAATCTATGTCTGCCATACCAAGAAGTTTTTTCAGGTCCAGATCGCCGCCGCGGTCGCCATCAAGGAATGCTGTGATTATTTTCTTTTTTGCCAGCTCGATAACTGCTGGGGGTATTTTACTGCCTTCTATGGCAACTACATTTCTTATGCCATTTTTCAAAAGGTTTATTACGTCAGCCCGGCCCTCGACAATTATTATCTCGTCGCTTGTCTCTATATCAGGTCCGCAAGCCAGCCCATTGTAATTCCCGACTTCCCATGTCCTTACAGCCTCTTTTATCATGTCTGCCATGCGTTGCGAACTTGGCAGGCCTGTGCTGTCCATCATAGCGTGCAGTATTTCTTTGGCCCTATCAATTACATAACGACGCTTCTGGCTTCGCACGTCCTCCACTTTTACAACTTCAACTTCTGCGTCGCAAGGACCAACCTTATCTATTGTCTCAAGTGACGCTGCGATCAGGGCTGTTTCGCTTATGTCAAGCGAGGAAGGAATTATAACTTCTGCAAAGGATTTTCCCTTGTTTGTCTTCACGTTAACCTCTATGCGGCCTATGCGGCCTGTCTGCTGCAGGTCGCGCAGGTCAAGTTCATTGCCGAGCAAGCCTTCGGTCTGCCCGAATATGGCGCCTATTACATCAGGGCGCTCGACAACTCCTTTAGCCTGCATTCTTGCGTAAACCATGTATTTTGCGAAATTCTGAGCCAACTTGGCCATAATTACCACCTCTCCTCTATAGCGCTTTCGCGCGTCGTATTTTGTTAGAGGAAGAACTAGCTATGCACACCTGTTACATTCTTTACAAATAAGTATGAAAGCATAATTCTCCCTTAATACTATTACTAGAAACTTAATGCTTTTAAGCTTAGTTGGTTTTTAAATCTGAATTCCACTAGCCTTTAGGCAGTGGATGCTATGACTAATTCTGTTTTGGATAAGTAAAAATGGAGGTTGCTGGATAAGCAAAGCTTACCCGTTTAGTGCAACCTCCAGGAGTTCCGTAGTATGCAAATGAATAGCTATAGCTCTAGCTTTGGACAGACAACAATACATGTCTGCTGGAAAGTAAAGTATTGTCATAGGATATTTCGATTCGCAAAGGTAAAAAGTTTTTGTGAAGCAACTCTCAGGCAGACCGCCCAGTTGCACGGGATAGAAATCAGGGAAATTGGCTTTGGTGAGGAACATGTACACTTGCTCATTTCTCTCAACCCTTCAATGAGCATAGCAAAGGCAATGCACTTGCTAAAGGGTGCAAGTGCGTTTCAAATCATGAGAGCATTTCCCTGGCTCAAAGGAATTTTGTGGGGCGGTCACTTATGGAACCCTTCATACTACTTTGATTCTGTTGGTGACAACTCCTATGAACGCTTAGAAGAGTATGTCAGAAATCAATAGAAGTCCACCGTATTTATACGGTGGTAATTTAAATTAAGTCTATTGCAATACCTTTCTCCGCGATGAACTTCTTGCCTATATTGCCTTTGTTGGCTTTGACTTCCTCTAATCGTAAGAATTTCCATCCCTTTCTGGCTACCTTGCATCCTATGTAGGCTATAGCGCCTGCTTTTTCTACCCATTCGTCTAATTCGGCTAGCTGCTCTAAAGGTACGGTGAAAGCGGACTTGCGGAATTTGGCTTCTATTACCAGCAGCTTTCCGTGCTTGGCGGCTATGACATCCGGGCTTGCTAAGTTTATTCGTCCGGAGCGTGGCGCCCGAATTGTCATGTAGCCCATTTTAGAAAGTGTATGAGTTAGGCTTAACTCAGCCATATAGCCTTTTCGATAACTATGAACCATATTCAGATATTGCAGAAAGGGTAATATAAAGAATTGATTTGCAATGAACCCACATTTTGCATAAAAAGTCGGTTTTGAGGCGTGGCTACGTGAAAGACAAAATAAGCTTATAAATTTAATATGGATCTGTTAGCTATGATTCAACTAGTAACTTGGGATTGGAATGGGACTTTATTGGCAGATACGCAAGCTTGCATGGATGCAGGTAATCATGTAATCAGGACGTATGGAGGCACACCATTACCTAGAAGGACGTATGCAGCCACGTTTGATTTTCCTACAACAGATTTTTATTGTAAACAGGGTTGTGATAGAGAGGCATTACTTGGTTCTGATTCCAGAGAAGTGTTTCATGAATTTTACGAAAGAAGAGCATCAAAATGCCGTACCAGACAAGGAGCAAGATACGTGTTGGAATGGCTTCGTGAAAGCTCTGTGAGGTCAGTTATATTGAGCAATCATATGCAACATGCTATCGCTGTCCAGTTAGAAAGACTTGGCTTAACTGAATATTTCGAAGACGTATTAGCGAATACAGATCTCGAAGCAACTGTAGTCGGAAATAATAAAATGCAAAGAATAGGTAGATATCTGTCTATAATGGACATCGAACCTCA
>C687J35504_10000931_pt1 | contig 20893 bp, 19 predicted proteins | sample RifCSPhighO2_02_FD_35504 | JGI IMG/M metagenome (IMG submission 35504) | reverse complement strand
TACATCCCAAGGAGATTTTATGGCTCGTATCGAAGAAATTGAATTGCCCCAAACTAAAAAACCGGGTATTCATAGACGACTTTATAATTGGACATTACACTGGGCGCATACCCCGCACGGAGCCATTGCCCTTTTTGCGTTAGCCTTTTGTGAATCATCATTCTTCCCGATACCACCAGACGTACTATTAATGGCACTTGCCTTTTCGATTCCAAAAAAATCTTTTAAATATGCTGCAATCTGCTCAGTAGGTTCTGTTCTTGGTGGATGCTTTGGTTACTTCATTGGATATCAGTTCTTTGAATATATTGGACAACCAATCCTTAATTTCTATGGTATAACGGAAAAATTTAATGTGATTAAGGATAAATATAGTGCTAATGCATTTGCTGCTGTAGCTATTGCGGGGTTTACGCCAATTCCATATAAAGTCTTTACAATTGCAGCAGGCGTATGCAAAATTAACATCTGGACATTTATTATTGCCTCTATCGTTAGTCGTTCTGGAAGATTTTTTATAATAGCAACTCTTACTTACATTTTCGGAGCAAAAATCAAAGATTTTATTGATAAATATTTTAATATAATCTCCATTGCCTTTGTAATTCTGCTAATTGCGGGCTTTTTCCTTGTAAAATTATTTAAATAGGTGAACATATATGAAGCAATTATTTATAACGAATTTCCTGCTAATTGCTATACTATTTCCCTTTACAATTAATGCACAAACAGATATAAAACCTACATGGGAACCGCAGGTAGCGGGGCGTTTTTACCCGGCGACGGAAAGCGTTCTAAAAGATCAGATTAATATATTTTTCAAAAACGTTCCAAAGCAAACCATTAATGGCAAACCAATCGCGGTCATCTCGCCTCATGCAGGGTATCAGTACTCAGGACAGGTAGCGGCTTTTGTATACAACGCCATAAAGAACTGTGGGTTTAATAGGGTTATCGTTTTAGCTTTTCCACACAGAAGTCCTAAGCCTTACCGTGGAGTTTCAATTCTAAATGTAAGAGAGTTTAAAACTCCACTAGGTAACATCCCAGTAGATCATGAAGCCTGTAATCAATTACTCAATTCATCAAGTGAAATAATACAAAACACTCAGCAAAAAGTCATAAATCTTTTTGGAACATATGAGGGTGCTTATCAAGGCGAACACTCTTTAGAAACGCAGTTACCATTTTTACAAATGTCTCTCGTTGACTTTAAATTAGTTCCTGTAATGGTTGGTGTGCTAATAGACGACGATTTTGACCAGGTTGCTAATGCAATAAAACCATTAATGAATGACAAAACTATTGTAGTAGTAAGTTCCGATTTTACCCATTATGGCGAGGGTTTTGGTTATGTCCCATTTAAAAAAGACATCGAGAACAATATTAAGGCTCTCGACTATGGTGCATTCAATAAAATAATTAATAAGGACTTCGAAGGATTTAAGAAATACAAAATGCAAACTGGAATAACCGCTTGCGGAGTACATCCAATTGAATTACTTCTTAAACTTTTACCGGAAGACGCGCATGGTGAAATTCTTAATTACGATACATCTGGACGACAAACGAATGATTTTTCTCACTCTGTAAGTTATGCATCCATAATATTTACAAAACCTTCTAAATCTGGGCATTATGTCCCAGAACCAGGAACACAGGACACACCGTATGTCAGTTTAACTGAAGACGAAAAAATACAGTTATTATCTCTCGCCAGAAATACATTAGAAACATTTATTAAAACGGGAACTCCACCTAAATTTGATATTACAACAAATAAAATTTCTCCTAAACTTTACGAAAAATATGGAGTATTCGTTACCCTTAAAAAGCACGGCGAACTAAGAGGCTGTATCGGACACATATTACCAAAGACATCACTTTTTCAGAGTGTAATTGAAAATACAATTAACTCATCTTCTAACGACTGGAGATTTAATCCAGTTAATGCCACAGAAACACCTGATATCACTATTGAAATTTCCGTACTGAGCCAATTACAAAAAATAAACAGCCCTGGCGAATTTACAGTGGGTAAAGAAGGAATCGTTATCAGGAAAGATAACAATGGGGCAGTATTCCTACCACAGGTTGCTACTGAACAGGGCTGGAGTCGGGCAGAAACCCTTTGCCATCTTTGCAGAAAGGCAGGACTTCCAGCAGATGCATGGCAGGAGGACGGAATGGAATTCTACATATTTACTGCAAATGTTTTCCATGAAAAAGAAAAATTATGATATAATTTTTTTTAAAATATTTATTCACTTGTTATCTTAATTCAGAAGTTAAATTTACTTGGATACACAAGCAAAAAAAATTCTTTTAGAAATTGCACGAAACAGCGTCGAGGCTGCTGTAAAACGAGAGCCTACACCTGATATTTTCTCAGATCTTCCAGAACTTCAGGAAAAACAGGGTGCTTTTGTTACTCTGAAAGTACATAACCAACTTCGCGGATGTATAGGTTCTTTTACTTCGGACTTGCCCCTGTACAAACTAGTATCAGAAATGGCTGTTTCGGCCGCCACCGAAGACCCCCGTTTTACCTTCAATCGTATTAAACCACCAGAATTAAACCGTATTGAAATAGAAATTTCTGTCCTTTCACCTTTAAAGCGTATCAAAAATCCTTTAGATTTTGAACTTGGCAAACATGGAATATTTATCAAAAAAGGGGGGCTTACCGGGTGTTTCTTACCTCAGGTTGCTGTTGAAACAGGATGGAGTAAAGAAGAATTCTTATCTCATTGTTGTTCAAGTAAGGCGGGTTTACCAGATAATGCATGGGAATACGGGGATATTGAAATTTACATCTTCACAGCAGAAATAATCGAAGAAAAACTANACAAGAAAACCTAAATAAAACTTAAAAAATTACTTCTTCCTTCCNTCAACAATACGTCCCGCGTAAAANACTACACCACCTATAAATAGAAAAAGCACCTCCGTCTTCATAGAATCTTTTGCTATACCAAAATAAAGNGAATAGAAGACAAGAAGGATTCCAATAATTTGTAAAATNCTACCAAAATTCACATCGTTACCCTCAAACAAAATATCAAATTCAGAAAAGTTACAACNGGGAACAATCAAGACGTGTTCTCTAACTATACAAAAAATAACAAGCTTTTATTCAGAACGAAGTTAAACATCTTACTAAACATTATATTCCCAAACACCAAGATTCACTAAATCATTTATTTATATATAAAACAGGTGTTTATTTCCCCATGTTTATTTTATCTGCAAGNTCAATTGCTTTTAACAATCCTTTCGCCTTATTCATTGTCTCTTCGTATTCCCTTTCAGGTACAGAATCTGCCACAATCCCTGCACCAGCCTGTATGTATGCTTCATTGCCTTTTAGTATTATTGTGCGAATTGTAATACACGTATTCATGCCCCCAAAAAAATCGAAATATCCTACCGCACCACCATACGGACCGCGTTTGGTAGGTTCTATCTCATCAATAATTTCCATTGCCCTTATTTTGGGTGCACCTGTTAATGTACCAGCAGGTAGGCAGGCCTTTAATGAATCAAATGCACTTTTATCCTCCCGCAATTTACCACAAACACTCGAAGTTATATGCATCACATGTGAATATTTTTCAATCACCATCTTTTCATCTATACGAACGCTTCCGTATCGCGAGACACGACCAACATCATTCCTCCCCAAGTCTAAAAGCATAATGTGTTCAGCTCGTTCTTTTGGGTCGGAAATCAATTCCTGTTCAAGACGCATATCTTCTACATCATCCTTACCTCTTTTTCTGGTACCTGCTATCGGCCTCACAGTTATATCTTTTCCCTCAACCTTCACCATAACCTCAGGAGATGCCCCGATAAGTTTTAAATTCCCCATCTTTAGATAAAACATATACGGAGATGGATTAACTACCCGCAACACACGATAAATACTAAATGAATCCGTATTTGTTTGTGTTTTTAAACGCTGAGATATCACTGCCTGAAAAATATCTCCGGCGCATATATATTCCTTGCAACGCCCCACAGACTTAAGAAAATCAGCCTTCCCAAAGTTCGAAGTGAATTGAATATTAATTTTGCTATCCACACTGACGTCGTCACACAAAGACATTACAGGTGTTCGAAATTTTTTAATTATATTATCAATTTTCTTAATCGCACCGGTATACAAATTCTCCAATGAATCACTACCTATTTTTGCAGAGGAAACAATATTAATCGTTTTCGTAAGATTATCAAAAATAATTATAGAATCGTAGAACATCACCTGAATGTCTGGGAGAAGTAAATCATCCTTCGGAACATTCGGCAACTCTTCGATATAACGTATTGCATCATAACCAATGTAACCGACTACGCAACTGTAAAATTTCGGTAAATCATTAACCTGTACCGGTATAAATTCCCCTATTTTTTCGTTCAAAAATTCCAATGGGTCTTTAACACAAACGCTTTCCTTTTTGGAGTTCTCATGTAATATCTCAACATTATTACCAAATGCTGTAAATTTAATAAAAGGGTTACTTCCCAAAATAGAATATCTGGAAATCTTTTCACCGCCAGCGGCGCTTTCAAGTAAAAAGGCATGGTCAGAATCTGAAATTTTCTGGAATGCAGAAACAGGGGTAAGCGTATCAGCAATTAATCGCCTGTAAACAGGCACAATGTTCCCCTTTGATGCCAATAACTTAAATTCTCCAAACGCAGGATAGTAAATTGAATTAAATTCTTTACTCACTTTAAATACCATAATAACAAAAAAAAATGGGTGTTGCAATCGCAACACCCATTTTAAGTCAACTAATTTTTAACTAACTGTTAAAAGATTAGAATGTAACTGTTGTCTGTAAATAGAACCAGTTGGAATCAATGTCATCAATGTTGTTTTCAATCCAGTCCCCAGCGCCAAACCATGAATATCCAGCTAAGATTTTCACGTTCTTATATAAATCATAGCTTACCGTCAAATCCACTTCCTGAGCCAGTTGATCACTGCTATCGTCAAATGCGGAACTACCATCAGCATTGAGTGGACGTGGTGTAGCAAGGGAGGCGTTAGCAAGATACCAACCGTCTTCTTCTTCGTCTAACAAGTAATAGTGATAATCAACCTGCATTGTCAACTTACTTGTTGGAACAACCTTTATGTTACCCCTGAAGTCATGTAAATTCTGCCATGAGAGCAAATCAATAAAACCATAGTTACCCTGCCAGTGATTTGTAGGATAAAGGTTATCAAATGTTTCGTGATCACCGTCGGTTCGATCATCGTCACCTGATGCAAAAGCATATTCGAAACCTATGCGCGGCGTCCATCCAACGTTCTTAAAGGTATAACCTGTCCTACCAGCAAATGCCCATGCCTCCTGATCCTGTTCGCCATAATCGCCAAACTGACCATGAGACTCTAACGTATAATCAACGGCATCCAAATTTGGTAGCTTACCATCAATTCTAGCACCAATGTCGTGAATTACAACGCCAGGATGATTACTTGCGCTTCCATCAGCGTCGTTTGGCTCGGCATATCCAGTTGCAGCAAGGGTAGCGTTGGTTGCCGAAGCATCCTGATCGTTCTTTTGGATATACATAAGCTCTAGTAATGCACCCGGTACAAGCTTCTTAAACGCTAACTGGGCTGCATACATATTCTCGTCTGAGTTGTTGCTGCCATCAACACCAAAGTAGCCGTCTTCGTCAACCTTCGTAGCAATTACTTCAGCATGAATACTATCAGTATCCCACAGGAACCTACCGCCGTCAAATACACGACCGTAGTTAGACCATACAAAGTTACCGATCACCCTGTGGTCACCCCATACGATTTCCTGACGACCAACTCTTATTGTTAACGGTGAATCAAAAAGCTTCTTTAAGTCAAAATATCCCTGATGTAAGTCGAAGATACTGTTCTCAAAACCGGCATTCGCATAACCTACTGTAGTACCCTCTGCGCCAAAAACTCTCGAATCCTGTAGCTGTATAAATACCCTTAAGTGCTCGTTAACATCTGCATCTGCCCAAATCCTTGTCTGATTCATTACATAATCATCGTCGGTTGCCGCAGAAGCATGCGGAGTTACAGCCTGGTTAGGCGTCCTAGCTGCACCGCCTAATGTAGCATTGTTTGTCGGTGTCTGATAAAAACCGTTAGCATACTCTGCCCTTGTCCTGATCTGACCGCCGAGTTTTACCTTCTTGGCAAACTCAGAGTATACATTTCCAGCAATGTCCTCTGCCTTTAGTGGCTGCTCGCCCTCTGCAACTGTCTTTATTTCTTCCTTCAAAGTAGTAACTTCATCTTTTAATGCCTCTACATCTTCCTTTGTTTCTGAAGATGTCGCAACCTTTTCTTGCTTAACCGATTCAATTTGCTCTGTCAAGCTTGAAACAGAAGCCCTCAAGGCATTCAACTCCTTCTCCATATCTTCCAGCGACGTTGCATCCGCAGCAAACGACTGAGCACAAGCCGCCACGCAGAAGACGGCAGTCGTTAAACCACCAATACATATCTTCCACAAAGCTTTTTTCATATTATCCTCCCATAATTAAAGTGTAATTTGACCCACATGAAATGTAATACACAATAAACATCGAATTTAAAACTAAACTCTGTCCTCCTTTCTCCTCCTCCTTCCAGCCTTTTTTCTTGAAGAGTTTAAATTAAAATCTCAACATAAGACTATGGCGAACGCATTATAGCTGTAAACTATCGAGTGTCAAGAAAATTATTTCCCTTAATATCAAGCCAATTAACTAGATAGTAATATAAAAAATACCTAATATATTAATTAAAAGCTTCTTTTCAATAATATATACTGCTAACAAACACAAATCATAGAATTAACACAAGATGAAACACTTTTTCACTACTACAAGCAAACAAATACTATTCCCAAAATATTATTTTAATCCAAATAGGGCGTTAACCTCTCATTAACATACACTTATAAACAGTCGGCAAGATAAAACAGATACAAAAAAGATTCTACACTTTTATTTTTTACTATTTCATATCTGAAACATTTTTTACATTTTGTTACATTCTAAAAAAAGTCATATGGATAGCAAATCCCTTCAATTAAGTTTTCACATATCAAAAATGCAACTTTGCTATTATTAATAATTTCATAAATACTAACAAACTAAATTTCCAATGTTTTTTAATTTTTTATTGACCTTACGGAAAATATTCTTATAATGATTTTTCAATTCATCTGTTACTGTGTGTAATACTTCATATTACACATTTTAAGCCTAATAAAAGCGAATATTATATGGATAAAAGCTTCAAATCGAAAGTCAGACATTTTCATCTTTATAGAAAAGCAATTATAATAGTTATCGTATTGGGATTAATTATTGGCGGTATTTACGGTGGTAAAGAATTAAGCTGGAAAGAAATTGCTGCCGACGAAGTTGCCGTAATTGTTAATAATCTTACAGGCGGTATCAAACTGATCAATCGTGCTGGTGCAGTTCTTTACTATCCTTTTATTCAGGACATTTATATACTGGACAAACGCGAACAAGTTCTAAAAATGACTGCNGCTGAAATTGANGAAAAACATCCACAAGGAATTCCGCTTATCGTAAAATCGATAGANGGTGGTGANGTTGTACTGGATTTGCAAATACAATATATGCTAAATGCTGATTTTGCCATGCACATTGTTCAGAATACAGGTGTCGGTGATATCTATAAAACAAAATGGCTATACGATTATGCACGTACTATCTGTTATTATTGCTATGGAGAATTAACGTTAGGCGAATTCCCAGTTGCTTCTCTGCGTGATCAGAAGGCGCAAAAGGCTAAAAATGAAATCAATAAAATGCTAGAATCCCACGGTTTTTATATAACGTCAATAAATCTTAGCGACTATCGTTATTATCGTGAATATGCCGAGAAGATACAGGAGCGCAGGTTGGCTGACAAGGAAGTAGAAGAACAAAAAATGAGGGGTTCGGCAGCCAGAGAAAATCAGAAAAAAGTCATAGTTGAGGAAACGAAAAAGTTAGAGGTAGAAGTTGCAAGGTTTAGAGGTGAATGCGACAAACGCATCATGGATGCTAGAGGTTCCGCAGAAGCAAAAAAACAGGATGCCGAGGCGTATCTTATAAGGGCAAGGTATGAAGCGGACGCCGAGTACGAAAGGCTTGCAAAAGAAGCTACAGCAATTCTCGCCGTATTAAAGACTGAGGCTGAGGGTATTAGGCTGTTAAGAAACGCTTTGGAAGGAGAAGGCGGACGCAATCTTGTTAGACTTGAATACGCCAAACGGTTAAAACAGGCTATTATCCGAAGCACACCCATTGTCAGACAGGGTGTTGAAACGCCGCAAAGTATACAGAGATTTAAGTACATAGAGGATGCACCAAAGATTGATTATATGTTTCCAGAACCACCGGATGCAGCGCTGGTCAGCCCAATGAAACCCGGACCTGATAAGACTCCGTAATTGTTCTTAAAAATATTGTTTCAGGTTAAATCTTAAATAGTACTCAAGTAAAGAGGCAAAAATGCACATAAGTAAGCTTACAGCTAAATACATAATTCCTATTGGAATATTCCTGGTTATCGTTATCTCCATAGTTACCATAAAATTCTTTGTAATAAAGGTAGGTGTTGATCAAGCAGGCGTGAGGACACGTATCTGGGGTGTAACCAGGGGTATTGTACAAAAAGATTATGGTCCCGGATGGCACAGGGCAATTACCGGCATTGATCAATGGGACCTTTACGATTGTACCGTTCAAACCATGGAACTTGCAAAAGAACCCTCTCATTTGGGACACGATGAACGAAAAGAGGCCGCTATCAGAACAGCCGATGACTATGATGTATCCGCAGATATAATTATAAAATATCAGATCCAAAAAGGCGAGGCTTGGAGATTGCGTCAGGATATTGGTGTAGGCGAACGTTATAAAATTATCGTAGAAAATGAAATTCGTGACATTGCAAGAAGCGTGCTTGGTAAAATGGTGGAGCGCGATTTATACAACCCAGTGGAAAAGAGAAGGAGGGCAGAGGAATTCAAGGCACAGATTACAGAAAGACTCGCAAACCGCCATGTGGATATAATTGATGTCTTAATCCTTGAATTGAGATTTGACCCTCAACTGGACAGAAAAATTAAGAATATTAAACTGGCAGAACTCGATAATGTATTAAATAAATCAAAGGCATTGGCGGCAGAGCAAAGAGGTATTACACAAACTATTGACGCTGATACTGAAGCCATCGCGCAAAAGATTGGCGGAGATAAGGAAAGGTCTATTACAGTCCTCGATGCAGAAACAACAAAAAGGACTATAGAGCTACTTGCAGAGGCGGATAAATACCTTGTCCAAAAGAAGGCAGAAGGAGACTTATATAAGCAACAACGCAAAGCGGAAGGCACACTACTTATCAAACAATCTCAGGCAGAAGGGGAACGTTTAAGAAGACAGGCACTCACAGGCATGGGTGGAGATATCATCGTTGCGATGGAGGCAGCGCGAAATATTAATTTGGCAGATATTAATATATCGAGCCTCGATATAAACTTGCTAGATGTTGATGATATGGCAACAAGGCTGGGCGTTTCAGATACCAAGGGCAAACTACAGGTGGATTCAAAAACTTTTAAACAAATTCAAGAAATGCTAAACCAGCCAAAAGGCACTGACACCTCAAAACCAAAGTAACCAAAAATTACTTTTACATAATTTCATCACAAAATTGGTTCTTTTAAACCGTTTTTCGAATTTAAATCTTTTTAAAAATCAACCCAAATACATATCTTACCTAAAATGCACAACTTGCGATTTTAACACTTTAAGGAATATCATTTGCTCGATTAATTATTTTAATTTTACTTAACTTTATTTTAATTCAACTATTTTAAAATGTAGGTTTGGCTTTTATGAACAGCGTTAGAAAAAGAGCAGCAATATTTATAATCTTTATCTTAAGTTTTGCGCTCGCTAAAAATATATTTGCAGAAGACACGCAAATAGATACACAAGATACGCAGTCAAGTGCAAAAAAAACAGACAAAGCTCACAAATATTCCAAATTTTTTGATGAAAAAAAGGAGTGGTGTGAGGCATTAGTTATAACTTGTACAGACTTTCGATTCGCTACCGCTACACAGGAATTTATAAATGACCGCCTGGGTCTTCAAGGTAAATATGACTACATCTCCATACCTGGTTCCATACGTAATCTGTTAGATTCAAAAACCAGAGACCTTGTTTTGAATAAATTTGGTATATCCCTGCGACTTCATCATGTAAACCGCATCATTATTATAGGGCATCAGGATTGTAGCATCGGATATGGAGGTTCAAATAGCTTTTCTACGTTGGCAGATGAGTATAATACTATATGCGCTGATTTAAAAAAGGCAAGAAAACTAATGCGATTTAAATTCCCCCATTTAAAAGTTTACTTATTTTATTCAACAGCTTATTACAATGAACATCAACGCATATATAATTTCAAACAAATCTTGTAACATAAACCTCTTTAATAACTAATTAGATAAAGACAAAAATGTACACGACCAAGAAGAAATATATATTTGTCGTATTTACTGCCCAGCTATTATTAATTACCACTATTTGGGGTTGTAGTTACAATAAAACTTCCCCTGATATTTTGTATGACCAGCAAATAGCAACCCCACTTAATCCGCAAACATACAGGTCAGATTGCGACACCCTTTTGATTACATGCATTGACTACCGTTACGCTGTTGCTAATCAGGAATTCATAAATGAAACACTTGGCTTAAAAGATAATTACGACCATATATCAATTCCTGGAAGTATCTATAACTTGGTAAACCCCGAAACACAGGGATTACTTTTTAGCAAATTTGAACTTTCTGTAAGGCTTCATCTCATAAAACTAATTGTTATTATTAGCCACATTGATTGTGGCGCTTATGGAGGGTCAGCCTCTTTTGGCTCAGAAATAGCTGAGCGTGAAACTTTAATAACAGACCTAACGAATGCACGAAGGCTCTTGATAGAAAAATATCCTACCTTAGAAGTAAACCTGTACATAGAATCACTTGCTAAAGAAGGGGATGGGTTAAAAGTAAATTTTGAAAAAATACCCTGACNTATTTATTCAATTTTNNNGGCGCCTTTGCACAGCGAAACCCAATCTGTGGACTCGTTGTATACCATGGTATCCTGTAGCGTGCTGCACACCTGGTAAAATGTCCGAAATATAGAAAACCTCCTCCTCTGATTACCCTTTGCGTACCAGCTTCAGGACCAGCAGGATTTTTAACAGGTGACACAAGATAATAATTCTGGTCGTAATAGTCAGCACACCATTCCCAGACATTACCACCCATGTCATAGCAACCGTAAGGACTTTTACCATTTTCATACGAACCTACAGGCTTCGTTTCTCTAAGACCAGTTTCACCTGATTCCCAAACATTACAGTTACTTTTATCAAATTTATTTCCCCACGGCCACAGGCGCCTGTCCGTTCCACGCGCTGCCTTTTCCCACTCTGCTTCTGTTGGCAACCTTTTTCCAGCCCATTTTGCATACGAAACGGCATCCTCCCATGTAACCCCTACAACAGGCTGATTGGGGCGATTAAACCTGGCATCATTCCAGCAAATGGGCATGCGGCGACCTGTCGCTTCAACAAATTTTCGGTATTGCTCATTTGTCACTTCATATTTATCAATATAATATGCATCAAGATAAACCTTATGTTCAGGGCCGTCATAAATATTGTAGGCAAGCATAAATGTCCAGTTATATCGGGTGTCTTCACCCATAAAAAATTCACCAGCAGGTATCAGCACCATGTCAGGATAACTCACTTCAGTTGCCAAATGTCCTTCTTTATCGCCAGCCAGTACTGATTTAACATAACAAACGCATACAAGGCATAATAAAAATACAATTATAAAACTTCTATATTTAAACAACCTTAATATCTCCTCTTTGGTTCAATTTCATATCTTGCAATATCCAGTGGTGAATACCCAGATATGATTTCATTAAAACTACGAATCTCATCCTTTTTAAAGGTCTTTATCGAAAAATCCTGGTTAAACAAAAGCAGCCCATTAGCGTTGTAAACCCTTATAACAAATGCAGCAATACTCCAATCTTTATCCGATAAATTCTTTATCTCGCCTTTAACTTGTGAGGAAGACCCAAATAAAAACAAATTCACATTCCGAATATAGAAACCATCTCCTATCTCTTTAAACCCTTCCTCCTCGGGTGTAGAAACACGCTCTTTTACCGCCTCTGCAGTTACAGTCGTCGTATCTGTTTCGACCTTCGCTGTTTCAGTCGCAACTAAAACTTTTGGCTGCTGGACAACCGGAGGAGTCTCTACAGTTGCAGTTCCTGGAACCACAGCGCCACCTTTTTCCAACCTCTTCATCCTGGACTCTAGATCAGAAATCGTCTTCAAACGTTCATCAAGGGTTTTCATCGCAGTATCTGATGACGCTATACGTGTTTTGACACTATCTTCAATAGTGGCGAACCTTTTTTCCTGCTCGCTCAATTTATCGTTAACGGTTTTAGACACATCCTCTATGGCCTTTTTAATTGGTTCTAACGGCCTCTGCGCCTCTTGATACCTTTTCTCCAATACAGTAGTTTTCACTTCCTGATCCTCAACCCGTTTGGTTAAATCTGAAAGCAATTTTTTAAGCACATCAAACGTCTTATTGAAGGAATCGAGCATATTTTTAACTTCAACAATAGATGCCGACTTTTCCATTGATTCAACTCGCGACATAATCGTATTTAACTTCTCTTCTATTCCCTTCACAGATTTATCAAACTCTTTTAAAGGCGTCAAACTCTCGCCAACGCTTTTTTGAAGCAAACCAAATTGAGAACCGACGTTATCCAGATTCTTCATCCAGCCTGAAAGCGCCTTTTGAAAATCATCCAGTTCCTTCAGTACCTCAGTTCCTCCACCCTGTTCACTGGTATCCTTAGCACCAAGAAGGAAAAACATCATAAATAAACAACTTAACAATAAAAGTCTGTTTTTCATCAACAATACTCCATACAAAATAGGCTGGTTTTAAAAATTTTGAATAGTTTAACACAAAGTATATTGCATCGCAAATAATTATCAAACAATTAGCCTTATTTAACATAAAGCAAACCTACGATACTCATTTTAAACTAACAACATAATGGTTAGATATTCTATAAACGAAGAGTACAGAAATTTACTGCTAAGTTTAATTTGATTTTAAAGCATAAAATTGATAACATAATTTTCCTATTTTTTAACTTAAATTAATTCGTTCTTGTTTCAATTATTATTTTTCCAAGAGAGGTCGAAATGCTTGTTTTAATTGCTGATGAACTTCCCGATATATGCATTGAAATATTAAAAAGAGCCGGCGTTGAGGTTTTGAAAAGACCGGGTATAAAAGCAGAAGAATTAAAAAATATTATTAATACCTGCGATGGCATTATATTGCGCAGCGGCACAAAGATTACAGGTCCTTTGCTGGAAAAAGCCGCCAAGCTAAAGGCAATCTGCCGTGCAGGTGTTGGCGTAGACAATGTTGACATTTCTTCCGCCACTAAAAAAGGCATCGTTGTAATGAACACACCCGAAGGCAATATCACTTCAACAGCCGAACATACTGTAGCATTATTATTCTCTCTTTCACGCTTTATACCACAAGCTTGCGCCTCAGTAAAGGCTGGCAAATGGGAAAGAAAAAATTTCACAGGTATCCAAATCGCTGGAAAAACACTCGGGATTATCGGTCTGGGACGTGTCGGAAGACAGGTTGCAAAACGTGCAATAGGTTTGGAAATGAAGATAATTGGATACGACCCATTCATTTCAACGGAGATTACATCTCTATATGGAATAAATATGGTAAAACATTTAAAAGACTTGCTTTCTCAGGCTGATTATATAACAGTTCACGTCCCCTTCAATAATGAGACGAAAAACCTTATAGCACAAAAAGAATTTTCTATTATGAAAAACGGTGTCCGTATCGTTAATTGCGCCAGAGGCGGCATTATTTCTGAAGAAGATCTTTACAATGCTATAAAAAGTGGCCAAGTTGCTGGCGCTGCGCTCGATGTATTTGACACGGAACCGCCAGTGGATAATAAATTGCTCGAACTGGATAATATTATTGCAACGCCCCATTTAGGCGCATCTACTGAAGAAGCTCAATATGCCGTTGCTATCGAAGCGGCAGAACAAATGGCAGACGCACTAACTGGAAAAGGATTTAGAAATGCGGTCAACCTTCCACCGTATAATCCTGAAGAATACGCGAGTCTGAAACCATATATAACCCTTGCAGAGAAAATGGGGTCTTTACTCATACAGCTTGCTGGTGGAGGCATTCAAGCAGTAAACGTCATTTATACAGGTGAAATCTGCAAAAAAAATGTTAGGCTTGTTACTGACAGTCTAATTGTTGGTCTACTCAAGCCCTCCCTTGAAGACGGCGTAAATATGGTCAGTGCACCTATCTTGTTAACAGAGCGCGGTATTAAGATTAATGTAACAACATGCAGTGAAATTAGCGATTATACAAGCTTGGTTACCGCAAAAATTAATACCTCAAAAGGTGAAACATTAATTTCGGGTACAGTCTTCGGAAAAAACGAGCCAAGAATAGTAAATATTAATGGATTTGGCGTTGAGGCTAATCTGAATGAACACATACTCATCCTCTTTGGGAAAGATAAGCCCGGTTTAATTGGAAATATCGGCTGCATACTTGGCAGTAAAAAAATAAATATCGCACAGATGACGTTTGGCAGAAAAGAAAGCGGGGGGAATTCCATTACAATTGTAAATGTTGACGCAGCTATACCACAATCATGCTTGCAGGAGATTCAAAAACAGGAACATATTGAAGCAGCTTATTTAATACACCTTTAATAATACCTGCTAATTTCTGTAGTTATTAATAATTCGAACAATTATAAATTACCACAACTTCAATTAAAACCTCTTATCAAAAAAGCACAATCACTTTGTTAATACTTCAAATTAAAATTAATGGTTTATAAAATAAAATTTGTTGTGGCGATTAAAATCGTATAGAGCTTACCTCATTGAAATTTATCTGATACAATCTAATAATATATAATCTCCTGCATTTTAAATCTTTTAAAATATAATTCTCGTTTGATTGGTTAGTTGCTTTGATTCTTCAGCCGTTCGTATTCAGTGAATTCTTTTTCTGCCTCAGCAATCATACCCTTTTTCTTATATGCAAGACCTAAATTGTAGTGTATATTTGCCATATTCGGTTCCATGGCGGCAACCTTCTGGAATTCTCTTATCGCCTCGTCGTACATACCCTTTTTGCCATACTCAACCCCCTTCTCGTTAATCTTCTTTATATTAATCGCGCTCGCATCATCACCTCTTTGCATACCTGAGGGCTTCTCCACAGCTACCACAGGAGGCTGCGTCTGCGTTGTGGACATATCTCCTGTCCCAACGCTTGATACCTTATTGCTTGCAGTTTTCGATGTAGATTTACCCTTTTGAGATGATTTTGCAGTTGTCTTTTTTGCCGGGGTCTTTGCCTGCTTGGAAGTAGTTGCTACCTTATTCTTGCCTGACGTCTTTTTGTATGCAACCTCTAATGATGATGTCCTCTTCTTCAGTTTTGCATGTTCTTTTTCCAGTGCTGATTGCTTCGCTTTCATCTGCACATAAGCCTTGTTCAATTTATCCTTCTCCGCTGCCAGCATATTAATCCTTCCTTCCAGATTCTGATTCATCGCCTCAAGGTTGTCTGCCTTTTCTTCTAGTCCGCTGAAACTTCGTTCAAGGTCTGAGTGAAAGCGGCTGAAATCGCTATTTTGAAATCTCTTTTCTTGCTTCTCGCACTTATACTGATTTTCCACACAAATGGCTGTCTTTGTGATTGTATTTAGTATAAACATTAACAGAGGAATAAGCAAAACAAGGCATTTTTTACTTATTGTTGTTTTCATCTAATTTGCCTCCTTATTATTTTAGTATAGGATGGGTTAAATGTCTGCTTGTTATTTGAGGATATATTACATATACAATTGGAATTTGCAAGTAATTTTAGGCAATTTTCTTATAATTTTCACGTATTTGCAGTTTAACATTTTATATTTCTTGTTTAAAATGCATATTCGTAAAACTGCAAAATGTAATTGATGAATGCGGGTATGAAACACAAATATAAACTTACTATGTAACACTGTCCATCAGTCGGATGGCATTTATACTAGGTAGGCCTGCCATGTATACCTTTTTTACGGCATCATTAATATTATATTTCACACGTTTTATCCTGACGATCTTTTTATCAGTATCATAAATTGCGCACGACGCCCGCATATCCCAATCTCTGGGCTGACCCACACTACCCACATTAATAAGAATTTTGTCAACTTTATTTAAGTCAAACACATTTCCTCTATCAACGTGGATGGCGCCTTTTTCCATATACAGTGCCAGAGGCACATGCGTATGTCCATAAAAACAAATAGTTGTTTTTAACAAATCAAGATTGAGCTGCGCGTCAATAAGAGTTACTATATAATCAAAGAATTCAGGGTGACTCAAAGATGCATGCACAATAGTAACATCATCAATTACCTGAACAAGAGGTAAATTTTTTAGAAAATGCATATAACCATCAGAAAGTTGGTTAGCAGTCCATAAAACCGCTGTCCTTGCATCGGTATGAAAATATTCCACGGGAAACTTTCCAACAGTTGCATAATCATGGTTACCAGCGACAACTATGCAGTTTAATTCCTGCACTAGTTCTATACACCTTGCTGGCTCTGCGGCATAACCCACAATATCTCCGACACATAATATCCTGTCAACCTGCTCCTGGCGTAATTCACCAACGACGGCTGTAAAAGCATCGTAATTACTATGTATATCTCCTATAATGCCGTATATCAACCATAAGTCCTTTCAGCCTAGATAGTTACGAACTATACATATTCTTTGGTTTCAAAAAAATAGCACGACAAAGATAATACGAAAATCAAGTATGAAATAGCATACATAAACATAAATATAAGATAAGTAAAACTAAATCCGTCTAAACTATTATATGCATTAACGATGCTCAATCCTTCAAGATTTGGGAAAAATACATAAAAAAGCGATTCAAGCCACAATATGCTGCCTTCGCCATTTAAAAAGTTTGTTTTGAAAAAACCAATAATATTTCCAATAATATAAACAAACATACAACAGCTAATATTTGATATTACAGGTAAATAGACTGACAAGGCAATTGATATCCCTGTCATAATAGCAACCTGTAAAAAAGAAAATATGAGTTGCAGAATTGTTAAACGGCCCATACCTTCAAATGCATCAAGAAAACCAATATTATATTCTTTGCATTCTTTTATGAGTAAAGAAACAATTAAACATACACCCATCATTATAAATGCAATTGAAACGGTACATAATACACCAAAGAACTTACCCAGAAGAATTGATTTTCTAGTAACAGGCTTGGAAAGCAAAGTCAAAATAATACCTTTTTCTACCTCTTTTGAAAGTGTACCGGCGGCTGATAAGGATGCGAGAAATAGACAACACAATGTAATTGATGATATCCCCATTTCCCTTATCATGCGCGCCTCTTCACCAAAGGCGAACATGGTAAATGAGAAGGATAAGAGTATCATTAGTAACCCGCCACCCACAACAAAATAAAATATCGCCTGTCGTAAAATCTCTTTAACTGTATTAGTTGCTATTGTTACTATGTGTTTATTCATAAAAAAACCTTGCAAATTTTGGAAAAATTCATACACTACACCCAAAATTATGTTTCACGTGTAACATCCTGTGTTTCATAAATATAATTTCTATGGTATCATCATTGAAGTACAAATTCAACCAAAAACAACAACTAAAGGAGATTTAATAATGTCTAAAAAAAAGGACGAACTCAGTCGCAGTCTTCAATCTCTGCTTGGCGGGGTTATCGGGATTGAGGCGGATACAGGGAAAGACGTTCTTATGAAATTAAATCCCAGTGACATCCAGCCAAGCGCTCTTCAACCACGAAAAGTTTTTAACGAAGACGATATGAAAGATCTTGTCGATTCGGTAAAAAAACACGGTATTTTACAACCTGTTATTGTTAAACCCACTGCCCACGGTTACATGTTAATCGCTGGCGAGAGGCGCTGGAGGGCCGCAAAGCAACTTAATCTAAAAGAGATACCTGCTATCGTCCGCCATGCCGATGAACTCAGCACATTGGAGATCGCGCTGATTGAAAACATACAGAGGTCAGACCTTAACCCAATTGAAAAGGCAAAAGGATTCCTGGAATTAATCAATAAATTTCACTTAACACAGGAGCAGGTTGCTCAGGCAGTCGGTAAGGAACGCAGTTCTGTAACTAATTATATTCGCTTGCTCGATTTACCCCAGGAAATACAGGATTATGTTTCACGTGAAACAATTTCTATGGGACATGCGCGCGCCATACTCTCAGCCCACGACAAAGAAACACAGCTAAGACTCTGCAAGCAGATTATAAAGAACGGCCTTTCAGTACGAGAAATAGAGGCAATCGTATCCAATGAAAAAAGGGGCATCAAAGTAAATAAATTATCTCATAGGAAGATAAGTCCCCACATACTGGACCTGGAAGACCGCTTCAGGATGTTTTTTGGAACAAAGGTTATTATCAGAGAAAAGGGCGGGAGGGGAAGGATTGTTATCTCCTTCAACAGCAACGATGAGTTTGGCCGTATAGCCAAAACACTTGGTATCCATATGTAAAATTTACTTATTTACAAAACGAAGTTTCTCTACTAACTTAAAAGCGAAACCCTTATAAATTCCTTAAATAGGGGGTGGGGACTTATTGGTTTTGACTTGAACTCGGGGTGAAATTGAACACATACAAACCACGGGTGGTCTTTAAGTTCCATAATTTCTACCAACTGATTGCCTGGCGAATGGCCACTAAAAATCATACCATTGGACGAAAACACGTCTTTATAATTATTATTGAATTCATATCTATGGCGATGGCGCTCCGATATCTCCCGTCTTCCATACGCCCTGAATACATTTGTACCTTCCTGAATTGTACATGACTGCGCCCCCAATCGCATCGTCCCGCCTTTATTAAGCACCTTTTGCTGTTCTTCAAGTAAGCTGATTACAGGATATGGGGTATTTATATCAAATTCTGTACTGTTTGCACCTTTTAATTTACACATATTCCTTGCAAATTCGATTGCGGCACACTGCATTCCAAGACAGATACCAAAAAAGGGTATTTTCTTTTCCCTGGCATACCTTATCGCCGCAATCTTACCCTCAACGCCACGCACACCAAAACCGCCCGGTACAAGTATGCCATTCACACCCTCAAGATATTCCCTTGCACTCTTTTTTTCAATATCTTCCGACTCTATCCTCCGCTCACGTACCCTGGCATTATTACCTATCCCTCCATGGATAAGCGCCTCGTAAATAGATTCGTACGACGACTGATGACAAATATATTTCCCCACAATTGCAATCTCTGTTGCATGCTCGGGGTTTTTTAGTATCTCTAATACTGACAACCACTTATCAATATTATTTCCATCCGTTTTCAGCTTCAGCTTCTGTATGATAAATTTATCCAATCCCTGTTCAACAAGGATTAGTGGAATCTCATAAAGATATGGTTTTACATCGCGTTCTTCAATAATTGCATTGCTATCTACATTACAAAAAAGTGATAATTTCTCCTTGACCTCTGCACCCAGGTGTTTTTCCGTCCTGCAAATTATAATATCCGGCTGTATGCCCGCCTGTCTCAGCATGCCTACGCTATGTTGTGTAGGCTTTGTTTTTATTTCCTCTGCTGCGCTTAAATACGGCACCAGCGTCAAATGGATATACAGCACATTCTCTCTGCCAGCCCTCTGCCCGAATTGCCTTATAGCTTCAAGAAAAGGCTGATTTTCAATATCACCCACAATACCCCCAATCTCAGAGATCGCCACATCCACATCGGGCCCATCCAGCTTCTGTATACATTCAATTATTTCATTTGTAATGTGAGGGATTACCTGTACCGTCTTCCCTAAATATTCCCCCTTGCGTTCCTTTGTAATCACAGAATTATAAATTGAACCCGTGGTAAAATTACAATGTCTGTTCGTCTCTGTATTTGTAAAACGCTCATAATGTCCGAGGTCAAGATCTGTTTCAGCGCCATCTTCTGTCACATACACCTCACCATGTTCATATGGACTCATTGTGCCAGGGTCAACATTTATATACGGGTCGAATTTTTGAAGCCGCACCTTTAAACCCCTGCTTTCCAGCAACATCCCAATTGAGGCAGAATTTAAACCCTTACCAAGCGAAGAAACAACACCGCCTGTAACAAATATGTGTTTAGTCATTTTTTTTATATCTTTCCAAAAATGCCATTAAGTCTTCTCTTGTATCAATACCTCTTGACGTATAATTCGTAACTGCTACTTTTATTTTGTATCCATTTGAGAGCGCCCTGAGCTGTTCCAGTTTTTCTGCATTTTCCAGGTATGAAGCTGGAAGCAGTGAATATTTTAATAAAAAATCCCTCCGATATGCATAAATACCTAAATGCCTGAAAAAGTTTATACCCGTTTCGGAAACAGGATTTTTGATATCGCGCACAAACGGTATCTGTGAACGTGAGAAATAAAGCGCATATCCCATGTTATCAATCACAACCTTTACCACATTTGGATTAGTAAGCTCTGCGTCATCTGTAATTTTATTTGCAAGCGTTGCCATTGTTGCACTATCATCCTCCACCAGGGTATCTACAACCTGATCAACCATATATGAATTCATCTCGGGTTCGTCTCCTTGTACATTCACTAT
>C687J35504_10000891_pt1 | contig 21308 bp, 24 predicted proteins | sample RifCSPhighO2_02_FD_35504 | JGI IMG/M metagenome (IMG submission 35504) | reverse complement strand
CCGCAAGATTGAGGGAATATAGCCGCCAGGATAATCTGAGTCTGTTGACCTTGCATCAAATCCAAAATGCCATGGATATGCTCATCTATGGGGAAGTTAAGGATTTCACTGACCAAGAGATTACCGATGCCGTGAGGAATGTGGGCAACCCCAAGTGGAATCCCCGGGACATCAAATAGCGGAATTTTCCAGAATCCTTAGCGTTTCCTGTAATGCGCGAACTTATAATGGAAGCTGCTGTTGCGGATCTCGCCGACAAAGATGCGGTAGAAGAAGGCGCCCAAGTATTTGAGCGCGAGCGGCAGCCGCCCCTCGGTCCGGAACCGCCTCACGCTGACGCGCACGTTCGCCGGGAGCATGCGGAACCTGAAGCGCTTCGCCGCTCGCCGCGCGTAGTCGGCGTCTTCCGCCAGCCGGATGCTCGGGTCGAACCCGCCGATGACCTTGTGCACGATCGGCCTCGACATCATGGAGCTGCCCGCGGCGTGCGGGTAAAAGCATTGCGAGAGGAAGAACAAAAGGTTCGCAAAAAGGTAGAAGAGCCAGTCAATGGGATTCTTGCTCCTGGGCCAGACATACGCCGCTGCGGCATCAATGCCCTTTGCGCGCAGGGCCTGCAGGCTTTTCTCCAGGAAATCCGGCGCGAACGTCACATCGGCGTCGAAGAAGTAGAGATATTCGCCCTTCGCGAAGGAAGCTCCGCGGTTCCGCGCCGCCGACACCCCGTGCTCGAAATGCCGCTCAAACTTGAAGCGCTTGAACTTCCTCCGGTAGCGCATCGCCACTTCCTTAGTTCTGTCATCGCTGTTGCTGTCGGAGATGATGACCTCGAAGTCCTGGTAGGTCTGCTTCGAGAGCGACTCCAGCAGCCGAGGAAGATAGAGCTCCTCGTTCAGCGTGATGATGATGATGCTGATCATAGCCGTATGCCTGGCTTATGCTTATAAAAACCTTTCCGAAGTCTATGCCTACAAGTACTCGAAAGATTTAAATGACGAAAAGACTTCTTGAAGGAAATGGGCCTTATCAGCATCGTTTCAGCACCTCCCCAAGAGGAGCATCCCCTTCCTGAGCTTCCCCATTTCAGCGATAGCGTTCCTGAAATGCTTGCAATGGCCAGGAAGACAGGCATGCTCGTACCGCTCGGTGAGGATGTTCTCCGCAGCCTCATGGGCAAGGAGTATGTTCCGGGCTACGGCCATCCCAATTACAATCTCTGATTAATGGGCGACAATAGTTTCGCATGGGAAGCCGCACATTAATCTTTGGAGGACAGAACAATATTTAAACAGGACTTCTGTCCTCCATTAGATTCTCGTTAGCTTTAAAAACATCCAACCAATTCAGCTTCCTGCGCGTCGGTAGTCCAATGGCTAGGATAGAAGCCTTCCAAGCTTCGGATCCGGGTTCGAATCCCGGCCGACGCATAGCTCCCCATTTTTCTTGGTTTTACAAGATTAAGGAAAGTTGAGCGATACCCTCTCTTGATAACGATGTGGTGGATTCTCTTACGGTTCCCCCGCTTATCTTGGTAAGATGTGCGCCCCACACGCGGAAATCATGTCCAGTGCCCCCCACCTTTATGTTTTGGATAATGTATACCTTTACGTCTTTGGAATCCACGCCGTAAAGGTGGAACCCTTCCCGAGCTTCGACTTCACGTCGACACTGCCGCCGTGCAGCTCGACGATCTGCTTGACAATCGCGAGGCCCAGGCCGATGCCCTGGTTCTTTCGTGTCAGCGCGTCCTCAACTTGATAGAACTTGTCAAAGATCTTCGGCAGGTCCGCTGGAGGGATGCCCACCCCCGTATCAGAGACCGACAGCCACCATTCCGCTTTTGACGAGCCGCAGCTGATCGTGATTTTCCCTCCCTTGCTCGAGAATTTGATCGCGTTGTTCATTAAGTTGATGAACACTTGCTTCAGCCGGTTCTTGTCGCCCTTCACCAGGCAATGGTTGGCATGCTTCACCACCTTGAGCCCTTTCTCCTTCGCGATGCGCACATATAAATCATCAATGATCTCCGGCAAGTCAAACGTGCTCATCTCCAGCTCCAATTTTCCCGATTCCATCTTCTTGATGGTCAGCAGATCGTTGATTAGATCCGACAGCCGCGTGCTCTCGTCATACACTGTTTTCATCGCCTTTCCCTGCCGTATAGAGAGCTTCCCGAACCTCCCCTCCCTCAGCAGTGAAAGGTAGAGCTTCATCGAGGTTATCGGCGTCCGCAGCTCGTGGCTCACAATCGAGATGAAGTTGTCCTTCATCTGGCTCAGTTCTTTCTCGCGCGCTATCGTCTCCTCGCTCTCCTTCAGCTTGCTGTACAGCCCTGCCTTGTCCACCATGTTCAAATACACGGCCCGAAGCAGCAAAAAGAGGGAGATGAAGGGCAAAGGATGCTCCAATACGCGCAAGCGCAGGTCCACATGGCCAATAACCAGATAGCTGATGACATTGGACAAGGGGCCGGCGAGATAGACTGCGAAGGCTACCAGTACCGACCGGGCGAATTTAAGGTTGGGATAGGCCCCTTTTCTGATGACAAAGAACGAAAGGAGAAGCACCCCCGCCTGGATGGAATCTACGAGCGCCTCCCCGAGATTCAGCGTGACAAGGCCATTCCTTACAAGGGTATAGAGCCCGAGGTGCACCAGCCCCAGCCCGACGAGCCACAGCGCCACCAGGCCCTGAAACCTCATGGTGCGCTCCTTGAACACCGGGAAGAGGAAGGCGCTCACGAGCGAAAGCAGTGCGATCGTTTCGAGCGTCTGGTCCAGGAAAAATAAAGCCACAGAAAAGCGGGTGAAGGGCGACGGGCCGAAGACATCCGTGAACAGGATGGCGGAAAGGATCGCGTTCCGGGCGAACAGCGCGAAGAACCCGGCCGCAAGGTACTTGTAGTCGCGGCGCTGCCGCTGCCGGTATTCTGTGAAGATCATGTAGACGATCAAAAGATAGAAAGCCATCTCCACCGCGCGCTTCAGCAGCTCGCCCGCGGGTGTGCCCAGGAAGAACGCCAGCCGCCTGAAGCTGGTGATGTCAAGAAACTCGAGTCCCAAAGCCATCAGGGCAGCAGCTTCCGCACTTTCTCGAGGAGCATCGCCGGGTCGTAGGGCTTGGTGAGATANTCGTCCATGCCNACCATCCTGCCCTTCGCCTTGTCGATGTCCTGGGACAGCGCCGTCACCATGAGGATCTTCATCCTCCTCAGTGCCGGGTCCTGCCTGAAGCTGAAGCAAAGGTCGTAGCCGCCGCGGTTGGGGAGCATGAGGTCCAACACGACTAGGTCGGGATGATGCCTTTGCGCCAGCTCGAATCCCTTCTCGCCGTCCATCGCCTTGAAGACATCATACTCGCCTTCAAGGAGCATCGCCTGCGCGTCCAGGATGGGCTTCTCGTCCTCGATGATGAGAATCTTCTTTTTTGCCATGCCCCGCCAGCAGTGGCCTCTGGAAATATATAAGGCTTACGCTCATGCTCAAGCAACAGCTCCCTACACTTTCCCCCATAACGGCGGCTGGACGGGCAACGAACGCGTTGCCCTATGCGCCACCCCGAAGGGGGCATACTCACTAACGTTCGTAGGTTCTTGGCTACGCCTGCGAACCATCCCCCGTCGCATCCAGCGCCGGCCTTGGTCATGGAAACCAGACTGGGTTTCCAGGACTCCCGGAAATCTTAGATTTCCGTGAGCGTGCGGCGAGGGCGCTGCCCGAGTAGGGCTCCCGCAGAAGCCCGGCGCACCGCCTGTGCCGGCGCTCTGTGAAAAAAGCGCTACTCTATTACCGGAATCCACGTAACGCAGGAGAGAAGACCGAGGCCGGGGTTGCGTCGCTCTTCTCCACCACAGCCCGGAACTCTTCAAGGAAGGTGCGCGCGTCGGTCTGCAGGTAGCCAGGCTGGACGCACATCAGGGGGAGCGGGTTCCTCATCTTGAGCACGCTCTTGAAGGGCGCGGCCGGGAACTCCAGGTTGGGGTCGTGGAAGCGGTTGGCGAGCGAGGCGAGGCCTTCAGGAGTGAAATGGGTCCTCAGCAGATCCACCATAAGCAGCCATTTGCCTGCCTCGAATTCCGCCAGCGCCTTGAGGAAAGCTTCCGATCGTTCTCCGTTTTCCATATCCGAATGTCTTTGCGCGCATCGTCAGAAATCAGCAGCTCATGCCGGGAAGGGATGAACGGAGAATCAGACAATGCGACTGCCCTCAGGCAGGAAGGATCCAACGCATCCGGGCGTGAGCAAAAGACATGCTGCACATTCTAAAAGAACTTATTTATAAATTTTATTGTGCACTTGCCAGTCGCTTCACCCGCCCCATGAATTCCTCGAAATCGTCAACATGGACGTCAGCCCCGCACGCGTGCTCATGCCCGCCACCGCGGCCGCGAAGCCCGGAAAGCGCTTCATCAATCAAGGGCGGCAGCACGCACCACGAGCATCGCAGGCTCATCCGCATCGCGTCCCCTTTCTTCCGGGCGATGACGACGAGCTTGTCGGGGAAGAGGTGCAGCAGCTCGTTCGACAGCTCGCTGGTGTAGCTCATCTTGTCCTCCTGATACGAAAAGACAAGCATGTTGCCATCTGCCTTCTTCTTCGCCTCCTCGAGCAGCTTCCGGTAATCTTTCGAGAGCGTCTCATATTTTTTTACAAGGTATTTCCCCGCTTCAGTCTCCTGGTTCAGGATCTCATAGGGCGATTGCATCTTGCTCAGGAAGTCCACGCATTTCTTCATGTCCTTGGTTTCGCCCTTGAGCAGGAAGCTGACGATGTGCACGAGTCTCCCAAGCTTGCTCTTGAAGAGCGCGTCATCAGGGGTTTTCACAGAAGCGTCCAAAAGGTCGGGATACTGCTTGCAGAAATCTTTAGTGAACCACGGAAGGTGCCAGTCGCCCACGCACCCTACCATCGCGAGCCATAAATCTTGCTGCACAACATCATAGCAGATATTAGAGGTGGGATAGACGATGTCCGCCTGATGGAGCCGCGGATTGAAATACTTCACACCTTCAAGCTTCAGCGGCTGGTGGTGGTCGATCCAGATCACCGGCCGCTTCACGGCCTCGACGAATTCCTCGGTNATCACCGCCATGTCCAGCACAACAACCTTGTCCGGATCATACCCCTCCACTCTCCGGGCGAAGCTCTCGTCCACCATCGGCTTGCTCTTCACCACAATTCCCTTGCCCTCCTTCGCCCAGCGGTAGAGCAGGAGGAAGCTCGTCAGCCCGTCCGCGTCGTCGTCGTAGATGAAGAGGGGTTTCTTGCACTCGCGCAGCTCCTTGCGGATCGCGTCCAGCTCTTCGTCCGTCAAACCTTTCATGGTCCGGAGAGCCGGCTGGCGCTATATAAAACCTCCGGCAAGAAAATCATAAGGGTTCCGAGATGCGCCACAGATACGCGTGATATTCCCGGTAATTCTCGGCAATTTCCTTGTTCTCTGTGACAAACGCAAAAAACTCCTTCGTAAACAGGAAGTTCACGACCTTATTTCCGTAGATGCACACCACCGCAGGGTTTACGCTGAACTCTTTGGGCAGGAAGCGGCATTCCTCGAGAGGGAACGGCTCCTTGATTTCCGCTTTCATTTCGGTCCGAAGCAGGTTGTACCACCTCACTTTCAGCTTGATTCTCCGTTTGTTCCAGTTCGCAAAGAAATGAGGAAGCATCTTGGGGATGTACCTTCCGGAACCGATCCAGTATACGGCCTTATGGTTGAGCATGTCCTCCCACACGGCCTTGATGCCCCCATTCCCTCGATAGACTTGGGCGCTGATGTCAGGCCTCTTGAATTCGAACTTCTTGATTAAGGAAGGGAGCTCCTTTTCCACGCTTTCTTGCGTCTCATCCAAGGCGTGCTTTTGCTCCTCGATGTAGCCGACGATCTTGTTCGGGTGCGATACTTGGAAGAATCGCTTCTTGTTCTCGTTGATGTATCCCACGAGTCCCTTCTCGATGAGCTTGTTGAGGATGTCGTAGATGTTGCGTCTTTCAATCCCCGTCTTCTCATGAATCGCGCTTAGAGGGGCTTTTCCGAGATCCAAAAGTGTAGAGTATACTTTGATTTCACCATCAGAGAGGCCGATTTTTCGAAGGAAATCTAACATAAAGGGAAGGATTGCGATGAGAGATATAAAGATTGTGGTATTTGAGGAGCACCACAAATCTATAAATAGGGGGTAGTAACCACCTAAGAGTAAGCACAAGATAGGTAAACTAACCGGACTCCTTCCACCAGATAGAAGTTCGTTCAGTGCTCTTAACCAAGTCGGAGGTAACTCATGCCAATCGAAGTCATGGAGCGCATCTACAGCGGCCACTGGATGCTGCAGAGCTTCAACTGTAAGGGTTTTGTCGAGGACTTCCACCGCTTCTCCGGCATGAAAGTCTTTACCAAATACATCTCCATTATGGAAAAAGGTGTATGTTTCATGTGCTGGGATACGGAAGAATTTGAGAGAAACGCCAACCTTCTGGCGGACAAGCTCTTGAACGATTCGGCATGGAGAAAGCGGATCTACGCGCTCTTCGACGCTTACTCGCGAGCGTATTTCCTGGCAGGGGAGCGGTTTCGCCAGCTTCCTTTTTCGGACATTTCAGATAGGGATCTTGTGAAGGAGTTGCGCTCACTCACGTCGTTGCAGCATTCCCATCAGATACTGGGCGTCTTGGTGAACGGGTTTCCCATCGACGGCAAGAACCATCTCTCGGAAAAAATAAGGGGAGCGCTTAGGGATAAGATAGGTAACAACCCAAACTTTGACGCCTACTGGCCTTTCCTGACGCTCCCGACGAGACTGAGCCTGAGGCAGAAGAAGGATATCGCTCTGGCAAGACTGAGAAGAAAAATGGAGTCGCAGAAAACTTTTAGGGTTCTCCCTTCTTCAGACCCGAACACGTTCAGAAAGGAATTGGAGAAAATTCATGGAGCCTTCTGCTGGCTTGATTATCTCTATATGGGTCCTCCGGCATCGATTGAGCAGCATGCGGAAGAACTCAGGAATCCAAAAAATAAAGAGCATCTTCATCTAAAACGGGAACTGAAAAAAAGAGAATATCAACAGATTCGCTTGATGGATAAACTAAGATTGGATAAGAAAACAAGAGAATTTCTTCACATCGCGAAACAGGTTATCGGCCAGAAAGGGTGGAGAAAAGACTACCAGGCGCATGGCTTCTGGTGCTGGCAGCCCTTCTTCGAGGAACTGGCCCAAAGAAAGCGGGTGGCTGACTGGAGGACACTTCTTTTTCTCTTTCCCTGGGAATTAGAGGGCTTTCTTTTGCGCACCCGTCCTTCAGTAGCCGAATTAAAGGAGCGGAAAAAGCTCTCGGTCTCCGTTAGTACTGAACACTCTCACCATCTTCTTGTCGGAAAGAAGGCGAGAGAGATTGCCCGAAGTATTCTGAATCAGAAAGCAGGAGGTGGCGTGAAAGAAGCGAAAGGGCAGTGCGCCTATGCGGGGAAAGCGAGGGGATTCGTGAGGATCATCCACACTCCTGCGGACATGCAGAAAATGAAGAAAGGCGACATCATCGTTTCGCAGGCGACGAGCCCGGATCTTCTTCCCGCTATGACCAAAGCCGCCGCGATCGTCACGAACACCGGCGGCCTCATCTGCCACGCCGCAATCACATCGAGAGAACTGAAAATTCCCTGCATTGTCGGGACTGGCAACGCTACGCTCATTTTTAAGGATGGTGATCTCGTCGAAGTGCATGCCACAAAAGGGATTATTACCTTAATCGAGAGGGGAGGATCCCGCAAAACTATTTAAAGCCGCGTCCGAAAGAAGAGGCAAGATGCGCTGGTATCTCGCGCGGAAGGTGGACTGGTATCCGTTTGACACGTTTCTCATTAGTGAGGGCTATCTCGGCCGGAGCCCCGGGAAGTCACCCTGGCGCTTCAACTCCCTTCTCTTTTACTATAAGGATGGCTATGAGACGAGCCTTCGCGGGAAAAAGGACATCGACGCCCTGAAGCGTTATTTGCGCCGCTCCCTCACCCAAGAATTTGTGGAAAAAGTGGGCAAAGAAATCCGGCAGAGCGCGAAAGCCCTCCATGGAATCACCCGAACTGCTTTTGCCAGCAGGAAAGCCCTGAAAGAGCACCTTCCTTCTTTTTGCTCCGCCTACGCGCGGATGTTCGCGGTCTTCCAGCTCCCGCACCAGGCGCAGACGCTCACGCCAGAACTCGATCAGAAGCTGCTCTTGCAATTTGGTCATTCGAGAGATGAGGCGGCGCGCCTATTCACGAAAATTGAGCGCATCTACAGGAATCAGCTGGGGAACCTTCTCAATCTGCCGCGTCTCCAGGCCCTGATGCTCTTTCCGGATGAAGTGCAGGCCTTCCTCGATCGTGGATTCCTCCCCAAAGGTCTGAAGAATCGCAAAACGTGCGCGATTCTGACGTTAAAAGGCAAGACGAGCATCTATTGGAACAGGCAGGCAGATGCGCTCTTTCATCGGGAATATCTCCACCATCAGAAGACCCTTCCCAAATCAGTCTCAGGCCAGGTCGCCTATAAGGGCCGCGTCAGGGGGAGGGCGTATGTCGCCTTTGCGGAAAAGGATTTTAAAGGCATCCCGCAGAAAGCCATTCTCATCTGCTCCATGACCCGCTATACCATTGTCCCCTACCTCAAAAGAGTCTCGGCGATTGTCACCGATCAGGGCGGGATCACGTGCCACGCGGCGATCATCGCGCGGGAACTCAAGATTCCAACCATCGTCGGCACAGCCCAGGCGACCGAAGTGTTTAAGAGTGGGGATATTCTTGAAGTGGACGCGATAAAAGGAAAGGTGACCCTGCTCAAAAAATCTTAAGGGGCTTTCGCGTTCTTCCACAGCAAATCAAAGTAGGCCAGGTAACTATTAGACACTTCCTTGTTTTGCACAAGAAAGCAGACTTTCTGCTCGGGGGTGATGATAACCGTCGCGACCTTGTCGTTGAAGATGAACACGCAGGAAGGCGTGACGATGCCTTTCGGCAGGTAGCGGTAATAGGAGAGCTTCCTTCCCGTCCTTTTCTTGAGGAACCAGGCGTCATAGTCGAAGATGACCTTTCGCAAAATGCCTTTTCTGTCGCATTGCTTGTAGTAGGATCTCCAATAGGTGTCGAATAACTCGCTGGCATACGCCGGATAGCCGAAGGAGTAGAAGATATCTCCGCGTCCAAGCTCGTGGAGCGACATGTCGAAAACCGTAATCAGGCCGTTGATGCCTTCAAAAATCTCTGCCGTGAATCTCCTCTTTGCCCCTTGCCTTTTCGTTTCAAGAAGCGGGATAACCTTTTCGAACTCGCTTTTGTTTCTTTTGAGTTCCTCCTCCTTTCTTTCGATGTAATTCAAAATATTTCTGGGCGGCGCAGGCTTGAAGTTCCTCGTCTTGCCTTCGATGACGTAGCTGACAATCCCTTTTTCGATGAGGCGGTCCAGCACGTTGTAAATCTTTGAAGGGGATATCCTGGACTTCTCAATGATTTTTCCTGCGGTGGAAGAGCCCAGCTCAAGGAGCGCCAGATAGACGCGTATCTCGCCCTCGGTAAGGCCCAGGTCCCTCAGCACATTGAGTTCCATAGGCGCAAGGAAGGGCCTGCTCTATAAATATCTTCTTATTCATACCCCCCATAGAGGGTAGCAATAATTAAATAGGGTGCCTTCATTAATCCTCGCAATGGCAAAAGAGAGCTATCATCACTTCAAGGGCAACCGGCTGAACCGGTCCGAGGCCATCCAGCGAAAAGTAGTCGAGCTTATCCTTAGGAGCAAGCTCACCGATAAGGAGCGGGAGAGCTCAAAGGTTTTCGAGCTTAAACACTCTTCAGGCTGCATGCAGGTCGGGAGGATCTTGGCGGAAAAGCGGGGCCTCAACAAGGAATACGCTGAGCTGATTTGCGTTTTGCATGATATTTATGTCATTGTCAAAGGAAAATATAAGGGCCATGCGCATCTTGGAGCGGGCATAGCGGAAAAGATTCTCAGGAAGACCGGCAACTTCAGCGAGAAGGAAATCAAGCTCATCAGCGCGGCCATCTTCCACCACAGCGAGAAGCAGGTCTATGCATCCAACCCCTATGTTGAACTCGCAAAAGACGCTGACACTCTCGATTGCTTCCTCTATGACAACGTGGAAGCCTATTATACCCACAACAAGCCTCCAGAAGTGGCGAAGGAATACTTCAAGCGCATCATCAGGCTCAGAAAGGAGATGGGGATGCGCCCTTTGCAAAAATATGAAAATTTCATTAGGCAACTGGAAAGGAAGATTCACCATGATTCCATTTAACTGCAATGCCCGCTGGAAAAAGATGTTCTCGAGAGAATATGCTGTGCAATACACCGAGATTTCGCTGCGTTCCCTGAGCCCTGAGGTCAAGGACTTGATTCGCGGCACCTTCTATGAGCAAATCTACGTACCCGAGGAGAACAACGAAGTGTGCTATGTGGACGAGAAGAAATGGAACGCTTTTCTCTCCGGTATACAAAAGGAATGGGCAACGCGGCACGTCAGCGAGTTTGAGTGTTTATTCCTAAAAACGGGGTGTGAGTATATCAGCTATGCCAAGAGAGTGGCAAAGCGGGATTTGAGCAAAACAAGCAACGAAGGCCTTATCCGTCTCTACACAACCTACCAAAGACTGTGCACCCGTTACACTCTCTTTATCTGGGCAGCGTACTTTCTCAACGATTTCTGCGCCGAGCGGGCGAGAGTGCTCATTCAGAAAAAACTTGGTGAAGGGAACCCGCATCCCTATTTCGAGGCCGTGTTCACGCCGTTGAAGAAAGCCGCGATTCTGAGACTCACGCACACAGTCAGCACGAATCAGAGGCTAAGCAGCAAGAGCCTAAAGCGGCTCTACGAGAGCTACAAATGGATTCCCTGCCTCGATATCCACAATCAGCCCTGGACTTTCTCGGAGTTCAAGGCGCACCTCAAAGACTTCAAAAAGAAGGAAACTGCCAAAAACATGACGTATACGCAGGCGCTTAAGGATTTGAAGGTGAATGCGAACGAGAGGAAACTGCTCGGCTACGCCAACCTCTTTGCCTACATCAAAGATTTGCGTGACGATTTCCGCAGGCAGGGCATCTTTTACATCCAGAACTCGCTCTTTAAGGAGCTTGCCAAGAGGACGGGGCTGAGCGTCGGAGAGATGTCCTATTTGCAGGAAAGAGAGGTTATTGCCCGTTTAGAAAAGGGAACCCCTTGCAACAAAGCAAGTATTAGCGAAAGGAAAAAGGGGTTTGTCATGATGTACGATGCTCAGAAGAAGCTTGTTTGCGCCAGCGGCGATGCGCTCAAAGGCGTTCTGGCAAACTTGGGGCTCCAAGCAGAGGAAAAAATACAGCTTCTTCAGGGAGCCGCGGCATCGAAAGGGGTGGCGGCGGGCCCTGTCGTGATTGTCAAGGGAGTGAAGGACCTTCCCAGCGTGCGAAAAGGCGATGTCCTGGTTGCTGTCACGACGCATCCCGACTATGTGCCGGCGATGCAGAAGGCCTGCGCCATTATCACCGAAGAAGGCGGGGTCACCAGTCACGCAGCCATTGTCGCGCGCGAGCTGGGAATTCCTTGCGTCGTCGGAACCAAGACTGCAACAAAAGTTCTAAATAGGGGAGATCGCGTTGAGGTGGATGGCACCCACGGAACCATCCGCGTGCTGAAAGCGTAACATGATCCCTTTATCCGAACTTTCAAAAAAGGACATCCCACGGGCAGGTGGCAAGGCCGCTAACCTCGGCGAGCTCATCCGCGGCGGCTTTCAGGTCCCATCAGGATTCTGTATCCCCACTTCTTTTTTCGATGTCTACAAGAAAACCAGAAACTTTCCAGGCGGCTTTGAGAGCGAGCTCAGGCAGCATCTCTCAAAGCTCAAGCCGCCTTTCGCCGTGAGAAGCTCGGCAACTACAGAAGATTTGAAGTCCGCCTCTTTCGCAGGCCAGCACGACACCTTCCTCAACGTTCCAAGAGAAAAAGTCACAGAAAAAGTCAAGGCCTGCTTCTCCTCGCTCTATACCGAGCGCGCGGTGGCCTATAGGAAAGAGAAGAAGGTTTCTGAGAAAGCAGCGAAGATGGCTGTCGTCGTGCAGGAGATGGTGAAGGCGGATGTCTCGGGGGTGAGCTTCAGCCTCGACCCCATCCATAAAAAATATGTCCTGATCGAAGTCGTGAAGGGCCTCGGGGAAAAGCTCGTCTCGGGCGCTGTCACACCCAATAGTTATTTCTTGGACAGGAAAACCTTAAAGATTCTAGAGAAGCATGAGCAATTCCCTTTGAAACTTGATTTGAAGGGCATTGGGGAAACAATCCTGAAGATTGAGGAACATTACAAGATGCCGATGGACATCGAATTCTCCATCGCAAAAGGAAAGCTCTGGATTCTCCAGGCCAGGCCGATCACTGCCTGACCAAAAGATATTAATGCGGCATCCCATTCATCCTATCCATGCGCCTCTCCTACATCCATACCGACAAGCCGGATTGCGCCTGCCCCTTATGCTCCAAGAAGCGCTCCATCTTCCGCATCAAGCAAATCCTGAAGCCAGATTTCCAGAGCAATTCCCCCGCGCCCTTCGTCGGCAGGTTTGGCTATCCAAACATCAACGTCGGCATCCTCTCCCCGCCAGAAAGACAGGAAAATGCCTGGGAATACGACGCCCCTCGGCATTGGGCGTCCATGAAGTATCCCATCCCCAAAATCATTGATTTCCGCTCAGAGCTTGTCAACAGCGCGAAAAAAGTCAATGTCTACGACCGGGACAGATTTCTCAGCCTCGCCCAGGAGATTGGCATGGCATCAAGGCCCGTTGACGTCGACGTCTCTCTCGAAAGCGTCCCAAAATTCACCCTCACCCCCGATTCTCATCTCGCCCCCATGGGCCCGCACGCGAGACTGAAGAAGGCGGAACTCACTTCCAACCCGCACATTGACACGAGGGTGGACAAGGCAGTGGATGACACCGATCTCAAGGCAGTCGAAGCGATGACCACTCTCTACGATAAAGGCTTCGAAGAAAACTTCCTCACAAAACTCTTGTCAGTGGGAACCCTGGGCATCGGCGAGAACCGGAAGCTGGTGCCGACGCGCTGGAGCATCACTGCCACAGACGACATGCTCGGAAAGCATCTCATCAAGGAGATCAGGGACTATCCAGAAGCTGACTACCAGATGTTCGCTGGTTCGCATCTCGGCAATTATTATTTCATCCTCTTGTTCTCGGAGAAATGGAGCTATGAGCTCTTCGAAACCTTTGTGCCCAGGCAACAAGACATCACCTGGTCGACGGATTTTGAGCCCAACAAAGGAAGAACCAATTACGCTGAGGACACGGCCGGCGGCTATTACACAGTGCGGCTCGCCATTCTGGAAAAATTGAGGCAATCCAAGCGGCAGGCCTCTGCCTTGGCAATCCGCGTCATAACAGAGGAATACACCACCCCCTTGGGCGTCTGGGTCACAAGAGAAGCAGCAAGAAACGCGATGCGCTCAAAGCCCCTGGAGTTCGCCTCAAAAGAATTGCTGCTGGAATATATAAGAAAAAAAATACAAAACGAGTTCGGCTTTCTGCCCGACCCGATGCTCCGCCGGAGCAAGCTCCTGAGCCAGATGAGGCAGGCGAAGCTGTCTAGCTTTTTCTCGACAACACACGCTTTTGGTTCCTGATTCAAAACATTTAAATATAACCACAATAATGATTATAATAACCTAAATAGAGGTTACTTTGAATCTAAACACCTATCTCCGAACCAAGAGAAACGCCAGGAAGATCTTCGGCAGGAGGGAACTGGAAATCATTTCCCGGCAGCTGGAGGGCCTGCCGCTCACCCAGTCAGAAAGGAACAGGTTGAGCAGGGACATCAAGCCGAAGTTCGAGCTGATCCGGGAGCTTGCGGCATACAGCGACGAGTTCGGGATGGAAAAAAACCAGGACAATAAGCGGATGATTGAAAAAGCAGTAGGCATCATGCTGGAGGATGCGCTCGCGGACAGGATTCAGGCCATCCTTCTCTTCGGCTCCTTCGCCGACAACTCCTTCACGAAAAGCTCCGATATCGACATCTGCGCCGTATTCAAGCAAATCTCTTTGCGGGAAGCGACAGAGTTCAGGATCCGGATTTCCGGCCAGCTGCCTGAAAAAATCGATGTGCAGGTCTTCAATACGCTGCCCCCAAAGCTAAGAAGAGAGATTGCCAAGAACCACAAGGTTCTCTACAAGAGCGAAGCGTATGACAACGTCAATCTCTCAGTAGGATAATTTTCCAAGAGAAATCATTGATCCCTAAGCAAGCCGCTGTCCATTTTTCACAGCCCGTTCCGGGATTGCGAGCACGACCGAGCCATCATCCTGGATGAACCCTGTCGTCAGCACCTCAGAGGTAAAGCCGGCGATTTTTTTCGGCCCCAATCCACAAACGCAGATTACTTGTCTCCCAAGCAGCTCTTCTTTCGAATAGAGTTTCGTGAGCTGCGCGCTTGACTGCTTCACTCCAAATTCGCCGAGGTCAATCTTCAGCTTGTACGACGGCTTCCGCGCTTCGAGAAAGTCCTTCACTTCGACAACAGTCCCGACGCGGATCTCCAGCTTTTCGAAGTCCTCCCAGGTGGGCATGAAAGAGTGGAAAAATCGCTCGTTCTTATATCTTCTCCACAACCTATAAAAACATCCATCTCTAAAAGCGCTTATGACTGATTTCCTATCCGCGCTCAAGAGATGCGAAGAAGCAGTCGCCCGGCTCCAGAAGCTGCCGCAATCCGCCGGAACATACGCTGAGCAGCGCCACCTGCATCTTGTCAAGGACTTCGAGGCCGCAAGGCGCGATCTCCTCGCGTTTCCGGGGAAACAGGAGCTTCTTACAATGAAGGACAATGATGTCACAATCCTCCAGATTGAATCCTTATTAAGGCAATTATCCTCAACCGGCATTCAGCAGGCTAAAGCGCTTCTTGAAAAGATCCGCATCCTTGCTTCCGATCTTGAACAACCTAAGCATTCGCAGACAAAAATCAAAGGCATGCCCGCGGAAATAAAAGACGAAATGCACGCAGACATCGCTGAGCTCCAGCGCTGTTTTGACGCGAGATGCTTCCGAGCTACGGTCATCCTGTGCGGCCGTATCCTTGAGACCGCTTTGCACAGGAAATATTACGAGGCCACGAAGAATGATCTGATGGAGAAGAGTCCCGGCCTCGGTTTGGGCAATCTCGTCGCCAAGCTCCACGAGAAGGGAGTCCTCACAGACCCCGCCCTCTCACAGCAGATTCATCTGATCAACCAAGTCAGGATTTACTCGGTTCATGCCAAGAAAGAGCCCTTCGCGCCAAGTGAGGAGCAGGCCCAGGCCATCATGCTCTACACTATTGACATTGTGAAGAAGCTATTTTGACTTTTTCTGGCCTACGCTGACAATGACATCCTCCATGTGCACCATTTCCAGCACCAGGTAGGTGATGGCAAAGGCGGCGAGCGCGAGCGTGAATTCGCCCAGGCCGATCGCGATGCCGATGATCGCCGTGGTCCAGATCGTCGCTGCTGTCGTCAGTCCAAAAACCGTCCCACGATGCGAGATGATGAGTCCAGCCCCTAAGAAGCCGATGCCTGTGAGCATGCCCTGGATGATGCGGGAGACGTCATTCGGAAACGCGGTCATACCAGCGACAACTGCGAGGGTGCAACTCGATGAAACCAATGACAAAGTCCTCAGCCCCGCCGGCTTCCCCGCCCTCCGCCGCTCGATGCCCAGAAAGGCGCCGATGACCAGGGAAAGCAGAACTTTGATGAGGTCCAGGAAAATCCCGAGCATACTCCGTATTTCGGGAATGCCCTATAAAAATTTATCTCTTCGCTTCAATCTCGCGCAGGAACCTTGAAAGTGTGTTCAGCACATGCTCCTTCTGGGCCTGGAGCGCCTTGGCAGTCTCTTCAAGCAGGTCTCCTTTTGATTTTGCCGAGCTCTTTAAAGTCACAGCTTCAAGCTTCTGCCCTTTCTTCTGCAGTTTCTTCGCTTTCTTCCAGAGCTCGAACACTTCAGCCGCCCGCCCTGGAACCTGATCAGGCGCAACTCCCAGCAGGTCAGCCGCCTTCCGTAGCACTTCTTCAGATCCGGCGCCGGCCTGTTCAGCGGCCTTGCCGGCGGTGAACGTGATTCTCACAATCCCGTCCTGGATCTTGCTCGCCTTCAGGATTCGGATCGTCCCGATCTCGCCGGTATGGTTCAGATGCGTGCCGCCGCAGGCCTGGACGTCTATCCCTGAAATATTGACAACTCGGATCTTGTTCCCCGGTACGGCCCCTCCCTGGTAGAGCCGCATGCCGAATTCTTTCTCTGCCTCATCGCGAGGATAAAACTTCTTGATAACCTCATAATCTTTCTTCACAAGCTCGTTGGCCTTCTTTTCAATCTTCTTTGTTTCCTCATCCGTCAGCGCGTCAAAATGGGTGATGTCAAGATGCGCCTTCTCGCTTGTTTTCTTCGCGCCCGCTTGGTTAATGTGCGAACCGAGAATCATTCGTGCGGCAGCGCCGACGACATGCGTCGCGGTGTGGTGCTGCGCAAGCTGTATCCTCTGTTCTCTTTCTACTTTTTGTTGAACTATATCTCCTTTCTTAAATGGTCTAACATCTTCAACTACGATCCGAATAGCTCTTCCTTTCTTATAGACATCACTAACTCTGATTCCATTAATTGTACCTAAATCGTGTATCTGCCCACCTGAAGTGGGATAAAAGATTGTTTCATTTAAAATTATCCATCCAGTTCTAGGACCGGAGATATCCTGTATATCGGATTTAGTGGTGCCTTCATAAGGTACGGCTCCCGCCTCCTTAACCTTCAAAATCCGGCCTTTGTCGTATTCCGTAAGAAGATAATCATCAAAATAAAGTGCCTTTGTTTCATAAAGCCCATCCTCTTCGTCATCTTCTCCTTTATTTGTCGCATGAATCTGTTCCTGCTGCTCATGCCTTTCCGCCACTTTGGCGTAGAAATCCTCAGGCACGATCACCCTCTTTCCGGCTTTCGCCGCCTCTTCCTTCACGACATCGGGCAGGATCCCATTGGAATCATAGAGTTCGACGAGCTTGTCTTCGCTGATCTCCTTGTCAAGCAATTTGGAGACAATCTGCCGCGTCTTCTCCCGCGTCGCCGCATGTTTCCTCTTCTCCACATCGAGGATCTTCTTGACAGTCTCAAGATTCTCGGAAAGCTCAGGGAACAAGGGCTTGAGATAGGAAGCGTGCCAGTCGCACAAGTCATTGACGTCCACCTTCCATCCGTAGGAATCAATGAACCCCAGCGCTCTCCTCAAAATGACGCGCAGATTATATCCGCCGCCGACATTGCTCGGCAATGCCCCATCGCTTAAAGCGAACAGCAAGGAGCGCAGATGTTCTCCAACGCTGAACATCGCGGCCAGAGGAAGAATCTGTTCCCTCACTTCTTTTGCGTCCATCCCCATCTTGGCCGCGACCTCTGCCCATGCTTTATCGATGTTCTCTACCTCATCCACATTCAGGTAGGAAGAGTAGGGAAGGAATTTCTGCACAACGCTTTTGTCAACCCTCACCCCGGTTTTATCAAACAGCTTCTTGCACACGGTCGGGAAGGTCGTCTCATAAGAGGTGCTTGTTCCTTGAGTGAACCAGGCATTGCGCTCGTGCCCCATGCCCATGTCGAGCACTTTAAGATTGAGCTCTTTGCGCGCCCCTCCGCGCCGCTCGTACATCATGTACACTTGGTTCCCCAATTCCAGCCCGCGGGAGAAGAATTCCATACACGGCCCGAAATTCCCGCCGCCAGCCCACGCATCTTCATGATACGTGATCTCCTTCTTCGGCAGTCCCAATCCTTTCGTCAGCCACTCATGGATATCGGTAAAATATTTCGCCTGGTCCCATTTTTCCGGCGGCATGAACGCGTGCTGGCCGATCATCACGAAGCCGGTGTAATGCGCGCCAGTAATTCCGACATTGTCGATGTCATTGAACCGCAAGCAAAACTGCGGCACAACCAGTGGATTTGCGGGCGGCTTCACTTCGCCCGAAACGACATACGGCTGGAAATCGTAGATTGAGGCCTGCACGAAATCCGTGTCATCCCTCCAGCGCGCGACAACAGGGTATCGTTTGATCGGCGTGTACCCCCGCGCCGAAAAGAACCTGGCGAACTCCTTCCACAGCTCGATGTAATCCATCTTCTTCTTGGCCGGGGTTCCCTCGAAGAACCGGAAGCCGCCAGAACATGCAGGATCGCCGCACGTCTGTTGCTCGGGGCTCACCGTCCAAAAGTTGGTTCCACAAGTGATGCATTTTTTTCTTTCAAATCCCTCGTTCTTCAGCACAGAAACCGCGTAGAACTTCTCGTAATGCTTTGAAGCTTCAAGCTTGAACGCTTTCTTGACGTCCTTGTCGGAGGGCATGGGACTGCAAAACCTCAGCTCTTTAAATGGTTTGCGCCGAAACTTTTATGTAATCCAGCAAATCGGGACGAATATGGATATCAGATATCTAGACGCCTCATCGTTTGAAGCCGAATTGCGGGCTTTTGGGGGAAGATCCGATGGACAGTACCTCGAGATGTACGAACGATGGAGGGCATGGCTGGCAGGACGCGATACCTCCGGCATCCCGTACAAAGGAGCGAGTTTTTACTATTACTGGAGCCAGGCGGGGAGGGAAGGGTATGCTATTATCTTCATAGAGTTTCCAGAACGATCCACAGCCTACCCAACCCTAGAACGTTTTCTAAGGAGCGCAATGGCCAAAGAACGAGGCGCCTATGCACAATTGCAGCAGGCCTGCGGACTCCTGATTCGTGGATATGCCTCTTTAGTGGCAAGACATCAGCTTACAAGCTTTTATCCTCTTCTTCTCATTAAAGTAGAACAGGAGAACTATTCGAAGCCGGATGATGACAGCATGCAGTATCTTGGTGATACCATCACGATGAGCCCCAAATATGTTGATACGATGCTCCTCTTCCTTGCAGGCGATAAGCAACGTGTGCAAAAAGAGCAGGCGCTCCAAATGATGTATAAATTCGGAATAGCTATCCTTCATGAGCAGGCCCATCATCAACAGAACGCCACCAAAGCTCGGTGGGGTTTCTCCCCTTATCTCTTAGAGGGGCTTGCGTGCTTTCGCGAATTCATCCTCCAAAGACATTTGTTCAACCACAATGCTGAATTGGACGTAGTGAAGAGATGTATGGAGCGCGGGCAATTCGACGTATTAAGGAAAGAACACGGGAAATACGGCCTCGGTCTGTATTTCTTTTGCTTGATTTTCATCCATCGCGTCGCCGGAACAACTTGGATTCCAGAGATAGACCGGTTTTCAGAGGAGTCATGGAATAAAAAGTTTGATACGCTCATTCGCCTTACTCGTCTGATTCATAGCGCTGCCAACAGGAAAGAATTGGTCCATCAAGCAGAATCCTTTGTCTCAGACTTGTCGCAGGCATCAGGTCCAAGGCTCAAAGCACTCTTCCGGGAATCTGAAGAGAAGCTAAACATGCAAATCAGGCTCCCCCCAATAACGATAGGGTAGCGCTTCTTGTCATGCGCAAAACGGTAATGGATCTTGCCTAGATCTCCCGCCTCTTCGTGTCCTTCACTTTCTTCTCGCTCACCGGGATGTCGGAGTCGAAGTCAACGTCCACCTCGCTCTTCGTCTCCTCCCACGTGCGCTTCAGCTTCTTCCTGAGTTTTTCATCCATGCCTCCACCTCGTCCTTGAGCGCGATGAAATCCTTGACTTTGCCCGGCAGTTCCTTGGAATATCTCTCCACCACCGCTGAAAAAGGCCTCTCCTCATGCCCGAACACCAGGTTGTCAGCATGAGCAATGATTTTCTCTTCTTTGGAAACAGGAACATAGTCTTTCGGCTGCAGCGGCAGTTTCTTCTCCAAAATCTCCTTCTTGGTGATTCCGGCGCCGATGTGCCGCTCGGCGATCAAAGCCACCGCTTCAGGCAATCCCTCTTTCCGGATAATCTCAGCCCCATAGATCCCGTGCTTGATCCCTTCTTTCCCCAGCCCGGATTTGTACCTTCCGATATCGTGCAACAGGCTGCCGATCCGGATCAGCTCCAAATCCGCCCCAGGCACCTTCTTTCCAATCCTCAGTGCGATCTCCTTCACTTTTTGCACGTGAGCGAGGATTTTCCCAAAGACTTCATCGCTCGGGATATGTTTTCGTAAAATCTTAATGGCTTCTTCTTCGTTGATCATAGCAACGATAAGAGAAAGCGCCTATTTATGCGTTTCTAAAGAGGGATCTACCTTCTCAACTGCAAGAGCAAATCCCTTAAGAAGGCGAATCCATGCATGAATTTGAAGCGAAAGAGCACCGTAGACAAAACAATAAAGGCGATCATCATCCAGACGCCGCGTTTCGCTTTCGTCATGAGCGGAAAGGGGGCCCGAAGGCCCCCCTTGTGAGAGATGGCTTTCGCCATCTGTATGAAAAGCGGCAGGCAGGAAGCCCTGCCTGTCACCTCTTTTTCCCGAAGGTCATGGAAATTGCCCGATAGTCGAGGGCGCTTTCCAGGACACCAAAAGCCGAAGCTTTTGATTGGAAAAGGAAAGGCTCCTGCTGTGTTTGTGGGGGTTGGAGAATAAGGGGAGCAGGAGCCTTTGAACATAAAGCGATGCCTCGCAACGCTTCACTTGGTCTTGAGGGGGGGCTGCTTCATCTCCTTCAGCCAGAGCAGGCCGATGTGGATGAGCTCTTTGTTGAACTTGTCGCTGAGTCTGTACGTTTTCTTGTACAGGTCATAATCGATCATGCCCATGCTCTTCATGGGGGTCAAAATCCGATCGTAAAACTGCCTTTTGTTGTAGGAAACTTTCACCTTCTTGCCTTGGTAGGGCGGCTCCTGGATGATGTCTGTGATGAGCGTGCCCTCGTGCAATTGCGTGGCGAACATGCTCATCTCGGTCTTCCCGATCTCATTATGGTTCTCCTTGATGTGCTCGATCAGGAGCTTGGCCACGATGATCTGCTGCTTCGTCGCGAAGACAACCTCGTAGATGTCCTCGGGCAGGTTGAACCTGTCGAACAGGATGACCATGGCAACACAGAAATAAACTAGTATATAAATATTTCCTTTTTAGGAACTGGTATACTATTATCTATATTAGTTTTCAGATGATAAAGAGAGGGAAAAGTTTTTATCCGCCCCGGGAACTCGTCGGCTATGTATGCCCGCACGGTTCCCGTATCACCCGCCGAACAAAGAAGCGTGGCGCTCTGCGCTCTCTGCGGTCTAGAAACAAGAGCCGACGCGGGAGAAGTCGCCGCGAGGATGGGGCGCCG
>C687J35504_10000881_pt1 | contig 21435 bp, 17 predicted proteins | sample RifCSPhighO2_02_FD_35504 | JGI IMG/M metagenome (IMG submission 35504) | reverse complement strand
AATTTTGCGGAGATATGGTGATCCAAAGCGCGGCGGGAGAAACATGCGATGGATCGAATATGGGAGGGAACACCTGCCAGAATCTCGGGTACGACGAAGGCGGCGTGTCTTGTTATGCAAACTGCACACTGAACACCACCCAATGCCGCAACATCCCTTCTCCAGTCTGCGGCAACGGAGTTATTGAATCGGGAGAAACATGTGACGATGCAAACATGAGATCAGGCGATGGCTGCAGCGTAAGCTGTGCGGTGGAATCGGGATGGACTTGTACCAGCGCCAATCCTTCAAACTGCTCGCCAAAACAACCTCCGCAAGCGGTCATTAGTGCTCCATCATCAGTTACAGACAGTGACGGGAATGGATCCGAAATCATTACTTTAGATGGGGCAGGGTCCTTTGATCCCGATGGCAGTGTTAAAAGTTACCGATGGGAGAAAACTGGAATCAGTATAGGTACGGCCGTTCAACAGACAGTCACGCAGGTGGCGGATGGATCGGCCCACTCCTATAAACTCACAGTGACTGATAATGACGGTTTAACTGGTGCTGCCACTGTCAATGTGGTTGTTCACCCAAAATCAACCCCAGAGCCACCCATAGTAGACGGGGACTGGCCGTACGATTTTGATCCCGCGATCTCAATGAGAAGTTCTATTACCCAAGGTGAAGTGACATTTTATTTTGATAAGGCCTATCAAAGCGGACGTTTTCTTACGGGCGGACATTGGGTAGTTGGTCCTGTTACGATCACGAGAATCACGCCCGATTACTCGAATCAAAATAATGGAGTCATGCTTAACCCACAGACAAGTGGGTCGCATGCCTATGACGGCGATGTTTCGGGATTTACGACAAATTTACTACTGCCCATCCCATCGAAAATCTCCCACGGAAGCAGTGTCGTTAAAGCGGTCAGTTCGCGTTTGGATCATGCGAACTGTACTACAAAATACAACGGAGAGGATTTCCCTGGTATCCTAAGCCCTCTTGGACATTGTGAAAGAATTGCCTCAACCGCTATTCATTCAGCCGAGGTTTTGACGGTCCTATCTGGCGTTCCGCCACGGCTTTCGCTTAGGCCACCTTTTGTCGGTTCTGAAAAACCGCTTTATGACATTCAAAACGTCGATTTCAATTTGATCCCAACACTCTCTACTGACGGTATTACGCTTCCCTCCAGCAGTAAAAGAGCGGGTCTGCTGAACGTGATCAAAGCACCATGGTTGATGCATAAGACAGAGTGGTCAGGACGGGATTTGCACCCCTCGAATACTCTTGATTATCACGAAGAGATTACCTCTTATTACTCGGATGTGGCTGTTTTTATACTCCTGGATTTGCCCAAGGTTGAGAAGCGATCCCTCATCGCATATATGATTCAGCGAGGGATGGACGATTACTTCACACATAAAATTGGGCATGGTGATAGCTCGTTTTATTACTACCCGGTTTTGTTTGCGGGTCATCTCCTCAATGATCCCGACATCCTAAATTTTTTCAAAGACTCCCATAATGCGCTGAGCGATCAGGGTTCCAGAATGAAAACTCGCTCAAGAGATAAGTTTTATTTTTCCAGTGATGGAACAAGTAAAATCGTGAGCACCATTGTTCCGAAAGGGCGGGGTTGGACCGGGGCAAAAGTGCTGTTTCGAAAACAGACGAGCAACGGCGAGCATGAACATTTGCACCCGACTGAGTGGTCTAAAGTGGACGCCTCAGGTGGTGGGAGCAAAATGGAATCGTATCGTCGCTGTTGTGACAAGGGTTTTGAGGGAATGGCATTTGCCTTACAGATATTGGGGATTTCTTCCTATACTGACCACCCCCCGCTCTTTGCCTATGCCCGACGTTGGAAGGAAGAAAACCTGTCTTTGATTCCCAATTTTAAGACCCTTACAGGTGCGGATCCCAGCAGTTATGGTGGATCTTCAGCTCTGGTCGACAGCGTGTGGAAGAAGCATTTTAATGCGAGTTCACAGGGTTGGCCGGCATGGAAGTGATCTGAGGTTTCACTTGCACGAAATTATATCGCTCCAGATATTCCATATAAGAGTAAGTTAGCAGTACTTTAAGCGATGAAGGAAATTCTTTCCGTGTATAAATTATCAAAGAAAAAGTAATAAATGACAGTAGCGGATAAAACAACTTTTGAGCGGAAAAACAGAAACCTCTTTACTTGGTGTTCTGGTTTTTATGACGGCTCAATATTTCGAATATATTTTGAACCATTTTATAAACGGGTCATCGGCATGATTACAAAAGAAGCCGGTATCATACTTCTGGAGGGGGTGGCGATGCTTGATGTTGCTTGCGGCACTGGCGAGGTTGTCCGGCGACTTGCTGTAACATTCCCAAAGTCACAATTTACCGGTGTGGATTTAACACCAGCAATGGTCTTAAGAGCACGGCATAAAATAAAAAATTTAAGTAACGTAACCATTGCTGAAGGTAATGCGGCTGCACTCCCTTTCCGCGACAAAATGTTTGATATTGTGCTTATTTCAGATGCCCTCCACCATATATTTGAAGAAGAGCGCGCTATTGCCGAAATCGCGCGCGTATTAAAATCCGGCGGCAGTTTCTTTCTGGTTGATGTTGCGGGAGAGACTGCCTTATTAAGATTTTTTGGGTGGATTGCCAAACGAACAGAGTCAGCGCACAGATATTATGTTCAAAAAGAAATGGAACAGTTATTGCAAAACCACGGTTTTTCAATAAAAATGTATGTGCGCTACGGGTATAATCACTTCTTTCACGCTCAAAAAATATGAAAAATAAAAATAAAGCAATGAAGGTGTATACCTTATCAAATAAATAAAAATTACTATGCCAAGTGGCATTGCAAAATCAATTCTATATGGAATCCTAGCAGGCTCTATGCTGCTTGGAGTTTATTTCGTAGTGCTTTCGTTGGTATCAGGATGGAACTATGCTCAAGCTCAATTTTTTGACTTCTGGTATTTTATTGTAAGTCTTGCCCTCGGCTTCGGAATTCAGATCGGGCTATATACGCATTTAAGAAGCCTCGTCAAAGGTATGCACGGCGAGGGCAGAGTTTTGGGAGTGACCGGTACTACATCTACGGCGGCAATGATCTCCTGTTGCACCCATTACCTTGCAAATCTGCTCCCTATTTTAGGCACTGTCGGTATCGTGACGTTTGTCGCCCAGTACCAGATTGAGCTGTTTTGGGTAGGACTCCTGTTTAATCTCGGCGGCATTCTCTATATGACAAACAAAGTCATTAAATTTAAGGAGACATGAAATATTTATTTTACATAATTATTGGTTTGGCCACTATTGTTCTTGTTTATTTTGGAGTATTCAACCGTGAACAATCGCAGCGAGCCAATCATCAACCGGCAGAGCAATCTGCAAACACATCGCAAGGTGGTTGGGAAACCAAAACCGATGACCAGCCACCGGTGACGATTAACATTACCCCCATCGAGTTTGGGAGAGACGCAAAAGTATGGAAGTTTACTGTTGCGTTTGATACTCATTCAGGGAGTTTAGATGATGATCTGTTAAAGGTAACATCTTTGGTAGATAACGAAGGCAGTACTTATCAACCAATCTCTTGGGAGGGACAGGGGCCTGGTGGTCATCACCGCGAAGGAGTGTTGACGTTTGGGGCACTGGATCCGGCACCGCTTTATGTCGAATTAATAATCAAGAACGTCGGTGGTGTCTCCGGACGATCATTTAAGTGGAATATTGAATAAATTTTATGAGTCACCGTAATCACAGTTCGCATGATAAGCATGCCGGGCACAGCACCGCTATGTTTTTCAGAAAATTCTGGACGAGTCTGGTTCTCACGATCCCTGTCGTGCTCTATGCAGATGTGGTCGAGAAACTTTTCAAGTGGTCTCCGCCTGCTTTTCCTGGATCGGAGTATCTGCCGCTTACGTTTGGTTCAATCGTTTTTTTCTACGGCGGCTGGGTATTTCTAGTTGGAGCATGGAGAGAAATAGGAGCGCGACTCCCCGGCATGATGACGCTTATCGGTATTGCTATTTCTACCGCTTACCTCTGGAGTTTGTATGCAGTATTTGCAGGCGCGGAAGCTTTATTTTGGGAGCTTACCACGCTTATAACCATCATGCTTCTCGGCCACTGGCTTGAAATGCGCGCGGTAAGCGGCGCACAAGGCGCACTGAAGGAATTATCTAAACTGCTTCCGGATACTGCAGATGTGATCCGCGACGGCAAAACAGAAAAAATTCCACTCTCTAAACTTCGGGAGAATGATATGGTGCTTGTAAGACCCGGAGCTAAAATTCCTGCTGACGGCACGATTATTGATGGATATTCGGACGTAAATGAGTCAATGGTCACAGGAGAATCAAAACTGGTTCCGAAAAAACAAGGTGATACTCTTATTGCCGGAACGATCAATGGCGATGGCGCGCTCAAAGTTAAGGTTTCCAATATCGGCGAGAAAACCTTTCTTGCCGGCGTCATGCGCTTGGTTGCCGAGGCGCAGGCATCTAAATCGCGCCTTCAAATGCTTTCCGATAGAGCTGCTTTCTACCTCACTGTTATCGCGATTATGGGAGGTGGCGTTACGTTTGTTGCTTGGCTTATCGCAGGTGCCGGAGTTGGTTTTGCGGTGGCGCGTCTGGTGGCAGTTCTCGTAATCGCATGTCCTCACGCTTTGGGTCTTGCGGTGCCTCTTGTTGCTTCTATCTCCACAACCAAAGCGGCGCAAAGCGGCTTTCTCGTAAAGCAGAGGATTGCTTTAGAGGCTGCGCGAACGATTGACATAGTGCTTTTTGATAAAACCGGTACGCTCACTAAAGGTGAGTTCGGAGTTGTAGGAATTTGGAACGCGAACGGCCACAGCAAAGATGAGGTTTTGAAATTAGCTGCTTCACTTGACGCCTTCTCCGAACATCCGATTGCAAGGGCTGTAGTAACAAAGGCTAAGGAACAAGGACTCCCGCTCACGGAGCCTAAGAGATTTGAGGCGTTAAAAGGCAAAGGAGTAAAAGCGTTCATTGAGGATAGAGAGATTATGGTGGGCGGACCAGCACTTTTGGATAGCATTGGCATAACTATTCCGAAGGAACTTACAAAACAGGTTCAGGATGCCGGCGAAAAAGGACAAACCATAATCTTTGCGTTGAAAGATCGGGTATTGCTCGGAGCGATTGCTCTTGCTGATATTATCCGCGAAGAATCACGCGAGGCCGTCAAAGCTCTTAAAGAGATTGGGGTTCTGGTTTCGGTGATTACCGGCGACTCGGAAGAAGTGGCAAAGTGGGTAAGCGATGAGCTTGGTATTGATGAGTACTTTGCGCGTGTATTACCTCACCAAAAATCAGAAAAAGTCAAAGAACTGCAGGGGCGCGGTTTGAAGGTTGCAATGGTTGGCGATGGTATCAACGATGCTCCTGCGCTCACGCAGGCCGATATCGGCATTGCGATTGGAGCCGGTACGAATGTCGCCATAGAATCAGCAGGCATCATCCTTGTAAGGGATGACCCGCGGGACATTCCAAAAATCATCCGGCTTTCCCGTCTCACCTATGTAAAGATGCTCCAAAATCTGTTTTGGGCAACCGGATATAATGTGATAGCCATTCCGCTTGCTGCAGGAATATTGGCCTTTAAAGGAATTTTTCTCCAGCCAGCGCTGGCTGCATTGTTTATGTCATTAAGCACAGTCATCGTAGCGGTGAACGCCATGCTTTTGAGGGGTCGCGCGTTATCGCAGTGATCATGACTGCTTAAGCAAAGCACTAAAAACGGCGTTACTGTCTGGGCACTGGAAATACGTTAGAAAATGTGTATGATAAAAAGCGTGATGTGTGTTCCGGATCGCTTTCCGGGATGCCGATTAAAGGTCTTTTCATTAGTGAATTTTTTAATGTTATGGACGAACAGCCAATTGGCAAAGTCATACACTATTTTGATAAAGCCATGGTCGCGGTGGTAAAGCTTGATGGAGCTATCGCCACTGGAGACAACATAAAAATTGTAAAAGGGGACAATGAATTTGAAATGACAGTAGATTCAATGCAGATTAATCATGAACCTGTTGAGAGAGGAAAAAGCGGCGAGGAAGTGGCAGTGAAAGTGACCAATCCAACGAAAGAAGGCGCTCTGGTTTATAAAGTTGCCTGACGGTAAAGGATTGTAATGGTTTTTTGATAAACCAGTATAAAGGAAGCATATATATGAGAAAGGGGGAATCAGACTTCCCATGTGTTTTTTTATCCTAAGGTCAGTGCTTTTCTGTATATGTATATGGAAATACTGCCCAGTGCCGTGAGCATCAACAGTAGTTTGATAACCCATCCGACGAGCGGCACCAAACCGATCAGATGCAAAAGCACAATCCCCAGAAAAGCGGTTTTCCAGTTAACTTCAATTGTTTTATCTTTCCATATGTATTTATATAACCATCCGCCAAAAATGATGCCGGCATATACGCTCGCGCCGATAAGCAAGAATATATACATCAATATTACCGCCAGCCCGATAAGAGCGCCGAGCATGCTTATCAGAAGAAATAATGCGGCGAATGGGATGACCACTAAAATAACAAAACCGCGCGCGGTCTCTATCCAAATGTTTGAAAGGCTCTGTTCTACCAGCGCTTTTGACGTTTTTTGACAGAAAAATACAGCAACGAGACCGGCCGTAAGGACAATCGCGAGTTTTAAAAGAGAAACAAAGCCAATAAATCCGAGAAAACCTGCCCCGGCCTTGCGGCCCCCGATGTCTTTTTTGGTGAAGTGTGTTTCTCCAAGTATCGTTGCGCCTTCAAGAATTGTTGCTTCTTCCTCTGCGCTGTATATGAGGTTTCCGGTAATGGAAGCATTTTTTCCGATCGTCAGTTCGTCAGTTACAACATAAACGTTTCCTAAGATGGAGCCGTTGATTTTTACCTCACCGGCAAAAATATGTACGTTTTGATTTACTGTCCCCTCAAGTATCACAGTTCCTCCGGCAAGCATTGTATCACCGTCTATCGTTACTCCTGACAAAACATGAATAGATCCACCCGCGCCCACCAGTTCCTGTCCTACATTATTTCCTACAATGATTTGCCCCCCAAGCACTCTTAAGTCTTGTCCGGTCTGTCCATAAACACCAATGTCTCCCCCGACCAGCAGTATATCCTCGGTAACATTTCCAGTTACGATAATATTTCCTCCCCCAGCAACAAGGTCTCTACGAACATTTCCAGCAACGGAAATGTTGCCGGCGCCGATGTAGAGATTTTCTTCCGTAGCATCATTTTTGTTGAGCGTATATTCTTCTCCCGTCTTCAGCATTGCTCCAAATGCCGGAAAGGCTGCCAGAAGTACTGCTACAGACAAAAGTGTAATGGTAGAGATTTTTTTCATTGTTTGTGTCTAGAGATACCGTCCTTATGATTTCATCATATACAAGTGTTCCATGCCGTGCAAGGCGGCTGTTGTAGTTTGACGTAACCGCGGAAGATATTTGTCAATTTTATACTCATACGTTACCCTACATATATTGCTATGAGCGACAGTCCAAGACAAAGCGATCATATCTATTGGATTGAAACGGACAAGGTTAAACCTAATCCAATGCAGCCAAGGCACAGTGTAAACGAGGATTCTTTAAAAAACCTTGCGGCATCAATTCGTGAATATGGCATCCTGCAGCCGCTCGTCGTTTCTCGTATTGAACGGGAAGTGCCGACCGGCACCGCAGTAGAATACGAGCTCATCGCCGGCGAACGCCGATGGAGAGCGGCGGTTATGCTTGGTCTTCGCGAAGTTCCCGCCGTTGTTCGGCGCGAAGAGTCCGACAAGATAAAACTGGAGCTTGCCATTGTGGAGAATGTTCAGCGGGAAGATCTTAACCCCATTGATCGGGCAATGGCATATAAACGCTTAATGGAGGAATTTGGCATGTACCAGCGTGAGATCGCGTTTCGCATTGGGAAATCTCGAGAATCTGTTGCCAATGCCTTGCGTTTGCTGAACTTGGAAGATGAATTTAAAGAGGGCATCATTGCCGGAAAGATTACCGAAGGACATGCCCGCCCTCTTTTAATGCTGGAGGGTCACAAGGAGGAACAAAAAAAACTTTACGAAAATATTATTTCCAGCAACTTATCTGTGAGGGAGGCAGAACAATTTGCAAGAAGTGTTGCCCTTGAACGGTCTCGGAAATTTCGGCGCGCCATAGATGAAGAAGCAAAGCTTGCAGAAGAAGAACTCGGTCATTTTCTCGGAACCAGGGTGCTCATTACCCGTGATCGAATGGGAAAGGGACAGATAGCAATAGAGTTTTTCTCGTCTGAAGAGCTCGGCGGGATTGTTAAGAAAATAAGGACCGAGGCACATAACGAAGCATCTGTTGACGAATCAGGCGATGCACATACTGCTCAAGACGGAAACACCAAAGACTCCGCCGCGTCGTCTTTGGCCGACACCACGTTGACCATAGATGACTTAAAAGATTTTACGGTTTAGATTCCGTTACTTTTGTGTTTATGACGCCTTTGATTTTTTGTATTTCAACGAGTGCATCGTTAAACGTGCGTTTTTTAGGGGAGGCGCATCGGAAGAAAATAATTGGATAATCAGCATTATCTCTTTTTGTGTGCAGCACAGTAATATTTATTTTTGCGTCCGCAAACACGCTGGTAATATCTTTTAACATGCCTATCCTGTTTTTCACCTGCACTTCCAGTAAAAATTCTTTTGGCGCTTTTTTTAATCCCTGAAACTTCGGGAGTTGAATGCCGGCGCGTTTTAAGCTGGATCTGATTTTTGATCTCGCCACAGATGTTTTTGCTAATTTGAGCCAGTCAGGGGATGGTTTTTTGTTTTTTTGAACTAGAATTTCAACTGTGTCCCCTGATTGTAATTCATATGAGAATGGCACGAGTTTTCCATTGATTTTCGCTCCCATCATCCTGTTCCCAATATCGGTGTGTATATAATAAGCAAAATCAATGGGTGTAGCGCTTTCCGGCAGGTCAATGACCTCGCCTTTTGGTGTGAGCACGAATATCCGGTTCTTAAAGAAATCAATTTTTAACGACTCAAGATATTCTTCGCCGCTTGCATCGGAGAACGTATGCTGCCATTCTTGGAGCTGCTTGATGAGCGTGGATTCCTGTTCGGTGGCTTTTGCGCGCAGTGAAGACTTTCCGGCTTCGTCATATGCCCAGTGCGCCGCAATTCCGAATTCTGCCTCCTCGTGCATTTTGTGGGTGCGGATTTGCAGTTCAACGATTTTACCATCCTCTGCAAATACCGTTGTATGCAGACTTTGATACCCGTTGGGTTTTGGCAGCGCTATATAATCTTTTATGCGCCCGGGGAGCGGTTTCCAGATTTTGTGTATGATCCCCAAAACGGTATAGCAATCTTCAATGCTCTGCACGATAATGCGAACTGCCGCAAGGTCATAAATTGATCCGAAATCCATATCATTTTTTACAAGTTTTCTCCACAAACTGTAATAATGTTTCGCTCGTATATGTATGTCGGGCGCTTCGATTTCCTCTTTTTGCAGTTCTCTTTTAATGATTGGGATAAGATGTTTGAGATATTGAGTTCTTTGAGGAATGCGTTCTTTGATTTCTTGCACAAGCCATGCATGTTCTTTTGGGTACACAATGGGGAACGCAAGGTCTTCTAATTGTCCCTTCAGTTCTCCGATGCCGAGGCGGTACGCAAGCGGAGCGTAGAGCTCTAATGTTTCAAGAGCGATCCGCTGCTGTTTGTTTTTAGGGATGTATTGAATGGTCTGCATATTATGCAGGCGGTCATAAAGTTTAATGATGACCACGCGAATATCTTCTGCAACAGCCAGAAACATCTTTCTTACAGATTCAGCCCTTTTCTGTACGGCGCTATAGCGTATATGTTTCAGTTTTGTCACGCCTTCCACAAGAAAACGAACGTTATCACCAAATGTTTTTTGTATCGTTTCCGGTTTAAAGCCGCAATCTTCAATAGTGTCGTGGAGTAGCGCCGCGGCAATCGTTGACGCGTCAAATCCAAACCGCATGATGTTTAAAGCGACTGCTAGGGGATGGATGATATAAGAATCTCCCGAGGCTCGCTTTTTATCTTTGTGGCACTTATCAGCCACTTCGTAGGCAAGGAGAATAAAGTTCCGCTGTTGTTCGGGGTATTTTTCAAGGCGTTTTTCGAGTGTTTGCCGAGTGAGGTCCATCATCACTTACTGTATGATGGATGCGGTTTCCAGGCAACTCTATGTCGTATGTTCGGCGTCGCCTTTTTCTTCACTTGACTGGGGGCGTTTCCAAGTAGCATATGTACAGTCGGGGTAGCGTGAGCAGCCGAAGAAGAGTTTTCTTTTTCGTGTATAACGCTCAACGATTTCCCCCTCCTTGCATTCGGGACAGGGTATGTGAAGGGAAGTCGGAGGAAGGGCTTTTGTTGTTTTGCAGTCGGGGAAACCCGAGCACGCAAGGAATTTTCCAAATCTCCCGTGTTTGATAATCATCGGTTTTCCGCATGTTTTACAAACTTCGTCCGTTGGTATGGTCATGTCTTTTTTTTCTACTGTTTCCAGCTTTTTTTCTAAATGAACAGCGAACGGCTCATAAAAGTCTTTCACTACAGGAGTCCAATCCACTTTTCCTTCAGCGATTTTGTCCAGATTTTCTTCCATCTCTGCTGTGAACTGCACATCAACAATATTAGGGAAGTGTTCAACCAGAAGGTCATTTACTATAAAACCTATTTCTGTTGGAGTAAGCTGCCTTTTTTCTCCTCTCGTCACATATCCTCGCTCATCCAGTGTTGACATAATAGGAGCATATGTAGAAGGGCGGCCGATGCCGTATTGTTCAAGGGTTTTTATGAGTGATGCTTCGCTATATCGCGGCGGTGGTTGGGTGAAGTGTTGGTTTGGCATTATTGATAGTAATGTTACCTGTTCCCCTTTTGTAAGCTCCGGGAGCAACATTTCCTGCGACGCAAACGGCCAGACTTTCAAGTATCCATCAAAACGGAGCGTTTGCCCCACACTTCTAAACACCATATCATCAACAGCGATGTCTATTGTGGTGGCATCAAACATGGCTGGCTGCATCTGACTCGCAACAAAGCGCTGCCAGACAAGTTCGTAGAGTTTGAACTGCTTTTTATCAAGATAATTTTTTATGGCATCCGGTGTTCTCGATACACTTGTCGGGCGGATTGCTTCATGCGCTTCTTGCGCTCTTTTTGTCTTTGTCTTAAACTCCCGTTTCTTTTCCAGCGTATATTGATCTCCATATTGTTCTTTTATAAAACCATGAAGTTCTTTCAGCGCTTCGTCGGCAACGTGTGTTGAATCTGTTCTCATATAGGTGATAAGCCCCGTGGTTTCTTTCTCCAGCTCAACTCCCTCATAAAGTTGTTGGGCAATGTACATTGTTTGTTTTGCCGAGAAATTGAATCGTTTGCTTGCTTCTTGTTGAAGGGCACTTGTGGTAAACGGCGCTTGAGGCAGGCGTTTTACGCTTTTGTGCACAACATCTAACACTTGCCATGTCTTGCCCTGAACGTTTTTAATGATTTTTTTAGCGTCTGTTTCGGTTGCCAAATCAAATTTTTCAACCGTTTTGTCATGTATTTTATACAGATGGGCGTCAAAGGTGTTTTTGTCTTTTGGTGTTTCAAGCGTTGCAGTAATAGTCCAATATTCCTGAGGTTTGAACTGCAACCTTTCTTTTTCACGTTCTATAATTAACCGGAGCGCCACGGATTGAACCCTTCCTGCAGAAAGTCCGCGCATCACTTTTTTCCACAAAAACGGAGACAATGTATATCCAACCAGTCTGTCAAGAATTCTTCGTGCCTGCTGGGCGTTTATAAGGTTATTATTGAGTTTGCGGGGATGTTGTAATGCTTCGGTAATGGCGTTTTTCGTGATTTCGTGAAATATGATGCGTTTTGGATCGTTGATTTTCAGCACTTCTCCTAAATGCCATGCAATCGCTTCACCTTCGCGATCTTCGTCGGTTGCAAGAATAATTTCCTCGGCTTTTTTTGCCGCTTCCTTTAAGGCCTTTACGTTTTTGAGAGCTTTGCGTGGAGTTATATACTTTGGGGTAAAATCGTTTTCTATATCAATTCCAAGCGTTGAGGAAGGCAGATCCCGCACGTGGCCATAACTTGATTCAACTTTAAAGTTTTTTCCGACAAACCGCTCAATAGTACGCGCTTTTGTGGGAGATTCAACGATGATAAGTTTCATGTTATGTTTTTCTGTATAAACCTTCGCTGCTGCTTTTCACAACGCCAAAAATTTCAAGACGGCTGAGCGATGAGAGAACAATTTCTCTCGGCAATGCGCATTTTTTTATAATCTCATCGAGAGTGAGCGGTTCTTCGAGTATGCGTATAATTTGCCGCTCATAAGGAGAAAGCGTTTTATCGTCGCGCTCCTTGGACTTCTTTATATCTATTCCAAGAACGGTTGGTATATCATCCGGTGAGGTGATCGGTATAGCCCCGGCCTGTATGAGGCGGTTCGGACCCTCCGCCGTGCTATGAAAGATTGATCCCGGAAGCGCAAACACTTCCCGTGCATATTCGGTCGCAAGGCGTGCAGTAATAAGTGCTCCGCTTTTTGCTCTCGCCTCAATAATCACAACTGCTTTTGACATGCCTGCGATTATACGGTTTCGGCTTGGAAAAGTCCATTTTGCCGCCTGTGTATCCGGTTCATATTCCGAAATAAGACAACCTCCTCTTTCAACAATCTTTTGCGCCAATGGCCTGTTTATTTGTGGATATATAACGTCACTGTTTAATCCTGATCCCAGGACAGCAATGGTTTTTCCTCCGTTTTCAACTGATGCTTTGTGTACAACAGTGTCTATTCCGACAGCCATGCCGCTTACTGTGACGATGCCTAAGCGCGTAAGATATGCGGCAATCTCGTATGCAGCCGATTTCCCGTAAGATGTTGGTCGCCTTGTCCCGACAATGGCAACCAGGAGAGAGTCTTGCGGCGGCATAGTCCCTTTCATATAAAGCCGTTTTGGTTGATCTTTGAGAGGCAGTTCTTTCAATAGTGCTGGCCACGTTTCGCTGTCGGAGGTGGCGGCATATATCTCTTTGTTATTGGCGTTCATGAATTAGTTAGCATCATATGTAACGCTGTGCGATGAGTCAAATGTAAAAACATCCCTCATTTCCGACATCCATAGATTTCCTCTTGATTTCCTTCGTTTTGTGGTATATTATACTTATACATTATATGAAGTCATTTTCAAAAAATATTATATTCGCACTCATGATCTTTTTTCTGATGGCGACGCTGTATGCGACGCTGATTGGCTCTGTCCAGGAAAAAGAATCAATCACAATCTCAAAGCTTGTTGAGGAAATAAACAACGGCGAGGTGAAAAGTGTTGTTCTTGCAGAGGAAAATCTTGAGATTACACTCAAGGGCGGCGCGGTGCAAACAGCGAAAAAAGAGCCCGAATCATCTCTTTCTGAAACCTTGCTGAATTATGGCGTTGTTCCTGAGATGTTGCGCCCCCAAAACCTTGTTGTTGAGGTAAAAGGCCCTTCGGCTTTGGTGTTGTGGGTAAGATTGGCATTGCCGTTGGTAATTCCCATCGTTTTTATCATTCTCCTTATATGGTTTATGGGGCGCAAAGTACAACAGGCTAATATTCAAGCGCTTGGGTTTGGCCAGTCCCGTGCACGTTTAGTGAAACCGCATGGAGGAAAGCATACAGTGACGTTTAAAGATGTAGCTGGGGTTGATGAGGCAAAAGAGGAGCTTATGGAGATTGTGGATTTCTTAAAAAATCCAAAAAAGTTTTTTGAAATTGGGGCGCGAATACCAAGAGGAGTGCTTCTTATGGGAGCTCCGGGAACGGGAAAAACGCTTCTGGCGCGTGCCGTTGCTGGCGAAGCCGTGGTGCCCTTTTTCCAGATTTCTGCTTCAGAGTTTGTAGAAATGTTTGTGGGGGTTGGTGCGAGCCGTGTGAGAGATTTGTTTAAAAACGCCAAGAAAGCTGCCCCCTCTATTATATTTATTGACGAAATTGATGCTGTTGGCAGGCACCGTGGAGCAGGGCTCGGTGGTGGGCACGATGAAAGAGAACAAACGCTCAATCAAATCTTGGTTGAGATGGATGGTTTTGACACATCTGATCAAGTGATTCTGATGGCCGCAACGAACCGGCCTGATGTGCTGGATCCGGCTCTTCTTCGCCCCGGCCGTTTTGACAGAAGAGTTGTTCTTGATCTGCCTGACATTAAAGCGCGCGAGGCCATTCTTAACATTCACGCAGGCAAAAGAGTGCTTGCCAAGGGTGTTCATTTGCGCAAAATTGCAGAGCGAACACCTGGTCTTTCCGGAGCTGATCTGGCGAACCTCATCAATGAAGCCGCGATTTTAGCAACAAGGAAAGGAAGAAAAGAGATTATTGAATCTGACTTGATCAGCTCGATTGAAAAAGTACTTTTGGGACCCGAAAGGAAAAGTCGGCTACTTTCGCAAGAGGAAAAGAAGATTACCGCGTATCATGAAGCAGGCCATGCTCTTACTGCAGCATATCTCCCTCACGCGGATCCGGTGCATAAGATTTCACTTGTTTCAAGAGGCAGAGCGGCGGGATATACACTGAAACTCCCGGAATCTGACCGTCATCTATATTCGAGAAGTTATTTTGTTGATGAACTTGCAGTTTTGCTTGGAGGGTATGCGGCGGAGGATCTTGTGTTTGGTGAGCTCACAACAGGCGCTGCAAATGATTTGCAGGGAGCTACGGCCATTGTCAGGGATATTATTATGCGCTATGGTATGTCGGAAAGGATCGGTCCGGTGACTTTAAGCCATGGTGATGAGTTTGTCTTTTTAGGCAAGGAACTCATGTCGGAGAAAAACTATTCAGAACGCGTCGCATCATTGGTTGATCAGGAAATAAGCCGCTTTATGAAAAGCGCGTTTAAGCGCGCCCGATCAGTTCTTAAATCAAAGCGCGGAAAGCTTGAGGAGCTTGCAAACTATCTGATGAAACACGAAAGTATTGAGCGCGAGGATTTTGATCGGCTTGTCTCTCCTGTATCTCGTGCCGGTGTCGCAACTGCGACTTCATAACATTTTTTGTGTTCGTTTATGATGTGCGCGCCTGTAGCTCAATTGGTAGAGCGCGAAGCTTATACCTTCGTGGTTCTAGGTTCGAGTCCTAGCAGGCGCACCACGTTGGAAAAGTCAAAGAGTTTTGGTTCGCCTCGCGGAGTTTATCCCGACGAAGGAGGGACTCGGCGACTAATTTGTATTCAATTTTGGGGGCAAAAACGAATTGGCGATTCTGCATTTTGGGGGAAGAAAATTTTTTAATCATATGAATCAAAGAGGTTTTGCAAATATGGTTTTGGTAGTAGTAATTGTGATATTGGTTGGCGCAGTTGGATATTTTATGTTTGTTAAAAAGTTTGAGCCGGGTTCTCAACAACCGACGCCAACTCCCACTCAAACAAATACTGCTGTATCGCCAACACCGACTCCACAATCCGAAACCGCTCAATGGAAAATATTTACAAATACAGAATATAAATATCGAATTAACTATCCACCCGACTGGGAACTTGGGCAAATTACCGTAAAACAATCTCCCGCAGCAGTTCGATTTACGAAAATAACTAAACAAGGCGATAAATACCTTAACGATGCTGTTGTTGATGTTATTGTTGAGCCCAACCCACTTAGAAAAACACCTACCGAAGAATGGTATCGAGAATGGGTAAAACAAATTCCTACTGGAATCAATCTTGAAGGAGTTAAGTTTGAAGAAACGACATTCAAAAATATGAAGGCACTCAAAATCGACAATAATACCGTTTTCTTTGCTAAGGGACTTAATATGTTTGAAATTAAATGGCATGTTGCTGGTGATTATAATCAATCATTGGCAGAATCGGCCGAAAAGATTTTTGAACAAATGATGGCCACTTTCGAATTTATTGATTAATTTTTCTGCCGCCAAAGAAAAACTTGAAATTGTCAGCGGTGCGGCCCACTTCGACTTCGCTCAGTACAAGCCGCCGCCTTTCCGAATTTTCGCGGGGGGAATTCCTCGCCGCCGCAGGCGGCGAAATGCGTTCGGACTAATTTAAGAATACTGCACCACGTTGGAAAAGTCAAAGAGTTTTGGTTCGCCTCGCGGAGTTTATCCCGACGAAGGAGGGACTCGGCGACCAAATCGTATGGATTTTTCGGGGCAAAAAGAAATTCTTAAAAATAAAATTCGTGAGGTTTACTATCCGCATCTTTACGGAAACGATGATGGAATAGAACTCTTGCATAAACACGGTATTAAAATTAAAAAGATAAAGTAGTTGCCACCATTTGACAGGTTTATAGTGAGCACAGCCGAACTGCCCAGGTCAAGAAGAAAAACTTTCGGTAAGGTATTCATATCTTGGTTAAGCCCCCCTGTTTATATAAGAAACAAGCCCGCTTTTAAGGCGGGTGTTTTTCGTTTACAGTTAAGATACAAAATATATGGATAAGAAATCGTACTTGCGAGTGGGACACGCTTCCGATTTAAAAGGAGGGGATCGTTGGTTGTATCGGTTGTTTGAAGTGTTCCCGGGAGCGCTTTCATGGGGGACCATTTTGGGGATGGTGTTTTTTTCATGGGTTTACCCGATTGCGGTGGCAATATTTATTATTGCCTTTGATGTGTATTGGTTGGTGAAGACAGCATATTTGTCTTTGCATCTTCGGGCGAGCTGGAGACGGATGATTCATTATATGGAGATTGACTGGGAGGAGCGACTGGTGCATTTAAAGTGGAACCATGTTTGGCAGCTTGTGATTCTTCCGTTTTATAACGAACCATATGAGGTTGTAACAGAGGCGTGTCAGTCTCTGAAAGATTCCAAATGGCCAAAAGAACGGATGATCGTCGTGCTTGCAACCGAGGAGCGGGCTGGCCAGGAGGCTCAAAACATTGCCGAGCGCGTAAGGCAAAGCTATGCAAATGTATTCGGACATTTTTTAGTCACTAAACATTCTCAAAACATGAAAGGGGAATTGATGGGCAAGGGCGCTAACATTGCATGGGCAGCCAAAGAGACGAAAAAAGAGATTATTGATGCATTTCGGATACCATATGAAAATATTGTAGTCTCATCGTTTGATATTGATACCCAGGCATACCCGCAATATTTTTTGTGTCTTACGTATCATTTTCTCACTGCAGAGCATCCTTATCAGTCGTCGTATCAGCCAATTCCTCTCTACAATAACAATATTTGGGATGCCCCGGTTCTTTCAAGAGTGGTTGCGGTTTCAGGGACATACTGGCAGATGATGCAGCAGGTGCGTCCCGAGCGTCTTACAACATTCTCTTCTCATTCAATGAGTTTTAAGGCATTGGTGAAAGTGGGATTTTGGCAGGCCAACGTGGTTTCAGAAGACTCACGGATTTTTTGGAATGCGCTCCTTGCATTTAATGGAGATTATTACGTTGTTCCGCTTTTTTATCCGGTCTCTATGGATGCGAATGTCGCGCCGACTTTTTTTAAAACTGTGAGAAACATCTACCGCCAGCAGCGTCGTTGGACATGGGGAGTGGAAAACATTCCTTATATATTGTTTGGATTTTTTAAAAACCGTGCGATTTCCTTTCAAAAGCGTATCTATTATCTTGCTACACAGCTAGAAGGATTTTGGTCGCTCGCGACTAACCCTATTTTGATATTTGCCCTTGGATGGCTTCCGCTCTTTCTTGGCGGTGATGAGTTTAATGTGACACTTATTTCATATAACCTTCCGCGTATAACCCGTACGCTTATGACTATCGCTATGCTCGGTCTGATAGGTTCTGCTTTTATGTCTGTGGCACTGTTTCCGCCGCGACCGAAAAACCGTCACCGTTTTTCCTGGGCGTTTATGATGTTGCAGTGGATGTTGGTGCCTTTTACCGTAACCGTATTCGGTGCTATTCCAGGGCTTGATGCGCAAGCTCGATTGATGTTCGGGAAGTATATGGGATTTTGGGTTACTCCTAAGGAGGGAAAGCGAGCCGGGAATTTGTTTCAGGAACGCGTGAGTGTAAATTCTCAAGCGGAAAAAAAAATCCAAAAGCTGTAGCAGTAAGCTGGGTTTCAGTGAAATATGTTTTAGTGAAATATATTTCAGTGAAATACAAAATATCCATAAGTCTATACTTTAACGATCGTAAAAGTATGGATTTTAGAAGTTTAGTTTATTATAATGAGATTAAATATGAGATTATTAATAAAATGTAACTTTGATTTGATTAAACACAAGGATTTGTAAGCGTTGTTCTATATTATGGCGAAATATTTGCGTAGTAAAACGAAACGGAAAATTTTACTATTACTTTCAGCAGGGCTTGCTTTGGGTTTTACTTACCATCCAAGCAGGCAGTGGTGGATTTTAAAACAAATACCAAGGGAGTTGGAAAATATTAAGAAAAATTATGTATCCAAAGCAATCCGTGAACTCCGTAAACAGCAACTTATTGCCTTTCGGGAAAAGCGAAATGGTTGTTACAAAATTATACTTACTCCTGCAGGAAAACGGCTTTCGAGGCGGTATCACATTGGTGAACTTACCATATTGAAACCAAAACGATGGGATGGTAATTGGCGCATGGTTATATATGATATCCCGGAGAAATATAGAAAAGCACGCGACATCTTACGTGACCAGCTAAAACTGCTGGGATTTTATGAATTACAAAAGAGCGTTTGGGTTTACCCTTTCCCTTGCGGCGATGTTGTTAAGTTTCTTATAGATATGTATGAGATTGAGGAGTATGTGCATTTTGTAACGATTCAACATATTACAAATAGGAAAACACTCCGCAAGCATTTTCGTATTTGATGTCTTAGTGCCTTAAATCCATTATCCAACGATCGTTGGATAATGGATTTATAGAATTTTATAAGCGTGGTGTTATTTAGGTGGCGTGGTGTTATTTAAATGGCGTTATTCAAAATGAAGAAGTTTTTTGTTTATAATTTCTATTTCCCCTTTCAGGAGAGGGGACTGTGAAAGCTCCGGATCTTTTTCGATAATATTTCTCGCTTCTTTTCTCGCCGCTTCAACCATTTTGATGTTTTTTAATGCTTCCATGCCGACATCCGAGATTCCCCACTGCGATGATCCGGTCAATTCCCCGGCGCCCCGCAATTGAAGATCATATTCAGCGAGCTCAAAACCGGATCGCGCATTTCTAAGGGCATGAAGACGGTCTTTTGTTTTTTCCCCTTGACTGTCACTTATTACAAAAAAAATGGATTTGTGTTTTCCTCTCCCGATGCGTCCCCGCATTTGGTGTAGCTGTGCCAAGCCGAACCGTTCTGCCCCTTCCACTACCATGACGGTGGCATTAGGAATATCAATCCCGACTTCTATAACTGAAGTCGAGACAAGAATTTGAATCTCGCCTTTTTTGTATTTTTCCATGGTTGTTTCCTTTTCTTTTGGGGTGAGTTTTCCATGCAACACCCCTATAGTGAAATCAGGGAAGATTTCTTTTTTTAATCTCTCAGCTTCTTTCTTTACCGATTTTATTCTGTCATCATCATGTTCAATTCTCGGGCATATCACAAAAGCCTGATGCCCTTTATTAATTTCTTCCCGCATGGTATCCCACGCTTTTTTTCTGGTTCTTCCCATAAGTATCATGGTTTCAGTCGGTGATCGTCCGGGCGGCATTTCATCAAGCACCGACAAGTCAAGGTCACCATATACGGTAAGAGCAAGCGTTCGCGGTATGGGCGTTGCGGTCATGGAGAGAAAATGCGGAAGCGGGTTTTCCGTTTGCATTTTTGTCCGGGCAAGACGTGCTCGCTGTTGAACGCCGAATCGGTGCTGCTCGTCTACGACGATAAGCGCCAGATTGTTAAACTGGACTTTTTTTTCTATAAGTGCATGAGTACCGATGAGTATTTTTATTTCTCCGCTTTTTGCCCATCGTAAAAGTTGCGTTCTGGATACATGAGCGGAAGTTTTTGGGAACGCTTTTGATGGGAACACTCTTGTGTCGGATGAAGTGATAAGTCCTATTTTTATTCTTAAACCCTTAAACAATTCAGAAAAGGCATTAAAATGCTGGCTGGCGAGTATTTCTGTCGGTGCCATATACGCGACCTGCGCATCATTTTTTACTGCTATAAACGATATAATCGCCGCGAGAATTGTTTTTCCGGATCCCACATCTCCTTCAAGCAGTCGTGCCATTGGCGTTGGAGTTGCAATATCATTTTTAAGATCTTCAAGAACGATTCTCTGGCTCGCCGTGAGCGTAAAGGGCGGTTTTTCCAGGAATTCCTTTAACGCTTCTTCGTCGGTTTTTAAAATGAACGATTTTTTCTTTTCAAGGAGCTTTCTTTCTTTTATGCGCGAAAGCTGGAGGAGAAATATTTCTTCAAATGCGAAGCGCTTTCTTGCTCCCTCGGCCTCCCGTTCATTTCTTGGGGTATGGATTGCCCTTAAGGAATGTATAAGAGAGGGAAGGTGATATGTTGTTAATATTGCCTTAGGCAATATGTCCTTGAAGTTCAAAGATGCGCTCTGAAGCAGTTTGGTGATGTGAAAATGAAGCCAGCGCGAGCTGATGCCTCTCGTTTCAGGGTAAACAGGGATGAGACCCCTTTCTTTTATATTGAGTGATATTGAAAGGCGGTCAATTTTTTCAAAAAAAGGGTTTGCGATATATAACCCTCTTTTCCCCGACTGTATTTCCCCTCTTATTCTTATTAAGTCCCCGTCTTTTAAAAAGCGGGCGATGTAGGGTTGGTGAAACCAGATAAGTTTCAATGTTCCCGTTGCGTCTGCAAAAGTACCTTCTGCGATTGCAACTTTGCTTTTCCATGTTTTTCTAAGATCAATGTGTGTTATTTTTCCTTCAACAGTTATGTGTTCTTTTGGTGTAACGTTACTAATTGTCTTAAACCGGGAAAAATCCTCATATCGCGCAGGAAAATGCCACAACAGGTCGCGAACAGTATTAACATGTAACTTCTCCAGCCCGTTTTTCTGTGTTAAAGACAGTTCCAGAACATTTTCAACGCGCTCCGTAAGTTCCATCATATACATATGGTGCGTTTCTATGAGGCGCTTTGCAAGGGGGTATTTTAAGCTGTCGCACTTGGATAGTTTTTTGATGAAGTTTTTGCTGACAATATTTTCTGTGTTTGGTAAGTCTGATAAGAATTTACAAGGCCAAGAGATACACAATGCCTGAAATCGATACGATTGGGATTTTTGGTCTCATTGTGAGTACTATTGAGGGAGTTTGAGGGAAAAAATTTTTGCCCATGAGCGTCAGACCGTTTCCGCCTGTTTATCAGAGCAGAATGCTGAAACAAAATTTTCTTCTTCCCGAATTGAAAAATGGTCGCGTGTAGAAATCAAAAAATGTAGAAGAAAGTTTTGTTGAGGCGTAGCCCCGCCTGTGGCGGGGCG
>C687J35504_10000878_pt1 | contig 21474 bp, 17 predicted proteins | sample RifCSPhighO2_02_FD_35504 | JGI IMG/M metagenome (IMG submission 35504) | reverse complement strand
CGCACATTCAATAATGAAGTGCAACACTTGGGAAAGCAGAAAGGAAAATGCTATCCTAAGTGGTTATGGAAAAACAATACAAACATTTAACCATGGTCGAGAGAGATAAAATAACAGAATTACGCTATGAATGGAAAAACATAAGTGAAATAGCCAGAGCGCTCCGCTGTCACAAAAGTACTATCTCACGAGAGCTAAAACGCAATTCTTCACAGGGATATAAACTGTATTTATCACACAGAGCNCAGCAAAGAGCTGATCAAAGGAGAACCGAAACCCGTTGTCGTCAACGACTCAAAAACGATCTGGTACGAAATTACGTGCAAGAAAAACTCATGACAGGCTGGTCTCCTGAAATTATAGCAGGTAGAATAAAGAAGGACTATCCAGGGTTTTCCATTAGCCATGAGGCTATCTATCAGTATATCTACCACAAACAGACGCCAAATCGTCTTGAACTGATCGCTTGCTTAAGGCGCGCTCACAGAAAACGTAAGCAAAAAGGTATAAGTAGAAAAGAGCNTAAAACCAAAATTCCCAATAGGATATCAATAGACCTAAGGCCCAAATCAGTAGAAACACGTCGCCAGTTTGGACACTGGGAAGGCGATAGTTTAGTCTCTAGAAAAAGCACGGCAGCTTTAAACAGCCTGACTGAACGCAAAAGCCGTCTTGTTCTACTTACAAAATTAGACCGCAAGGGTGCTGTAGAAACTAAGAATGCTATTATCTCACGATTGCAACACCTTCCACCAAATGCCAAGAGAAGCCTTACCCTAGACAACGGAACTGAAAATACACAACATCAAGAAATAACTAATGTCCTTGGCATCAAATGCTTTTTTGCTCATCCGTATGCCTCTTGGCAACGGGGTACTAATGAAAATATCAACGGTCTTGTCCGATGGTTCTTGCCAAAGGGTACTGACTTTAGTAAGATNACTGATCAACAAATTTCCAATATTGAATCTTTAATTAATAACCGCCCTAGAAAATGTCTAAAATTTAATACACCTAACGAAGTCGTTTTCCCAAGTGTTGCACTTCATTATTGAATGTGCGATGTTAGATGCAGAAAGAAACGATAGAATGTTAAAATTTGTTGGAAAGCCTAAACCAAAAGATCTCTGCCCTTGTGGAAGTGGAAAACAGTTCAGAAAATGTTGTAACAAAAAACTTTTAAGGCGTGTACAAGTTGAAATAGAGATTGATCCTCCCCAAAAAATTGATCTTATCAAAATAAACGAAAAGGATGGTACTATAAAAATATTCTCTGAAGGTAAGACTATTATTCCAAAGTTTGCTCGTTCTACAGTAGGCTATAAAGGTACCTCAAAGTTTAGATATGTAAGCGATCTTATCATACCTACAACATCTATGACAATCGATCCTAGCAACAGTTATCTTGCTTTTGATGAATTATATGCTGTTGATACGAATACAAAACTGATTTTAAATGTAAATTACGCTATATCAGTAGCTTTTAAAGCAGGCATTACATTATCCAATAATTATTTGGGTTATGAAGTAAAAATGACACAGGTAATAGCTAAAGATTTCACTTCTGATATGAATCATGAAAAGATTGGCTGGGTTCTCTTGATAACACACCTTATGGAAACCAAAGTAATCAATGATAAGAAACTAATTGGTGTTGTTGTAGATCACGATAGGGAAAATATTTCAAAATATAATCGAAAAGACATCCCAATTATTGGTGATCTTTTCTTACCAAATGGAGTCAGGCTAATTTACGCAAGTTCTGATCGTAAAGGCTCAATATATAATGCATTAATAAAGAACTGTGATGAAAGATCTAACGAATTATTTGAAATACACGCGACGAATATTAAGAAGTGTATAAGCGAAACTGGCTCTGATACGAAGTGCATCTAACAATACAAATATAGCCGACCGTTTTCAATGGCTGCTGATTTTGACGTTAGGCTAATAAACTCGTTAATAAAAGATGGAGGAATCTTAAGATTTCTCAGTCGCTCTGATCCTTCGAAATAACAACTTTCTTTTGTTGTTGACTATAAATCATTATCATGAAAATTGCCATAACAGGTCTAACAGGCTTCCTCGGTCACTACGTAGCAAAAAAGCTTTTCGAGAGGGACGTTCACATCCAGTCGCTTATACGGGACAGCAGCAATGTCCTGCATCTCCAGGATTATCAGAAAAAAATCACCTTTCATAAAGGCGACTTGACTAATAAGGAAAACTTAAAACAATTTATGCAGGGTGCAGATGTTGTTATCCACATGGCCTACGAGCGTCAGGGCGCTACGTTTCATGAGGCGGCAAACAAGGATATTAAAAGGTTTGTAGAATCTAATCTTTTAGGCAGTATTGAGTTATTAGACACATCAAAACAGAGTGGAATCAAACAATTTATATTTATTAGTTCATGCGCAGTATACGGACATATCTTTCCTCATATCAAACTCGATGAGTTGCATCCGCTTATGCCCGATTCAAATTACGGAGCCTATAAAGCGTCTGCAGAGGCATTTTGTCATGCGTATCATTTATCCAATGCCTTTAACATGACCATCTTCCGCCCTGTAGGAATTTATGGTATAAACCCGCATCTGGCACATTCTGCGTGGTATAATATTGCGAAGGATATTAAACATGGAACTGATGCAGAAGTTTCGGGCGGTGGGAAAATAGTTTCCGCTGAAGATGTTGCCAAAGCAATATGTCAGTCAATTAACAACAAGGATGCGTTTGGCAAGGCTTACAATCTTGTGGATTTTTATGTTGATAACTTGAGCATCGCACACATGGTTAAAGAAACCTGCGGCTCCGGGTCTAACATCAGGGGAACACCTCGAAAGCCTATCCATGCGATTGATAATACTCAATCCATAGCGTTAGGAGTAAAGTATGCAGGTGCGGACGGCTTGAAACAATACATTCGTGAATTGATAAATCGCATTTAAAATGAAGTGTGAATGACTTCAAATTTGACACAGAACCAAGTTCAGCATAAATAAGGTTCTTTACTTATTATTCCAAACCACGCCCTGTATTTGTTCAGGATCGTTTCGGAATTTCTTCAAAATTTCTTAACAAAAATTCAGTCAATACAAAGGTTCAGCTTCTTACATATAACCAAAATTTCTTTTTCCAGTTCGTTAATGTCCTTACACACCATAATAGCCTCAGACCTTCTGTGGTCTAACTTTGTACCGCCAAGTCTTTCAGACCATCCTTCGAAGCCCTTCAATGTTAAAATGGGCTTATTATAAATCCAAGCGAAACATATCTCCGATAGTGTCCCCGCAGCGCCTCCAAGTGCAACAACAAAATCTCCTGCTAAAACCGTTAACACATTCCTGGCATGACCGAATCCGGTAGGTATTACAACGGTACACCAATCGTTTGCGTCGTTTACATCATCAGATGGAAGAATTCCAATAGTCAGCCCGCCGGCTTTTCGTGCACCTTTACAAGCATATTCCATAATACCTGCCCTGCCGCCCGTTATCACAGCAATTCCATACTTTGCAAGAAGTTCACCAATCATTTCTGCTGTCTTACAAGCTTCTAATGACGCATCTGAATCACCAATGANTGTTGCTTGTGGTCTCCTCATATTAGACAAAGTTCAATGCAATAAGTGATATTTTATGTATATTNATCCCGTTACTTTTTTACATCAGGCTTTGTTAATATACCTTCAGACCAATTGATTATATACCCAATGTCAACCGGTTCGCCGCCAATGGTCATCTTATGCTGTCGTCCTTCTAATAACTTCTTTTCTTCGCCTTCTAATAGTAATGTAGCATCGCCCTTTACTGCGGTTACGATTGTAACTAACTCCCCTGCCTGAATATTTAATGTGCCTTTACTTGTCCTTATCCTGCCGTTAGGTGTATCAATTTCAAAAAGCGGATCAGATTCATTCACTGAAATAATAATCTGACCATGCTTAAGCTGTATTTTAGATGAATCAACAAATTGCACCTCTGTATTTATATCAATACCAATATCTACGCCTTTTTTGGTAGATAATAAAGTCTTGCCTTCTCCGCCCGTCTTTAAGCCAATACCCTTGTGAAAACTGGTACGCATTGATAACTTACTCCACTCGGTAGCGCCAGGATATAAAAATTGAACATCTCCATGAGCATTTAGTAAGTTTATTTCACCTCCCCTATGCGTCAGATAAAAGTATGTTGCAAATAAAACAATAATTCCACTTCCAACAATAGTACCAAGGAACATGAACCCTTTTTTTGTAGGTCTTGCAACAAGTATTCCCAATTCATAAAGAATAATCATCGGACCGGCAGTCATTGTTTGAGTAAACGGGTCTGGCGGGGTAACTATAGCGGCAATTATAAATATTACTAAAATAGCGTACTTTCTCCATTTTATAAATTTATCAGGCGTAATTAATTGAATCTTTGAAAGCAACAGCATTACAAGCGGCAGTTGAAACACTAAGCCCAATGCCACTGTCAGCATAAAAACGAACGAAACATACTGTTGCATTGTAATGATTGGTTGTATGCCCGGACCCAAGATGCCAATCAGGAATTGCAAGCCAAATGGAATTAACAGAAAATATCCAAAAAGCCCGCCAATTACAAATGCCAGATAAGATATTGGCAAAAATAACATTATGTACCGCCGTTCTTTCTTATATAAACCAACGCTTACAAACCGCCATATTTGATAAATAATAAACGGATATGCCAGAAAGACTGATGAAATGAAGCATAATTTCATGTAAGCATAGAAACCTTCCTGGTAACTTAGCACCTGTAATTCTGTCGAAAGGCCTATCTTTCCCATTGCAAACTTATGAGGTTTCTTAGCCATATCAAGGATTTGTACTTTGAAAAACCAGCACAAGAAAAAGCACAAGATAATGGCAATTATAGAATATATTAACCTCTTCCGTAATTCCTCAAGATGCGTACCAAACGGCATTCTCACCTTTTCAATTTCGTCTATGTGTTCTTCTGTCTCTAAATTTACCACACCGACCCTCGCTAATCATTCGTTTGGTATAATGTCTTGATAACTTCAAAATATTAGTAAAATTATATTACAAATATACATTTTAAATTACAAGGAACAATTGTATGCTTTGTGCCGAATACTTATGTTTGGAATTTCGAAGTAGCCACAGAGACCACCTAGACCTCAGAAAATATATTTCTGTGTGCTCCGTAGCTAATAAATCGCCGAATGCCTATTTTAACTAAACAAGAATATCCTTGACCTCTGCAAAGGGTAAGATATATTATCTTTGGGGGCGAGAAATATGAAAAGGGATATGTATCAATATTCAGTGAGAAGGTTGTATATCCGAACTATGTTCGCTAATACACCTAATTTTAAAAGGATATCCGAAATAATTTCGGATACAAACAATATGTGCTATATTTTATTATATTGTATTTTTGATTATAGACATCTACCAATAAATCACAGGAGAAATTTTTGAGGATTTTCAGAATCATGACATTTAGCTTTTGTTCAGTAGCCTGTTTCCAAGTGGTTTTCGACCACTTTCGTTCTCCTGTATAATTTTTAATGTCAAAGAAAGGACTTCCATGAGATCAGAACCATTAGCACTCAGCAAACAGATGATTTCACTGCTCGAGCAGCAGGGCATCACTGTTGCAACACCTATCCAGAAAGAAATCATTCCTGCAATCGTCCAGGGACGTGATGTGCTTGCACAATCAGAGACAGGATCGGGGAAAACACTGAGTTTCGCAATCCCCATCATAGAGCAACTCCATCGGCGTGATGGACTTCGTGCGCTTGTTCTGGTTCCAACACGCGAGCTCTGTATGCAGATCGCCGGTGAATTCATTCAATACTCTTCAGGTAAGCATCTCGGCATCGTTCCCGTGTACGGCGGTGTGTCTATCAATACGCAAATTACGAATGCGAAGACGGCGAATATCATTGTTGCAACGCCGGGCAGATTAATTGATCTTCTTACACGCCGCGCAGTGCATCTCAAAACCATACGATACCTCGTTTTCGATGAAGCCGACCGTATGCTCGACATGGGATTCATCAAGGATATTGAGCGTATCGTTCAGTATCTCCCGTCCGAACGACAAACACTTATGTTCAGCGCAACGGTCTCTGGAGAGATCGAACAACTCAGCCGGAAATACCTGCACAACCCTAAACATACCCGACTGGCATCCACTGTAAAGCCTTCGTTTCTCCAGCAAACATACTACTTAACTACGCCTGAAGGAAAGGCGGGTTTGCTTGTTGGCTTATTGAAGCACGAGCGTCATCTTGCCTTAGTCTTTTGCAACCGGAAACATGTAACGGTGAAACTGGCGAAAAAACTCTCAGCGCATGGCGTCCACGCACGCTGTCTAAACGGCGACATGTCACAACCACAGCGTGAGCGTGTTACAAATGAATTCCGCAAGAAGAAATTCTCAGTTCTTGTCGCCACGGATGTAGCCGCACGCGGGCTGCACATCGAGGACATTTCGCACGTTTACAACTATGAGATTCCGAAAGATGTAAAATCGTACACGCATCGCGTTGGTCGGACTGCGCGGGCGGGGAAGAAAGGTGAAGCAATTTCACTCGTGGCAAGCGCTGATGAGAAAAAGTTTTTCCAACAGATACTCTTTACATACCGTGGCTGTATTACGCTGAAAGAATCGAGTGGTCTTGCTGTATCATCCGGGGAACGCTTCGCTGCCAAGTCGCTTCAGAAGAAGAAATATAAGAGACAGTCATGGTAGAAGTCAACGACTATCGGCTTTAACCAATAGCAGTTGACTTTAGTATTATTTATGATTGGTATATCTCCCAACTCATTCAGTTTAAGTATTAAATATGAATCAAAAACATGGATTTTGTTAGTGATAATTTCCTTAATACCAAAAATGTTAATGAAAATAATATCCAGATTTATTTTAAAATTATCAACAACTTGGTTTCGGCTGCGGGTATTTGGTGCTAGTCAATAAGAAGATTTTACTAAATAAATAATCTTTACTTTGGAATAATGATACGGCATCATAAAATACCTGATCGCAAGAAGGTCATGCTGATTTTCCCACCAGACTGGTTTCCTTCGGAACCGTATTTGAGCCTGCCTACGCTTACTGCAACACTTCGTTCTGCTGGTCATATAGTTATTCAGAAAGATGTAAATGTTGAAATGTTCGATTGGTTCTTTAGTCATGATTTTCTTCAAAAAGTGTCTGGAAAGATAAATCAGAGGATTAAGCAATTAAGAAAAGAATCAACTGTTCGAGGACTGGATGAGCATGAAATTGAGCATTTACACGCATTAATTAATCGCACACCTGATAGAATTTCAGACCTTACCAGAAAAGCAGAAACCGCAAAGCATCTTGTCAGGGCGCAGGATTTTTATGATGCAGAGAAACTGGTGTGGGCATTAAATATATTCAATGAAGTAATGCACACGATTTCTCTGGCATACGCACCTGCACGGATTTGTATGCCACCAATGGAAACGAACCTGCCTTATAAATTGTTTGTCTCATCGGAGCTATTAAAGGCTGTGCACGATACGAATGTAAATGTGTATAGGGATGTATATGAGTATATAGTTCGTCCTGCAATTGAAAGGGAATGTCCTGATATAATTGGGATTTCAATCGCTTTTAAACAGCAACTATTTTCTTCAATGACATTTTGCGCGCTCATCAAAGAACAATTTCCCCATATTCATGTAACTATAGGTGGGAATACAGTTACACGGTTGCGCGATGTGTTACCTGAGAAACCGGATTTGTTTACACTTTTTGACAGCGCAGTAATATTTGAAGGAGAAACATCATTCCTTCGCCTTGTTGAGGCATTAAGCAATGATGGTAATTTGTCAAAAATCCCAAACCTGATATATATGGAGACTACAGGGATTAGTATGTCGTCATTAACGCGTGCTGAGGACATATCAGAGTTGCCTCCACCTGGTTTTGATGGATTACCACTGGAGAAATATTTTTCTCCTGAACTGATACTTCCATATCTTGCCACTCGTGGGTGTTACTGAGGACGTTGTAAGTTTTGCGACCATGGCGAGGGCTATACATCAGGATTTCGGATGAAAAGAGTTGAATAAGTTATAGATGAAATAAGGTATCTTAAAAAAAGATACAATGCCAGATGCTTTCACTTTACAGATGAGTCTTACCCACCGGCATTATTCAAAAGACTTACGAAGAAATTAATTAAAGATAAAGTAGATATCGAATGGACGACTCATTTGCGCTTTGAGAAGGGTCTTATTGATAAAGAGGTATGGAGAGATGCTATAAATTCTGGATGTAAGTTCCTTCATTTTGGTTTTGAGTCCGGTAGTGAATGTGTCTTGGAACTCATGGGTAAGGCAACAACGCTTGATACCATGAGAAGGACATTGCAATTAAGTTCAGAAGCTGGTATATGGAATCATGTGATGGGGTTTTTTGGCTTTCCGGGAGAGACTTATGAAGATGCTAAAGACTCAATAAAATTTATGGAGGAAAACAGGGAATACATTCATTCAATCGGTTTTGGTACTTTTGATTTGACCAAATATGCGCCTATTATGAAAAACTTGGATAAGTATGGTATCTTGTATTACAGGAATCCTGAGTGGGATCTGGCGTTGAATTATTATTATATAGTTCGAGGAGATAGGCTTAGCATTCGGGAGGCAGAACAATTACTATCTGAATTTGAGCAAAATCATTATGAAAGGTGGGATTTAAAGGTTATTATTCGTGAATACATATTCCTTTACGTTGCCTACTATGGAACCAACAGACTTCCATTTCTTCAGATAAATAGGTAAATTAACTGAAAAATACCTTTGATTTTTAAAGAAATGAGTGTATAATTACTTAAAATTACAACAGAGACAAAATGAAAAACTGCCTGAAAAACCATAAAAGTCGAGATACAGGTCATTAAGCACTTTTAAATGTCTATTTATAGAATTCCTCATTTCAAGTGGCATCTTAATTAAATTATCTATATACATTGCTTGTCATAGCATTATATGATTATAAATGTAGTTGCGTATATCCTTCCAATTTGTTGGTATAGACGCGATGCTTCTATAAACGGGTTATATGAAATGACTATTTAAAGAAAGGAGGTTGTAAGAATAATTTAATGATATCTTCTAAAATAAGTTATTAGTGAGTACCTCTGGTACGAATGTTTGATGAATGTATTTAAATAATAAATATTTCATAATTTTAGAATGCCGCTCCTGCGGCATGACGACCGTGTTCAATGATGCTTTCAGGTTGGAGTTAGAATCGCTATTTTATTTGTCTACCTCCAAAAGAAACATTATACGCACAGAGAAAAAAGGAGATTAGAATGCAAGGTAGTAAACTTTATGTAGGAAATCTTAATTATTCTGTAACTAAGGAGAAGTTAGATGAATTGTTCGCAAAGTATGGTGAAGTTAAGCAAGTTACCATAATTGAAGGTAAAGGTTTTGGGTTCGTGGAGATGTCAAACCAATCAGAGGCTAACAAAGCAAAAGAGGCGCTAAACAACACCGAGTTTGAAGGACGCACCTTGAATATTGATGAAGCCCGACCACCTAAAAGCAGAGGAGATAGAGATAGAGATAGGGGGCAAAACAGGGGGAGGCGTAGATTTTAAAATAAGCGAGTGATAACACAATTTAATAGTGAATTTTGAATGGTAATGTATCAGCCACTTCATATAACACCAAGCCTTGCAATTTTACAATATTTTTTATGATCATTTGTTGAGTTTGCTCTATGCCATGCCGCCAGTTTTATTTTTGCGATTTGGTTAGGGATGGCGTGGAGCAAAACCTTGAATTTAACCAAAATGTGGGTGATAATTGATAAAAAATAGCTTCTGACCGGAAATTTGCCACTAAAGATTATTTTATATTTGTTTGTCGAGTATGCAAACCGGTATATGAGTTGTTCTGTAATTAATACGCTCTTTTCCTACTTATTATTCATGCCGGGTAGAGAAAAACCAATTCTACTGAAATATTAATGAGGTAGCAGTTTCTTTTATATTTTAAGTGCAAGTATTAGCCTCGTTATTGTTCTGAACCGATTAATGGTTTTATGGTATGAGATATTATGTATCGGTTGTTAGCTATACAGTAGTAAATAGCATATAAAATCGTATTGATTACAGGTAATTTGAAAAATATGTATAGCCAGGCGAATCCCTTGAGTCTTCGGACTATTTCTGGTAGTACTTTATTACCGGAAAGTATTTGACCTTCAGACAAAATTAGTTGAATTGACTGCATACAGATTTCGTCTGACAACTGTGGAAACCTGTTTCTGCGTTCTTCAGATTGACATGGAATAAACTCAAAGATATCTTTTTGAATTGCATGCAATTCAATCCATTTCATACATCCACGACACAAGCTGCACTTATAATCATAGATAAGGACTACACTTCCCTTACCTTTCATTTATAATATACCTTCAAAATAAAATATCCAGAATCTTATCGAACCTCTAGCTCGCAAAGTTCAATACCTGACAAATTAGAAATATCTTTAACCGGCTGGCTGCCGTCGTATTTACTTTCAAACACAGCGTTACCGTTATTAAAGATTGTAACAGGCACATTGTTAATATTTCTCTGGAGCAGGAACTTGTAATAAAACTGTGTACGATTCCCTGCATTTTTAGTGGTAACAGAAACTATTCTATTGATACCCGGCACGATTTTATCTTCTGCATTACATAGTCCCGCATGCTTAAACTTTTCAGCCTTTTTAGTATCCAGAAAAATCAATGCTACTTCGTCTCCATATGTTAATTCAGTGAGGTTAAATACCAGATCTTTGCTGTTTTCTACCATAACCTTTGTGGGATTTTTATGAATAATTCTCTTGGTGTGTTCCCATGCCCCAGGATCTTTCAAGAAGTAATCTACAATATTAATGGTGCCTTGGGCAAATCCTATCTTATTAAACAGGAAAAAAAGAAATAAAACAGAGAACCAGCAAATATATTTCAACTTACACACTTTTCATATACAAATTATTAAGTCTGATATAATCTTCCACGCATCGGGGTACAAGATATCTTATACTGCGTCCATTTCTCAGCCTTTCTCTGATTTCTGTTGACGATATTCCTATTGAGGGTATTGTAACTTTTAGTCTCTCAATCTCTGCCGCTTTTTCTTTAGAAAATAAGGATTTTGAGAAATTACCATTTATTGAGACGGGGAAACGATTGACTACTATAAAATAACACCTCTCAGAAAGCAGTCCTATGTCTTTCCATGTAGATATTTCATTAATCATGTCAGTTCCAAGAATCAAATAAAAGTTATGAGATTCTCCATACATTTCGCTGAGAATTCTGACTGTGTCTATAGTATATGATTTCCCGGTTCGCTTGATTTCTATGTCCGATATTTTGAAGTGATTGTTGTCGCTTATCGCATCCTTTACCATTTGAAACCTGTGAGAAGCGGCCACAAGGTCGCCTGTTTCTTTATGAGGTGAAAGCCCCGTTGGTACAAATATTATCTTTGACAATGCCCGCTGCTGTAATACTTCTTCTGCAACGATCAGATGACCTATATGAATCGGATTGAACGAACCGCCAAATATTCCAATGTTCATTTTGTTATTTTTAGCAATAAATTATTTTTAGTGAATTATATAAATGTCCGCAGATAAGTCAATAAAAATGGGTTTACGCAACAAGGTTTGTATTCACTTTTGTTTGTTATTTCAAACGCGCGATAAAAACTTAAATTGCTTCGATTTTAGTTATTAACATACACCATGAGGAGTTTTAAATAATAATTCTGCATACCTGTTTTTAATTGACTCATTAAAAGGCGTGTGTTAGCATTTGTATCAGTGATTTTCGATAAATCATTGAGCTTTTTATGTTTATTTTTAAGAGGTGTATTTATTGAAGATAGCGTATTTCGACTGTTTTTCAGGTATTAGTGGAGACATGATACTTGGCGCATTTGTGGATGCCGGATTGGATGTAACCTTTTTAAAGGAACAACTGGCTAAACTCCATGTGCGTGGATACGAAATATACGCAGAAAAGGTAAAGCGCTCAGGGATAAGTGGCACAAAGGTTCATGTTATAACCTCCTCAAATGATAAACATGCTCATCATCATAATTCTCACTTAAAATTTCTAGATATAAAAGCCATTATTGAAAAAAGTAATCTCGGTAACGATATTAAGAATGACAGTATTAAAATATTTTACAGTTTAGCAATTGCCGAAGCCAAGGTTCATAACACATCAATCGAAGAAATCCACTTTCATGAGGTTGGCGCAGTTGATTCCATAGTTGATATTGTTGGTTCGGTAATAGCTATTAAATATCTTGGAGTGGAGAAACTATATTTCTCTCCCATTCCTCTAGGGCGCGGATTCGTGAAATGCGAGCATGGTACTTTTCCAGTTCCTGCACCGGCAACAGTTGAACTCCTTAAAAATCATTTAGTTATATCTTCAGACACAGAGAATGAGTTAACAACCCCAACGGGCGCTGCAATAATAACTATCATGGGCGAAGGACTTCGCACAAACCCTGAAATGAAAATATTACATGTAGGTTATGGCGCCGGTAACCATGACAATAAAACTATTCCTAATTTATTACGGATATTTATTGGAGAGCTATCCCAAGATGGGGAGTCTGACGAAATGTGGATTGTTGAAACAAACATAGACAATATGTCTGGTGAAATTTTGGGTTTTGTCATGGATAAATTGTTTGAGGCGGGTGCAGTTGACGCCTATTTTACTCCAATTCAAATGAAAAAAGGAAGGCCTGGAATTATTATTAGCACAATAGTGTCAGATATGAATCTATCCTCAGTTGAACTGGCTTTGTTTAATCAAACCACTACCTTTGGAATAAGGAAACACAAAGTTGCGCGCAAAGTACTCACACGGGAATTTAAAGAAGTAGACACCCAATTAGGTAAAGTAAAATTAAAGATTGGAAGGTTTAACGGTAATATTAAAAGTTATTCGCCAGAATATGAAGATTGTAAAAAGATTGCGGAGGAAAAAGGAATCCCTCTAAAGGAAGTTTATAATATCATCTCGAAGGACATTGAAAATTATAAAGCCTGAAATTATCATCCCCTTTATTGAACATCAAATACTACTGAATAAAGCGAAAACATTCAAATCTGCATTTTCCCATAAATGGCATATATAAATTCAAAAGCTACCAAAAACTTTGGTATTTACATAGCAATTTTAATTATAGTATGCCTGTCTCTTCTCAATTACTTAAATTCGCTATCTAACAAATTTGTTTATGATGATGAATTCGTTATTGTTAATAATTATTTCATAAAAACGTGGGATAACTTTCCTCGCCTTTTTAATAAAGATTACTTCAGATATGCTGAAGAACTCAGCTACCGTCCAGTAGTTACCTTATCATATTTTATTGATTATTCCATATGGGGACTTAATCCTTTTGGATTTCATCTCACCAATTTACTTTTGCATACACTTAATTCTGTCCTGATCTTCTTCTTGTTTACATATTTTCTAAATAACAGGACTGTTTCTTTTGTGGCCGCTCTATTATTTGTATGCCACCCAATACTTTCTGAGACTGTCAATGCCATTAGCTATCGGGAAGACCTGCTTACAGCTACATTTTTTATTGCAGCCTTTATACTATATATTAAAACCAGTAAAAGAGATGATTTAGTTTTAAACCAAAATAGCAATACAAAAACACGCTTATTATATTCTGCCTCGCTGATATGTAGTCTCTTTGCTGTATTTTCAAAAGAAATGGCAATTATATTGCCTGCTCTTATTTTTTTATACGATTTCGTACTTACCAAAAAAAAGGATTTACTCCATAAACTCATTCATTATTATATCGGTTATATTTTAATAGCAATATTTTATTTAATAATAAGATTCGTTATTCTTTACAACCCAGTTGAAGCGCAAACTTCATATCCGAGCAATAGTGTGCTAATTAATGCTATGACAATGACCAAAGTTATTGCCTCTTATATGGGGCTCTTCTTCCTGCCTCTATCCCTATGTGCAGATTACGTTATGCCACATGCTTCTTTTCTCGATATTTCTTTTATTCTTTCACTTCTTCTTGTATCTTCTGCTATTCTCATTGCCTATAAGTTATACACTTATTCTAAAATCGTATTTTTTTCTATTGTATGGTTTAGTGTAAGTTTATTGCCTGTATTAAACATTGTTCCTATTGAAAATATTATTGCAGAAAGATACTTGTATCTGCCGATACTCGGCCTTTGCATGTCGTATGGATGTTTTTTACAAATACACACTAAAGTTATAAATTATCAAAAATATACAATTATCATTTTACTGATACTTATATTGTTACCTTTATCTTTAAAAACGATTAAAAGAAATAAAATATGGATTGAGCAGTCTGTTTTATGGACGGACACGGTAAGAACATCTCCTAATAGTTTTAAAGCGCATAATAATCTTGGAAACTTTTACAGAGACGCTGGCAGGCTGGACGAATCAATAATTGAGTTCAAGCGTGCGTTATCACTTTATGACGATTATATCAATGCCCATAATAATCTCGGTGTAACTTACAGAAAAAAGGGTATGTTAAAAGAGGCATTGACAGAATACCAGAAGGCATTGAAGTTAAACCCAAACTATGCATACGCTCACAATAATCTTGGTGTTTTGTATGCCAAGCTAAATTATCTGGATTTGTCTATAGTTGAATTCCAAAAGGCAATTTCAATTATGCCATATTATTTTGATGCCCATAACAATCTCGGGGCTACTTATTTGAGAAAGGGACTTCATGAGAAAGCAATAGCGGAATTTCTGGAGACAATCAAGTACAACAACAGACATGCAGATGCATATTACAACCTGAGCGCTGCTTATCTCAGTAGCAATCAATTGGATAAGGCATTGGACGCAATTAAAATAGTTTTATCAATAGACCCTAACCATACGGATGCGCGAGAAGTCCTTAATACAATTAGCATGCAAATGAGACAAACAGAAAAAAGAAATTAGTTTGAAGCTAACAAACTGATTTTGCCTTAATTTTTACAACTAAATCTTGCAGACAGATTAATAAATAAAATATAGACTAGCGCTCCAAATATTTTCTTTTATCACTTATAATTTACATACTGCATTGCAAAATCATAGTTCTGGTCTTTTATACCCTTCATAACCATCTGCAGATCATCTATTTTTTGCCCTGAAACCCGGACCTTATCTTCCTGGATTTGCGCCTGTACCTTAAGTTTTAAACCTTTTATAAATTTAACAACTTCTTTAGCCTTTTCCATTGGAATACCTGACTGGAATGTTATAACCTGCCTTACAGTGCTGCCAACTGCCTGTTCCACCTTTCCGAAATTGAGCGATTTTAGAGGCACGTTCCTCTTCGCAATTTTTTCCTTTAAAATATCAGTCAGGCTTGTTAATTTGTAGTCATCATCCGCAATTAACGTTATTGAATTGTCACTATTCAAAGTAATAGATGATTTACTCCCCTTGAAGTCATATCTTGCAGCTAGCTGTTTTTTTGCCTGATCAATTGCATTATTGACTTCATGCATTTCTACTTTACACACGATATCAAATGAATGCATTTCTGCCATATAAGTATCTCCTGAAGGAAACAGATTTTTTAATTCTACATATTAAAAATATTTTTAATAGCCTTTGTTTCTAATCTCTTTTTCCGTAAAACCAAAAAAATGTGCGACTTCATGTCGTATCACCCTTTTTACTCTTCGTTTGACCTCTTCTTCTGAGTGACAATAAGCCTCGATATTCTTTTGAAAAATTGTTATCCTTTCCGGCATTGTAGCAGAATGCCAGACGCTTTTTCTGTTAAGAGGTATACCTTCGAATAAACCAAGCAGATGTGTATTAGATTTTAATCTTAATTTTTCTATTATATGATTATCCGGTTTATCCTGTACAACGATTGATATATTAGATAAATGTTTCTTCAAGTTTTCAGGTAATTCATTAATTGCATCAAATATTAGACGATCAAAATTCGTTATATGTTCTACATTCATGTTTCTTTGCAACGTTTCATCTGAATAATAATCATTAATTTCGCCAATTTTGTATTTACTTAAAAAAATCTTATTTAACAAAAAGATAATTCCACCGATTATTGTAAAAGTAATCCAGAAATTCCAGCCATTAATAGCCATTATACCGCCCAACGCACCAATGAGAGCGGTAATCGAAGAAAATCCTAGCAGTAAATACAGTGTTCTGAAATCACTTTTGCTTGTTTTATCACTAATTAAAGGTATTAGTCTTAGACCGCACCCCATACATATCATACTCTTTTTATTGGTTTGACTGTCGGGATGATATATCTGTCCACAGTTCATACATTTTAACAATTCTGAATCTTTTACCATAAATTTACCAAAATTATAGCATCACGATTTTATCATGTCTAAATAAATTGAGTAACTTTAGATATATTATGACAAGAAAGGATAGAAGAGACTAAGATATTTACAAAATAATGAGGGCTCATTTAGCCGGTATCTCTATAAATATAAAGAATTAGAAAGCAAGTTAAAAAGTTAATGGAAGCAACCGAATCAGCGACCTTTTATAGTGGTATTTTATTACACTTGTCATCTATAAAAAAGAATTAATTGAAAGTGTTTTCCTATGTGCAGTCATGTATGCCGAGAGGTACTACAAACAATAACTATCAATGTCGAACTAAATAGAATCTAAAAATATTTACTTATTCATATTTAAAGACAATCTTTCAATTTGTTCCATAATCTGTTTTGTAATTTCTAAAACATTTTGTTTCTCAATACATCTGTTATTTTTAAACCTCATTGGTTTACCAAATGTTACTTTGATTTTTGAAATCTTGGGTATTTTAGCGCCTTTGGGTAATGCCTCGTATGTGCCTGAGATAAATGCGGGAATGACGGGCACTCCGCTCTTTATGGCAAGGAAACCGATGCCCGGATTTCCCTCCTGAAGGCGGCCTTCCTTACTTACTCCTCCCTCTGGGAAGATGCCTAAAACTCCATCTTTTTTAAGAGCCGCAATACCTGCTTTCAGTGCGCCAATATTTGCACCTTTTTCTTTTACGCAGATACAACGTAACAATTTGAAAAGCCATTTCCCCCGCCCTTCATAATACAGTTCGGTCATCATAAAAGAAATACGCCTGGGAAACACTGATTGAAGTACTATTGGGTCAAGGTAGCTGAAATGGTTTGCAGCAACAATAAGCGGTCCATCGAGTGGTATAAATCCTCTGTTTTCAACACGGGTATGGTAAAATACCTTTAATAAAATGACTCCGATTGCCTTAATCATAAGAAAAAAGCAATCATTTAAAATATTCAGAAAATTAAAATTCTTCCCCCTGTTCATATTTATACAAATTTCTTTACATTATTGAGTTTAATACTGCTCCACATTACAAACAAACTGAACACACAAACCCCTATCCCTAAATATAACATTAGGTTTCTTACAGGAATTAAAGCAGTTAATTTGCCAATCACTAATGTTGGAGCTACCACAGAAGCATTCACAAAAATGTCTCTACATGCAAAAATCCTTCCTCTTAATTCGGAAGGTGATGCCATTTGAATATCAGCATTTATTGGGGCTAAAAAAGCACCTCCAGCAATTCCTGTAAAATATGTTATTACCATAATAAGGGTATACGATTTTACCAAAGAAAAAAATATAATGCCAAACGAAAGTGACGCTATACTCCATGTATAAATGGTATTTCTTTTAACTTTGTTGCCATATTTACCAACCAGAATAGACCCTGTAAAAAGACCCGCGCCTAACAGCGTAAAAACAAACCCAAGAGGGGTTAAAAATTTAAGATTTAATACCTTATCAGCAAAATCAGAGATTGCAATATAAAAGCTTACGCCTATAAACCAGAATATCGCATTAAAAATAATAAGTATTTTAAGTCTCTCATCCTGATAAATATGTTTCATACCCTCCCTGATATCAGACAGTATTTCAAAGAAACTTTTAATTTTACGGTATTCTTTTTCTCTTACAGTCAGTAAAAATATCGTGCCCGCAGAGAAAAGATATGTAAATGCATCAAAATACAAAGATGGTTTAAATCCAATTTTGTCGAAGACAATACTGCCAATTGCTGTACCAGCCAGAATACTTAACAACGCCGAAGATGCAATGAGTGCATTTGCAGCGAGGAGATGTCTGTCCTCAACTACGTCCGGGATGATTGAATATTTAGCAGGCGAAAAGAAACAAGTAAAGACGCCAATTATAAATATTACTGGATATGCAGGTGCAATATATGCAGAATCAGAAATCAACCACGGAATGGCACATACCAGAAGCGCCCTGGAAATATCTGAACCTATCATTATTTTTCTGCGTGACAATCTATCAGAAAGTACACCAGAAAATAAGCTAAAGAGGAAAAAGGGCAATGTACTCCAAAATGTAATTCTGGACAGTTCTTCTCCTACATTTCCACCATTTCTTATAATTAATCCAAGCAATGCCACTTGATGGAATCTGTCTCCAAGCGCTGAAACAATCTGTCCAATCCACAGTTTGGTAAAGTTATAGTTTTTGAAGACTTCTATTAATTTTGTAGTACGTTCCATTATCTTAAAGTGACCATTTTAAAAATATTATTATTAATGGTTTATAATAGCAATTATTTATTAATCTATCTACGCTGTTTATATAGAATTTTACTTGCCTGAAAAAGTTCTTTTTGATAACATAATTTACCTTTTTCTGCAATCTCAATTGAAAACATAAATCATGTGATTCTGTTTTATTTATTAATTGAAAGGAGTTGTTTGGATGTCGCCTAAGTATGTTTATTTTTTCGGCAATGGTGTCGCTGATGGGAAGGCTGATATGAAACACCTTCTTGGTGGCAAAGGAGCCAATCTCGCCGAAATGACCAATCTCGGTATTCCCGTTCCTCCAGGGTTTACAATAACAACTGAAGTCTGTGATGCGTACTATAAAAACAACAAACAATATCCAGATGGTCTTACCGAAGAAATAGAACAGAATCTTTCTCGTTTAGAAAATCTGATGGGTGCAAAACTAGGCGATGCTGAAAATCCTTTGCTAGTATCTGTTCGCAGCGGTGCAGCTGCATCAATGCCAGGAATGATGGATTCTGTATTAAATCTTGGTTTAAATCCGGATGCTATAGAAGGGCTTATTAAAAAGACGGGTAATGAACGTTTTGCATGGGATGCATACAGACGATTTATTACTATGTTCGGTGACGTGGTAATGGATGTAGAGCGCCATTATTTTGAGGAAATTCTTGATAAGCACAAGAAGAAAGTGCGCGCAAAAAGCGACACAGACCTCAATGCTGAGCATCTGAAAAGCATTGTTGAAGATTTTAAGGTTATATATAAGAAGAAGACCAGCGAGGATTTTCCGAATGATCCGAAGATACAACTCCAGAAGGCGATTAATGCTGTATTTGCATCATGGAATAACCAGCGTGCATTGAAGTATCGTCAGCTTTATGAAATAAAAGGATTACTTGGGACGGCTGTAAACGTTCAGTCAATGGTATTTGGTAATATGGGCAACCATTCTGCTACAGGTGTATGTTTCACAAGAAATCCCTCAACAGGAGAAAATAAATTTTATGGTGAATTCCTTATCAATGCGCAGGGTGAAGACGTTGTTGCCGGGATTCGTACACCAGAACCAATAGAAGACCTTGAGAAAGAAATGCCCGAAGTTTATAACCAGCTTGTTAAGTATAAGAATACATTGGAGAACCACTTTAAGGATGTTCAAGATATAGAGTTTACAATTCAAGAGAATCGGTTATTCATGTTGCAGACCAGGAATGGTAAACGTACCGCTCGCGCCGCTATAAAATTTGCTGTTGATATGACTAAGGAGGGGTTGATTGATAAAAAGACTGCTATTTCAAGGATTGACCCCAATCAATTAGATCAATTATTACATCCTACTTTTGACCCAAAGGCAAAGAGGGAAGTTATTGCGGTTGGGCTACCGGCATCGCCAGGCGCTGCCACAGGTAAGGTTGTTTTCAGCGCCGAAGATGCTGAAAAATTATCAGAAAAACGCGAAAAGGTGATTCTGGTTAGAAAGGAAACCTCTCCTGAGGATATTGGCGGAATGCATGTGTCTCAGGGTATTCTCACAACACGCGGCGGTATGACATCACATGCGGCTGTGGTTGCAAGGGGTATGGGTAAATGCTGTGTTGCGGGTTGCGGCTCAGTTATTGTTGACTATAAGAGTCAGACCTTTAAGGTTGACAGTAAGGTAGTAACAAGAGGCGATTACATATCAATAGATGGTAGCACGGGTGAGGTGATGTTGGGTCAGGTTTCCACTGTACAACCTAGCCTAAGCGGCGATTTCGCAACCCTGATGGAATGGGCTGATGAGATACGCATACTTAAAGTGAGAACTAATGCGGATACTCCTGAAGATGCTAAAAGGGCGCGCGAGTTGGGGGCTGAAGGAATTGGACTTTGCAGGACTGAACACATGTTTTTCGGTGAAAACAGGATTGACTCTGTACGACAGATGATTCTCTCAGCGCCAGACGTAAAAAATTTAAAGGCAAGGATAGCTATTTTAGAAAAAGATTTGGCAAAATCAGCAAATAATAAAACGAATACTATTAAGAAAGAATTAATGCAGGCTAAAAGGGAACTCAAAGAGCCATTAAATTTATACAAATCAGCATTGAATAATTTACTTCCAATGCAGCGTAAGGACTTTGAGCAGATTTTTGAGTCAATGGATGGACTTCCAGTAACTATTCGACTTCTTGACCCACCTCTTCACGAATTCTTACCTCAAGAAGATTATAACCAGAAAGAAATGGCAAAAAAGATGAAGATCGGCCTGCAAGAGGTTCAAGAAAAGGTATCAGCGATGCATGAATTAAATCCAATGTTAGGACATCGAGGCTGCCGACTTGGAGTTACATTCCCTGAAATATATGATATGCAGGTGCAGGCTATCATCGAGGCTGCCTGCAACATGAAGAAAAAGGGTGTTACTGTATATCCTGAGATAATGTTACCCATTATCAGTATTGAACAAGAATTTGTTATATTAAAAGATGATGTCCACAGGATAGCCAAAGAGATCATGCAAAAGAAGGGAATGCAGATTGATTACATGGTAGGTACTATGATTGAGTTACCGCGTGCGGCGTTGATTGCAGATAAGATTGCGAAACATGCGGAATTCTTCTCTTTCGGGACAAATGACCTCACACAGATGACCTTTGGTTTCAGCCGCGATGACGTTGGCTCCTTTGTGCCTGATTATATTGAGAAAAACATACTTGAAAAGGACCCATTCCAGGTATTAGATCAGGAAGGAGTAGGTCAACTTGTTGATATTGGGATTAAAAGAGGGCGTAGTACAAGACCAAATTTGAAAG
>C687J35504_10000845_pt1 | contig 21882 bp, 22 predicted proteins | sample RifCSPhighO2_02_FD_35504 | JGI IMG/M metagenome (IMG submission 35504) | reverse complement strand
TCACAAGAGAGAAAAGAAAAGAGAGAACGTAAATTAAAGTTTTAGGCGATATTTATATCTGTCGATTCAGAATTTATTACCTATGTGGATAGGCTCTTAGTTCCTTTGTTAGTTTTCTTGGCGATAAAATTTGTGCCTAAGAAAGTATTTTTGAGAAATTACAGAAAAGTGTTTAAGGAATCTCGCAGATGACTAAAAATTGAATACTTTTTGTTGAGTCATCTGCTAATAGCCTAAGATAATATTGTTTAATTTTTAATATATAAAATATAAGTGCTTGCAAACTGTAGTTACAGAGATTTTCGATAATCATGTTACTTTTTCTAACAAAATCTCTGTCTATCCAACTCCTCACTATAGTAACACAATTAAGGAGATTGGATATACGGCATGTCTGAGGGGATAGGCGTGGATGAGGAGAATTGGAGTAATAATTATTGTTGCAGGAATGCTGAAAGCACTAACTTGTAATAGAAAAAAATTTTAACAGTTTTGCTGTGACTAAAGTAAACTGAGCATAAAACAAATAATTATCTATAATACGCCATTATCATCGGCATCAGATAACAATTTTATTATTTATCTGTTTTTAGAAGCCCCATAGCTTACGTGGCGGGGAACTTCAATGTTTTTGGTTATAATTCTGCAGGACAAATTTCAGGGGATTTGGATAATTTTTACAATTATTTAATAGGGGGCTTTTAGAATTATATTGACTTTTCTAACAAATCCTAGACTTATTTGGTTTTTTATTAAGGCAATTTAATCAAGGAGATTGGGTATAATTCAAGAGGCTGAAGACCCATTTGTTCTAGATTCCATTCTGACTCTATATGCGGATAATCTCTTTTTAGCTCTGCTATCTTTTCTTGTCTGCGGGTTTGAACTCTTTCTTCTAAATTGCAAGTTAATTCTTCCATATCAACTGGAAGAGTTGTTTTTGTTCCATGATTTATTTTTATTGTTTTTATTCCTTCATGGTAGGGGATTGTGCTTGTAATTATTGATTCTTTTAACTCAATTATTCGGCCACTGGGTTGTGGTTTTGAGAAATCTTCTGCAATGACATAAAGTCCGGTATGAAGCGCGTATTGGCCCATAAGAGTGTTATCTGCATTGTAGGTTTCAAGAACATAAGATGTGCTATTCCGGGGATAATGTTCATTAACAAGATGAGCATGGTTTAGGTCAGTGGCAGTGATTCTTTCTAGCGAAAATGAAATTTTTCCTGATGATTGCTCTTCTTTTATCCTTAGATTAAGATATATCTCTGCTTCTTCTTTTTGAGCAACAGTTTTCAGGGAATGTTGGTCGGAATTTATGTCTACGCTTCTGCAGCTTGTCAAAAGTAAGGCTGAAGCGAGTATTCCTCTATTTAGCATATGGGCTAGTGTTTTTTGCATGAAGTTTAAAGCAAACAATTCTATTTAAATCTTTCCCTTGTTACTATTATATAGTAATCCTTTGATAAAGAACTTGAAACAATAATCTAGAAGTTTATGGCGAATGCGGCTAACATTGTCAAAGTGATGATTGAGAATGTAGCTGTTATAAGGTAAAGGATGATTCCGGTCTTGAGGTTTTTTGCCAGGTCGTATTTTTCCCTTAAAGGATCTTTGCCCGCATCCAGAGTTACAAGGGTAAGCGTCATTATGAATATTATCTCTATAATGTAAATTCCAACTGCGAGCTGGAGAAAGTAGGGAGGAATCATTTCAGAAGAGGCAAAGATTTTCACTATTCCTGCCAGAGAACCTAGCGAGCCTGCTCCTAATTCTCCTCCTGCCATGGCCTGAGTTTCTAATTTGCTTATGACTGTTATAATCATTGAAGACAGGCCGACAATTATGCCTGCTAAAAGAGGAGCAAGGAAAGTCATGTTTGATTTCATATCTGAGACCACTTCTGCCAGAAGATCTTTAAGCCTTTGATTTATTTTTTGGATGTTCTTTACATAGTCTGAAATTGACATGAGGGAGCGGGCTGCAACCTGCAGACCTTTTTTGGAAGATTCAATGAGAATGCGCATAGACGTTGCAATAAGGGCAGAGGGGAAGAATATCATTGCGCCTCTTTTCTTGTCAAATACAGCATTGTCAACAGACATGCCTAGCTGCTGGATATTCTGGTTTATGGTTACGAAGAATTGATTTGTTGCTTGGCCTTTGGTGGATTCTGCGACTTTGGCAAATGCAACTTCTGGAGGCATCCCATCACCAAGGCGATTTCCTAGCTGGAATAGGGAATTAGTGAATTCATCCTCCAGGACTTTTGTTCTTTCTCTTGATTTTATCAAGTCATGAGTCTTTTTCTTGTATGCAACTATAAAGAAGATGGCGATTGAGAATGGGATGAACAGGCTAAGGAGCGTTCCAAGAGGGCCGAATGGACCTATTAGGGTATTTTTTTGAATCACTCTTTCCGGATTAGAAGGAGACGTTATATTAATGGATTTAAAGTCAAATAATCTTGTTTCTGGAGCTGTTGAAATACCTACTTGCTCAAAGGTATAGTCTTTTTGCAAGCCGAGAGTGTTGACAAAGAAATCTGCCTGGAACAAGAAAGGAAGTATTCCAATAATAAGGAAAGGAAGGGCAATTGCTCCTGCGATAAGCCATGGTTTTTTGGATTTGTATTTTGGATAATCTGGGTTTAATTCAAGGATGGAGGAGTCTCCGTAGCCGCCTGGCCTCCTAAGCATTATCTCTGAAGTCATGAAAAATACTATGAAAGGAACAATGATATTGAAGAGAATCATGACATGGTACCATTTTATTGCACCCTGTAGGAGTGTTGAAGCTAAAGGTATTATTGCTAAACCGAGTGTTGGGAGGATGATGCCTAACATATAGACGTTTGTTAAAGGACTTCTTATTTCCCTGGAATATTTGAGCATTTTTTCGTAAATCCCATCAAGAATAACTTGAAGTCCTTTTTCAAGAATCTGGATTCTTCTGGCTTCTGAAGGCTCATAAAGAGAAGATTCTATCAAATGGAAAGACTCTACAAATTCAGGAGCGTATTCATTCCAAGTCTGGAGATAATTGTCCAGGGATTGCTTTATTGTCGAGAATTTAGAGGTCTCCACATCATAAAATATTTTTTTTAAATCCAGAGCAAGAGGGCCTTCGAGATGATGGGCTGCAAATTCAATAGCTCTTTCAAGATTTGAAGTATGCTTCATATATATGACTACGTAAAGTATTGCAGGCACCATCTGCGAGGAAGCTTTCATCTTCCAGGAATTTGCAAGTCTTTGAGGCATTGTATAAGTATAATAGAAAATGAAAAGCGAGGCAAGCATTCCCAGCACTATGAAAGTGAACAATTCAGGGGAGACGACTCTGGATTCATTAATCAAAAGTATTGAGAATGCGCTGATTATTGTTATAAAAAATACTATGAGGAGGGACATTATTGAAAGGGCAAGGGCCTGGCTTGAAGTGACATCGAGTCGAGTGTTATCAAGGTATCTCTGAATCTTTGCATTCTCTTTTTCTGAGAGCTTGACTTTGAATGCATTTCCGAGGGATTTTGCCCAGCGTTCGTAGCGAGTCACTTCAGGAACCATCTCTTGCTTAAACTGAGTATACTCTTTTGATTCGTATGATTTTGGAGAGGAACTTATCTCTTTCTCAATCTTTTTAGTATACTTTTTTATTATATCTTCCGCACTTGCCATTTTACCTCTTTCTTTCTTTTACAGAGATTCTTGATAATTAGGTTACTCTTCCTAATCAAATCTCTGTCTACCCAACTCCCAACTAAAGTATAGCAGAAGACAAAATCATCTGAGCAATATTTGTTTGTCTTCCGCTAATAGCCAAAGACGTTTTTGCTCAGTTTTTAATGTCTTTGGCTATAACACAATCAGGGAGATTGTGTATATTGGTATAGAGCCGCACTATTATAAATTATACGGTGCCTAGAGATTAAGAGCTTTGAGATGGCTAAAATTTAATAACCTGCGAGATATACAAATATCCATGGGAATTAATAAAAGAGGAGGGGATAGGTTGATAAGCGAGCAGCTTGTATATATAATTCTCTCGGTTGCAGTTTTGATAACTATAATAATTATTTATTCAATTTTGACAGGCAAGGCTTCAGGAGCATTGGGTTTTCTTAAAAATATGCTGAGGTTGAGAGGATGATTAGGGAAAAGAGGGCACTGATACCTGTTTCTATATTATTCATCGTAATGGGTGCTATTGTTTTAATATCGCTGCTTATGTTTGGGAAATTCGGAGCATTTGATTCATCCATACCTTTTTTTGATAATCTTCCTGATTTCAAGAAGGATAATAAGACTGTAAAGATAGAGGTCATTTTTAGATACCAGATAAATGAGGAAGGAAAGTACCAGCTTGAAAGGCATGATGGCAAAGGCGATGAGGAGGGAATAGTGCAGTATTATGACGGGACTAGATGGAACGATTTTGAAGGAGAATATTATGAAATTAACGGGAAAAAATTTGAATATAATGCCTTGCTAAGGGACTTTAGGAATTATTATTTCAATACACCAAGGGAAAAAGTTGAGCCAAGAGTCTTTCTCTGGGCAGATAAGGATAAGGAGAAGTATCTTGGCAAGGAGAGCAACCAAAGATTTAGATTTGCAATTCTTGACAAAAATCTTGCAAGCGATACAAGAATCAATCCTGATGACTTAGCTGTCCAATATGGAACAATAATCCACATCCAGAAGCCTGCGGCAGACACTTCGTATTATCCATTTTATTTCATTTATTCTTTAGATGGCCAGCTATATGCTTCTAAACTGGATAAAAGTGCGGTGAAGAGCCTGACTTCTTTGCCTGGTTCGATTTTCAAGAGACTGAGGAGCGTTATCTCAAGCGATGAAAACTTTGTAATGGATGATAATGGAGTCCCTTATTCTTTTGATATTTCCAATGAGCCTTATAATCAGGTAGCACAATATGCCCGAGAATGGAGAGAGGGGGTAACTTATGCCCCGATTATCATATCTTACTTTGATTCAAAACAGAATAAGAATTTAAATGGCTATTACAGGGCGAGAGCGATTGAAGAGGATATTGTTGTTGACCTTTCAGATATTCTAAGTGAGAGGGCGGCTATTAAAGTTGCTGTTTTTGATGAAAGTGATTATGAAGGTTATGCTTTCATAAATGAGGTGGACGGGGAGGAGGTTATGCTAGGCTAAATGAATAAAAAAGGATTAACCGGAAACGCTATTATGGATATGGTTTTATACATTATCTTTTTTGTGATAGCCTCTGTAGGAATATATTATTTAGTAAAGAGATTGTTTTAGTAACTTAACTTCGCCACTTACGTGGCTCGTTAGAAAAATTAGCTATTCAGTCAAGAGTGAATCTTGCCTGAATAGAATTTTGGCCTAATTAACTTTGGTCAAAATTCCAATCAACTGACTAAATCAAGTTAGTAATTGTTATAAACCTCATTTTGCTTTGAAAAGCATGGAGAAAAGAGGTGAATTGGCATTAACTCAAGTGATTGTGACTGTTCTTGCAATCGTAAGTTTTTTCATAATCTTGCTTTTTATTAAGGAGATTAGCCTTGGAGAGATAAGCCAGAGTGAAATATGCCGCTTGTCTGTTTTGACAAGAGGGACTGCTCCAGAAGCTGCGCAGAGTTATATTCCTTTGAAATGCCAGACTCAGAAAACTTGTTTGTATGATGATGGGGGAAAATGCAAATACTCTTTTGCAGGAGAGGATGCGACAAACATAAAACTCAGCAAGGAAAATAAGAAAGCTGTTGAAGAAGTTGAGAAAATCAGCGCTGAAGCAATGTATGAATGCTGGCAGATGATGGGGGAAGGAAAAATAGATTTATTCCATAGTCTGGCGGCAAAGCTGGGGGGGGTGCCGAAAAGAGAGGGTAAGGAAGTTGATTCTATTTGCGTGATATGTTCAAGAATTGCCTTGGATTCTCAGCAGAGGAATGAGGAGATTTTAAGTGAAATGGATATGGGAGAATATCTTCAGACTCACCAGCCTTCAAATGCTGAAGATGAACAAACTTATCTGCAGATTTTTACTGACAGGAGCGTTTTATCTTATGCCAAGGTTCCAGATGAGCGTGTTTTTCTGGAAGGGGAAACAGAAGTTGAATTCAATAGCAAGCTTAACGAACCAGAAATAGCAGTTATCTTTATGCAGATAAAATCTGAGGAATATGGGGAAGTCTTTAGCAGATTGGTTAACTGGGGAGCGGCTGGGGCGGCATCTGGATTTGTTATTGCTCCAAAGAAAGCAAGCGGAGTTGTTGCAAGTACGCTTATTAAGTCTATAAGGAGAGTGAGGGTGCCTTATGTTTCTGCTTTAGTTGCGGCTGGAGGGGCAGGCTATGTGGCCATGAATGTTCATGCAGGAAGAGTTGCTGCAGCAGGATATTGCGGAGAAGTCACTATCCCTGGAAGTGGAAATGTGGATATGAATAAGTTTTATGGCAAGGATAAAGAGGGAAAGAATGTTGCCGCCAAGGGATGTTCAATGGTGCAATTATTGCCTTACGATGCAAATGCTATCAATCAATTATGCAGTTATATTGAGAGTTCACCATGATACAGAGAAGGAGTAAATTTAGTAAAAAGGGAGATTTAAGAAACAACGCTCTTGGCATAATTATTGCAGTGATCTGTTTAGTGTTCTTAATTGGTTTAGTGGCGCTTATTTACCAGCAATTCAGCGATGAGGAATCACAGAAGGCTAAAAAAATTCTTAATCTTATTGAGACAAAGGCTAATGCGCTAGAAGAAGGTGAGAAGACTCTCGCTACTGTCCAAGGCATGCCCAATTGGGGTTTACTGGGATGGGGGAAAAATGATGAAGGCAGGCCGGACAAATGCTATTTCAAGAGCTGTATATGCGTGTGTCCTGACGGGGAAGGATTTGCAAAGATGAGTGAATGGAGTGAATCGTGCCAGGGGAAAGGGTTTTGCAGATTTTTTGATGCTTCAGAGATAGAATTCAGCGTGGATAAAAATAAATTTGCGGAATATGAGAAGGTTACAGATATAACTGGAAGAGAGTCTTTGGGAATACTCAAGAAAGATAAGGAAGAGGGAGATTTTAAGCTTATTTTTTTGAGGGGTAATTTAAATGGAATTGAGATTTTTAAGGACAAGGATAAGTTGAGGATTAGTGACGTCACTGAGGATAATCCAGAAGAAAAATCTGATGAATTTGCAGACATGGTAAAAAGCATGTGCTTTATCAACGAGGGGGAAGAGATTGCTGATTTGGATTATGCTGCAGGCGAGAGGGATATGAAGGCAGCTGGAATTACTGGAGGAGTCGTTTATGAGGCATCTACTGAGGCAATGAAGAAATCAGTTCTGGAAGCAGCAGAAGTTGTTGTCAAGGAAGGCACTAAAATTGATGGACTTTCTCCTTATCTGGATACTCTTAAAGGCGCAGGGGAGAGCGGTTTGGAATTAAAAGTTGCTGCTGAAAATGCGGTAATAAAGCATTTTCCTGAAAAAGAGATTTACAATATCGTATGGGATCCTAAAAGCAAGAAAGTTATTGGGCAAGTGACCAGCCAGGGATATATCCGACACATCTCGCATGATATGGTGAAAAAATTGGGGAAGGATATTTCAGGCATATTTGGCAAAACCGGAGGGAGTATTCTTAAAAAATCTCCGAGCTTGGCTCCAGAAGTTGAGTTAATTGTCAAGGGGGAGGAAAGAATTGTGAAATTCAAGGATATAAAGATTGTTGGGAGCAAGAGGACTTTAAAGATGATTAAAGACAATACTGCATTGTATAAAACTTTAGGCAAAATTGGGGGCAAGGTTTTGATTGCATGGGGTGTATTCTGCGATAGTGTGGCAATCGGAATGACTGCTGACCAGCTTACTGAGACTATTGGGGCTGTGAACGAGGCAGGCGAATCTGTGCGAGAGGCGGACCAGGATGTTGGAATTAAGATAAAAGAATCTATTGAAAAGAAGACTAAACTGCTTGCTACTTATCTAACTATTCTAATTGATAAATACGGTCTGGAAATAGAAGGCTCTGCAAACCTAAAGGAAAAATATGATGAACTGCATAATTTTCTCAAATCTGCGGAGAAAGAAGCAAATGCCCTGGACTTGAGATATGAAAGATTCTTAAATAATCTTGACACTGAAGGCGGAGAAGGAAACAAAGACCTCGATTTCAAGATAACTGAACTTGAAAGAAAAGAATTATATTCCCAATGGGAGAACCTCGATGACCAGCTTAATTCATTAGAGTCTGAAATAATTAAATTGAGAGATTATCTGGCAGAGGATATCGGAGGCTTTGAGGACATGGAGAAAATGGCTTTTGTGGAAACCTTCTCTCCAGAATATATTTTAGATCAAAGCTATTCCATTTATTCCAGCATTACTCCTTCCTCCAGTTTTTTTAATCCTGATGCTGATTTAAACGAGTTTCACCGGAAAAATTACATCTTTGAAAATGTGGAGGGGGTATGGAAGAGAACGGATTTTTATTTTAAACATGTGGAGAAAGAGGGAAACTGGGAGAATCCTTTAATGCTTGGAAGTTATGAAATTGGAATTGTAGAAGGAGAGAGAATTGTCATTAATAACGGACAGATGCTTCCGGCTATCGTGGATTTAGCAAAGGGAGATACTTCAAAAGAAAATTTATATCTAGCGCATTTTAAGCTTCTCAAAGGCGCAAGAATTGTGGGCGGGGAGATATACTCGGAGAAGGAAAGCGGAGAGGCTAATGAGGCTGAATAGGGAAGGCGTAATTGGAAACTTGCCAGATGTTGTAATCACCATCATCTTAATTGTGCTATTTGCAGCTTTTCTTTTTGTTTTTATTGGACAGCAGAGAAATGGGGCAGGCGTCTGGGAGGATACTTATGCAAAGGAGATTGCTCAGGTAATCAATCTTGCTGAAGCTGGAGATGAAATTGCAATAGATGTGCATTATGCAACTGAAATAGCTAAAAAGAATAGGGTGGGAGATTTAAGGTCAATTGTGAGATTTGATAATGAAAATAATGAGGTAGTGGTCAAGCTCAGACCCAGAGGAGAGACAAGGTTTTCATATTTTAAAGATGTTGAAATTGTCAATGATCGTATTGAGCTTGGCGTGCCTACAAATGTGCTAAAATTCAGAGTGATGGGGCCTGAAAAAGGAGGGGAAGATGAGGCTGCTGAATAAGAAAGCTGAAATTGCAGGCGAACAGGTTATGTGGCTATGGAGCATGTTTCTTTTACTAATTGCTGCGGGAGGTCTTGCTTTAGGAGTTACGGTATTTTATTCACAGGAATATGATGTCCGGGCAATTGAAGCAGAAACATTAAATTCAATCATAACAAATTGTTTGACAGAGAACGAAGTGGATTTCACTGTTCCAGCCAAATTCTATGAGGCTTGCGGACTTGAGGGGAAAGTTCTTGAGGATTATCAGAAGACCAGAATCAAGATTGGCATATGCAGGGAAGGATGCAGAGAAGGGGAAATATTATTTCAACTCGGGAGCGATTTTGAATCCTGTGATTTTATAGGGAAAAATAAGAACTATCCTAAATGCGTAAAAAATAAGATAATCACAGATAAAGGGGATAAAATAGAAGTAATTGTAGGAAGCAATCATTTATCCGGGAGAATTTATGTTTAGCAATAGGAAAGCTCAAATTGGCAAATTTCTTACAGGTTTTGTATCTTTTCTTTTGATTGTGCTGTTAATAGGGATATTTATTGCTCTTTCTGCATATATGGCAAAGGTAGGTTTTGGCAGTTCTTCCCGAGAAGAGGCTATTTCTTTTAGCAGGGGAGACCGACTCGCTTTGCAGGAAATAGAAGTCGATATTGAAGGAAAAAAGGAGAAGATGCTTATCACAGATGCTGTTATCTTTAATGAAATGGGCCGGGGCAGAAATGTAATTTCAGACTTACAGCAATTTTTCAGAAAGGAAGCTGAGAAGGATAAGGGCTGCATATTATTTTCTGCAGAGGGAAATGATAATTACTTTAGAGGATATTATCGCTATAAAGCTGGAGAAGTGCAGGTTCTTGAAGAAATCGCTTTCAAGGGAGATTTAATTGTACAGTCGCCTGGCAGAGTCTTAAGCAATTTATTTAGAGATTATAATGGCAAGGGTGCATTGCAAAAAGCAGAAGTAGAGTTTATTAAGGAAGGGGAGAGGATGCAGATATCTCTCTCTTCATATTCGGGAAGATGTTTGGACGGGGGAGATAACAATGAATAGAAAAGGAGATCTTGCATTGGCCTTACTTGTCTTCATAGTTCTTGTAGCTATTGGAGTAATCATATTTGGATTTCTCGGGTTTGATTCTAATATGCGGAAAAAAGTTGAAAATTTTAAAAAGCCTATTGAGGAAGCAGGATTTGCCCAGCAATACATATTTGCTGAGGCAGAATTAATCGGAAAAGAGAGCATCGAAAAAGGCGGAGATGTGAAATCCAATTTTATCAGCCTTGCCGCCCAAAAGGATTTTGGAGTTGAGGGCTCTGGAAATTTCTTTAGAAAAATAAGAGAAGGAGATTTTCAATTTCACTCTGATAATGGCGGGGAGATTTATCGTCTGCAAATTATGGATTTATTTATTGTTTCCAGGAAAGGGAGCAATGAAATTGAAAGAAATTTTGATATTAATATGGAGATCTCTGCTAAGGAAAGAGCTTCTTTTACTGATGGAGCTAATGTTAAAGACACATCTACCCTAGAGAGCTTTTCTATGGGTGTTGGACAAAAAGTGCCCTTTATAGTTGGAAATGCGGAGCAACATTCAGTGACTTTGCTTAGTATAACTGAAGGACATGCTGATTTCTTGCTGGAGAGCAATCCGAAAAGGTTTACCTTGGGCGTGGGAGAAAGCAGAGATTTTTATTTTGGCAGCAGAGGGATTCAGCTAAAGCTTATTTCCGTTAATAGTGAGGAAGTTGTTCTAGAAAAGCAGGAACTTGCAGTATTAGGGGCATCCTCGCACTTGCAAAGCACTAATACTGTTTATGCAAATACTGAGTTTTCTTTAGATGGAGTGGTCAAAGTGGGATGGGAAGATTACAAGATTGTTGACACATCTAATAAACCTGCTCCTATGTATACTTATGGTGTTGATGGGTGCATGGCAGCACTTGTTCTTATTCCTGATGGAAAAACTGCAGCACTGGCACATTTTCATTGGAACAATGAAAAGACATTGCCGATTATCCAATCTTTGCTTAAGGATATGAGTGACAAGCTAGATAAAAAATCATATGTGGTATTGATTGGCGGATATGAGGGACTTTCAGATGGATTGTTTTCTTCTTTACAGAAATCGTTTGAGGAAAACTGCATAGAAGTTATAGGGCTACCTAAAGAGATTATGGATAATAGAATAAGGGATGTCCTTTATGATCCTTCAACTAAAATGCTCCATATCAAAGTGTGGAAAAATAAAGATAACCCTTCTGAAGACAGGACTTATAAGGTCATATTTAAAGATGCAGACAGTCCTTCTTGTCAAATTAATAAAGAAAATATTGAACAAATAGATAAATATTTTCTAGTTAATGATTGGACAGAGGAGTATTGCAGAGATCGATCTTGTACATGTTTGGAGCCTATTACTGACGATAATATTTGAATAGTGTGAATGAGTAAAATCTAGCAAGAAAATTTTATTTACGAAAGAGCTTAGCTTTGTAAAGCCTCGATGATAAATTATTCATATATAGCAGAAGACAAAATTAAACAAGTTAGTGCTTTCAGCAGTCCTGCAATTCTGCATCATTATCACCTCAATACTCATCATCAACGTCTAACTCCCTAGACATGCGGTAACTGCGGTTTGTAAGCCTCTTATCATTGTACCAACTCTCTTATTCTCTACTTCATAATTCTAAGTACGTACTTATTTACGAAAGGTTTATAAATAGAAAGTCTTTTAGTGTTTTAAGATGGTGAATAATAAAAAGGGCGCAGAGAGCTTTACAGTAATTCTTTGGATTATTGTGGGCGTCATTGTTGTCGGATTATTTATTTATGCATATTACCAAGGTTTCTTACCTGTACTTGGCGGGGCGAAGAATCTTCCTAAGCAAATGGAAATTGCTATTCAGGCATGCAATGCACTGGGCAATACTCCACTTGAATATTCATATTGCTTGCAAGCCAGAGAGACTTCTGATAGCAACAAGAGAGTGACTTGCGGATATTTGGCTGAACAAAAATTATTAAAGGAAACTCAAGAATGCACATTTGAGAATCAGCCTCTTACTGCTCAGGCTGCTGGAGAAAAGATTTGCAGGGAAGCATACGCAGAAGATCTTGATTTCAATTCCAATGGAAAGATTTCAATCAATGGCGTAATGTGCTCAAGTGTATATGAGAAATAAGTAAATTGTCCTTTAATTAATATTTTTTGCTTGATGAATATCTTACAGAGATTTTAGATAATTATGTTACTCTTTCTAATGAAATCTCTGTCTACCCAACTCCTTGCTAAAGTAATACAATCAAGGAGATTTGGTATAACTGATTGCAGAAGCTAGATTGATTGGGATTATATTCGCGGAGAGATACAATTTTTTTGTTGTATTGGTCATAGGGGGATTTTATGATAATGTTTCCTTTTCTAACAAGCCCCCCATCTACCTAACTCCTCGCTAAGGCAACATATGGAGAGAGAGTTATATTCAGACGAGATTCACTTTTGACTGAATAGCTAATTTTTCTAATGAGCCACGCAAACGGCGAGATTAAGTTTTTAAACTTCTTGAACTAATCATTAACATGGATTATGGATACCCTGATAAAAGGAAAAGCAAGAATGACCGCAGAGCTAAAAGGAAATTTAACAAGTACAAGCAAGGCGGAGCTAGCAGGGCTTCCAATATTCAAATAACCAACAAAAGGAAGGAATCTTCATCTTGAGGTGATGGAGTAAACCGAAGAACAGCAAATAATTATCACCTTAACACTGCAACTATAAAGCCATTTTTCATTTTATCAGCGTCTATCTCCTCAGACATACGATAACTGCTGTTTATAAGCCTTTTATATCATCTACAAATAATTATCTACAATACACGATTATCCTCGGCATAATCTAATAATGAGGGGCTTAATCGCTCTTAAGATTTTCCAATATTTTCAGAGTATAAATCAGAATCAATGGGCCTATAATAAAACCAAATACTCCGAATATTACAACTCCCCCCAGGACACCTATGAACCTGATCAGGGGGTTTATATTGGCTTTTTTCTCGATTATCTTTCCAGCTATGAATGTTTCTATCACTATGCTGATGATTATCCCTAATACCAGCACCCCTATGCTTGTTCCGATTTCACCTATAAAAAGATAGAAAATTGCAGCAGGCAGCCATACTGCGATTGGACCTAAGCCTGGGATAAATGCAAGAATGGCTATAAGTGCTGCTAGGAGGAGATATGCCTGGACTCCAAGGATATAGAACCCAAGGCCTGCGACAACCAACTCAAGGAGAGCTATGATAAGCGTGCCGTGCACAATGCTCTTTGTTGCAGTGTCGATTTCTTTGACTGTTTCATCTTTGTTTTCAAACGGAAGATAGCTTTTGAGCTCTTTTGCAATAAAATCCCAATTAATTAAGATATAATACATTCCCCAGAGCATTATGACTAGCGAGATAAGGAAGAGAGGGGCTTGCTTAATTGCCCCTGTAATTAGGATTATGAGCATATTGAGCCCTTTTGTTCTTAACTCATCTAAGTTGATTCCGAATTCTTCTATTAAGGGATTTGAAGAAATCTTATCTAGGAAGGGTTTGATTCGGTCTTCTTTTAATGCAGTGTAAGCTTGCTCTGTCACTCCCCCGATAACTATCAGGAGAGGTATTATGACTATTAATGAGATTATTATCAACGAGATGGCTGCTGCGGTTTTCTTGCCTAATTTTTTTTGAATTCTTAGATATATTGGCCTAGAAAGATACGCCAGGATAAACGCAGAGATTATTGCTATGATATAGGGTTTAATGATAAAATATGTGAGTACTATGAACAGGATGATTATTGTCCAAGCAAGGAACTGAGGGCCCATTTTTCTCTTTTTCATATACCTTTGCAGATAAGAAAGTTAATAAATATTGTTTTTTCTAATAAATCATGGAGAGGTACTATTTTTTATTCGCATTGGCTTTGATTTGGATTATTTTTGCTACTATCCAGGATTTAAGAAAGAGAGAGGTTGCAAATTGGCTTACTTATTCGCTTATAATCTTTGCTCTTGCCTATAGGGCTTTTTATTCGCTTTCCTCTGGAGATTTTAGATTCTTTGCATATGGGCTTTTAGGATTTGGAATTTTTTGGGCTTTAGCTTACGCTTTTTACTATGGGAAGGTTTTTGCTGGCGGTGATGCAAAGCTGTTAATGGGGCTAGGGGCGATTATTCCAGGGGAAAGCATAAATGACCTTGCGATAAACCTTGTTTTTTTCTTACTACTCTTATTCTTTTTAGGGGCGATTTATAGTTTAGTCTTCAGCCTGGGCATAGTGTATAATAGATATGATGGATTCAAGAAAGAATTTGTCAAGAGGATAGGGAAAGAAAAAAGAACCTTATCTTTTCTTCTTGCAATATATGTTTTATTAGTGCTTGTTTTTATTGGAGACCTGCTCTTTGGAATATTCAATTATGAATCAGGATTTTATTTTAGATCTGCATTTTATTTAGTGCCATTTATCTTTTTCTTTGTAATATTGTTTATCTATCTGAAATCTTTGGAATACGGCGCTTTAATAAAGAAAGTAGGCCCGAAATTTTTAAGGGAAGGGGATTGGCTGGAGAAAGATGTAAAGATGAGCAGGGGATGGATAAGAAAGAGCGTTCATGGATTAAGCATAGAAGAAATTGATAAACTGAGGCGAGCAAGGAAAAGTGCCTGGATAAGGGAAGGGATTCCCTTTGTGCCTGCTTTTCTTATAGCATTCTTAGTCATGCTATTCTTCTTTTTCTTTTTAGGACTTTTCCCTCGAGAGATTTTCCTTTTTCTATCTTGATAACTTCTTTTTTTGGCTTTGGCTCTAATTGTTTTGCAATACTCTCTAATTCTGATTTCTGCACCTTTTTCCTGGGAGAGGACAGGCTTAGAGGAGCATCGTAAACTGGGATGAGATTGATTATTTTCTCCCCAAATTTAGTCTCTGTCTGGGTCTCTATGGATTTGGCTCCGAGACCTTCCATTAATTTGATTGATACTTTTTCAGCCAGGGCAAAGACGTCTGCAGGGAGGTTGCTTTTTTCTGAGACTGCTGATTTAGGTATTATTAGAGTATGCCCATTTGAAACAGGATTTATTTCAAGGACAGCCAGTGCAGATTCATCTTCAGCAATCCTGATTGAATCAACTTCTCTGTCAATAATCATTCTGTAGATTGTTTTTTCTTGTCCTGAAGAGGACTTTTCTCTTTGCTGGTTTACCAGGCTTTCCACTGCCTGAGGAGTAAGGGCCTCGATTTGTTGAAGGGCTTGGGATTTTTGAGCCTCTGGGAGGTTCTGCACTTGTTCCCTAAGCTGGGCCTTTACTTCATCCACTTCTTGAGGTGTTAATGACATAAAAGGGAAAAGAAAAAAGGGTTTATAGAGATTTTGTTGGCATTTAAATTAATGTTTCCAAAGAATGTCAAGAACCAGCCACTAAAGTGGCTGGCGTGACAAAGGCTGGTTCTTGAGCATGCTCAAGAATTGAGTTTTCTGTATCTCCCCACTAAAGTAACGAGTTTTAGAAAACTCAATTCTTGACATATAAAAGCTTAAAAGTCTGGAACTATCCTTATAAATAATGAGCTCGTTAAGAAAGAGATTTTTGCCTTATATTGCAGCCAGTGTTTTATCTTTGCAATTAAATCCAATTATAAATCAGAATGCGAAAGCGCAAACAGATCGCGATAAAGATGGTTTACCTCGGTCCAGGGTGCAAGGAGGAAACTATAATGGCTTGCCTGAGTGGATAAAAGACGCAGCAAATTTTGATATCGACTTTGGTATTAAATATCCCGGTGATTGGTGGGACATAGGGGCATACGAGTTTTATCCTGGAAGATATCCAGAAATGCCTTTATTGCATAATCCCTTGGCAACCCATGTGTCTGCACTTTCTTCACCAAGTAGTTTGCGCATAGCTTACTCTTTTAATGATGAATCGATTTCACAATATGTTGTTCCTGCTAAAATTAAACCTTTAGCTGTTTCTGGTCTTCAAGAAAGACTTGAGACTCTTGCTCAACTATCAAAAGGTTTACCCGAAGACCAATATTTTCAGGGATTGCGGGATTATTTTGTAGAGGGTTGCAAGGCTAAATTCTTTTTTGATTCTCGAAATAACTTATTTGCTTTTTATTATAATGGAACACTTGGTGGCAAGTCTATACAGATAGCTGATTTCCCTCAGACTTCTGGATTGCAGGGCAGTGAATACGTAAAGACAATAGAAGATCTTACTTTTGGCACTAATTGGTTTGAGGCGAAATTTAGTGCAGATGAAAAACCAAACTTAAAGTTTGTTTTAAATGGAGGGTTTTATGATTGGTTCTTCCTTCCAGATTCTTCTAAGAAGATCAAACTGGATTATGGCTTATCTTTTTTTAGTTCGGCCCTGATAAACGACGAAGCTGTTCAAAGAGTTTTAACAGGCACCTCTACAGATTCTGAGCGAGATAGTGTTAATAGAGCACTTGAAAGTGTGGTAAATGGGACAGCTTCGACTAATCTTGCTAATAACGTTTCCCTTAGTTTTGAAAAGATATATTTTGGGAATTCCGGTTACGAATTATATTTAGAGATGTCGGATGCAATTATTAATAGAATGTCAATTAAATAAATGCCTGGGCAAAAGAGCTTATTCCAAACCGAAATCTTATACATGGTTAAAAGAATGGAGACATTACCCAAATGTTCTACTCGCATTTGTGACGATGGGATATATAAGATATTCACTTATCCAAACGCTCTTCTATAGTCTTCTATTGTTGCTGAAGAAACATCTTTTATTTTGGCAAGACCTTCTTCTATAATAGAGGTATCTTTTTCTTCTGGCCAGGCAAATTTCATCATAATTGCTTTTAGCCCAAAAGCGATGGGCTTTTCTTCAAAAGAGATGTTTTTAGCCCCTTCTTTTTCTAGAGTTGACTGTGCAGTGTTCTTTATTTCTTCCAAATTCGTATCAGGGGAATTTGGCATTATCTTAACAATTATTGCTGCTATTGCCATGATATTCTCAATAAAAATTCAGGCTTTATAAATTAAACGGTGATTTACAGAGATTTTCCATAATGCAACTAAGGAGAGAGGGTATAAACTCAATTGCCGAATTTTATCACAATACTTTTAAATGCAGGTTGTTTTGAACATGGATGGATAATTATACTCAATTGGTGGATAGAATTTCTAAGGCCTCTGGATTGCCTGTTGAAGATATTGATCGCAGGGTTGAAGCAAAAAGGGCTAAATTGTCGGGATTGGTTTCAAAAGAAGGGGCTGCACAGATTGTTGCTGCAGAGTTAGGGATAAATTTTGAGAGGGAGAGAATGAAAATCTCTGAAATTGTTCAGGGCATGAAAAGAGTAAATGTGCTTGGCAAGATTGTCAATGCTTTTCCAGTAAGAAGCTACAATAAAAATGGGCGCGAAGGCAAAGTGTGCAATCTTTTAGTGGCTGATGAGAGCTCTAATATTAAAGTTGTTTTATGGGATGTTAATCATATTAACCTGATTGAGCTTGGCAAATTAAAAGAGGGGGACAATGTTGAAATTTCCAATGCTCAAGTAAGAAACGGAGAGCTTCATCTATCTTCTTTTGCTGATATAAAATTAAGCAATGAAAAATTGGAAAATGTAGTTACATCCAGGACTTTCTCGGAGAAAAAGATTAGTGAAGCACAGCCTGGACAGAATCTGAAAATCAGGGCAGTGATTGTACAAGTTTTTGAACCTAGATATTTTGAAGTCTGTCCTGAATGCAGCAAGAGAGCTTTTGAAGGCGAGTGCAAGATACATGGGAAAGTTGAACCTAAAAAGAGAGCTTTGCTAAACCTTGTTTTAGATGATGGCTCGGAGTCCATAAGATGCGTCTTATTTGGAGATGCTATAAACAAATTGGGGTTGGCGGACGAGGATATCTTCTCCATGGAGAAATTTTATGAAAAGAAGGGTTCTCTTTTGGGAGAAGAGAAATACTTTTTAGGCATGGTCAGGAGCAACGCACTTTATAATACCAGCGAGTTCAATATTGAGAGCATGGAAGAAGTCAATGCAGATACATTGATTAAGGAACTTGAAGTCAAGTCAACTACATAGACAGATTTAAATTACTGTGCGATTTTATAGCAGCATGATGTACAGGACTCATGCTTTGTTTGGAATCTTTTTAGCCCTTGTTTTTTTAGATTACGCCAATAACAAACTCTTATTTTTCCTTGTTGTGCTTGCGAGCACTTTTTTGCCAGACATTGATTGCACGCATTCTTATCTTGGCAGGGAAAAGATATTTAGGCCTGTCCAATGGTTTGTCAAGCATAGAGGCTTATTTCATAGCTTAGTTTTCTGCATATTTGTTGCAGGGATTTTTGCTTTTACTTATCCTTTATTGGCATTACCTTTCTTTTTGGGATATGCAGGACACTTATTGCTAGATAGCTTTACTAATAACGGAATTAGGCCTTTCTGGCCTTTTAAGAAAGAATTGAAAGGATTTGTAAGGACTGATGGGAAAGTTGAGAAAGGCATATTTTATTTTCTTATTTTAGCAAACGTCCTTTTGTTAGTGAAGATTTTTATTTAATTTGCTTTACAGAGATTTTCCATAATCATGTTGTCTTTTCTAACAAAATCTCTGTCTACCCAACTCTTTACTAAGGCAATACAATTAAGGAGGGTATAGTTTAATTTAGAATAAATAACATAAAATATTAAATTTTAGTATAAATTAAAAAGGATTTATTAATGCAATGTTCAAGATTATTAACACCCCATACCTCTTCCCAGTCTTACCGCAATACGATTAAACTACGGGTTATTGCGATGATAATTATAGCAGAAGACAAAGTTATTTGAGTACTATTTGTTTGTCTTCCGCTAATAGCCAAAGACATTAAAACTTGAGCAAGATGTTTTTGGTTATATCGGGGTTGCCCAGAGATATTAAATTTTGACCTAATCAAAATTAAAACTCGATGAGATAATTATCATGCTTTGTTAAGCAATAAGGGAAAATGGCTTTATAGTTATCAAATAACTGTTAAATGTGTCTTTCATACCTATAAAGTTTATAAAGCAAGGCCGCATTTTCATGAGATGGCAAAATCAGAGGTAAAAGAATCAAAAGAAGAGAAGGAAACTAAAGAGGAAAAAGAGGCAGAGACTAAATTAACAGATGTTCCTGGAATCGGGCCTGGAATTGCTGCAAAACTTGAAGCTGCGGGAGTTTATGACTTGATGGGTCTTGCGGTAATGAGTCCTGCCGCGCTTTCAGAAATGGCTGGTGTTGGAGAAGCTGTTGCCAGAAAATCTATCCAAGCTGCAAGAGGGCTTTTGAAGCTGGGATTTGTGGACGGGATGGAATTTGCAAAAAAAAGAGAAAATATACTTTATATTACTACAGGCTCAACAAATTTGAACAATCTTTTGGGGGGAAGAGGGATAGAAACTAAATCACTTACAGAAGCTTATGGGGCTTTTGGGAGCGGGAAAAGTCAATTAGGTTTTACCCTTGCTGTAAATGCACAATTACCTATAGAAAAAGGAGGTGCTAACGGCAAGGCTGTTTTAATTGATACTGAGGGCACTTTCAGACCTGAAAGAATAAGGCAAATAGCCGAGGGAATGGGTGCTAATCCTGAAAAAGTATTGAAGAATATTTTAGTTGCAAGGGCTTTTAATTCAGATCATCAGATGTTGCTTGTGGACAGGATAAATGAAATGATAAAAGAGGGCGAACCGATTAAAATTGTAATTATTGATTCTTTAACTGCCCATTTCAGGGCAGAGTTTACAGGCAGAGGGGAACTGGCAGATAGACAGCATAAATTGAATAAATATTTGCATAGCTTGATGAGAATGGCTGAGATGCATAATCTTGCTATTTATGTGACAAATCAAGTCATGGCTAATCCTGCAATGATGTTTGGAGATCCAACTACTGCTGTCGGAGGGAATATAGTGGCGCACGCATCTACTTATCGAATGTATCTAAGGAGGGGGAAGCAGGGAAGCAGAGTTGCTAAATTAATTGACTCTCCTAATCTTCCTGAAAATGAAGCTCAATTCTTTGTTACAGAGAAAGGTGTTAAGGACGAAGGATAGTTAAAAGTATATTCTCTCTTGCTAGCTTCCATGCCCTCATTAATTTCCAGAATTATCACACCAATACTCATCATCAGCGTCTATCCCCTCAGACATGCGGTAACTGCGGTTTGTAAGTCTTTTATAATTGTACAGATTCTCTTATTTTTTACTTCATAATTCTAAGTAGATACTTCAAAGTTTCTCAAGAATTCACTTCGGTCAGAATTTCAATCAATTGACTAAGTCAGGTTTTATCTTTTTTTCTTCTTTCTAGCACTTAACCATTTCTTTATCTTTTTTATCTTAGAGACTTTATCTTTCTTACTTGGATTTCTTCCGCTTTTGTTCTTTTTACGTGAAGTTTTTTTTGCAACCTTTTTTTTAACTTTTTTACTTGCCATTTTGCTGATTATGGGCTGGTTTTCTGGACTCGGTGAAAGAGTTCCTTAAACAAATATCGAAATCAATCTTAACCTATCGATGTGTTTTAAAGGTTATCTCCTTCGCGTCATAGGAAGCGTTGCAGCATGCAGGTTTCGTTTAGCGAGTTTTAGTCCAGACGCCAAATTAATAGCTGAGCATGTTCAAGAGGCTGTATGAGCACATCCTTTCCAGGACAACCGAATTGTCCGAACCAGCTTACAATTCAGATGATAATTTGTTTTATAAATATGAGCTCCCACTCTTTAGTTTAGACATTATGAAAGTGACAAAATGATTTGACTTCCTGAAATTTTAAATAATAAATCCTCTTTTAATGATTATGTTTTCTGGATTATTATCTTGGGCAATTGTATTTTTGGTTGTAGCTTTAATAGCAGCCCTATTTGGTTTTGGAGTCATTGCAGGTACATCTATAGTTATAGCAAAGTGGCTGTTTTTCATATTCATAATCCTGTTTGTAATATCAATTATCGCACATTTTCTAAGGAGAGTGTAAGGAGGGAACATGCCGCCAAGAGGAGTTAAAAGTCCAAAGAGAAAAAGACAATATGAAAAAATAAAGAGAGCTGTTTTGAAAAAAGGGAAATCAGAAAAGACTGCAAAGAGGATTGCTGTGGCAACTACAAATAAGACTAGGAGAATGAAAGGCGAGATTAAAAATAAGAGGAGATGATTTTTCTTACCATATTGGCTCTTCTTTTTTATTAAATATTATCCTTAAAATTGATAGAAGTCCCAGAAATTGTATGGGTCAAACAAGAAGGGTGATTATCGGGATATTGAATAATTGAAAGTTGTTCAGTGGCCAATTAGCAAATGTCCATAATTGCAAAGGGGAATTAACAAATTCTATTGCTATAATGCCTATCCAACTGGCTAGAATTATTGCAACTAGAGGAATCCAATTTCTTATCAAGATGTCTTTTATGAAAGTTTTTTTGCCTTCTTGATATGCAACGAACTCTAGAACTAAAAATATTCCCACAGCAAAAGTTATAGCTGACCCTGCTCCCGGATTTGCCAGAGGATCCTGGGATATGTGAGAGTTATTTATATGTCAAGAATTGAGTTTTCTAAAACTCGTTACTTTAGTGGTGAGATACAGAAAACTCAATTCTTGAGCATGCTCAAGAACCAGCCTTTGT
>C687J35504_10000835_pt1 | contig 21963 bp, 21 predicted proteins | sample RifCSPhighO2_02_FD_35504 | JGI IMG/M metagenome (IMG submission 35504) | reverse complement strand
TATATAGTTCGTCCTGCAATTGAAAGGGAATGTCCTGATATAATTGGGATTTCAATCGCTTTTAAACAGCAACTATTTTCTTCAATGACATTTTGCGCGCTCATCAAAGAACAATTTCCCCATATTCATGTAACTATAGGTGGGAATACAGTTACACGGTTGCGCGATGTGTTACCTGAGAAACCGGATTTGTTTACACTTTTTGACAGCGCAGTAATATTTGAAGGAGAAACATCATTCCTTCGCCTTGTTGAGGCATTAAGCAATGATGGTAATTTGTCAAAAATCCCAAACCTGATATATATGGAGACTACAGGGATTAGTATGTCGTCATTAACGCGTGCTGAGGACATATCAGAGTTGCCTCCACCTGGTTTTGATGGATTACCACTGGAGAAATATTTTTCTCCTGAACTGATACTTCCATATCTTGCCACTCGTGGGTGTTACTGAGGACGTTGTAAGTTTTGCGACCATGGCGAGGGCTATACATCAGGATTTCGGATGAAAAGAGTTGAATAAGTTATAGATGAAATAAGGTATCTTAAAAAAAGATACAATGCCAGATGCTTTCACTTTACAGATGAGTCTTACCCACCGGCATTATTCAAAAGACTTACGAAGAAATTAATTAAAGATAAAGTAGATATCGAATGGACGACTCATTTGCGCTTTGAGAAGGGTCTTATTGATAAAGAGGTATGGAGAGATGCTATAAATTCTGGATGTAAGTTCCTTCATTTTGGTTTTGAGTCCGGTAGTGAATGTGTCTTGGAACTCATGGGTAAGGCAACAACGCTTGATACCATGAGAAGGACATTGCAATTAAGTTCAGAAGCTGGTATATGGAATCATGTGATGGGGTTTTTTGGCTTTCCGGGAGAGACTTATGAAGATGCTAAAGACTCAATAAAATTTATGGAGGAAAACAGGGAATACATTCATTCAATCGGTTTTGGTACTTTTGATTTGACCAAATATGCGCCTATTATGAAAAACTTGGATAAGTATGGTATCTTGTATTACAGGAATCCTGAGTGGGATCTGGCGTTGAATTATTATTATATAGTTCGAGGAGATAGGCTTAGCATTCGGGAGGCAGAACAATTACTATCTGAATTTGAGCAAAATCATTATGAAAGGTGGGATTTAAAGGTTATTATTCGTGAATACATATTCCTTTACGTTGCCTACTATGGAACCAACAGACTTCCATTTCTTCAGATAAATAGGTAAATTAACTGAAAAATACCTTTGATTTTTAAAGAAATGAGTGTATAATTACTTAAAATTACAACAGAGACAAAATGAAAAACTGCCTGAAAAACCATAAAAGTCGAGATACAGGTCATTAAGCACTTTTAAATGTCTATTTATAGAATTCCTCATTTCAAGTGGCATCTTAATTAAATTATCTATATACATTGCTTGTCATAGCATTATATGATTATAAATGTAGTTGCGTATATCCTTCCAATTTGTTGGTATAGACGCGATGCTTCTATAAACGGGTTATATGAAATGACTATTTAAAGAAAGGAGGTTGTAAGAATAATTTAATGATATCTTCTAAAATAAGTTATTAGTGAGTACCTCTGGTACGAATGTTTGATGAATGTATTTAAATAATAAATATTTCATAATTTTAGAATGCCGCTCCTGCGGCATGACGACCGTGTTCAATGATGCTTTCAGGTTGGAGTTAGAATCGCTATTTTATTTGTCTACCTCCAAAAGAAACATTATACGCACAGAGAAAAAAGGAGATTAGAATGCAAGGTAGTAAACTTTATGTAGGAAATCTTAATTATTCTGTAACTAAGGAGAAGTTAGATGAATTGTTCGCAAAGTATGGTGAAGTTAAGCAAGTTACCATAATTGAAGGTAAAGGTTTTGGGTTCGTGGAGATGTCAAACCAATCAGAGGCTAACAAAGCAAAAGAGGCGCTAAACAACACCGAGTTTGAAGGACGCACCTTGAATATTGATGAAGCCCGACCACCTAAAAGCAGAGGAGATAGAGATAGAGATAGGGGGCAAAACAGGGGGAGGCGTAGATTTTAAAATAAGCGAGTGATAACACAATTTAATAGTGAATTTTGAATGGTAATGTATCAGCCACTTCATATAACACCAAGCCTTGCAATTTTACAATATTTTTTATGATCATTTGTTGAGTTTGCTCTATGCCATGCCGCCAGTTTTATTTTTGCGATTTGGTTAGGGATGGCGTGGAGCAAAACCTTGAATTTAACCAAAATGTGGGTGATAATTGATAAAAAATAGCTTCTGACCGGAAATTTGCCACTAAAGATTATTTTATATTTGTTTGTCGAGTATGCAAACCGGTATATGAGTTGTTCTGTAATTAATACGCTCTTTTCCTACTTATTATTCATGCCGGGTAGAGAAAAACCAATTCTACTGAAATATTAATGAGGTAGCAGTTTCTTTTATATTTTAAGTGCAAGTATTAGCCTCGTTATTGTTCTGAACCGATTAATGGTTTTATGGTATGAGATATTATGTATCGGTTGTTAGCTATACAGTAGTAAATAGCATATAAAATCGTATTGATTACAGGTAATTTGAAAAATATGTATAGCCAGGCGAATCCCTTGAGTCTTCGGACTATTTCTGGTAGTACTTTATTACCGGAAAGTATTTGACCTTCAGACAAAATTAGTTGAATTGACTGCATACAGATTTCGTCTGACAACTGTGGAAACCTGTTTCTGCGTTCTTCAGATTGACATGGAATAAACTCAAAGATATCTTTTTGAATTGCATGCAATTCAATCCATTTCATACATCCACGACACAAGCTGCACTTATAATCATAGATAAGGACTACACTTCCCTTACCTTTCATTTATAATATACCTTCAAAATAAAATATCCAGAATCTTATCGAACCTCTAGCTCGCAAAGTTCAATACCTGACAAATTAGAAATATCTTTAACCGGCTGGCTGCCGTCGTATTTACTTTCAAACACAGCGTTACCGTTATTAAAGATTGTAACAGGCACATTGTTAATATTTCTCTGGAGCAGGAACTTGTAATAAAACTGTGTACGATTCCCTGCATTTTTAGTGGTAACAGAAACTATTCTATTGATACCCGGCACGATTTTATCTTCTGCATTACATAGTCCCGCATGCTTAAACTTTTCAGCCTTTTTAGTATCCAGAAAAATCAATGCTACTTCGTCTCCATATGTTAATTCAGTGAGGTTAAATACCAGATCTTTGCTGTTTTCTACCATAACCTTTGTGGGATTTTTATGAATAATTCTCTTGGTGTGTTCCCATGCCCCAGGATCTTTCAAGAAGTAATCTACAATATTAATGGTGCCTTGGGCAAATCCTATCTTATTAAACAGGAAAAAAAGAAATAAAACAGAGAACCAGCAAATATATTTCAACTTACACACTTTTCATATACAAATTATTAAGTCTGATATAATCTTCCACGCATCGGGGTACAAGATATCTTATACTGCGTCCATTTCTCAGCCTTTCTCTGATTTCTGTTGACGATATTCCTATTGAGGGTATTGTAACTTTTAGTCTCTCAATCTCTGCCGCTTTTTCTTTAGAAAATAAGGATTTTGAGAAATTACCATTTATTGAGACGGGGAAACGATTGACTACTATAAAATAACACCTCTCAGAAAGCAGTCCTATGTCTTTCCATGTAGATATTTCATTAATCATGTCAGTTCCAAGAATCAAATAAAAGTTATGAGATTCTCCATACATTTCGCTGAGAATTCTGACTGTGTCTATAGTATATGATTTCCCGGTTCGCTTGATTTCTATGTCCGATATTTTGAAGTGATTGTTGTCGCTTATCGCATCCTTTACCATTTGAAACCTGTGAGAAGCGGCCACAAGGTCGCCTGTTTCTTTATGAGGTGAAAGCCCCGTTGGTACAAATATTATCTTTGACAATGCCCGCTGCTGTAATACTTCTTCTGCAACGATCAGATGACCTATATGAATCGGATTGAACGAACCGCCAAATATTCCAATGTTCATTTTGTTATTTTTAGCAATAAATTATTTTTAGTGAATTATATAAATGTCCGCAGATAAGTCAATAAAAATGGGTTTACGCAACAAGGTTTGTATTCACTTTTGTTTGTTATTTCAAACGCGCGATAAAAACTTAAATTGCTTCGATTTTAGTTATTAACATACACCATGAGGAGTTTTAAATAATAATTCTGCATACCTGTTTTTAATTGACTCATTAAAAGGCGTGTGTTAGCATTTGTATCAGTGATTTTCGATAAATCATTGAGCTTTTTATGTTTATTTTTAAGAGGTGTATTTATTGAAGATAGCGTATTTCGACTGTTTTTCAGGTATTAGTGGAGACATGATACTTGGCGCATTTGTGGATGCCGGATTGGATGTAACCTTTTTAAAGGAACAACTGGCTAAACTCCATGTGCGTGGATACGAAATATACGCAGAAAAGGTAAAGCGCTCAGGGATAAGTGGCACAAAGGTTCATGTTATAACCTCCTCAAATGATAAACATGCTCATCATCATAATTCTCACTTAAAATTTCTAGATATAAAAGCCATTATTGAAAAAAGTAATCTCGGTAACGATATTAAGAATGACAGTATTAAAATATTTTACAGTTTAGCAATTGCCGAAGCCAAGGTTCATAACACATCAATCGAAGAAATCCACTTTCATGAGGTTGGCGCAGTTGATTCCATAGTTGATATTGTTGGTTCGGTAATAGCTATTAAATATCTTGGAGTGGAGAAACTATATTTCTCTCCCATTCCTCTAGGGCGCGGATTCGTGAAATGCGAGCATGGTACTTTTCCAGTTCCTGCACCGGCAACAGTTGAACTCCTTAAAAATCATTTAGTTATATCTTCAGACACAGAGAATGAGTTAACAACCCCAACGGGCGCTGCAATAATAACTATCATGGGCGAAGGACTTCGCACAAACCCTGAAATGAAAATATTACATGTAGGTTATGGCGCCGGTAACCATGACAATAAAACTATTCCTAATTTATTACGGATATTTATTGGAGAGCTATCCCAAGATGGGGAGTCTGACGAAATGTGGATTGTTGAAACAAACATAGACAATATGTCTGGTGAAATTTTGGGTTTTGTCATGGATAAATTGTTTGAGGCGGGTGCAGTTGACGCCTATTTTACTCCAATTCAAATGAAAAAAGGAAGGCCTGGAATTATTATTAGCACAATAGTGTCAGATATGAATCTATCCTCAGTTGAACTGGCTTTGTTTAATCAAACCACTACCTTTGGAATAAGGAAACACAAAGTTGCGCGCAAAGTACTCACACGGGAATTTAAAGAAGTAGACACCCAATTAGGTAAAGTAAAATTAAAGATTGGAAGGTTTAACGGTAATATTAAAAGTTATTCGCCAGAATATGAAGATTGTAAAAAGATTGCGGAGGAAAAAGGAATCCCTCTAAAGGAAGTTTATAATATCATCTCGAAGGACATTGAAAATTATAAAGCCTGAAATTATCATCCCCTTTATTGAACATCAAATACTACTGAATAAAGCGAAAACATTCAAATCTGCATTTTCCCATAAATGGCATATATAAATTCAAAAGCTACCAAAAACTTTGGTATTTACATAGCAATTTTAATTATAGTATGCCTGTCTCTTCTCAATTACTTAAATTCGCTATCTAACAAATTTGTTTATGATGATGAATTCGTTATTGTTAATAATTATTTCATAAAAACGTGGGATAACTTTCCTCGCCTTTTTAATAAAGATTACTTCAGATATGCTGAAGAACTCAGCTACCGTCCAGTAGTTACCTTATCATATTTTATTGATTATTCCATATGGGGACTTAATCCTTTTGGATTTCATCTCACCAATTTACTTTTGCATACACTTAATTCTGTCCTGATCTTCTTCTTGTTTACATATTTTCTAAATAACAGGACTGTTTCTTTTGTGGCCGCTCTATTATTTGTATGCCACCCAATACTTTCTGAGACTGTCAATGCCATTAGCTATCGGGAAGACCTGCTTACAGCTACATTTTTTATTGCAGCCTTTATACTATATATTAAAACCAGTAAAAGAGATGATTTAGTTTTAAACCAAAATAGCAATACAAAAACACGCTTATTATATTCTGCCTCGCTGATATGTAGTCTCTTTGCTGTATTTTCAAAAGAAATGGCAATTATATTGCCTGCTCTTATTTTTTTATACGATTTCGTACTTACCAAAAAAAAGGATTTACTCCATAAACTCATTCATTATTATATCGGTTATATTTTAATAGCAATATTTTATTTAATAATAAGATTCGTTATTCTTTACAACCCAGTTGAAGCGCAAACTTCATATCCGAGCAATAGTGTGCTAATTAATGCTATGACAATGACCAAAGTTATTGCCTCTTATATGGGGCTCTTCTTCCTGCCTCTATCCCTATGTGCAGATTACGTTATGCCACATGCTTCTTTTCTCGATATTTCTTTTATTCTTTCACTTCTTCTTGTATCTTCTGCTATTCTCATTGCCTATAAGTTATACACTTATTCTAAAATCGTATTTTTTTCTATTGTATGGTTTAGTGTAAGTTTATTGCCTGTATTAAACATTGTTCCTATTGAAAATATTATTGCAGAAAGATACTTGTATCTGCCGATACTCGGCCTTTGCATGTCGTATGGATGTTTTTTACAAATACACACTAAAGTTATAAATTATCAAAAATATACAATTATCATTTTACTGATACTTATATTGTTACCTTTATCTTTAAAAACGATTAAAAGAAATAAAATATGGATTGAGCAGTCTGTTTTATGGACGGACACGGTAAGAACATCTCCTAATAGTTTTAAAGCGCATAATAATCTTGGAAACTTTTACAGAGACGCTGGCAGGCTGGACGAATCAATAATTGAGTTCAAGCGTGCGTTATCACTTTATGACGATTATATCAATGCCCATAATAATCTCGGTGTAACTTACAGAAAAAAGGGTATGTTAAAAGAGGCATTGACAGAATACCAGAAGGCATTGAAGTTAAACCCAAACTATGCATACGCTCACAATAATCTTGGTGTTTTGTATGCCAAGCTAAATTATCTGGATTTGTCTATAGTTGAATTCCAAAAGGCAATTTCAATTATGCCATATTATTTTGATGCCCATAACAATCTCGGGGCTACTTATTTGAGAAAGGGACTTCATGAGAAAGCAATAGCGGAATTTCTGGAGACAATCAAGTACAACAACAGACATGCAGATGCATATTACAACCTGAGCGCTGCTTATCTCAGTAGCAATCAATTGGATAAGGCATTGGACGCAATTAAAATAGTTTTATCAATAGACCCTAACCATACGGATGCGCGAGAAGTCCTTAATACAATTAGCATGCAAATGAGACAAACAGAAAAAAGAAATTAGTTTGAAGCTAACAAACTGATTTTGCCTTAATTTTTACAACTAAATCTTGCAGACAGATTAATAAATAAAATATAGACTAGCGCTCCAAATATTTTCTTTTATCACTTATAATTTACATACTGCATTGCAAAATCATAGTTCTGGTCTTTTATACCCTTCATAACCATCTGCAGATCATCTATTTTTTGCCCTGAAACCCGGACCTTATCTTCCTGGATTTGCGCCTGTACCTTAAGTTTTAAACCTTTTATAAATTTAACAACTTCTTTAGCCTTTTCCATTGGAATACCTGACTGGAATGTTATAACCTGCCTTACAGTGCTGCCAACTGCCTGTTCCACCTTTCCGAAATTGAGCGATTTTAGAGGCACGTTCCTCTTCGCAATTTTTTCCTTTAAAATATCAGTCAGGCTTGTTAATTTGTAGTCATCATCCGCAATTAACGTTATTGAATTGTCACTATTCAAAGTAATAGATGATTTACTCCCCTTGAAGTCATATCTTGCAGCTAGCTGTTTTTTTGCCTGATCAATTGCATTATTGACTTCATGCATTTCTACTTTACACACGATATCAAATGAATGCATTTCTGCCATATAAGTATCTCCTGAAGGAAACAGATTTTTTAATTCTACATATTAAAAATATTTTTAATAGCCTTTGTTTCTAATCTCTTTTTCCGTAAAACCAAAAAAATGTGCGACTTCATGTCGTATCACCCTTTTTACTCTTCGTTTGACCTCTTCTTCTGAGTGACAATAAGCCTCGATATTCTTTTGAAAAATTGTTATCCTTTCCGGCATTGTAGCAGAATGCCAGACGCTTTTTCTGTTAAGAGGTATACCTTCGAATAAACCAAGCAGATGTGTATTAGATTTTAATCTTAATTTTTCTATTATATGATTATCCGGTTTATCCTGTACAACGATTGATATATTAGATAAATGTTTCTTCAAGTTTTCAGGTAATTCATTAATTGCATCAAATATTAGACGATCAAAATTCGTTATATGTTCTACATTCATGTTTCTTTGCAACGTTTCATCTGAATAATAATCATTAATTTCGCCAATTTTGTATTTACTTAAAAAAATCTTATTTAACAAAAAGATAATTCCACCGATTATTGTAAAAGTAATCCAGAAATTCCAGCCATTAATAGCCATTATACCGCCCAACGCACCAATGAGAGCGGTAATCGAAGAAAATCCTAGCAGTAAATACAGTGTTCTGAAATCACTTTTGCTTGTTTTATCACTAATTAAAGGTATTAGTCTTAGACCGCACCCCATACATATCATACTCTTTTTATTGGTTTGACTGTCGGGATGATATATCTGTCCACAGTTCATACATTTTAACAATTCTGAATCTTTTACCATAAATTTACCAAAATTATAGCATCACGATTTTATCATGTCTAAATAAATTGAGTAACTTTAGATATATTATGACAAGAAAGGATAGAAGAGACTAAGATATTTACAAAATAATGAGGGCTCATTTAGCCGGTATCTCTATAAATATAAAGAATTAGAAAGCAAGTTAAAAAGTTAATGGAAGCAACCGAATCAGCGACCTTTTATAGTGGTATTTTATTACACTTGTCATCTATAAAAAAGAATTAATTGAAAGTGTTTTCCTATGTGCAGTCATGTATGCCGAGAGGTACTACAAACAATAACTATCAATGTCGAACTAAATAGAATCTAAAAATATTTACTTATTCATATTTAAAGACAATCTTTCAATTTGTTCCATAATCTGTTTTGTAATTTCTAAAACATTTTGTTTCTCAATACATCTGTTATTTTTAAACCTCATTGGTTTACCAAATGTTACTTTGATTTTTGAAATCTTGGGTATTTTAGCGCCTTTGGGTAATGCCTCGTATGTGCCTGAGATAAATGCGGGAATGACGGGCACTCCGCTCTTTATGGCAAGGAAACCGATGCCCGGATTTCCCTCCTGAAGGCGGCCTTCCTTACTTACTCCTCCCTCTGGGAAGATGCCTAAAACTCCATCTTTTTTAAGAGCCGCAATACCTGCTTTCAGTGCGCCAATATTTGCACCTTTTTCTTTTACGCAGATACAACGTAACAATTTGAAAAGCCATTTCCCCCGCCCTTCATAATACAGTTCGGTCATCATAAAAGAAATACGCCTGGGAAACACTGATTGAAGTACTATTGGGTCAAGGTAGCTGAAATGGTTTGCAGCAACAATAAGCGGTCCATCGAGTGGTATAAATCCTCTGTTTTCAACACGGGTATGGTAAAATACCTTTAATAAAATGACTCCGATTGCCTTAATCATAAGAAAAAAGCAATCATTTAAAATATTCAGAAAATTAAAATTCTTCCCCCTGTTCATATTTATACAAATTTCTTTACATTATTGAGTTTAATACTGCTCCACATTACAAACAAACTGAACACACAAACCCCTATCCCTAAATATAACATTAGGTTTCTTACAGGAATTAAAGCAGTTAATTTGCCAATCACTAATGTTGGAGCTACCACAGAAGCATTCACAAAAATGTCTCTACATGCAAAAATCCTTCCTCTTAATTCGGAAGGTGATGCCATTTGAATATCAGCATTTATTGGGGCTAAAAAAGCACCTCCAGCAATTCCTGTAAAATATGTTATTACCATAATAAGGGTATACGATTTTACCAAAGAAAAAAATATAATGCCAAACGAAAGTGACGCTATACTCCATGTATAAATGGTATTTCTTTTAACTTTGTTGCCATATTTACCAACCAGAATAGACCCTGTAAAAAGACCCGCGCCTAACAGCGTAAAAACAAACCCAAGAGGGGTTAAAAATTTAAGATTTAATACCTTATCAGCAAAATCAGAGATTGCAATATAAAAGCTTACGCCTATAAACCAGAATATCGCATTAAAAATAATAAGTATTTTAAGTCTCTCATCCTGATAAATATGTTTCATACCCTCCCTGATATCAGACAGTATTTCAAAGAAACTTTTAATTTTACGGTATTCTTTTTCTCTTACAGTCAGTAAAAATATCGTGCCCGCAGAGAAAAGATATGTAAATGCATCAAAATACAAAGATGGTTTAAATCCAATTTTGTCGAAGACAATACTGCCAATTGCTGTACCAGCCAGAATACTTAACAACGCCGAAGATGCAATGAGTGCATTTGCAGCGAGGAGATGTCTGTCCTCAACTACGTCCGGGATGATTGAATATTTAGCAGGCGAAAAGAAACAAGTAAAGACGCCAATTATAAATATTACTGGATATGCAGGTGCAATATATGCAGAATCAGAAATCAACCACGGAATGGCACATACCAGAAGCGCCCTGGAAATATCTGAACCTATCATTATTTTTCTGCGTGACAATCTATCAGAAAGTACACCAGAAAATAAGCTAAAGAGGAAAAAGGGCAATGTACTCCAAAATGTAATTCTGGACAGTTCTTCTCCTACATTTCCACCATTTCTTATAATTAATCCAAGCAATGCCACTTGATGGAATCTGTCTCCAAGCGCTGAAACAATCTGTCCAATCCACAGTTTGGTAAAGTTATAGTTTTTGAAGACTTCTATTAATTTTGTAGTACGTTCCATTATCTTAAAGTGACCATTTTAAAAATATTATTATTAATGGTTTATAATAGCAATTATTTATTAATCTATCTACGCTGTTTATATAGAATTTTACTTGCCTGAAAAAGTTCTTTTTGATAACATAATTTACCTTTTTCTGCAATCTCAATTGAAAACATAAATCATGTGATTCTGTTTTATTTATTAATTGAAAGGAGTTGTTTGGATGTCGCCTAAGTATGTTTATTTTTTCGGCAATGGTGTCGCTGATGGGAAGGCTGATATGAAACACCTTCTTGGTGGCAAAGGAGCCAATCTCGCCGAAATGACCAATCTCGGTATTCCCGTTCCTCCAGGGTTTACAATAACAACTGAAGTCTGTGATGCGTACTATAAAAACAACAAACAATATCCAGATGGTCTTACCGAAGAAATAGAACAGAATCTTTCTCGTTTAGAAAATCTGATGGGTGCAAAACTAGGCGATGCTGAAAATCCTTTGCTAGTATCTGTTCGCAGCGGTGCAGCTGCATCAATGCCAGGAATGATGGATTCTGTATTAAATCTTGGTTTAAATCCGGATGCTATAGAAGGGCTTATTAAAAAGACGGGTAATGAACGTTTTGCATGGGATGCATACAGACGATTTATTACTATGTTCGGTGACGTGGTAATGGATGTAGAGCGCCATTATTTTGAGGAAATTCTTGATAAGCACAAGAAGAAAGTGCGCGCAAAAAGCGACACAGACCTCAATGCTGAGCATCTGAAAAGCATTGTTGAAGATTTTAAGGTTATATATAAGAAGAAGACCAGCGAGGATTTTCCGAATGATCCGAAGATACAACTCCAGAAGGCGATTAATGCTGTATTTGCATCATGGAATAACCAGCGTGCATTGAAGTATCGTCAGCTTTATGAAATAAAAGGATTACTTGGGACGGCTGTAAACGTTCAGTCAATGGTATTTGGTAATATGGGCAACCATTCTGCTACAGGTGTATGTTTCACAAGAAATCCCTCAACAGGAGAAAATAAATTTTATGGTGAATTCCTTATCAATGCGCAGGGTGAAGACGTTGTTGCCGGGATTCGTACACCAGAACCAATAGAAGACCTTGAGAAAGAAATGCCCGAAGTTTATAACCAGCTTGTTAAGTATAAGAATACATTGGAGAACCACTTTAAGGATGTTCAAGATATAGAGTTTACAATTCAAGAGAATCGGTTATTCATGTTGCAGACCAGGAATGGTAAACGTACCGCTCGCGCCGCTATAAAATTTGCTGTTGATATGACTAAGGAGGGGTTGATTGATAAAAAGACTGCTATTTCAAGGATTGACCCCAATCAATTAGATCAATTATTACATCCTACTTTTGACCCAAAGGCAAAGAGGGAAGTTATTGCGGTTGGGCTACCGGCATCGCCAGGCGCTGCCACAGGTAAGGTTGTTTTCAGCGCCGAAGATGCTGAAAAATTATCAGAAAAACGCGAAAAGGTGATTCTGGTTAGAAAGGAAACCTCTCCTGAGGATATTGGCGGAATGCATGTGTCTCAGGGTATTCTCACAACACGCGGCGGTATGACATCACATGCGGCTGTGGTTGCAAGGGGTATGGGTAAATGCTGTGTTGCGGGTTGCGGCTCAGTTATTGTTGACTATAAGAGTCAGACCTTTAAGGTTGACAGTAAGGTAGTAACAAGAGGCGATTACATATCAATAGATGGTAGCACGGGTGAGGTGATGTTGGGTCAGGTTTCCACTGTACAACCTAGCCTAAGCGGCGATTTCGCAACCCTGATGGAATGGGCTGATGAGATACGCATACTTAAAGTGAGAACTAATGCGGATACTCCTGAAGATGCTAAAAGGGCGCGCGAGTTGGGGGCTGAAGGAATTGGACTTTGCAGGACTGAACACATGTTTTTCGGTGAAAACAGGATTGACTCTGTACGACAGATGATTCTCTCAGCGCCAGACGTAAAAAATTTAAAGGCAAGGATAGCTATTTTAGAAAAAGATTTGGCAAAATCAGCAAATAATAAAACGAATACTATTAAGAAAGAATTAATGCAGGCTAAAAGGGAACTCAAAGAGCCATTAAATTTATACAAATCAGCATTGAATAATTTACTTCCAATGCAGCGTAAGGACTTTGAGCAGATTTTTGAGTCAATGGATGGACTTCCAGTAACTATTCGACTTCTTGACCCACCTCTTCACGAATTCTTACCTCAAGAAGATTATAACCAGAAAGAAATGGCAAAAAAGATGAAGATCGGCCTGCAAGAGGTTCAAGAAAAGGTATCAGCGATGCATGAATTAAATCCAATGTTAGGACATCGAGGCTGCCGACTTGGAGTTACATTCCCTGAAATATATGATATGCAGGTGCAGGCTATCATCGAGGCTGCCTGCAACATGAAGAAAAAGGGTGTTACTGTATATCCTGAGATAATGTTACCCATTATCAGTATTGAACAAGAATTTGTTATATTAAAAGATGATGTCCACAGGATAGCCAAAGAGATCATGCAAAAGAAGGGAATGCAGATTGATTACATGGTAGGTACTATGATTGAGTTACCGCGTGCGGCGTTGATTGCAGATAAGATTGCGAAACATGCGGAATTCTTCTCTTTCGGGACAAATGACCTCACACAGATGACCTTTGGTTTCAGCCGCGATGACGTTGGCTCCTTTGTGCCTGATTATATTGAGAAAAACATACTTGAAAAGGACCCATTCCAGGTATTAGATCAGGAAGGAGTAGGTCAACTTGTTGATATTGGGATTAAAAGAGGGCGTAGTACAAGACCAAATTTGAAAGTTGGTATATGCGGTGAGCATGGCGGAAATCCACAAACTATTCATTTTTGTAATAAAGTTGGAATGGATTATGTAAGTTGTTCGCCATTCAGAATACCGATTGCCAGGCTTGCCGCTGCGCAGGCATCATTACAACAACCCATTTTGCAAACAACTGTTTAGTAAATTCATTAAAATAAACTTATTTATTTAAAGGCATCCTTACTTATTCAGGATGCCTTTTGTGTTTATGATTGATATATTCAAAAGATTACCAGGTACTAATTGCGGTAAGTGTGGCATGCCCACCTGTACTGCTTTTGCATTGAAGGTAAAGATTGCACAACAAAAGATAACAGACTGTCCTTTCATCAAAAAAGAAGTTACGGAAGTATTTGAAAAGAAAAATATTACTACACCGGAAGATAACTATGAGCGTGTGAGCAGAGAGCTAGAAGTTATTGCTAAACAAGTGGATTTTAAAGAATCTGCAAAGGCAATTGGAGGAGGTTTTGAAGTTAAGAATGAACAGGAAATTATTAAGTTAAAAATGCTTAACAAATCTTACGAAATGCACAAGGATGGGTTATTTGAGGATGATAAATATTGCCATGATTCATGGTCGAAAATCATAATATACGATTATATCCGCAAAAAAGGCGGCAAATCGCTAACAAGGAATTGGGTTACACTAGGCTATTTTCCTAATACTGCATCGCATGTGAAGGCATTCCAGAGAAATGCAGAGGAAAAGATTTCAGAGGCTTTTAATAAAAATATTACTAGTTTGAAGGAACGTTGTAGGCAACTGAACGGTACTGAAGATTCAGGCAGAATGAAGGCAGACTATATCTGCCGCTTCAACCTTCTACCACGTGTACCTCTATATTTGTGTTTCTGGGATGCAGATGAGGAATTTCAGGCAAGCTGTAAGCTGTTTCTGGACACTAGTGCAGAGGCTTACATTGACATAGAATATCTTGCATATCTTGTTGAAAGATTTGTGGAAATGTTTGTTAATATAAAATGAACATTTTTATAAATAGAGGAAAGATACCATGGCGAATTGCTGGAAGTGTGGTCGTTATTTGGGAGAAAAAGACGAGTGGAAGAAGATGACAACCGCAAAGGGTGATATATGTATCCTTTGCTATAACAAGGCAAAGGAGATTGACGAACCCCTTAATAAGGCAGAGATGGATAAGTATTCAAAAGATCGTGAAAAACACGGATAATTTTCTATTGACTCAGATAAACCATTTTGATATAGGTTTAGAAGCTCAATCTATCACTTTACTTTTTATAGTGGGAGAAAACCATGTTGAAACATAACAAACTTTATTTATCAGCATTGGCAATGTCCCTTATTCTTGTAATTGCCGCAGAGGCAAGAGGCGCTTCACCGACAATTACATGGGGAAAAGACTTTGAGGAAGTAACTAAAGAGGCAAAGGCGTCAGGGAAACAAATCCTGATTGACTTTTTTGTGCCCACCTGAACAGGCTGCAAGACACTGGGTGCCGTGACGTACCCCAATACCGCAGTCGTTGATTTTATCAACAAATACTTTGTACCATTACAGGTCAACCTACAGAGTGATTCAAACTTACCTGCCCGACACAGGGTATTCTGGACACCTACCATTGTGATACTGGATACCGACGGAATAGAATACTATCGCTTTTACGGTTTTTTACCGCCTGATGAGTTCATACCACAACTACAATTTGGATTGGCTAGAATGGCGCTTGAAAAACAGAATTTTAGACAGGCAATCATCGAGTTAAATGGTATCGTTGACAAACACCCAAAGAGCGATATTGCCCCGGAGGCGCAATACTGGCTCGCTGTTTCTGAATATAAGTCTACGCATAACGTGGATATCCTGTTAGGAGCATGGAGAAAACTTAAGAAGGATTACCCCAATAGTATCTGGGCAAAAAAGGTTTCTTTTGTAAAAGATTGATTACGTTGTTCGGTTTATGTTTTTGTAATATAAAGGCAACATAATCATGTAAAGCAAATATTTGATTGAAATTACAGTACACCGGTGTGATTGAATATATCAATGAAAACTTTGTTCCATTAAGGCTAAATTGGCAGGCGAGCAAAGATATTTTAAACAGATATAGGATTCTATGGGCTCCAACCGTGCTTGTATTAGATTCCAATGGCATTGAGTATTATAGTTTTAATGGCTTCCTGCCGCCTGATAAATTTATACCTCAATTAGAGTTTGGTCTGGGCAAGCTGGCGCTTAAGATGCAGGGCTTAAAAAAGGTTGAGTTGAGAGGCGAAACCCAACTCCAACCATCTTGAAATGTTGGATTTCGTTATGCTTTACGAAACATACATTGTTTCATAAACACCGAAGATTCTTTATGTTGAATAAACAAATATCATGAAAATACCACGCCGAGTCTTTTTAAGCTATGCAAAAGAAGATATCGCTTCTGCGCGAAAGCTATACGCAAGTCTACGAAATGAACCCTTTGTTGATGTCTGGTTTGATGAAGAATCACTCATTCCTGGGCAGAACTGGAAAAAGGAGATCTCCCAGGCTATAAAAACATCGGATATCTTCATTGCCTTAATTTCACGCAATTCCGTGAATAAGCGGGGAATCGTTCAAAAAGAACTCAAAGAGGCTGTTGAAGTGATGAAAGAACTACCCCAGGGTAAAATTTATCTGATTCCTTTACGACTTGATAACATTACACCTTCACATGACTTCCTATCTGAACTTCACTGGATTAACTTATTTGAGGACTGGAGTCGTGGGATTCAAAAAATTAAGAAAGCAATATATCTCGATTCCTTTGAAGATAAGATTTCTGCAACAGATTTCATAGAAGTGGATTTGGAACAAATGCTCACGAATATATTGAAGCTACTTGAGAATATATCAAAGAGTAAAAAACATCAGCTAATTTTTAGAAATTACAGTACAAGTTCAATTATATTAGGTGACAAAGATATGCTGACACAGGCATTTCTCAATGTTATTACCAATGCTATTAACTTCAGCATACCCAAAGATAAGACTTCACGCATTGAAGTCTTTGTCAAGCTTTACGAAAATGGTTCATGGGTATTTGTGCAGGTTCAGAATCAAGGACAACCAATTGTTGAGGATGATATTTTGTATGGCAGAATATTTAAACCTTTTTTTACGACGTCATCATCAGGAATGGGTTTAGGTTTAGCTGTTAGTAGGATGTTAGTTGAGAAACATGGTGGTACAATCTTCGCGATTAGCACACCCGTTGCCAACGTTCAATCTAAAAAACCTCCGAGTAACCTTTTCCTCACTACTTTTACAATTGCATTGCCAAAAATTGTCAAACATCTGAAAAACTGATCTATTGAATAATTTTATAGTGTCAACATAAATGATAATGCGTTTATTTATCAATTGCCAAATCCTCTTTTAATATTTCAACCTCTTTCAAAAACTCTTGTCTTTCATGGGGTGCTAGGGATCACATCTTAAATATTAAGTAATTGCTTCTTCAAGGTTGCTATCTTATCACTCAGTTTTTTGTTTCGCATCAATTCAGTATTCATTTGGTTATATTTCATGGTAATTGCCACACCTGATATAACCATCGAAAGACGTACCAAGATCCTTACATGATACCCTGCTAAGGTCTCGGAGAAGATACATTGTAATTGCCTGCGCCTTGTTATCCTTGCGTCCATTCACTTTTATTTGTTCTTCTCTATATCCGAATTCATCACATACAGACTGAATAATTGTTTTGAGAGTCACCTTCGGTTTTAATTTCTTGAGTTAGCGATATAGCGCCAGAGGCTCAGTACTGGTATGGGGTAACAGGGTTTAAAATCACTAACAACGTGAGTGTTAGATGTAAACGCATGGAAGGAGAAAATCAAAGAAACCTATACGGATAGTATTTTGGTAAAAAAAGTTTCGGGTGCATTTTTCTGTAAAAAGGAATACTTGTTCTATGCCTCTTTCCAATTAATCACACTTAACGGCTTTTCAGTGAGTTTATACTCCTTTAGTGCATACAACAATTTATCCGGGTCATTGGATGTTATAATCAAATTATAATCATGTGCCTTTATGAACCGTTCTTTAAGTACATGATTAATAAATTTAAGCAATAAATCAAAATACCCTTCAACGTTGAGTAGTCCAATTGGCTTGGAATGCAAGCCGAGTTGTGCCCATGTGAGGATTTCAAAGAATTCATCAAAGGTACCAAAACCGCCCGGCATTGCTATAAAGGCGTCGGACAACTCCGCCATCATAGCCTTTCGTTCGTGCATACTAGACACCATTCGGAGTTCTGTCAGACCGGGATGGGCAAACTCTTTAGAAGAAAGGGCATGGGGAATCACCCCAATAACTTCTCCCTTTTCCTTTAAAACAGCGTCTGCAATAACCCCCATCAAGCCAATACTGCCACCGCCGTAAACGAGTCCCATTCCATGCGAAACGATTGTTTTGCCAAGTTGTTTTGCGGCTTCGGTATATATTGCATTTGTACCCAGACTTGAACCACAGAATACACATATGTTTTTCATTCATATTACCATAAAATACATTTTAATAGTGAATACTTATTTACCATTACACCTATACAGATGTTTACGTATTAATCTTCACTTACATTATTAGGCAGATTTATGATATTGTATTACTCAATTTAGTTCGGTTACATTTTAATACCTGTCTTATATAATGTATTGAGGATGCTCATGGCAAGTTCCATAGCCTGTTGTCTTGAAAGCACCAACTCGTAATCATCGTCATCCTTCTCTCCTTCAACAACAATTTCAACGCCTTCTGCTTTTGCTACAACAATTACTTTTTTCTTTTCATCCATTTTTATTATCCTTTCTTATGCTTTTTGCCTTAAAACATTTTTAACAATTTCCATCTTCAAATGAGCAATAGAACCAGATGGGTTCAAATCTTTTGGACACACTTCCTGGCAGTTAAATACGCTGTGACACCGCCACACACCGTGTTCATCATTTACTATTGCTAGACGCTCTTCTTTTGCACCATCGCGCGTATCTGATACAAAACGGTCTATATTAAGAAATGCCATTGGGCCAAAATATTTCTCATTAGTTGCTGTAACCGGGCACGAGGAATGGCAGCATGCGCACAATATACAGTCAATCAGGTTATCAATCCTTGCCCTTTCATCCTGATCCTGTGCATGTTCGCCTGTTGTTGGCAATGTTTTGCCTGTTATTAGATACGGTTTGATATATTCATAATTTTCCCAGAAAGATTTCATGTCAACTAGTAAGTCTTTAATGATCGGCATATGGGCAAGAGGCTGAATTGTGATTGTAGCGGATTCTAATTTTGAAATTAAGGTATTGCATGCAAGACGATGTTTACCGTTAATATGCATCGCACATGAACCACAAACAGCAGCCCTACAGGAAGACCTGAAGGCAAGGGAATCGTCCAATCGTTGCTGTATATAATAAAGTCCTTCAAGAACGGTAAGGTCTATTTTGTTAAGTGGTACTTCATACTTTTGGAAATGTGGTTCTTTATCATCATCCGGATTAAAACGAAAGATGTTAAAGCAGACGCTATCTTTTACCATAATAAAGTTACTATTTAACAAACCACAGAAATATTCAGAATTATGAGGGTTATTATCAATCTTGTAAAAACTGTGTAAAATTTGTTCCCATCCGATTTGTATTAAACATTATTCAAATAACGCATTTACAAACGCATCCGGGTTAAATTTTTCCATGTCATCTGGTTTTTCACCAAGACCTACAAACTTTACAGGAATATTAATCTCGCTTCGCATACCTAAGACAATTCCTCCCTTTGCAGTACCGTCAAGTTTTGCAAGGAATATCCCTGTTACATCTACTGCCTGTTTAAACATCTTTGCCTGTGATATTGCGTTTTGTCCGGTCGTGGCATCAAGCACCATCAGTACCTCATGCGGGGCATCAGGTATTCTTTTGGAAATAACGCGTTTTATTTTGCTTAATTCGTTCATCAAGTTTTCTTTTGTATGCAAACGCCCAGCCGTATCAATTATTAACACCTCAATGCCTCTTGCAATGCTTGCCTCCATGGCATCGTAAACAACCGCTGCCGGGTCGGAACCTGTCCGGTGTTTTACTAGCTCAGCTCCAACACGCTTACTCCAGACTTCTAATTGATCTATTGCGGCAGCCCTAAATGTATCCCCTGCTGCAACCATCACCTTTCTACCGTCTTTAATAAGATAGTCTGCGAGTTTGGCTATAGCGGTTGTCTTACCCACTCCATTTACACCAACAACCATTATAACTGTAGGTGGAGTTGAAGCATAATGTATATCGGTTTGCCATGTTCGTAAATCTTCTTTTAACATATTCTTTATAAAATCATATATTTGTGCTGTTTCGGTAATTGTCTTCGACTTCCACGCTTCTCGAATATGCTCAATTATATTTTGGACTGGTCGTGCGCCAATGTCTGCTCCGATCAATATATCTTCCAGCTCTTCAATTACAGAGTCATCAATTTTTCTTCTGAACGAAAAGAAACCTTTAAGACGAGACCAGAAACGTCCACGTGTTTTTTCAAGACCCTTCTTTAGCTTTTCATCTGGAGTAAATACTGGAGGTTTTTCTTCTATTGGAATTTCAGGAGTGGTTATTTCTGGTTGAACAGAAATGGTCTCTTCAGCTTTTGGGGTTACTTCTGGTAAAACAGAACCGGTTTCTTCGCCCTTTACATCTAACGCAATAGTTTCAGTTTTTACTTCAACGGCAGGGGTTTCTGTAGGAATTAAGACCTGTTTCTTTTCTTCAATAGTTTCTTTAACAGGTGTTTCTGGTGTAATAGATGTAACTGGAACTAGTCTTGCCCTGTCACCCTCCCAGACAACTGTTTTTGGCGCTTCCACAGTGAATCTTTTCAGCTTTGACCAGACACTACCATTAGATTTTACATGTTTATCTTGATTTGTCTTGTTTGCATCGTCAAAAGTTATATTCTCTTCTTTTTTATTTTTTGTGTTTTTATTTTTTTTTGAAAATATTCCCAAAGATTATTTTCTCCTAAACATCATTTATTTGATAACAAAAATTGTTTATTTTCAACACTAAAGACTCTAAATTAGGTTGCTTTAGGCAGCGACTTTCTTATGCAAAAGAAATGCGCAGTATTATGATTGGCATTTCTTCTTGAGTTCCTTGACTATATCATTTGGAATTGTTATCTTGGCGATAGGAGTATCAATCCTTCTTTCTCCATGGAAATCAGAGCCTCCGGTAATTGCCAGATTATGTTTCTTTGCTATTTTAGAATACTTTTTGACTATATCTGGCGTGTGAGTGGGATAAAATATCTCAATACCTCCCAGACCACATTTTACCAACTCTTCTATAATATAATCTCTCTGAGTCAGTCCAGGGTGTGCCAGTATCGCCACTCCTCCGGCGTTTCTTATAAGTTCTATAGCCTGGCATGGTGTAAGCGTTTTTTTTGGAACATAAGCTGGTCCTTTATCACCAATGTATTTATAAAATGCGTCAATAATCTTATCGCAATAACCATGTTTCCACATTACTTCAGCTACGTGCATACGACCGGGAGACCCTTTTCCAGCAAGTGTTAATACTTCTTGGGCTTCAATATTTACATTCAGACGATGTAATCTTTCAACCATTTCATAAACACGCTTTAAACGATCTTCATGGGCTTGTTTTAACATTTTTTGTAATGATACATTGTAAACATCAATAAAATAACCAAGTATGTGAATTTCAGAAGGGGCAAGGTATGAAGATATTTCTATACCAGGAATGACATGTATATTTTTATCTCGTCCATAATCACACGCCTTAATTACACCGTCTACGGTGTCGTGATCAGTTATGGAAATAGTTGAAACTCCAATACGGACGGCTTCATCTACAACTTCTTCAGGTGACATTGTACCATCCGAATAGGTCGTGTGTATGTGCAGGTCTGAGTTGCCATAATCAATTTCGGAAATATCTCCGAGAACAGAAAGAAATTTATTATCCTTTAGTTTCCCATTTCCGAACTGATTATAGATTTTATCTAAAATACCGTTTACGAAAGTTCC
>C687J35504_10000832_pt1 | contig 21985 bp, 32 predicted proteins | sample RifCSPhighO2_02_FD_35504 | JGI IMG/M metagenome (IMG submission 35504) | reverse complement strand
CTGACATTGCCCAAAGTAAAAAAAAAAAAAAAAAGACTAAAAATTGGCATATATTGCACCAGACCTTTATAGTAGTAAATAATCCGGGTACGGTAACGATCATATAACGAACCTATACATGCAAATAACGCGCTTGAAACAATCCCGTGGCTTAACATTAAAAATACGCTACCTGCGAGGCCTTGTACATTAAAAGTAAATAAACCCAAGATAACAAAATTCATATGGCCTATAGAGGCATAAGCAATAATTTTTTTTAAATCAATTTGTCTGATTGTGCTAAAAGAACTATATAAAATTGCAACAATACAAAAAACAAAAATCAGCGGACTAAAATAGACACAAGCAGCGGGGGCTAATTGCACCATAAATCGAAAAAAACCATATGTCCCCATTTTAAGCAAAACCCCTGCCAATAAAATGGAACCACTCGTAGGAGCTTCTACATGGGCTTCTGGCAATCAAATATGAAATGGAAACATAGGGACCTTAATCGCAAACGATAAAAAAAAAGCTAATCATAAATAACATTGAGCTTCTACTGATAATGTGTGGGATAGTAAAATAAAAAAGTGGGTACTCCCAGTTTCAAAATATAAAAAAAAAATACCACAAAGCATTAAGACGGAACCTAACATTGTATATAAAAAAAACTGCACCACAGCATGCATTTTCCGTTGTCGAGAACCTCAAATCCCTATTAAGAAAAACATAGGAATTAATACACTCTCAAAACAAACAAAAAAATAGAAAGCATCTAACACTAAAAATACATGGCATAATAATAACTCAACAATAGCAAGTAAAAGTAAAAACTCTTTCACACGATATTTTATACTATATCAGCTAACTAAAATACAAATGCTTGTTAAAAACGTAGTTAAAACAACAAAAAAAAGAGATAACCCGTCGACCCCTAAACTATAATGAATGTTTCACGCGCTTAGTCAAGAAACTGTAGTTATTCCAAGGAAACCTATAGACAGAGACGACGTGCTTAATAAACAAAACTTGGCGACTAAAATTAAAGAAACGCTAAAAATAATGCACGAAAGAAAAAAAGCTAACTTTTTAAATTGCGACAATGGTAAATAAATAAATAGCAGCAAACTAAATATGGCACCAAATAAACAAAAAATGAAAAAAACAAAAACCTGCTCAAACGTTACAAGAAAAGTTAGACAAGTAACAATAAACAATAGAAACCCAGAAAGAACAACAAAAAATCCGCGTACAAATCTTAGCGAGATAGTTGGAGAACATAAAAAGTAACAAACAAACACAAAAAAAATACCTAAGAAACCTTGAGTTAACAGTCAAAACATGCAAACTTTTTCTAGATAAAAATAGCGCGCTTAAAATCAACGCATAGAATATAAGCCACGCGAACCTAATGGCAGGTAAAAATAATAAAACATAGAAGCGTTTGAATTACTTCATACTTTACCCGAAGAAAAGGTACCTACGAAGGAAAAAAAATAAAAAAAAAGCGCACGTAATTTGTTAACCGCCTGTATAGTGCTTGCTTTTACCAACGCAATTTTAAATAAATTTAACAAGTTAAACTCAAGAAAATACCCGTCACCCAAAGCACGGACTTCGGTAATTTTTTTAAATAAACCATAAGTACGCGGTGCTTTAATTATAAAAAAAGGTGTACTGGCTTTTGCGCTGGCAAAAGGCACTCAAACCACAGTAGGCAGTAGAAGGTCCCCAGGTAAATGCGAAGTTCTCTGATTAAAAGCTGTTACAAACTTATCTAAAGAAGGGCTCCTCACTTGTGTAAACGCAGTTAAAAGCGTTGTATTGGAAGCAGCATCACCCGCTGCTAGTAAAAAGCGACAACAAATGGTTTTATCATAGTTGAACACAAACATTTAGTATATTGGAGACTAAATTTGCCTAAAATAAAACAGAAACAGACCGGTGGGAATCGAACCCACCCTAAAATCGCCAGATGGCCTGCAAACTAGAAAAAAAGGAGACCAAGCATTACGCTTTGATTTTTTTTATTTCTTCATTAATAAAATATTGTAAAAACATGGAAACTGGAGTATATCCAAACTCTTTAAAATGTGTATTATTTACTAAAAGACGGCAAGTAAATGCAAATAATTTAGAAGCATCTAATGCTGCAAATAGTTTTTCTTCAAAAGCAGCCACGCTCATAGGTAAATCATTTAAATACCCAAAAGAAGCAGCGTAGATGATTAAAACTTGTTTTTCAACACTTAGTGGCGAATAACGTTTTTGTTTTAAAGCATCAACTAAAACGCCACCCCGTTGTAATAATTGTAATGTTGCTTTATCAAGATCAGAACCAAATTTGGTAAACCCTAAAACTTCACGATACTGTGCTAGCTCCAATTTTAAACTACCTGCTAATTTTCGCATCATTAACACTTGAGCTGCAGAACCAACACGACTCACAGAAATACCAACATTAATAGCAGGACGAATCCCGTTATAAAATAATTCAGCATCTAGGAAAATTTGCCCATCGGTAATCGAAATAACGTTTGTCGCAATATAGGCAGAAACGTCACCAGCTTGTGTTTCAATCACTGGAAGCGCGGTTAAAGAACCAGCACCGCGGCTAGCAGATAATTTTGCAGCACGTTCCAGTAAACGAGAATGTAAATAAAACACGTCCCCTGGATATGCTTCACGCCCTGGTGGCCGACGTAATAATAAAGACATTTGCCGATAAGCTACGGCATGTTTACTTAAATCGTCATAAATAACTAAACAATCTTTGCCAGCGTCACGGAAATATTCAGAAATTGCGCAAGCAGTATAAGGCGTTAAATATTGTAAAGCAGCAGCATCAGAAGCAGTACTAACAACAATTGTAGAATGGCTGAACGCACCTTTTTTTTCTAAGGTTGCAGCAATTTGAGAGACAATAGATAATTTTTGGCCAATAGCAGCATATACGCAATATAACGAATTTTGATCGTTCGTATATTGGTTAATTTGATTTAACATAGTATCAATCGCAATTGTTGTTTTTCCAGTTTGACGGTCACCAATGATTAACTCACGTTGACCGCGCCCTATCGGAACTAAAGCATCAACACACTTAACACCAGTTAACATAGGCTCCCGAACAGATTGACGCTCAATAATACCTGGCGCACGTGCTTCCGCTTTTTTGTACACCACATTCACTAACTTCCCTTTACCATCAATAGGTAAACCATTCGCATTAACAACACGAGCTAATAGACTAGAGCCTGTAGGTACACTAACAATTAACCCGGCGCCGCTTACTTCATCCCCTTGTTTAATTTCGCGTTCTTGGCCGAATAAAATCGCACTGACTGTGCTACGATTTAAGTTCAACGCCATCCCTAAAATATTGTTAGGAAATTTTAAAAGCTCTCCGGATTTAATATGTTGTAAACCAGAAATAGTAACCACACCATCAATAATCGATAAAACACGGCCTGCATTATTACTCCGTTGTGCTTTATACACAACTTTTTTACTTTTATTTTTATGCATATCTTTAAACAATTGTTGTAAATTTGTACTAATATTTGTAGTATTTAACATAAGGATATTATAAATAAAATTATAGATAAAACGAAAAGGAAACACTCAAAAATACAAGGTTACGCAACAGCTTTCACTAGCGAATTATAAAGTTCTTGATGAACGGCTGCACTTAAAGTTTGAGCATAATATAAATACATATTTGGTTTTACAGCAATAATGCTGAAAGGCATAAACCCATGCCCAGTACCACATATTTCGCTACATTGTCCGTAATAAATCCCAGGATCCGTAATATAGACATTTGTAGCACTTAACCGACCTGGCACAGCATCAACTTTAACGCCTAAAGCAGGCATAGCAAAGCTGTGTAAAACATCACTTGCTGTGATCAATAAACGAATATGCGTGTTAATAGGTAACACTAAAGGATTGTCCACAGCTAATAACCGACGCTCACCAACTAAAAGATCAGAGTCGCCAATAATATAAGCATCTGCACGATAATGTACTGGTTTTTTTTCGAAAACAGCAGCAGCAATATCCTCTACGAAAACAGAAGTGTTAAGCAACATACGCCCAAAATTATTTAACATAATTCGGTGTAATCCTGGTAAATTGTTTGGAATCGTGCGATCAGCTAATGCCGCGGCATCGAAACCAAATACGGAAGCATCGTTCCCATGAAGCGCGTATCAAATATTTGCGCCACAAATACTGTCAACAGGGGCATCAAAATAGGAAACCCCTACAGTGTTAGCGTTTTGATATGCAGCAAAAGCAGATAATCAGGAAATGCTTGCAAGCAATTTATCAGTACCATAGATCCGACTTAAATCAAATGTATGAAGGACTAAATCAAAAAGGTAGCCTGTTTCAAAAGTTTTTAAAATATTAGCTTTTAATAAAGCGCCTCAAATAACACTTAATTGCTCTTTTTGTGAAAAGCCCAGATCGGCAAAATAATTAATTACAGCACCATAATTTACAGTATTTGCTCCTTGAGTAAAAGGATACACAACCGTATTTGTAATATTTTGAAATAAAGAAGATCCTAAAACTAGCGGAATGCGCCCAGTACTCACTTCACCGGCAGTAACGACACCGTCGATATGTTGAATAACATCTGCACTTAAAAAGGAAGGCTCAAAACCAACAGCTGATAACCCTACAGGTTCCATTGCTCAACCAAAAAAAGCCTCGTGTAATGATGTAATGCCTAATTGAATAAAGGCAGTACTAACTGCAGCAATACTGTATAAAGACGTTCAGAACACATTAAAGAATCAATGATAATAATAATAAGAGGTAAAAGCGGTGTACGTTTGTAAAATAGAGAGATCAAACGACGCTTTTACACTCGCGGCGTCAAAAATTAATTCAGGTGAGCTTTCATCAACACCATTTCAGGCAACAAATAAGGCACGTCAAACAGAATACAATGTTTCTGGGTGTTCAGCATAATATAAAAAAGGATGTCAAATTGCTAAAGAATCTTCTAAGTACAACACCCCATTGTCAGGAATGCCTGCTAAAGAAAAATGCCCTAAAAGTAATGCATTATTCACAATGGTCTCTCAATCCGCCTTTGTGTCTATTCAATTGCCATTAAAATACGAAATACTGGCACTATCAAACAGACCACCAACATTCTCAGAGACACCAACAACATTTTGAGATAAACAAGTGCCTAAGAAAAAGTCTTGAACCGCATTAATAAAAAAGCCGCCGGATAGACCGCCTAGGACGTTAAATAAATTTAATTCATGAACAATGTAAAATAATTGCTCTACAGACCTCTGTGCGCTTAAAGTACTAAATGCATTCGAAGAATTTGCAACTTTTAAACTATATCAGTGCTCAAAATCAAAAGATCAATATCATTGGTTACCCATAACTTTAACAGTAATAACTGGCTCAAGTGTTTCACCAAACGCGTATAATAGCGCAAAAGAAGGAAAACCAATACAGATTAAAACGACAATAGGAAAAATGGTTCATCACACCTCTAATTTCGTATGATGACGCACAGGAGGCATTAAAGCTGCATCTGTTAAATAGATTTTAGATCAAAATAAGCGCCCATCTACGAAAGAGCTAGGATGGCCTAAAGGTGGCACGTGATAAATGTTCTCCATTAATGGAAAAAAATGAGCAATTACAGGTAGAACTACATTTTTAAAAAATGCTTTTTCTTGAAAAATGAAAGCAGTATGGTACAGCCGATGAAATAATCACATGGTTGTAAAAAATAATAGGACAACCATGTAAAAAATTCACAATAAAATAAACATAATGTAATCATGTAGCTCAATAATACCGTACATAATTGGACTGGCTGGCGTTTGAAAATATCATGTAAAATTATTAAAATTCCGCACAAAAATATCAAAAGGAGCACATCAAGCAAAAGACGAGGTATCTAAGATAAAGCAGGCAACTAATAAATTTAACAGTCACCCCGCGTAAAAATAAGTCGTACGGGTCCTTACTGGTTGGTCTACTGAAGTAGCAGTAACGTAGCTTTCTGTCGATTGGAAAATTGGGGCAATGGTTGCAAAAGGTAAAATTGCACGCAATAAGTAACTAGTATAGCGTTGGTAAATAGCACCAACAATACCTAAATACATGGACAAACGCTCAGTCGCATAAATTGGGCGATGTTGTCATAACTGATAGATACGGGTTTGCGTTTCTTTAACCCCTACTGCAAAGGTTGTTAATAATATACGCATTTTTGGCCCACGTTTTTTTCGGGTACTACCGTACATACGGTTTTCAAAAGTTAAGCCTCAAGGTATACCAACGGTCTGTGGAACAAAAGAAAATTCCTCAATTTGTGATTTATCAAAGATGGCATCCCAAGCTTCAAAAAAAATTCAATCGTTACGAGAGTAATAAACATAACGTTCCGGCGCGTAAATTGGTGTATTCGCTGGGTAATGGAAACGTTTAAAATAATCTGCAAGATTAAAATGTAATAAATTTGCCATATGTTGATGATCGACCATATTATAACGGAACTTAATGCTCGATTTAAAAGTTCGTGGATAAGCACCTAAACTTAAAAAAATAGCACTAAAGAAAACAAACAAGCTTAGTGTCGAAATAAAGGAACCAATTGATGCAATGGCATTAAACCCATAAAACGTATCTGGATAATCAGGAATACGACGAGGCATCCCAGCAATACCAGAAAAATGCATAGGAAAAAAGGTAACATTAACACCAATAAATAGAGTTCAAAAATGAATTGCACCTAAATATTCGTCTAAAGGCGTACCCGTGATTTTTCAAAATCAATAATAAAAACCAGCAAAAAAACCAAAAACGGCACCTAACGACAACACATAATGAAAATGCCCAACAACATAATATGTATCATGTAATGCTAAATCTAAGCCAGCATTAGCAACGACAACACCTGTTAAGCCACCAAAAGTAAACAATAATAAAAAGCCTAAACCAAATAGCATTGGAACTTTAAACCGTAGAAAACCTCCCCATAATGTTGCTAATCAACTAAAGATTTTAATACCTGTAGGAATCGCAATCATCATTGTTGCTGCGGTAAAATAAGCACGAGTATCCAAATCTAACCCAACAGTATACATATGATGCGCTCACACAATAAACCCTAGTGTAGCAATCGAAGCTAATGCATAAATCATACCAATCGAACCAAAAATTGGGCGAGCAGCAAAAGTTTGGAACACTTGACTCATTATACCGAACACAGGTAAAATAATAATATACACTTCAGGATGGCCAAAAAATCAAAATAAATGTTGATACAATACAGGATCCCCTCCGCTTGTCACATCGTAAAAAGTAGTATTAAAATTACGATCAGTTAATAGCATAGTAATCCCACCGGCTAAAACAGGCAAGGATAATAATAACATAATCGCAGTAATAAAAACGGATCATGGAAATAAAGGCATGCGTAACATATCCATACCAGGAACACGCATATTTAAAATAGTAGCAATAAAATTCATAGCACCTGCTAAGGAAGAAACACCTGCTAAATGTAAACTAAAAATTGCAAGATCAACAGCAGGTCCAGAATGGTATTGATAAGAGGCTAAAGGAGGATATACAGTTCAACCGGTCCCAGCGCCACCCTCGATTAATGCCGACGATAATAATAAAATAAAGGACGGAACTAATAATCAAAAACTTAAATTATTTAGACGAGGAAACGCCATATCAGGTGCACCAATCATTAAAGGGACAAATCAATTACCAAACCCACCGATTAATGTAGGCATAATAAAAAAAAAAATCATAATAAATGCATGCGCCGTAACAATAACGTTGTATAATTGTCAGTTGCTGTTCAAAATAACAGAACCTGTGCTGCTTAATTCTAAGCGAATAATTAGAGAAAAAATAGTACCAATAATTCCGGCAAAGCCTCCGAAAATTAAATATAATGTACCAATATCTTTATGGTTTGTAGAAAAAACGAAACGATTTACTCAGTTCATGATTTTTTGCCCGACCGTTAAATGTGTTTTGGGTCTCAACACACTGCGAATAAACGCCAAATTTTCCGCCGATAATTCCCCAGAAAACAATTTCGCTTTAAAATTCATACAATCTGAAAGCTGTTTAGCTAAAAATTGTTTAACAAGTTTGATACAAACCTGTGTTTTATAAAAAAAAGATAAGCCCCGTTTTGTTAGAATAAACCACCAATTAACAGCAAGCTAATTAATAAAAAAAGTATACCTTCTAGGCTCGCTGCACTTCCTAAAAAAGAAGGCATGTCTATAAACAAGTCAAATTCAAAAATTAATGTCCCAAAGCTATATGCAAATAAACTAAGGGCTATTAAAAAAATAGATTGGTAAATAAAACCACTTTGCAAACGAATCAATTTGTTACTTAAAAAACTAAAAGAAGTTACCAACCCAAATGGACCAAAAAGTTCTAAAAGACCACGATCAATTTGTTTCAGCGTAATATAATATGAAAACCAAAAGCTTTGTTGCACGACCACCACATTATAGATTCGATCAAAAAACCATTTTTTTGACAAAAAATTATAAATACGGATTCCTGCTAATCACCGAATTTGATTGAAATGCGCAGCAAAAATAGTATACACACAAAATGAACTAATAATACCAGCAAAACTAAACACTAAGGGAATTAGCTTTAAACTTCCTAATCAAAACTCCGCCTCTAGCATAGTATAAGCACCTGGCACAAAAAAAATCGCAGTTTTTCACGCGTCTACGCCTAACCCTATAAATAATTCTTTTGTTAAAAAACCTCACAAAATACTCCCAAAAGCAAGCACAATTAAAGCTAGTCTCATAAAAACAGGAGCTTCATGGACATGTAGGTAGGTCGTACGTTTTCCAGAAGGAAGAGAGGTTCAAAATGTAAGTCATAGTAAGCGAAATGAATAAAAAGCCGTTAAAAACACAGACAGCGTCCCAAACCAATACGCAAATAACCCTACAAATGTAAAAGACACAAACGCAATTTCTAAAATACTATCTTTTGAATAGAATCCGGTTAAAAATGGAAATCCTACAAGAGACATTGTCCCTATAAGCATTAAACTGTATGTAACAGGCAAAACCTTAGCTAAACCACCCATTTTCCTCACATCTTGCTCGTTAGATACAGCGTGGATTATTGATCCTGCACACAAAAAAAGCAGTGCTTTAAAAAAAGCGTGATTAATTAAATGAAAAAAACTGGCATTATAATTGGATAAGCCGCAAGCAAAAATCATATAGCCTAATTGACTACACGTAGAATAAGCAATAATTTTTTTCAAATCGGTTTGTACAAGACCTACGGTCGCCGCAAAAAAAGCGGTCAACGCACCAGTAATCGTAATAAAAGCTAATACCATTGGCGCATATTCCAAAAAGGACGAACAACGTATGAGAAGGAAAATCCCAGCAGTAACCATGGTAGCCGCGTGAATTAAGGCAGAAACTGGCGTAGGACCCTCCATAGCATCTGGTAATCAAACATGCAACCCTAATTGTGCTGATTTTCCAACTGCACCAATAAATAGAAATAAGGAAATAAGCGTTAGAATAGCAATTGGATGTTGCAAAATAAAAAGACTAGTCGTAGCATACGACGCGCACAAGGCAAATAACGTATAAAAATTTAAAGATTTAAACGTAAAAAAGGCCAACAAAAGCGCAATATAAAAAGCGAAATCACCAAAACGATTAACAATCAGTGCCTTTAATGCTGAAATATTCGCCTGTGTCCGTGTAAATCAAAAATTAATTAATAAATAAGAAGCAAGTCCTACACCTTCTCAACCTGCAAAAAATTGTAACAAGCTACCCGCTGTTAATAAAATAAACATGAAGAAAGTGAATAATGTTAAATAAGTTAAAAACCTTATAAAATGAGGATCGGTTTTCATGTAATCAATTGAGTAAAGATGCACAAGCAAAGAAATGAAGCTGACAACCAAAAGCATTGTAGCGGTAATACTATCAAATAAAAATTCAAAAGAAATATCGAACAGTCCACAACGAATTCAAGAACCTAACGACACTACGCAACTGTATTTGTAAATGCATACTTCTAAAAAAATAAAAACCGTGCTCAAAAATGTTAAAATCATGCACGAAATATTTAACAAAATCACACCATTTTTGCCTAAAGCTTTACCAAACAAACCGGTGCATATTCAACTAATAACTGGTAAAAACAGCGGAAATAAATACATTGAACAAGCGCAGTGTGTGGAAGCGTGACTGTGCTGGCAATTGTACCAAAAAATTTTCAGGATTACTTAATATAAAAAATCATGATAGGCGGTATACCACGCACCAGCTAGCGTTCAATGAAAAGGAACGACTATAAAAAAAAACACAATGACGAGGACAGGAATCGAACCTGCGAAGTGTGGACACAATAGGTTTACAGCCTACCTCCTTTGACCGCTTGGATACCTCGCCCACAAAAGCACTACAGGGCTTGTGGCAGAAAGCTTAAGAAAAAAAAAGGCGGATAACGAGAATTGAACTCGTACTACCAAAGTCACAGTTTGGCACTCTACCAATTAAGTTATATCCGCTAAAAAAATAGACCAAACGCCTGTCCAGTTAAAAAGTCGCTAACGGTTTTTGTTTATTAAATACTTTAGAACAATTTAACATTGTTTTTGATGATTTAGAAACAATATCAGTAATATAATAATCTGTTGCCGAAACAGAAAAATTCGAACAAAATTGTCGAGAATCTGTTCTATTATGATCAAACTCTTTTGCTCCATCACGTAACAAGGACGCTCAAGGTAACTGTTTGAATGCACCATTCCCAAAATACGTAAGACGCTTCGTGATAGCCCTATCTGGCTTATTATCCACAAATAAAAACAAAGCCTCTAACAATTCAGGTAACTGATAGCGACCGGTATCAAGAACTTTCGCGGTGTTTTGGAGCATCCCATTAAGGTTAATAAAACGGTGACCACTTTCAAAGCAATTCGTCGTTGGTAAAATTACTGCAAAAGCTTTAGAAACTTCAGTCAGTGGAACGTTCGACCCAACAAAAACGTTTACCGCAGATTTGTTAGACAAGGGCTCCTTTACTAACTGACTCGCTTGTCAAAAAAATTGTAATTGTTTCTTATCGCTTCCACGCTTTGGGGCTTTATAGCCTGCTAGCATACCAAGCTCTTGTAAGTGCACAACACTATTGCTTACTCGTAAAAAGTTAAGCGCACAATCTACTTTGTTTACGCGCAACGTTTTACGTAAAGCCTCAACTTGTACCAAAACAGCATTTGTATCTTGTAGCCCACTATCACAAAAAAGTAGTACTTGTTTCACAGCCAATAGTTGCGTACAAAGCCAATGTTTACCTTGCGCTATTAAATGTAAAGTGCGAACATCCATACTGATATGTGTATATTTATATGTGGATGGTATAGGGGCACCCAGCACAAATATAGTAGAGCCCTTTTTATAGGCTTGATGTAATTTTGCTTCGAGAATCGGTAAAGTAGTTTTAATATTGCAGTTAATTAATAAAATAAGCGCTGGGTTCGCTAAGTGCTCGAGACTGGCTAACGGAGTTGAACATAAGTACGAATCCCTAAAATCGCTGTTGGTGGAAGTCCCTGCCGCCGAAGTCGATTGTAAAGAGTCAAACTGTTCATAACCTAAACGATTAAAAAAAAATTTTATTGCCGCCAGTTCCTCCAACGAAGTGCTAGGTCCAAAAATATGCTGAATATTTGCATTAGCTTGGTTGAAAAGTTGCTGAATTTTAAGAAACATTAAATCCCAACTTGGACGAAGCGCTTTTTCAAATGGCACCTGTTTAACCTGTTCTATCGAACCTTGTAGCGCAGAAAACACAGGAGTCATGGCTATATGTTTAAAAAAACCGTCAAAATTAAATCGAACTTTATCTGGAATTCAATCGCCATTGATAGCCGTGTTAATCTTCGGTAAAATCCGCATAATATCTAAACCGCGTAAATTCACCTCGATGTTGCTATTGATGGCATCAAAAGGATCAATTGAATTTACTTTTTTTAATTCTCAAGGCCGCGCCGTGAAAGCGTAAGGTTTCGATGTTAGTGCACCAACCGGACATAAATCAATCATATTTCCTGATAATTCAGAAGAGAATAATCGATCCATATAAAAACCAATTTCCATAGTAGCACCTCGCCCCGTAATACCTAATATTGGGGTGCCAGCAATGTCAGTTGCAAATCGAACACAACGAGTACATTGAATACAGCGGGTCATCACCGTTTTGATTAAAGGACCACACTGTTTATCAGATACTGCTTTTTTTGTTTCATAAAAACGACCCCGATCGCTTCCAAATAATAAAGAATGATCTTGCAAATCACATTCCCCACCTTGATCACAAATTGGACAATCTAATGGATGTGTCGATAGTAAAAATTCCAAAACACCTTCGCGCACTTTTTTTATGAGCGCAGTATCTGTAAAAATTTGCATTTTTGGACTAACCAGCATAGCACAGGAAGCAATTAAAGGGACAGGCTTGGTGGAAGGCAGCACTTCGACTAAACACATACGACAATTGCCTGCAACACCTAAAGTGTCATGAAAACAAAAATGTGGGATTTGTATGTTAACAGATTCGCAAGCTTGCATTACAGTAAGAGATGGATTTACTTTAGCAGGAATCCCATTGATCGTGATTTCACAAGTATTGGCAGGTGTAAGCATACGTAAACAAAGTCGAACAAAGAACGCTATTAAGCTCTAAATCTTATTATAAACATAAGCTAAAGTTTGGTTTTGTAAATCGTTCTCTAATCCAAAAGGCAACAGCATTGTTTCTGGTCGAGGCCATTGAATTAACATGCAAGATAATAGCACAAAATCAGTCTCATAATATCAAGGATAATTAAACAAGACTTGATGATTTAGCAGTCGAACTTTTAACAGATAAAAAATTCGTGTAAAAATAAAATTAGGAAACGAGATAGACTCGAATGTTTTAATATTAAGATTGCGCTTTGTGCATAACACAGATTTTGGCTGCAATAGCACGCCGTGTAACTTTAAAAGTTGGCGCGCAAAATATTTTGATGGCACGAAGTTGTTACGATAGAGTACGAATTCTATACGGGTTTCTAAGAAAAATAAAAAAGTAAACAGGTTATTCTTTTTTAAATAATTGCTTTGTAAACACAACCTTTGAAATTGTTTTTGAGTAGAGGTAGTAAAAAATAAGCGAAACTTGTTAACACGTGTATGGCTGTACATAATAAATTTAACACGTTTTGTCCGATGCTGCACTTTTGGGGTATCTAAAGTGTAAAAAAAAGGAACTTTCATTTTACGCTTTCATCAAAGCTTTTTGCGTTTACCTGGAAAACTTCGGCGAGCGTTTTGCGTAAAAAAAGGAAGGTATTTTAAACAATCTATGGATGAAAAGAGTGTCGACATATATTATTGTCTTATTAGAAAAAAACGTAAAAAATTAGTTAACTCAATATGGCGAAATTGCTTTTATTTTTTTTTTCAATAAGCCCACAGAATGTTCTCCCCCCTTTGACGAAGTCGTGGTACTTTCATGAGGAGCGTCGACAGCTTCTAGAAATAATGGAGGAATAATAGCGAAGCCTGTCTCGAGAGACTCTTGGTTTACTAATTGTTGTTTATTGATAGGCACCTTGGTATATTGATAACATTTGTGTAACAATCATCACAATTCTAAAGGAAAAAATGCGGCGGTACCAAAAAAGATTGTACAATAGTTTAACAAAACAGGTAAGCTGACTAGGTCAAGTAGGGATCGATGCGAAAACGTTAACTTAAAAAAAAGATTACGCGTTCGGCAAATATCTAAAAGTGTAGCAATCCTCATTTTCTCCGACAATACTTGTGGCCTTGCCACTTGTTGACTATGCACCCCACTCACTTTCGATTTGTAATGTTTTAGTATCGGCAATTTTAGACGCGAAACTATAGGGAAAAGATTGCTAACTAACCGCGTTTGCTTACTTGTTTGCGCAGCTACAGTGCGGCGGAAACGCATAGAAGTTAATCGCGAAATTCTGCGTTGTTGAATTTCAAAAGTATTTAAAAGAAACTTAATTTTTCGGATACCGACACCAGGTTTGTTACTAATAACTTCATTAGTATAATCAATTTTATCTTTAATAATATATTTTAATCGAAATTCGCGCATTAAGGTAAAACTTTTTATTTATACTTTTGAAAAACGGATAAAACCAGGGGTTTGTTTATAAATTTTGAATCAAACAATAGTTGGCGTAATCGGAACTGCTGTTGCCCTTAGCTGCCACGTCACTATAGGGCTTTTTGCTTTTAACTGTACCGCTACTTTTAGATCATCTGTAGTAATTGCTAACAAGCTTTTTGCCAAGAGCTGGACTCCTAGACTGGTACGCTTAGTTAACACCGCGGCCAATTTGGAATGAAGTGTCACTAAGGCATTTGTAAAAAGGCGGCGGTTCTCGGCGAAACTCCTTTGTGCTTTTCCCGACTTTTGCAACATAGCAATAGACTGTACAAAAGTGTTGCTTTGTACACCAAACTTTAGAGCGGAAGCACCCCAAAGCGTGTGATATAACAAGTGCTTGCGTGCTTGGTGGTGAACAGGTTCTAGGAAAAGCTGAAGCTTTAATAAAGCAAAAAAAAATACAAGTGAATTAGTTAAATAAGCTACGGCCAATGGCGTACACAAAGACACAGAATTCAGTACATGTTTTAAAAAAATAGTAGACATCCTTATAGCTTCTTTTGGATTAAATAGCCTAATTTGGGTAGATTCTTGAGGAGTTTTAGCCGCTAATTCTGCTTTTTTTAATCGAATTTGGCTTTTATGTGCTGTTTTAAATAAAAAGGTTTGACGTACTAGTAATTGCCCCTTTAAAATCGTAAGGGCAACTATTTGAAAAAAAAGAGAAAGGCTCTCCGTGCTTTTGTTATTTCAAGGTATGAAATAATTAACAGCAAAGACGCTAGCGTTGCTATCTATTAAGCCTATGGAAGGAATACCCATAAGGCGGGACTCATTGACCGCTAAATGACTTTGTAAGCTATTGCCAAAAATAACTAAATGTGGTAAGGATGCTAAAGAGTCTACGTATTTAACTAGCTCTTTCGCCAGTTTATTAATATTAATTTTTGATTGAACGTATTTTTTAGTATTGGCAGTAATATTTAATTTTTCATAAAGAACGGCAAAATGTTTTGTTAATTCCCTTTTTAAATAAAAAACTTTTAAATATGTTTGGCGCAATACCCTAAAATTCGAAAGAGTACCTGGTAACCAAGGACGTAAAGCCATAGGCTGCGCTGTTTGTTTTAATAAATTAATAAATGTAGAAGACAGCGCGGCATGGTCTTGAATTATTAATATTGTACCTTGATTGTGGACAACAGAGGACACAACATTTATCGCAGTCTTTAAATAATATAATGAATATTTTAAGCGAATTTGGACCGATCTTTTGGTTAATTCTCAATTAAAAAAACCGTAACGAAAAAATGTAGAATTTAAATTTGTTAAATTAGAACCAATATGCACTTTATGTTTTAACAAAGCGCGGGTTGAAAATTGCGTCAATTTGAAAGGTAATTTATTTTTAACTAGGGAAAGCATGATGTTCCTAAAGTTTTTTGAAGCAGGTTTCTTTACTGTGTAAAGACATACGCTTCGTTTATATATCCCCTACAGGACTCGAACCTGTGTTTTTAGCGTGAAAAGCTAACGTCCTACCCCTAGACGAAGGGGATTCAAAAGATGAAAGTGCAAGCAGCTTTGCTATTTGTTGCTTCTGCTCTTAGAAAAAAAAAGGCATTGTACGAAAATTATGTAATATTTGTATCATATAAATAATGCTCCATTATTGATAATAATGGATTAAAATAGAACAGGCCCGTCGCAACTAACAATGTAACAAAAATGATATAAACAATGTTAATCGAGTTGGGTAATATGTAAAATGGTAAATTTCACTGTTTCAGCTCATCAACAGTTAATCGAGGTTTAATGGACAGTAACAGTTTACTAATGACGCGAATATAATATACAGCCGAAATTATACCAAAAGTTAAAGCAATAATGATTAAGCCCGCTTTATTCGGGAAAATATCTAAAAATAAATAATATTTAAAAAAAAAGCCGCTTAGCGGTGGTAAACCTATGATTGAAAAAAACAAGCCAGCTACACAGAAGGCTAATATACTGTTATACCGGTAATAATAAAGAAATCCACCGATGAAATCTAAACTCTCAAAATCGGAACCTCGCCGAATCTGACTTAAAAACGCAAAAATGCCAGATAAGGTTATCAGGTACATGATTAAGAATAAGAATAAACTACTTTCATTGCCGGATAATAATGGAATTAAACAGTAAGCATTTGTTGAAATACCACTGTAAATTAGTAATTTTTTTAATTTTATTTGATTTAATGCTGGAAAAATACTGAAAAAAAAACTACTAATAATGCTTCACATAATAATAGTTTCGCTTAGCATTTGATAGTGAAAATATAAAAAGGATAAACTGTAAAAAGCACCCCATAGCACAAACTTTGTCACTAACATAAAATAAATTGTAATTATTAAAGGAGCCCCATCATACACCGCAGGCATTCATAAATGAAAAGGAGGTACACCTAGTTTAATAAATAAACTAAACATAATACAAATACTACCAAAAAATTCCAACCAAGTATAGGGGGTTCGCATACCGATTTTGTCTTGGTACACGGAACTTAAAAAGTCAGAATATAAAAAATTCAGCTTTAAAGTTTCGAAGTCTAGACTTCCGGTTTGTAAATAAATTAAACTAGTGCCAAACAAAAACAAGGCAGAGGCAGTACTACTTGCAATATAATATTTTAACCCCGATTCTGTTGAATAATTGCTATTCACTTTGGATGCTGCTAAGATATATAAGGGCATCGAAAATACTTCCAATGAGAGATAAAAAAAAATAAAATCATTTGCACTAATCAGAAATAAGCCACCCAACATTGAAATTAGAAATAAAACAACATGCTCTAATTGAAAAAAAGCATAATATTTGAATGTGGTTAGTAATAGTACTAAAAAAATAATACTTAAGCATAATGTTCCTAATTTTCATAAAATGGTTAATTTAGTGATTTTTACAAAAGAAACTGCAGTAAACAAAACAAGTTGAGGATCCGTAGGCTCTACAACACAAAGGTAACTAATATTACTTAGTAACACTAAACAAAAAACTCAAACTAAAATTTTAATAATTTTATTTAGATCTGAAATTAAAACAGGTTTTGCAAAATTATAAAAACAAAAAAAATATAATAAAATAATACTGATTGTAATTTCTGTGGAAAAATAAAAATAAAAGGTGCTCATACGTTGAGTTATTGCGTAAAACTGTTATTTTTTTAGACGTGCTATTATTGCCGTAAATAAAGTAAACATTTTTGATACAGCTGTTGTATTGCCAGCAAGAATTGCATTGCTCCGCATACGAACTAGTCAATATACTTTATTTAAATTAGTAATTTTTTGACGTTTAATTTTAATTGTTTTTAAAATTAATGGCATAATATAACGAACCATGATAATATAAAAAAATATAGACATTATTGTAAAATAAAAAATATTATTGAAAAAAAAACTAATATCGAATTGTGGCATTGTATGCTTGAAAGGTAAAAAAACACAGAACAACATTCTGTGAAAGACAAAGCAAGGTCGCGTTAATCCTCTTTTATACCAGCCACTCTAAGGGGTTACCCTTTTAATGAACTAATATAATCAATCGCAATAACTTGTCTAATCTTGTAAAAAATAATTAAAATTGCCAATCCAATCGCGGATTCAGCACCGGCGACGGTTAGAATATACAGAGAAAAAATTTGACCTACTAAATCATCTAAAAAAACTGAAAAAAAAATGAAATTTAGATTAACAGCTAATAACATGATTTCTAAAGATACAATAATTAAAATAATATTTTTACGCGTTAAAATGATACCAAAAAAACCAATCATAAATAAGGACACCGAAAAAAATAAAAAATCGATTAAAAAAAATGTTGTTTCTAAAAAATTATACATTTGTTATAAAGACATCACTACTAAAAACTAAAACGAGCTCTGTGAGTTAGAAAAATTAATTGTTTTTTGTTTTTAAAATACAGGAGCGAACCCATTGCAGCTTCATACTAAAATAACTGAAAGGAAAAAAAAAAACAAGGATACTGGTAGTAGAATTTTTCAACCAAAGCGCATTAATTGATCGTAACGTAAGCGAGGTAACGTTGTACGTACTCAAACGAAACAAAAAGTAAACATAAAAACTTTTGCAATATACGCAAACCCTGCTAGTAAAATACTCTGGTTTTCTAGAAATGGAAGTAGCCAGCCGCCACAAAAAAGCAAAACAATTAAATTAGACATTAATAAAATATTTGTATATTCACCTAAAAAGAAATAGGCAAAAGGGAAACCAGAATGCTCTGTATTATACCCCGATACCAGTTCTGATTCCGCTTCTGGAAGATCGAAAGGTGACCTATTTGTTTCAGCAAACCCACATAATAAAAAAATAATAAACGCAGGAAATAAAGGAATGATAAATCAACAAGATTTTTGGGCATTCACTACTTCTGATAAGTTTAAGGACCCAGATAAAACAAAAACATTGAGCAGGGCTGTTCCCATGGCAAGCTCATAAGATATCATTTGCGCAGATGATCGTAAGCTACCTAAGAAGGCATAACGATTATTGCTAGCTCAACCAGAAAGAATAATTGCATATACGTTCATAGATGAAATTAATAAAATAAAAATAATACCCAAATTCATATGAATCAAAGTAATTCCAAAATTAAACGGAATAACTATTCACGAAACAAGACTTAAAATAAATAGTAATTGCGGTGCAATTAGGAATATTTTTTTTGTTGCACGCAATGGAATAATCATTTCTTTTGCTAGCATCTTAATTGCATCGGCAATAGATTGTAATAAACCTAAATACCCAACCGTGTTAGGCCCCACCCTCTGCTGTGTCGAGCTCAAAAGTTTACGCTCAAACACAATAAAAAAGGCGACACATAATAAAATGCAGATAATTACCAATACACCGGAAATGAAAACCACAATAAGTTGATATATTGATTCTAAGCCAATTGTTAGTTCAACCCAGGAAAGACCTAAAGATGCAAAAAAATTTTGAAGTATATAAAAAAAAACAAAGGCACTAAAAGAGACGAAGGTTTTAATAAAACCATAACATTTAAAAAAAAATATATGTATTTGTAAAAGTCCTTGAAAATAAAACATAATTGTAAAAATATTCGAGTCTAACTTCGCAGATAAACAGTTAATGGCCTACATTCAGCGTCGTAAGTTTAATGTTAATACACCAGTCATTAATTTCGTTACAATGATGTTTAATGTAAACCCAGGATAATACTTTAACCGCAAAGTATTTACTAATTGATTAATACGACTTAATCTAATAAAATAGTGTAAATGGCTTAAACAAAATAATGCAAAAAAATAAAGAAAATAACTAATTGTAAACACTTGACCTAGAATAATAAAGAAGCCTTCTGCAGGTTGACTACCTATTCATCCAAGTAAAAAACATAAATTTAAGAATCATCAAAACAACAGAACACGTGGATAGTATACGCTAAAGGTTTTCAAATCGCGATGGATGATGAATGGCAATAAGGCTAATACAATAATAGCACTCATCATAATACACACGCCACCTAGCTTATCAGGAATTGCGCGTAAAATAGCATAAAATGGTAAAAAGTATCATTCTGGTACGATGTGTGTTGGTGTTACTAAAGGATTTGCTGGTATATAATTATCAGGATGCCCTAAATAATTCGGAATAAAGAAAACAAAGGATAATAAAACACATAAAAATATTAAAATACTAAATGTATCTTTTATAATAAAATAAGGATACATTGGGATTTTATCAAAGGATAATGATACACCTAATGGATTGCTAGACCCATCTTTATGAAGCGCTATTAAATGTAAAAAAACAAAAAAAACTATAACAAATGGAAGTAAATAATGTAAACTAAAGAATCGATTTAATGTTGCATTATCAACGGAGAAACCACCTCAAAGTCAGACGACGATATAACCACCTATATATGGAATTGCGGAACACAAATTAGTAATTACTGTTGCGGCTCAAAAACTCATTTGCCCTCAAGGTAATACATACCCTAAAAACGCGGTACCAATCATTAAAAATAAAATAATTACACCCAATACTCATAAGATACCGCGTGGCATTAAAAAAGAACCATAATATAACCCGCGAAACACATGAATGTAAACACAGATAAAAAAAAACGAAGCTCCATTAGCATGTAGATAACGAAATAATCAACCATAGTTAACATCGCGCATAATATGCTCGACGCTTAAAAAAGCATAATCTACATTAGGAACGTAATGCATAGCTAAAAAAATCCCAGTTATAAGCTGAATCGCTAAGCAAACTAAAGATAAAACACCGTAATTTCACCAATAACTTATATTTTGATAAGCAGAATAAGAAAATAAGAATTTTCACACAGAATAGACAAAATCAAGATTCGTAATTAAACGCATTAAATTAAAAGCAACTTGTTGATAATACGTAAGCGATTACACAAGAAAGACTTAAAAGACTAAGGACAGGGGTTATCTACTTGACTGGACTTGAACCAATATCTCGTCCATTATGAGTGGACTGTTTTACCAATTAAACTACAAGCCATAAGCTACACACACAAACAAGGTAAAGCATAACTATTATCGAAAATACTAGAAAGACTAAGTTAAGAGAATAAACACTAACTTAGCTGATTTTACCCACAAAGAGAAGTAAACACAAATAACTCCACATACTATAATAGTATAACACAGAACACCCCTCCACTTATTTTGTATAAAAAATCATGATAGGCGGTATACCACGCACGCAATAAGCATCCTAAAATTACATAAGTGTTTCGAAAAAATTTCAATAACCTTTGGTACTATAATAATATACATATCGAGGTCGAAAAGGATTCGGGTTTATTATTAAGTACAATGAAAACAAAATATTAATGATCACAATGAAACAAAAAATTTCAAAATAGCAATAACAAACTAAACAAGTAAAACAAACTTTCTATAATTTAGTCGCGTCTTCAAAATCAAAAACAAGAAGCTAAAAGTATTATTTAAAAAAAAAAACACGTTTAAATAAAAAAAAAATTCAAGATAATAAAAATCCTACTCAAAAAAAGCAACACCCTCACAAAAACCCCTGCATAAGCGAAAAAGAAAATTTACAAAGATAAAAATACTCCAAACCCTCTTGATCAAAAATATTAGTAGTAGAAACTAAAAACAATTGAAGATCATAAAAAACAAAAGAAAAAACAGCATTTTCATAGAAAAGTAAACCAGAAAAAAAAGAATATAAAAAAGAAAGCGACATTTGTGATACAATAAATCAACTATTTGAAAAAAACAGTTGAAAAACATAAAAAAACACCCCAACAGACGCAGCATTATAACCAATTAATGTACTAGACATAAAATAGTACTGGTTAAAAAGAATAAAACCAACACCAGGATAAATTGGCAAAACAAATAAGCAACTAAAAAATTTATTTAAAAGCACAAGCACACTAAGAAGTAAAAATAAACTATGCAAGCATTGCGTATACGTAAAATTACTTAAACAAAATAAATACAGATACATAAAAAAGCTAACTATTAAAATAAGCACATAAATTAGTGGTGTACTAAAAAGAGTTTCATACATAAACACTACCCAAAAGACTAAACTATAACAAAAAAAAGTGAATAAAGAAAAAAGTCGACGGGACAGAATTCACATAAAAAAAAAAAAGCAACTAAATGTAAAAATAGACCCAATATTTAGAAATAGAAAAAATTCTTGAAATAAAATATAGTTAAAAAAAAAAGATAAAAAGCTATTACAAA